>OGQI01000834.1_pt1 | contig 22900 bp, 8 predicted proteins | sample 1553171 | NCBI WGS metagenome assembly OGQI01 (sample SAMEA2579988, study PRJEB22360) | human gut metagenome | biome: human gut; feature: human-associated habitat; material: faeces | place: Denmark | collected 2008/2010
TTCAGTATCATTTCTTTTGTTATAAATTTTACAAATAAAAAGAAATAACCGCCCCTAGCTACCAACTAAAGCGGTTATAACTTTAACTTCTATTGGGAGCGACCGTCTGTCGTTTCCCTCTTTTTGTATCTATAATATAACATAAAATCAAGCCGGTGTCAAGTATGCCCTTGTCGGTATCTCTCAGTTTCCTCAGCGCAAAAGCAAGCCTGCGGTATCTCATATAATCCCTGAGCTTCATTCCCGATATTTCGCCGAATTTCCTTGAAACATAGTATTCCGAGTAGCCGAGCGTCTGCGACAGCCTGCCGAGCGTCAGCTTTTCGTCCTCACCGCTTCTGATACACCTGTCTATGTCGTCAACGATATTCTGAATATTCATATACCATTCGTTTATCCCGTTCATCTGTTTTTCTCCCGTACAGCTTTCTTCCATCTTTTCGACTGTATTCATTTTATCACAAACGAGCAAGCCGAAACTTGATACGGCTTGCTGTTTTTACTGAAGGCAGCACAGTATTTTCATATCAGATCAAGATAAGTCTTGAGATCGCCGACAAACTGATTTCCGCACCGTGCAAGCTCACCGAGCACTCGATCGGTTCCTTTTTCGGTCGTATACCAGTTTTCTTTGGTGATGTTATAGCAATGTACGGGGCAGACCGTCATATCAACATTCGGGAAAGCCATTTGATACAGCATTAAGCATCGGCGAGCATGAAAGGCTTTACAAACAATTATACCGCTTTTTATCATTATGCCCTTTTCATCAACGGCTTTACGAGAAAGAAATGCGTTATCACGGGTATGCCCCGACTTGCTTTCTTCAATGATCGCAGTCTGCGGAACGCCGTTTTTTACGAGTACATCTGTAAAAAACTCGCAGTCTGACCGGTAATCGCCACTATAAATTTCCGCTTTTGAGCGGACGCCGTGCCATTTTTCCTCTTTAACGCTTACTCCTCCTGACGGGACTATCCAATCAGTCAAACCTTGTCGGTATAATTCTGCGGCATATTCGGGCTGTTCGGGGTGTGAGCCGCCCGGCAGAAAAATCGCATCGACCTTTTGAGGTTCTCCTGACACAAAGATATAATCTGAAATATCTGTGATGATCCGGTTTGGCATAGGGGTTCTCCTCTTAGTTTTTTTGTAAAAGAAAAATGCGTGATCGATACAGCTTGCTGTTTTTACTACTCTTCCGGCGTAAAGAACACATTCCCGTCATCGTCGGTCGTAAACACCGTGAAGCCGGTATAGCACACATTTCCGTAAATGTCGTTTATAACAAAGCTGTATCTGTAGTCGCCTGCAGGCAGATTGACAAACTCTATCATATTGTCGCCGCTGTAGGTGCATTCATCACCCTCGGCTTTGCCTGCAAAGTTACCCTCGCTGTCGTAAGTATTGAATATCGGCACTATGACATCGCCCTCTTTAAGCGGAACAACGCTTCTTGCCGACTCGCCGTTTTCGTTTACGCCGTCCCATGTTCCAAGCGCCGTTATGTCATACGCATTGCCGTCCTGCGTCATAGCTATACGCAGATTTGTTTCCTTGCCATTGAGCTTTATAGGTGATGTGTAAACCGAGCTGTTTCCGTTCTTCTCCACTATGAACATAGGGATAAGATTATTCTCAATCATATACCACTGCCCGCTGAAATTATCCTCGACCAGTCCCGATGAGAAATCGACCTTTGTACTCTGGTCAACACCGAATTCGATAAGCTCACCCGTTTCCTCGTCAACACGGTAAACCGAGCAGTTTACGCTCGCAAGGTTGTTTATAGTATCGTCCGTAACATTGAAGTAGAACGTTCCCTCATCGTCAAGCACAGGTCCGACATCTATCTGCACACTGCTCTTATCACCGCAGAAGCCCATGTTGTCGGTCTTGTTGTTGTAATGCTCCCAGTTGCTCTCGTAGTCGGAATAATCCCCGTCGCTCCAGTACACCGCACCGTCCGCAAGCCATGTTTTTTCACCGCTGTACCCGTCCGTACTGCCGTTTTGTGCTCCGTAGGCTATTCTGTCAACAAACGTCATATAGTACGGACTTACGCACACCTTGCCGAATGTTGCAAGCTCGGCAGAGCCTGAAACGCCGAACGGATAGTAGGTCGAAAGCCCCGTTGAGCCGTCCTTGTCCTCGCCGTAGATGTTATACACTACCGCCTTTTCAAGCGCCGACATAACCTTGTCCGCCTTGTCGCCCGATACCGTAGCCGCTATCATAGAGCCGAGATCCACCATGTTGGTATATCCCTCTGTATCGTTGTTACTGCCGTATGCTCTTACGGTATAGATGCTTCTTACCGCATTCGCAAGCAGTGCAGGGTCAGAAGAAATATCGTTCATTTCCTCGGCGGCGTCATTCACCGCCTTTACAAGTTCGTCTATTCGGCTGAGATCCGTTATCGAAAGCGTAGCCTCGCCGCCTGCGCCGATAGCCTCGCACGATGCCATAAAGCTGTCAGCGACCGTCTTTCCGAGTTCTGCTGTATCCGCTGTCGGATTACTTTCCATAAAGCCTGCTATCTCGGTATAATCCCAGCCGTATCCCGGTTCCGTTTCCTCAGACGCAAACATATAGTCAGCGTGCGGAACAAGCATATTCGCCGTTTCGACCGTTGCCATAAGGCAAGCGTCAAAGCCGATGAACGCAAACTTATCCGTCATCTTATCGTATATTGATGTAAGCGCAGTGTCTATCTCCTCAAGCGACAGCGAATCGTTCTCGTTAAGCTCGTCGAAGCACACGCCGCTTATACTTCCTCCGCCGTGGTTCCAGAAGATAAGCCCCATTTTAGCCGCCGCATAGTTTTCTATACCCCAGCCGAGAAAATCGACAAGCACATCCTCCTTGCCCATATTGACAGATTCTTTTTCTTCGACAAGGCTTATTTCTCCGCCCGTTACAACATAACGCTGTGTCTTTTCGGCAGAGATGCCGTATGTATCAGCCCACGCTCCCGCACCGCCCGTCTGAATGACGAACTTCACGTTCTCGCTTTTTGACCCTGCGATCATTTCCTCAATGTCGCCGCTCGCAAGCCCGTTCTCGCTTTCAAGGTCACTTCCGCACATATAAACGAATACCGTCTGTGTGCCGTCCTCGCCCATAGGCTTTTCGGCTTCACGCTGTTTTCTCGTAATGCTTATCCCGTCCGAACCGCTGAACGTCAGCTTTGACGCACGACTGCCCGTAACATTCCCGTCATATTTATTATCACTGCCTTCACTGCCTTCACTGCTTTCCGCAGTGCCGCCGTCGCTCGTCTGCCTGTTGTCGCTTGCCGTGCTGTCGGAAATCTCCTCCTCATCGTCAAGGCAACCGCTCGATAGCACAGCCGTTGCAAGTACCGATACCGCAAGCAGTGCCCGTAATATCTTTTCACTTGTTTTTCTCATAAGCTCTCCTTTTCTCTTAGCCGTAATTATAACCATATTCTCACATATTAATTATAATCGTTTTTCACTGCAATTGCAATAAAAAGGCACAAAAGGCATTTATTCGGCTGAAAACGGTAATCCCCCTCGCCGCCCTAAACTTCCAAAACCGCACTATCCCTCTCACTTTTCGTAATGCTAACATCTGTATTCTCCGATATGATTCTGTATCCGCACTATCCCACCCACTTTTCGTAGGGCGAGGGGCTTGCCCCTCCCGTTGCACCGTAGTTATTGATTTTCTCAGCGTTTTTAATCTATCAATCATCAATAGCGGATTGCAATCAAATTTTCATTTTTATATATTAACTTGATTTTTGATAATTGCAATGATGTTTCGGGAGGTGCAAGCAAGGCAAGGATGCCTTAAGTGTGTGCCCAAAGTTTCGCACGGATGCGAAACCAAAAAGCACACACAGACACTCCCCTACGAATATTCCTACAATTCATCACAACCGCATATAAACTGCAAACACCAAACTTGGCTTATAAACACTTTGCCGGTTTCGCAAAATGTAGCAAATCGCTATCACCCTTGCCTCCCCTCGAAAAAGGGGAGGTGGCTTGACGGCAAGGCACAAGCCTAATTTTACAGCGTTTTTATGCGATATATCCGACTTTTATAATTACTAAGTCGGTCTGCCGTCAAGACGGTGGGGATTGAAGTTGATAGAACTTCTATCCCTAAAACTTCTAAGCGTTCACAATCACAACTCGCCCCTCACCAACCCTTCCAAAACCTCGCCCTTTTTAGTAATCCACAACTAACCCAATTTCCCCAAAAAAATTTTCAAAAACCTCTTGACAAATGCCGAAGTATCGGTTATAATAAAACCAACAAATCAGTAAACGTTACTGATTTCATTAAAAACAATAAGAAAATAATGATTTTATCACTATGAAAGGATAGGTAATTTACTATGAAAAAGTGGGTATGTCCGGTATGCGGTTACGTTCATGAGGGAGATACACCTCCCGAGTTCTGCCCCCAGTGCAAGGTTCCCGGCAGCAAGTTCATAGAGCTTAAGGAAAGCGAAAAGCTTGTATTTGCAGACGAGCACAAGGTAGGCATTGCAAAGGCAGTTGAGGATGAAGAGATTCTTGCAGGTTTAAAGGCTAACTTCGAGGGCGAATGCACAGAGGTAGGTATGTATCTCGCTATGGCAAGAGCCGCTCACAGAGAAGGTTACCCCGAGGTAGGCCTTTACTACGAAAAGGCAGCTTGGGAAGAGGCTGAACACGCTGCAAAGTTCGCAGAGCTTTTAGGCGATGTTGTAAGTGCATCGACTAAGGAAAACCTCGAAAAGAGAGTTGCCGCAGAGCACGGCGCTACACAGGGCAAGCTTGACCTCGCAAAGAGAGCAAAGCAGTTAAATCTTGACGCTATCCACGACACAGTTCACGAGATGGCTAAGGACGAAGCCCGTCACGGTAAGGCTTTCGAGGGTCTGCTGAACAGATACTTCAAGTAAGCGGCGGCTGTGAGCCGCACCGGATTCGCCTTTTTCAAAATTCTGCTTACCGCAGGACAGCGAAACGGCGGCATCATAAAAAGCAATAAACAAACTACAGCCGTAAGCACCCTTGCTTACGGCTCAGTTTGTTCTTATAGTAAAAACGCATCTGATACACAAAAGAGAACACCGGTCGCCCGGTGTTCTCTTTTTTTACTGTCAGCTTATTTGGCTGTCTTCACATTTGCATAAGTATAAGTGCTTGTATTTGCACCCTTATAAGACGCAATCCTTACCTTATACACGCTTCCGGCCCTGAGTCCGCCAATAGTGACAGTAGCATTCGTACTGCCCTTTAACGTCTTTTTGACCCACTTGCCGCCTTTGTAAATTTCAACCTTATATCCGTCTGCACTGGCGTTTTTACCCCACTTAACGGTTATCGAGTTGCTTTTTGCCGATACAACCTTGATATTGGTTACCGGTGAAAGCACTGCAGTAACCGTAGTATAGCTGTAATCGCCGTACAGATTGTCCTTATACGCTCTTACCCTTACTTTACATGTGCTGTAAGGTGTAAGTCCGCCAAGCACAGCCTTTGCTGTCTTATTATCGGTTATGGTCTTTTTGACCCACTTACCGCCGATATAATATTCTACGTTATATCCGTCAGCGTTCGCATCCGCATTCCATATAACTACTGCTTTTGAGTCAACTGCGCTCTTTACCTTAAGACCGCTGACCTTTGTCGGAGCGGTAGTGATATAAATATCGTCGAATGCACTCTCAAGCTCACCCTTATAAGCCTTTATTCTGACCTTGTAGGTTTTGTAGCCCTTAAGCGAGCCTATTGTAACGGTAGTTTTGTTATTGCCGGTCAGCGTCTTTTCATTCCACTTACCGTCTGCATAGTACTGAGCGGTATAACCGTCCGCACTTTCGTTCTTATCCCATTTAAGCGTAAACGAAGAAGATGTTACTGTCTTCGTAATACCCGTAACTTTTGACGGGAGCGTATCGATATAGCCATATGTATACGGACTGTAAAGGTCGCCCTTATATGCGCTTACCCTTACTTTATATCGTGTTCCTGCACAAAGTCCGTCTATAACCGCCGATATATTATTGTTGCCGGTAACAGTCTTTACGGACCACTGATTATTAATGTACCACTCTACCTTGTAGCCGTCCGCTCTGGCGTTTCTGCTCCAGCTTATTCTTACCGTTTCATCGGTAGCCTTCACCGTATTTATATTCCATACGGGAGAAGGAACAGTATCAACATAGAAACATCTGAACTTGGCGGTGAAGCTTCCTGCATAAGCCGCTATCCTTACCTTATATTTAAGACCTGCAGAAAGACCGCTCAGCTTTGCCGCTACTCTGTCGCCGTCCGTGCTGAAGCCGATCTGCTTCCACTGATTGCCGACATAGCATTCGACATAATATCCGTCAACGCCGCTTATATTCTTCCAGCTTATATCGACTTCATTGTATGTTGTCTTTTCAACCGCTATTTCTTCCACATCGGGAATAGGCTTTACGGGAACACGGTTTCCGATATATGAATCCTTACATCTTGTGCATTCAAATACGCTGTAGCCTTCGTTGCGATAGTCAGGCTCAACTACTTTGATTACAACATAGTCGTGACCGAGAGGTTCGCCATACTCCGCACCGCATATTTCACACTTTGCCTTTTCGGTGCAGGTAGCCTCTCCTCCGGAATGCTCACATTCGGTTATCGTAGCCGTTACAACGTCCGACGCCATCGAAACTCCCGCCGTTGTAGCATTGCTGTAGGTAAGACGGCAGTAGTACCTGCCCGTTGTGAGATTTTCGAGCGACAGCTTTCTGTCTGTAGCGCCCTCTATCACTGTTTCGTAGCCGTTTTCATCAATGGCGAACCACTGATAAGCAACTTTTGCGTCAACCTCGTTTGAATACCACGGCTCTGCATTTATTTGAAGTGACGGTATGTCGCCTGGATAATAACCGTTGGTGTAATATACAGTATCAATCGGCTTGATTATCTGCATCGGACATAACCGTACCGTAAGTCCGTTTGTCGATGATGCCGTTGCCTTATTAAGACTGTATATATCTATCCACTCTTTTGTTCCTCTGTCCTGTACCCAGAAGCCGGGATCGATATAATCGGCTATCACCTTATTCGGGGCATTAGTTATGATTTCGGCAAACCCACCTGACGAAATGGATACATTACCGCCGTTTATTGTAAGGCAATTTATATTGTTTGCGGCCATTGTAACATTTCCGCCGTTTATGGTCACATTGCTGCCTGTAGCAAGCCCCTCAAATGTGACATCACCGCCCTGCACTATAAATGCGTCTTGATTCTCAAACGCTGTCACCGCACAACGTCCCGTAACCGTCAGCTTTGCCTTGCCGTTTATGATGATCGGACGTGAGAACGCTGTACGAACTGCGTACTTGAGCGTGAAGTTACCTTCGGTTATGACTAACTGACCGCCGTATCCGTTCTTGTTATAAAGCGGATATAAGGTACAGCCCTCGTTTTCGCTCTTCTGAGCGTCTTTCGCAGCCTCGTCAAGATTGTTATAATACTTGACATCGTCGCCCTTTGTTATCTTTGCATTGAACTTGCTCTCGCATATCTCGCAATATGTCGGCTCGGTAATATTACCTGCGGTTTCCTTGTCCGCTGTAGGATCGACCACCTAAGAATGATCACAATCAACAAGGTCTATACTTACAGTGTTCGACTTTATTTCATAGCCGTCACCGGTAGTAACTACGAAGTATATCTCGGCAACATCGCTGTCGCCTGCCTTATCAATTATTTCGTCTGCCGACAATTTAGCGTCCTTTACAAGTGCGCTTAAGCTGCTATAAATTATATCTCCGCTTACATAGGAGTTTATACCGTATCTCTTACTTACATACGAGTCGTTCAGGTTCGAGCCGTTAGCAAGAGACAGGTTGAACTTCAGCGTGGAATTTGCGTTGCTGTTGCGATACAGCTTGTTCATTTCTGTGCTAAGCGTTGCTTGTACTATCGGTGCCTTAGCAACGGTAACACCGCTTGCTTCCGACACCTCACGTTCTTTAAGCGTCAGCCATGCACCGCCCTCTGTTTTCTTATACGCATAGCCGTTGCCGAGAATATCTGTTATCTTGCCATCTTTTACCGTAATGTTATCATATTGTCCGCCGCTGAGCTTAACATCTCCGCCGTTTACGGTGAGATATGCGATTCTTGTGGCTTCTTCGGCAGTCAACCTGGAGCCCGGCTCGGCAATTACAGCGAAAATATTGGCGTTGCCTCTAAGTGTCAGCTTACCGCCATCGGCGACCTTTACTGTATTATACAAGATGGCGTTATCGCCATTTGCAATAAGTGTAACATCACCTGTAACAGGGAGGTAGTCTGTATCATAAGCGGAAGACATCAGCATTGTTATTGTTGCAATTGCAACGCTGTTTGCCTTGGCAAACGCCTTTCCCAGATCTTCCTTAACAAAATATTCTGTCTTTTCCGCTCCGTTCTCGGTATAGCTTACGCTTGCAGCGATCAATGAATTGCAGTATATGCAACGGTTATCTCTGCCCACACCGTCCGGGTGGTCGCATCTTATTATTCTTACGTTATCGAAGTTTGACGAAGCGTTTGCTTTCAGATCGCTGTACAGCTGAGAATCGACACGGCTGCCGCTCGCTAAAATTTGATAAAGATAAATTTCACTTGAGCAGTCTATATTAGCGATATTAGCATTCGTGATACTTGCCAGCTGTTTAAGCAGAACACCGTCTTCTAAAATCAGCGTGTCAATTTTCAGCGTTTCAACATAGGAGGAGAAATATGTGGCATTTAATTTCACATTCTGGCAAACTACGCTGACCTCTCCCGAGAAAGTAACAGTGCCGCCGTCCATGCTAAATCCATTTTCAACCCCAAAAGTACACTTACTGTCACTGCGTATAGTGATTTGGGTTCCGGATCCGTTAAAGCTATTGATATAGACACCAAAGCCGTTCATATCGACAGTAAGTTCTCCGCCGTTTACGTTAATGTCAGTATTTCTATCGAAGAAATCTCTGAGCATTTTCAGCGTACAGCCTTTGTTTTCGTTCTTTGCCGCAAACTCAAACGCTTCCGTAAGTTTTGTAAAGTATTTTACCGTTGTTCCGGTCTCACTCTTTACAGTGACTGCAGCATACATCTTTGCATTGCACTCGTTGCATACACCTTCCGCATTGATCTCACTGTGTGCACACTGATAACCGCAGCCGCACCTTCCTGTTTCGTCATACTCATGCTTGCTGTGGTCGATTACCGTAAGTGAATTATCGCTTTCCGAAACCTTGCTTGCGTCAAACAGCTTTCCGTCGCTTGTCGTAAACGCCTTGTTCTCGCCGAGCAGATCTTTCAGTGCCTTGCCCTCTGCGCTTACATCTATGCTGCTGAATGTACCGCTGTTTATAGTGACCGTACCTCCGCTGACGCTCAGCTTATTATAAGTACCGCCGTTTATAACAGTCTTGCCGCCGCTTACGCTGATACTGTCATCATTGATAGTTATGTCATCAAACGTTACCGTGCCGCCCGTTACAGCTATGAGATATCCCACCGAGCTTCCCGGATACTTCGATAATGTACAGCCGTCATCTCCCGTGATCTTGACATTTCCGCCGCTTACTTTGATCACAGCAGATGCACTTCCCGTTTTCTTGAATAAAACGGTAAAGCTGCCCTGTGTGATCTCACAGTCTCTGTTCACACCTCTGTATAATTCTAATGTACAGCCGTTGTTCTCCTCAAGCTGTGCCGCTTCAAATGCTTCGGGCACATTGTCGGTATAGCATGCCTTGTCGCCGTTTGTTTTAACAAGTATCGCATTTATGCTGGCATCACATAACGAACAACGATAGTAATCATGCTCGTCTGTCGTTAATGCGTCATACGGATGCGTACAGGTCGCCATTTCAAACTCGACATCATCGGTCACATATTCGTATCCGTTTAACTTGATAACAAGATGTGCCTTTACAGTGCCGTCAGTATCGGAAATTTCATCTGCATTTGCAAACGTATATGAATTTCCGACGAAGTCGAGCTCTCTTATTAAGGTATCGCCTACATATAAACCGACTGTGACCTTATTGGCATCGCTTATCGTGTATCCGTCGCTTGTATTAACATTGAAGTTAAATAAGATCTGCCGTGCACCTCCGCCGTTGCGGTACAGCACAGTCTTATTTGCTGTCGCCGTTGCGCTCTTTATCGGCGCTGTCCTTACTTCTACATTAGCTATATCCTGCTTTTCACGCTCTGCAATAGTAGACCAGATGCCGGAATCGATAAAACTCCAATAGGCATAGCCGTCCGCAAGAAGCTGTCCTACGTTTCTGCCTTCGCCTGAAACCTGTAAGCTGTAGAATTGACCGCCTTTAATTACAGCGTTACCGCCGTCTTTAATTATGAAGTCAGAGAGAGTACCACCGTTGATTTCCGCATCGCTGCCGTTGCAAACGGCAACACGTTTTATTAAGCCACTGCCGTTAACGGTCAGCTTACCGCTCGTTACTTCTATGGAATACCATACATCAGTACCGGGTTGTGAGAGCCTTTTACCGTTAAGTTCAAGCGTAACATTGCCTGTAACAGCTATCGTATCTGTAATATCGTCCGTGATGTTCTTCTGCAGCGTTACAGTAGCCGTACCTATCTCATTAGCCCTTTCAAAAGCGTCATAAATATCGCTGAACAGATCCGTATTTTCGCTTCCGCCGGCAGTATAGCTTACAGTTGCAACAATTTCCTCATTGCAGTAAGGACAGGGATTACCGTCAAGCACATAACTGCCGTTTTTGTCCTTATGGTTGCACTTATCAACAAAAATTCTATAGGTACTGGTCATGGTCTGAATAGCTTCGTATGTGTAAACAGTAATGCCATTCATACTATCGGCCGAAACTACGCTTCCGCTCGCAATTGCCCTACCTAAAGTATAACCGCTGTCTGTTTTGCAAGTGGTGCTGCCGAACTCGCCGGTTACGATAGAGATGCTACCGGACCCGTTGATATTCACGCTTAAAGAATCGGCTGTAACATAATTGATGACCGTGTTTCCGCCGTTAGCTTTCAGTGCATCAATATTTGCACCGTTTATAACAGTCGCTCCGCCATTTATTGACAGTGCATCAATATTTGCACCGTCTATAACAGCATTTCCGCCTTCTATTGACAGTTCACCGATATAACCATCGGTACTGTTTACTGTAAGCGTACTGCTGATTATTCTTACTCTTCCCAGCTTGATTTTACCGTCAATTGTAACCTCAGCGTCAGTTCCGTTAACTGTGATTCCGCTTGGCAGATTTTGATTGCTCACGTCCTGTACTGCCGAAGAAGTGAAAGTCACGTCACCGCCGTTGACAGTGAACTGACAATATGCCTCTTTACCGTTAAAGTCAACAGTAAACTTACCGCCCGTCACGGTAATGGACGCAGGTACTCTTTCCGAAATCAGCTTTACAGTGCTGCCCTCGTTCTCCTGTGCCAGCTTTATGGCACTCTCTATATCCGCATAACCTAACGACTTGCCGTCAGCATCTACTACCTCGGCTTCTATCAATAAATCACATATACCGCAGAATACCAAACCGTCGGTTTCGTTATTAAAGCTATCCTCAGGGTGCGAGCAGGTCGCAAGTGTAAACTTAAGTGCATTCGACTTATATTCGTATCCGTCACACTTCAGTACAGTGTAATATTCAACCTCACCGTCTTCCGCTACAATCTCACCGATTTTATAACCGAATACCATATACCAGTTAACAGAAAGCTTAGAATCTTTACTGCGATTATTGCCGTTTACATAGTCCGAATAGGTTATCCGCTTTGAAGTGTCCGCCACATCGCATATAACATTGACTTTTAATTTTTTCGCTCCGTTACGGTATATAACAGGCGCTTCTCCGCCTGCCCACGAAATACTTGCGCTCTTTATGGGTGCTTCTTCTACGGATAACGCTCCTTTAGAACCGCCCAAATAGCTATCTTTTTCACGCTCATCAATCGAAAGCCAAGTGCCGTCAGCATTTTTATACGCATAACCGTCTGCCAGTACAGATTCAAGATTGCCGTTAAATATCTCGATGTCGTTGAATTTACCGCCGCTGAGTTTTACGTTACCGCGAACGGACAGACCTTGTATAGTGCCGCCGCCTATTTCTGCGTTGCCTCCTTTTTTAACTGACACAGAATTGAAGTATCCACCGCCGTTAATGACTAATTTTGAGTTTTCATTAACGTAAATAGGTGTATCCATATCGCCATCGCCGTTTACAGTAAGCGTGCCACCGTCAGATACCGATATACGCGCTATGCCATAACGACCACCCAGTGTTTTACCGTTCAGTTCAAGCGTTACATTGCCCATAACGGTAATCTCCTGTGTACGTTCGCTGTCTGTAATATCCTTATACAGCGTTACTGTAGCCGTACCTATCTCATTAGCCTTGTCAAAAGCGTCGCATATATTGCTGAACAGCTCTGTCTTTGCACTTCCGTCAACCGTATAGCTTACGCTTGCGGCAAACTCAGAGTTACAGTATTTGCATATACCGCTGTCATTAAAGGCATAACTGCCGTCCTCATTCTTATGCTCGCACTTGGTAAACAGATAATAGCTTACAGTATTGTTTTCGGAGTCAAAATTATTTTTTTCGGCTATATCGCTGTATAATAAAGCCTTTGCTGTTTTCTCAGCAGTCGGATCTGTCGGATTGTCGTAGCTTATCACACGCACACCGCTTGCGATTACGTCCTTTAATTTAAACTGTCCGAGATAGACATTGCCGTAAGTACCGCCGCCTATAGTAAGCTTTGCGTCAGTTGCGTCTTCGCTTACAAATAAATTATCAGCACCCGCATTATTGTCAACATTGACGCCTTCGCTGACAGTTACGGTACCGCCTGATATAGCAATACTATCAAATCCGGCGCCTGAGCCCTCAGGCAATGTAAGAGATCCGCTCTTCACATTAACCTTGCACCTGATGAACATATAACCTTCAGCAATAACATCTGCACCGTCAATAGTTATTGTCTGGTTGTAATCATAGATAGTACCATAATTACTTGTGGTAATAGTAAACTGACCGTTTGACAGCCTAACCCCACTATTGATCTTACCGCTTGTTACAAGAGTGAAAACACAGCCCTTGTTTTCAGCCTTATCGGCATATAATAAGCCTTCTTCAATGCTGTCAAAATATTCGTTAGTAGTACCGTCGGCTGATGTCACCTTTGCATAAAGCACAGCACCGCACGCACACTTTGTCTCTGTTTCGGTGTATGTATGAGTATGCTTTACAACTGTGACATTTCTAATTCCTTCGCTGAGTGTCACCGCACTGCCGTCAACTATACTTTCGGGGAGATGTGTGACACTGTTTAAGATCGCAAACGCATAGCCCTTTGCAAGCAGAGCGTTTACGGGTGTGTTGCTTTCCTCGCCGCAGATGGTGTTGTACCTTCCGCCGTATAAAGCTACACCGCTTGCGTGTGCAATATAAACATTCTCAAATATGCCGCCGTATATTTCGACACACTTAGCACTGTTAATGACTAAATTGAGTACATCTGCGGCTGAACTGCCGCCGTCTGCAGTACCGTTTATAAGCGTACCGCCGTTTACACTAAAAGGTGCGTCTATGCATCCGTAGTAGGTGCTTTTCCTGCTGTCCTTAAGGTACAGCACACCACCGTTATTTACACTTATATCTGCCTCTCCGCCGAGTGAACATCCGTTCACATCGACAGTAACCGTTGTATTGCCGATTTCTACGTTCTGTGTAATCTCACAGTTCTTATACAATGTCAGCGTACAACCGTTGTTTTCCGCCGATAATGCCGCAGTAAAAGCGTCGTCTATATTATCGAAATACTTCGCTGTTCCCGCGCCCGAAATGCCCGCAGTAAGCTGATATTTGCAGGTAGAGCATACACCTGTTTTGCTGTCAACATCCGTATGACCGCACCGCTTACCGCAAATCGTACACTTGCCCGTTGTGCTGTCGTAACTGTGACCTTCATGTGGTATTACAATAACAGGTGTTGCAAAACCGTCTTTCAACAGTGTTTTTGAGCCGTCTATCGGCTCAGGATTGGGAGACTTCATAAACATACGGTTCTCAGCCAACAAAGTCAGTATTTCTGCGTTTGCTCTGTCCCCGCCGCCGTTATAGCATATTGTTTTGAAAGCTCCGCCGTGAAGAATTACGTCACTGCTTGCATCGTTTATATTGAGTGTTATAGAAAATGTACTATAGCAGTCAAATGTACCTGCACCTACCGACACAGTTCCCATAGCGCCGCAGTTTTCGTCAAATGTCAGCTTACCGCCGGCCGCTACATTGAAATCGCCATAAATACGATTATTTTTTCCCGATCCCGTAACGGTTATATCTCCCGAAACAGTTAACGTACCTACATTGGCTTTCTCAGCGATCCACAGCGTGAACTTACCGCTGAGTGTTGTATAGCTGCCTGTATAATTCTTGTATACTCTTAATGTACAGCCGGTGTTTGCGTCACTGTCAGCCGCTTCAAAAGCCGCTCCCATCTCAGTTTCCTTATAAACAGAAGCTACAGCCCCATCCTTTACGATAACAGCCGCATACTGATATTCACACTCGTTACACTTACCCGTTTCGCTGTTAACATCGCTGTGAGGGCAAACATATCCGCAGCCGCACTCGCCGTCAACATAGGTATGGCTGTGGTCTTTGATTGTCAGCGTTTCACTGCTTGATATTTCCTTAACATTTGCATTGAAAAGAGTTCCGTCAGTCTTGAAGAAAGCCTTACCCTCTCCGAGCATATCGTATAATGTCTTGCTGTCCCTGGCGTAAAGTCCGGCTGGATATGCACCGGCTTTCAATATAACCGTACTCGAATCATATACATAGATCGAAGTGTCTAAAACTACATCGCCGTCTATTATAAGCGTACCGCCGGCGTATGAAGCGTCGTTTGTCGGATATACATTACAACCGAGCATAACCGGATTGCCGCTGTTTTTGATCGTAAGCTTTCCGCTTTTGCAAGGAGTAATACTCCGGATTTTAAATTGGCGTCCGTTTAAGTCAATTGTAAGTTCTCCGTATAAGTCATACTGAGCGCTTGGTTTAGAATAATCCTTAAACAGCTTTATCGTACCGCTTCCGTTGTATTCATTCAGTAAAGAGTGAAGCTCATCGGTATCTACATACTTTAAGCTTCCGTTCTTGTCTGTATAGAGTGCGACAGACACAACCGCACCGCAGATTGAGCAGATGCCGTTGTCCGTGTTTATATCACCGCCATGCTCGCAGGGCTTTCCGCACTCCTCGCACTTGCCTGTTCCAGTGCTGTATTTGTGGTCAGCGTCAGTATGCTCTACAACAGTAAGCGCAACGGAATAACCCATACTTCCATATTCTTTATAAAGATCAAGATAATTGCCGTTATCTTCACGTCGCAGTGCCTGCCGGGTAACATCAAGAAGATTGCCTAATTTCAGAGCGCCGGAATTGTTTTGGCGATGATATGTCAGCCCACCTAACTTCATTCCCGTAGCGAGCTTTACAGATGTCGTTGTAGTTCCGTCATCATTCACGGATGCTATCACAGTCAACTGTTCTGTAGTTACTTTTGCGCCATCGTTTACAGCAAGCCGTGCACTGTCCTCAACAAAAATTGTATTAAATTCTACATTTGCTTCGCTGTCAATTATGAATGATCCGCCGCCTTTGCGAACATACACCTGCGTAACATAACTGCCCGCTGTGCCGGTTAATGTAAGCGTGACGTCTTTGTTGACCCCAAGTTTGTTGACCCCAAGCTTGATATTGTTCAGCTTGTGACCGTTAAGGTCGATCATAACATTGTGTTTTACATCTATAGTATCTAAAGTTGCAGTTGCCGATGCATCGCCGATATCCTGATAGATCTTTACATAGTTTTCGGTATCGGCAGTAACACTGTTAAGGCAGTCTGCGAGCGTGTCATAGCCTGTCGGCGCATTGCCGTCTGTGCTGATTGTAGCAACAAACTGATGCGCACACTCGTTACACTTACCCGTGTCAATATCAATATTGCTGTGATCACATAACGCTCCGCAGTTTGTGCATTTACCGTCGGAATAACCGTTTTCATGTGCACATTCTTTATATGTAAATGTAAATTTTTCTGTAACAGTTTCTGTGCTGTCACCGTCTGAATAGGTTATATCGCAATACAGAACATAATTTCCGGCAGGAATATTATCCGCAAGCTTGAATTCGCCGTTGCTTCCGGATACTGCCGCACCGAGCTCATCTGCACTGTATGCACTGTTCGTACTGTACCAGTTATAGCTTATGCTTTCACTGTCAACCGTATAGGTGCTTACAAGCTTGTAATTGTCCTTCTCTTCCTGCGAAGTGTTTGTATAGAAAACCGTTCTGTTTGTGTTGTCACCCTGTGTAACCTTGTTGAAACGGTTTGCATTCGACTTTACCTGAACGGTATTGGATACAATATCTCCGCACTTTATTGTAAGAGTATTATCAGTGTCGTATGTAACCGAAAACTCGGTATCGCAGACCATGCACACCCAGCCGTAATCGGTCTTGATTATGCTTGCTAATAAATCGGGTTCATCGCCGCCGAAACAGCCTCTTGCGTCTGCAAACTCTTCATCGCTCATATTCTTCAGAGTAATATCAAAGTAAACCGTACCCTTGAGCTTGATATCAGTCATGTCCATGTCTTCAATTATTTCATACTCTTCAGTCTTGAATATTCCGATTTGGTTTCCGAGTATTATACGGGGAGAAGTATCAGGCTTTATAACTACCGTCTTAGCGTCCGCTCTGCCAATCTCATAATAGCCGCTGTTAAACTCGGCATTGGCTGTCACTGAGCTTTCCTCAGCCTTGAACTCAGTCGAACCCTTTACTACAAATTCGTCCTCGTTTATTGTCGGTACAGTTTGACCGATAGCGTATGAACCGCCCGTAGTGTAAACCGAGCCTGTACCGTTCATTATAAGGTTTACTTTGTAAATGCCATACTTAGTACCGTAAGCAGTGACCTTACCGCCGCTTATTTCGGCATCCATTCCGTCGCCGTTGTTTCCGCTGTAGTATATTCCGACTCTTGCTGCATTGCCTTCAGGCAAAGTAATACTGCCGTTTTCGCTGACGGAAATTTTGTCACCGAAATTACTGGTAAGCAATATTGCACTGTTTAACGTAGATTCATTAGCACAACCTACTGCAGTAAGACTGCCGTTGCCGTCAACAGTAATGCCGCCGCTGACATTGACAGCCACACCCTCAAAAGATGCAGTTGTCGCATTTGCGTTCAGCACACCGTCATTATGTATTTCAAGCGAATTTGTCTTTACAGTACCTGTTGCGTTTACTGTACCGCCGTTCAGGATTATTGATCCGCCGAGAGAGCGTGCCATACTGTCTGTAGAGCGGTTCTCTGCATTCAGCACACCGTCGCCGCTGATTGTCATTGTGCCGTCACAATTGACCTCTTTATTATTTACGGCACTGAGAACATATGTATCACTTTTGCCGGTATCGGTCTGTACGATAGTATTGTTACCGTTCAGCACTATCTCCGTACCGTCGGGGACTGTTACGACGCTCATACTGTCGGTTGTCGCCTGAATGTTCACTCCGTCAAGCGTCAGCGTCTTTGTGTCATAATCCCAGCTCCAGCCGGCACCGTTTTCGTCCGCCGTCTTTTCTCTGAAATCAAGCGGTGTCGTGATGACATTGCTCTCGCCGTCATGCGTATGTGCCTCGCCCTCGGCAAATGCCGATAACGGTACAGCCGTCAACGTCATTGCCGCAGACAGCACCGCACTTATGAGCCGTACAAATTTTTTCTTCATGTTTTTCCTCCTGTAGATTTACCCGTGCTTATGCCATGCACCTGCACTTATGCAGTGCCTCCTTCAGCTTTTCAAGCGGTATCGGCTTCTTGTGGAAATAGGTACAGCCAAGCCTGTATGACTGCGCCCCGAATCCCTCATCGTCCGACAGCCATATTACAGGCGTATCCCTGTCGGCATTCTTTGCCGCAATAACGCCCTCCATACCGTCCGCTCCGTCGGCAAGCACGATTATAAGGTCAGCCGTCTTACACTCCTTCGCAAAGCTCTCATACCTCTGACATGCCCTGTAGGCAATTCTTCGATATGCCGCCGTTGCGATTTGTGTTATTTTCGCTTTCAGTATCTCCGCCTCGTTTGCGGTATCGTAAACGCAGATGAGCATACTTCTCCCCTTATAATTTTATAATTATATCATAACTCATTTGCTTTGTGATTTCAACTTTTTGGCACGAACGGTTGTTATAACGGCACGAACGGTCATAAATGCGGCACATAATACAAAAAACCGGCGCCCTACAGACACCGTTCAAGTGAAATATATTGCCAGGCACTGCCTAAAACATTTTCCGCAACGACAAGGAATTAATATTTTCGTGAGTGTATCGGTACAACTGCACTGACATTTACCTTTCAAAAAACGCCACTAACCTGAGATATATGTACTAATCTGCGGACGTGTAGCGTTAAGCGTCCCTGCATTAACAGGTCATACAATGTTCAGGTGGTTATTCGAGTTTATCCAACACCCCAGCGGGGTACGGGTGTGGGTAAGGAAAGAGGGAGCACGAGGGAGAAAACCTAAGGGATAGGGTTAGGGGCTGCAAGTCCCTCACCCTAGTCCCTTTGGTTCTTTCCCTCGTCAATATTGACAGGTGCATTAATTCGAATAGCGAACCCGAGAAGTGCTATCCCAAGAAAAGCACTACCACACTTGCCATATGAACGCTCTGTTGGTTTCGCATCCTTGCGAAACTCTGGGCGTTCAACTTCGGGCATCCATGCCCGTCCCTTGTCAAAGGTGAGGTGCTGTCGCCCGAAAAAATTCGGGCGACTACCGGAGGGATTGTCACACCATCCCCACCATCAATGAGATTTTCCGCACTATCCCTCTCGCTTTTCGTAGGGCGAGCGTCTGTGTGTGCTTAGTTGGCTTTGCGTCCTTGCAAAGCCCTTGGGCACACACGCTAAGGCATCCTTGCCTTGCTTGCCCCTCCCGTTGCACCTAATACCGCCATCCCCCACAACCATTGCAAAAGAACAATAATCCCTCGCTCAGCACCACGTCCTTGCCTCCCTTGTCAAAGGTGAGGTGCTGTCGCCCGAAAAAATTCGGGCGACTACCGGAGGGATTGCTTTACACCCACCAACCTCTCCATCCCCGCAACCGTTGCAAAACCGCACTATCCCTCAAAAAGCACTATATCCTTGCCTCCCCTCGAAAAAGGGGAGGTGGCACGGCTGTAGAGGTTTTTCGACTTGCTGTACAGTATTCAGATAGTCCTGCTTTTACGATTCTGGAACTATTCCGAGCCGTGACGGTGGGGATTGCTCCCTATCCGCACCAGCCCTCCCAAACCCGCACTATCCCTCTCGCTTTCCGTAGGTGAGGAGCTCGCTCCTCCCGTTGCACCAATCCTTGTTGTTTCCACTAATCTTTGCAAAAGAACACTTATCACTTGCCTTGCTTGCCCCCGTTGCACCGAATACTGCTACCTTCGCATCTGTCTTTCTTATTCAATATACTAATTACGGCTAATTCTAATTTTACCGTTTATCATATTGATGGTATATTATCGTCCCCCCTCCCTTGATTTTCCATCTTGAACCATAAGTCCGACCCTCTTCGATTTTCTTTCCTCCCCCCTCCGTTCGTTAAATTCAAGCTCGATATTCACAACTCATTATATCAAAAACTATATCGTGTTTTAAAATTATTCGTACAAATTATATTGCAAGTGCAACATCATTCTCTGACTTCCTTTTATTTCCGTTATCCTGCCCTCTGCGATTTCCCTTTCTTCCCCTCATTTCGTGACACTTCCAATTCAACTATTAGCTATCAGATATAACGTAATTATCTATATTTGACATTATCACTGATAAGCCGAACCGCATTATCCACCCGATGTAATCCACCGCCAAAGCTCCCATAATTTTCAAGTTTTTGTGATGTAACCCTCTCTCTGCCGAAAAAATCTAAAATCATCAAAAATCATCATTCGGTTATTCTTGCGTCGATTCGCCGTCACCCCCGATAACATAACGGTTTACACCCATTCCGATGTAAAAACCGGTTCATCATAAATCATCACGCTGCGAATGACATATTTCACCTTTATTTTACACTTATTTACTGTTGTCGCTTTACTTGCCGCTTTACTTGACAGAACAGCAGTTTTTGTATTATAATAAAGGTTGAAATTGAATTATACCGCCATATCGGGCGTATGAAAGGACAACTCGCAAAATGGAAGAGAAAAAATATGACTTTTCTGCCATAGAAAGTAAGTGGCAGAAATACTGGGACGAGCATCAGACATTCAAGGCTGAAAACGGCAGTACCAAGCCGAAATTCTACGCTCTCGTAGAGTTCCCCTACCCCTCCGGCGCAGGTATGCATGTAGGTCATATCAAGGCTTATTCCGGCCTTGAGGTAGTCAGCCGCAAGAGAAGGCTTCAGGGCTACAACGTACTGTTCCCGATTGGCTTTGACGCTTACGGTCTGCCCACCGAGAACACCGCCATCAAGACCGGCGTTCATCCCCGTAAGGTCACCGATAACAACATAGTAAAATTTACCAGCCAACTCAAGCGTGTCGGCTTCTCATTCGACTGGTCAAGGGTCATCGACACCACCGAAGAGCGTTATTACAAGTGGACTCAGTGGATATTCCTCAAGATGTTCGAGCATGGCCTTGTATTCAGGGATAAGACGCTCGTAAACTACTGCCCGAGCTGTAAGGTCGTACTTTCAAACGAGGACTCACAGGGCGGTCACTGCGACATCTGCCACAGCGAGATAGTGCAGAAGACCAAGGAAGTATGGTACCTGCGTATCACCGAATATGCCGACAAGCTGTTACAGGGACTTGAAACGGTCGATTATCTGCCTAACGTAAAGCTCCAGCAGGAGAACTGGATAGGCAAGTCTACAGGCGCTTTCGTCAACTTCTCTATCAAGGAAAACGGCGAGAAGCTCCGCATCTACACGACCCGTCCCGACACGCTCTACGGCGTAACATTTATGGTTATCGCTCCCGAGCATCCCATAATAGAAAAGTACAGGGATTCCATAAAGAACATTGCCGACCTAGACGCTTACAAGGCAGAGTGCAGCAAAAAGAGCGAGTTCGAAAGGACACAGCTTGTCAAGGACAAGACGGGCGTAAAGATAGATGGTCTTACCGGCGTAAACCCCGTTACCGGCAAGGAAATTCCGATATACATTTCCGACTATGTAATGATGGGATACGGCACGGGCGCTATAATGGCGGTTCCTGCTCACGATACCCGTGACTATGAATTTGCGAAGAAGTTCGGCATTGATATAATCGAGGTTATCAAGGGCGGCGACATCTCGAAGGAAGCCTACACGGGTGACGGCGAGATGGTGAATTCGGGTGAACTGAACGGCATCACTAACAAGAAGGACGCTATCGAAAAGATGCTCGGCGTACTTACAAAACTCGGCTGCGGCGAAAAGGGTGTACAGTACAAGATGAAGGACTGGGCGTTCAACCGTCAGAGATACTGGGGCGAGCCTATCCCGATAGTACACTGCCCCGACTGCGGAATTGTTCCCGTACCTTATGAGGAACTGCCTTTGGAGCTTCCTCCCGTTGAGAACTTCCAGCCCGGTCAGGACGGCGAAAGCCCGCTTGCAAAGATAGATTCATTCGTACACTGCAAGTGCCCCAAGTGCGGCAAGGACGCACGCAGAGAAACAGATACAATGCCTCAGTGGGCAGGCTCAAGCTGGTACTTCCTGCGTTACTGCGACCCCAACAACGACAAGGAATTTGCTTCGCAGGAAGCGCTCAAATACTGGCTTCCTGTTGACTGGTACAACGGCGGTATGGAGCACGTTACCCGTCATATGATCTACTCACGTTTCTGGCACAAGTTCCTTTACGACATAGGCGAAGTTCCCACTCCCGAGCCTTATGCAAAGCGTACTGCACAGGGTCTTATCTTAGGTCCGGACGGCGAGAAGATGAGCAAGTCAAGAGGCAACGTAATCGACCCGAATGACGTTGTTGACGTATACGGCGCAGACGTTCTTCGTGTATACGTTCTGTTCATGGGCGACTATGAGCAGGCGGCTCCGTGGAACGACAGCAGTATGAAGGGCTGTAAGCGTTTCCTTGACCGTGTATGGAATCTTCAGAATATGCTTGTCCGTGGCGATGAATACTCAGACGAGCTGAGAACATCAATGCACAAGACGATAAAGAAGGTCAGCAAAGATATTGAGAAGATGAGATTCAACACGGCTATTGCCGCTATGATGTCGCTTATCAACGAGATTACCGCAAACGGCAAGATTAACGATGCCGAGATGAAATCGCTGCTGATACTCCTAAATCCCTTTGCTCCCCACATCACCGAAGAAATGTACAATTCGCTCGGCTACGGCATACTGAACGAAGCGCAGTGGGTAACATACGACGAGGCGCTCTGCGTTGACAGCACCGTTGAGATAGTAGTTCAGCTGTGCGGTAAGATAAAGGCTCGTATAAACGTGCCTACAGCCGCCGACAAGGACGAACTGCTGAAGATGGCAAAGGAAGCTATTGCACAGTCGCTTGAGGGCAAGACGATCCGCAAGGAGATAGTTGTTCCCGGCAAGCTCGTAAACATTGTTGCAAACTGATAATATAAGAATAATACAAAACCGCTCCCGGAGTGTTACGGGAGCGGTTTTTAGTTTAGTCTGTATGCTTTTAAGGAGGCGATGGCAATGGCGATTTTCGAGGAATAGTGAGGGTTTGGGAGGTTGGTGCGGATGGGGAGCAATCCCTCCGGTAGTCGCCCGAATTCTTTTGGGCGACAGCACCTCACCTTTGAC
>OGQI01000849.1_pt1 | contig 22654 bp, 19 predicted proteins | sample 1553171 | NCBI WGS metagenome assembly OGQI01 (sample SAMEA2579988, study PRJEB22360) | human gut metagenome | biome: human gut; feature: human-associated habitat; material: faeces | place: Denmark | collected 2008/2010
AGATGCTTTCTCCGTCCATTTTTATTTCTGCCCCCCCCCCTGCCATATTCGTTGCGATCGTTACCGCATCATGAATACCTGCCTGCGCAACAATTTCAGCCTCGAGTTCATGGAACTTCGCATTCAATACATTGTGCTTGATACCACGGCGTTTTAACATACCGCTTAACAGTTCGGAATTATCGATTGTGATCGTACCGACCAGTACTGGCTGATGTTTTGCATGTGCTTCTTCGATCGCGTCACATACAGCTCTGAACTTCTCTTTCTGTGTCTTATATACCGCATCTTCAAGATCCTTACGCTGAACAGGTAGATTTGTCGGAATTTCGATAACGTCCATTCCGTAAATCTCGCGGAACTCTTTTTCTTCTGTCAGGGCTGTACCTGTCATACCAGACTTCTTCGCATATTTATTGAACAGGTTCTGGAATGTGATAGTCGCCAGAGTCTTGCTTTCTCTCTTAACCTTTACGTGTTCTTTTGCCTCAATTGCCTGATGCAGTCCGTCTGAATAACGACGTCCCGGCATAATACGTCCGGTAAATTCATCTACAATCAGTACCTCGTCATCTTTTACCACATAATCTTTGTCGCGGAACATCAGATTATGTGCTCGAAGAGCAAGGATAATATTGTGCTGAATCTCCAGGTTCTCAGAATCCGCAAGGTTTTCAATATGGAAGAACTTCTCTACCTTTTTCACACCATCTTCGGTAAGGTTGATATTCTTCTCTTTCTCGTTAACAATAAAGTCTCCCGTCTCTTCAATATCTTCACCCATGATGGCATTCATCTTGGTAAACTCGCCGCTTGCCTCACCACGCTCTAACTGACGTGCAAGTATATCGCATGCTTCATAAAGTTTCGTAGATTTCTCACTCTGTCCGGAAATGATAAGAGGAGTTCTCGCCTCATCGATCAATACTGAATCGACCTCATCGATCAGAGCATAATTCAGTCCCCTCTGAACCAGCTGTTCTTTATAGATCACCATATTATCTCTCAGATAATCGAATCCAAGTTCATTATTTGTCACGTATGTGATATCACACTCATATGCGGCACGTCTCTCATCATTATCCATGCTGTTCAGTACTACACCAACAGTCAGGCCCAGGAACTCATGTACCTGTCCCATCCATTCCGCATCACGTTTGGCCAGATAATCATTGACGGTTACAACATGTACACCTTTTCCCTCCAACGCATTCAGGTACGAAGGAAGTGTTGCCACTAAAGTTTTACCTTCACCAGTCCTCATCTCTGCGATACGTCCCTGATGCAGGATAATACCACCGACGATCTGTACACGGTAGTGCTTCATTCCAAGTACACGGCTTGCTGCTTCTCTTACTACCGCATATGCCTCTGGGAGAATATCATCTAATGTCTCGCCATTTTCCAGACGTTCTTTAAATTCTTTTGTCTTTGCTTTTAATTCCTCATCCGAAAGTTTCTGCATGTCTTCATCCAGTGCCATAACTGCATCTGCAATCGGATAAACTCTCTTCAACTCATTCTGGCTGTGAGTTCCAAATATTTTCTGTATAATATTCATTCGCTATGTGCTCCTTATTCCTGATTATGGACGCAAAACGACCACTCTATTCCCCATTTTATCACTATCTATATTTCAATTCAACCGATTTATAAAGTGTTAACACTTTGTTTACGAAGCTTTCCATTTTCTCTAACGATAATTTTTTATAACATCATACGGAATCTGTCCGCCAAAAAGATCCAACGCACTTCCGATTGTAAAATCAATCTTTCCATTACCAATTTCCCGAATACGTTCCAGATCATCAAGACTTCCAATCCCGCCGGCATATGTCACCGGTATTTCGGCTTGTTCCAGAATCTTTATCAGCTCTTCTTCAATTCCGGACGCCTTTCCCTCAACGTCCACACCATGCACCAGAAATTCGTCACAATATCCTGACAGTTTTTCCAAAATATCTGTATTCAGCTCCACATTCGTAAATGTCTGCCACCGGTCAGTCACAATATAATATTTTTCATCTTTTTTTCTGCAGCTTAAGTCCAGAACCACATGTTCTTTCCCGACGGCATCACACAGATTTTGCAGATTATCCCAGTAGATTTCTCCATTCTTAAATACATACGATGTTACAATTACATGGCTTGCACCGGCCTTCATATATTCCTCTGCATTTTCTGCCGTAATTCCTCCTCCAATCTGCAATCCATCCTGATATGTCTGCAGTGCTTTCAAAGCCTGCCTCTTTGTCTCCGGATAATATTCAGAAGTTGAAGGATTCAACAGAATTACATGTCCTCCCTTTAAGCCGTCCTTTTTATACAAATTTGCAAAATAATCTGCTTCCTGATCTGCCGCAAAGTTTTCTACCGCCTGATCTCCCTGATCAAGAAGGCTGCCCCCTACAATCTGCTTTACTTTTCCATTATGTATGTCGATGCATGGTCTGAATTTCATAAATGCTTTTCTCCTTATTATATTCTTGATTATATTCTTTTTTCAAAACATTTTACCACACTAAAGTATCAGCGTCCAGTACAGATATACTGTACAAAATAAGGATGCAGAGATTTTACTTATCATTTCCCCACATCCTTATATACTATCTATTATTTTGCGTTTTTCGTATCGTTTTTATTAGTGTTATCCCGGTTCTGGTCTGTTGTTCCGTCATTATTCTGGTCCGTCTCATTTTTTCTGTCATTCGGATCGAGATCATCTTCGATATCATCTACACCATCCTGTACATCATCTCCGATTTCATCCATAACTCCATCATTTTCATTATTCCGGTCTGTCACATCATCCTTTACTGTATCATCTGTTCCGGTTGTACCTTCTGTCGCCGAGTTATCATTCGCCGCATTATCATCTGTATTATTTCCACAGGCGGTAAGCCCCATCATGATCCCCGTGCACATGAATACCAGCATGAATTTCTTCCATTGTTTCATTCTCATAATCTCCCTTCGTATATCTTCATCTATGATCAAGTATTACTTGTTACCAGTAATATCTGCATTTTCCAGAAATATATACGAATTTTTCTTTATCAGAATGCTGGTATATTTTTACATTCTTTCAGCAATCACACCACTTCTGTATGCAGCCAGAAGTACTTCCAGATCCGAAATCTGTTCTTTTAACTCTTTTCCGACATCTGTATCTTCTACTTTTTTCCGTTCCAGCGTTCTCTTTACCACCGTGCTGTCCGAATGAATATCACTTTCCTTTTCGATCGCTGCTTCTGTAGACTCAAATGGCTTATGCGCCGCCAGAATCAATCCATAGGAATTATAGATCAGTGTATAACCTGCGATTCCGGTCTCTTTCTGATAAGCTTTCGAAAATCCGCCATCTATAACCAGAACTTTTCCACCGCATTTCACCGGATTTTCTCCATCTTTACACTTTACCGGCACATGACCGTTGATTATATGCGCATCTTCGTTCTCAAGTCCGAATTCTTTCAATATTTTTCCCACTACTTTTTCATCTTCCAGTAAAAGGTAGTATGGATTTTTCTTCTCTTTATGAGTTTCCTTCTCCGCCAGGAAATAGCGTTCAAATGTCGCCATCTTATCCTTTCCAAACAACGGAGAATTTTCACTCAGCCAGATATACCACATGATATCTTTTCCACGTTCTTTTTCTTTAGGATCCATAGCATAGAATCCTTTTCTCACGTAACTTTCAAGTACTTCATAAAGCCCTTTGCCCTTATACGCCCGGCCAAAGATCCTTACACTTTTCAAATTACCGTCCTCTTTTAACGGTACGCAGCCATGATAAAGAAGATTGCCGTTATATACTTTATATAATCCACCTTTATTTAAAAGGAAATGCATATGACGCTGTAATTTTTCGCAGTTTTCAAACGCCCGTTCCAGGCGTTCCATAATATCCTCTTCTTCTTTCGTCAGCGCATATGGTTTTTTCGGATCGATCGTCGGAAAATTTTTATCCAGCAATTTATATTCTTTTCCGTCTAACTCTATCGTTCCTTTTTCATAATTAATATGATGCAATAAATTGCGCTTTTCCAGCTTAAATCCCGGATTCTTTTTTATAATCTGGCTCTCAACTTTGAACTGGATCACAGAAATTGCTTTATGCATCTTTACATCCATCAACATTTCTGTTGCATTGTAATCCGGATTGCCTTTTAATTTAAAGCACTCACACGGATCATCTTTATATGTATTCATGGCAAATGTAGCCAGCGGAAGCAGGTTAATCCCATATCCTTCTTCCAGGATATCCAGGTTGCCATATCTTGCACAGATACGGATCACATTGGCAATGCAGCCTCTCTGCCCTGCTGCAGCTCCCATCCACAAAACATCATGATTTCCCCATTGAATATCAACCGAATGGTACGCCATAAGCTCATCCATAATAATATGTGGTCCAGGACCTCTGTCATAGATGTCTCCGACAATATGCAGATGATCAACCGTCAGACGTTGAATCAGTTCACTCATAGCTATAATGAATTTCTCTGCCCGTCCAATTCTTATAATCGTACTGACAATTGCATTATAATACGATTCTTTATCCGTCATATCATTTTTCTCTGTGATCAGTTCCTCGATCACATAAGCAAAATCCGGAGGAAGTGCTTTTCTTACTTTAGATCTGGTATATTTACTTGCTGTTCTTTTACACACCTCAATCAAGCGGTACAACGTAATCTTATACCAGTCCTCCATATTCTTCTCCGTTTTCTTAATCCGGTCCATCTTCTCTTTCGGATAATAAATAAGAGTAGCAAGGGTCTGTTTATCCCTGCTACTCATAGTATTCCCGAATACATCATCAATTTTACGGCGCACTGAACCAGAGCCATTCTTCAGAACATGCGCAAATGCCTCATATTCCCCATGAATGTCTGTCAGAAAATGCTCTGTGCCCTTTGGCAGATTCAGTATCGCCTGTAAATTAATGATTTCTGTGGAAGCTTTGGCGATGGTCGGATACAGTTGAGAAAGTCTTTCCAGATAACGTTCCTCTAATTGTCTCATAATTACCTCCCGGTCTTCCTGTATATTCTGCTGTTCATAACGATTTATAATTGGATCACGTCAGACATATCATATCTGCCGGCCGGTTTCCCAGCCAGGAATTTTGCTGCTTCTACGGCGCCTTTTCCAAATACGGCCTTAGAATATGCTGTATGTTTGAATTCAATCACTTCATCCTGACCTGCAAAGATCACTTCGTGGTCTCCTACGATTGTTCCACCACGTACTGCCGAAATGCCAATCTCTTTCTGATCACGTTTCTGACGCACCTGACTTCTGTCATATACATAATGATACTGATTATCCGCCGCTTCATTAATTGAATCTGCCAGAGCAAGTGCAGTACCACTCGGCGCATCCAGTTTCTGGTTATGATGCTTCTCTACCAGCTCAATATCATATCCTGCCGGAGAAAGTACTTTTGTCGCATCCTTAAGGATCTTCATAAGCAGATTGATGCCAAGTGACATATTGGCAGATTTTAATACTGCTACTTTCTTTGCTGATTCTTCTACCTTTTCCAGCTGTTCTTCGGAAAGTCCCGTAGTACAAAGTACGACCGGCACCTGTTTTTCAACACAATAGTCAAGCAGTTCATCTGCTGCTGCCGCATTTGAAAAATCAATGATCACATCGGCCTCCACGTCACATGCACCGATGCTTTCAAATACCGGATAGTCATTTGGTACTTTGGTATATTTATCAACTCCGGCTACCAGTTCGATCCCTTCTGTGTTCTTGATTATATCTGTAATGACACGACCCATGTGTCCGTTACAGCCATGCATGATTGCTTTTACCATATTCTTATCCTCCTTTTGTATACTTTGTTATAAAAACAAAGGATACCATATATGTAATGCATCTGTGAAAGCCTGCCGTTGGCAGTTTCTTACAAACGCATGGCGATGTATGATATCCTTCTCTTTTTCTTATTATGCTAACTGAATACCGAAATCTTTCATTGCCTGTGCAAGGTTCTTCTCATGTTCAGGGGATATCTCTGTAAGCGGCATACGAAGTGGTCCGCAGTCAACTCCCATCAGCTGCATTGCTTTCTTAACCGGAATCGGGTTTACTTCGCAGAATAACTGCTCGATCAGCGGCAGTGCTTTCAGCTGAAGTGCTGCACTTCCCTTCACATCTCCGTTAAAATACTTCTCACAGATATCATGTGCTTCATCCGGAGCAACGTTTGACAGTACTGAGATCACACCTTTTCCACCGAGAGATAATACCGGCACGATCTGGTCGTCATTTCCTGAATATACATCAATGTTACCGTCTGTCAGGTTCATGATCTTTGCAACCTGCGAAATATTTCCTGATGCTTCCTTTATACCAACGATATTATCTACTTCTTTCACCAGTTTTGCTGCTGTTGCAGGTTCGATATTGCATCCCGTTCTGCTTGCAACACTATACATAATGATTGGTGCTGTTACTTCTTTTGCCACTGCACTGAAATGTCCGATCAGTCCATTCTGAGTTGCTTTATTATAATAAGGTGTAACCAAAAGTAAACCATCTGCCCCATATTCTGAAGCTTCCTTCGACATATCGATAGCAGTACGTGTACAATTAGAACCTGTTCCTGCAATAACCGGAACTCTCTTGTTAACACGGTCAATTGTGAATTTTACACACTGCATATGCTCTTCTTCTGTCATGGTAGCAGATTCTCCTGTTGTACCGCAGATTACAATGCTGTCTGTTTTATGCTCACAATGAAACTCAATCAATTCATCAAGTCTATCATAATTAATACTTCCATCTTCATTAAATGGTGTGACAATTGCCACGCCGGCTCCTGTAAAAATAGCCATAGTGATCCTCCTGACTTTCATATAATCTAATGAAATTCTATCATCAATTAAATATGATGTCAATCCGAACCCTTATCTAAACTTTTACCATCCCTTATTCATCCATACATTCCAGTTTACTGACCGACACTTCATATGCAACCCTTTTCTGCGATTCCGTTTCTGTAATTTTTTTCATATATTCACGGCTCTGAATTCTTCCCATTACCTGCACATGTTCTCCAACCTCAAAAGCAGAGGCAAATCTGGCATTCCTTCCCCAGCAGATACATGGAATGTAATCAGACTTTCCATATGGCCGGTTCACTGCCAGCAACAGATCTGCAATCTCTCTGCCAAGCGGTGTCTTACGGTAAACAGGCTGTTTGCAGATATAACCATCCAGAAAAATCTGATTCGTCTTTGCACCGTCAAGTTCTTCTTCCACAAATGTAATTTCCCTGACAAATACGGATAAAATCAGACGGTTTTTCATTTCTTCATGCCGGTTGTAGGACCTGAACTGTCCGTTTACCATAATGAATTCTCCCGTGTAATCTTTCGTAACATCAATCAGACGCTCCGAGATCATGAGTGGGATCCTGTCTTTGGAATTGCTGAGCCGCTTCACATCCACCTCTACCATATAGAAGCCTTCTCCAAATACTTCATGGCTGAATGAAAATGGTGTCACGATTTCTCCCATAACGGTTACCTGGTTGTTCTCAATCATCTTATCTGACATAATTTTGTAATCTCCCTTCCTCTGAATCGTATTTTGAGTCATTACAAAGTCTATGAATCAAATCAGTATTTTAGAACTAAATACTTGTAAATTTTAAAAAATGTGATAAACTAATGTGGTTGCAGATAATAATAGGTAGAGAAAAGGAAGATTCGTAATGAAGACAAAACGTGAAGATGTACGTAATATCGCGATTATCGCCCATGTTGACCATGGTAAGACAACATTAGTAGATGAATTATTAAAGCAAAGCGGTGTATTCCGTGAAAATCAGGAAGTAGCAGAACGTGTCATGGACTCTAACGATATCGAAAGAGAACGTGGAATCACAATCCTCTCCAAGAATACTGCCGTCACCTACAACGGTGTAAAGATCAATATTATAGATACTCCGGGACATGCTGACTTCGGTGGAGAAGTAGAACGTGTCCTTAAGATGGTTAACGGTGTTATCCTCGTCGTTGATGCGTTCGAGGGAGCTATGCCGCAGACCAAATTCGTACTCCGCAAAGCTATGGAATTAAAGCTTCCAGTCATCGTATGTATCAACAAGATCGACCGTCCGGAAGCAAGAGCCGAAGAAGTGATCGATGAAGTTCTCGAACTTCTCATCGACCTTGGTGCTTCTGACGAACAGTTAGACTGCCCATTCGTATACGCATCCGCTAAGAATGGTGTGGCTGCACTTGAGATTTCGGATGAAATGAAAGACATGAAGCCTCTGTTTGAGACCATTCTGGATTATATTCCTGCACCAGAAGGAGATCCGGAAGCTCCGACTCAGGTTCTGATCAGTACGATCGACTATAATGAATACGTTGGACGTATCGGTGTTGGTAAAGTAGATAACGGTACGATCGCAGTTAACCAGGACATGGTTGTTGTCAACCATCATGATCCTGACAAACAGAAGAAAGTTAAGATCAGTAAATTATATGAATTTGACGGTCTGCAGAAAGTAGAAGTAAAAGAAGCATCTATCGGTGCAATCGTGGCAATTTCAGGTATCTCTGACATTTCCATCGGTGATACACTCTGCTCACCTGAAAATCCGACACCAATTCCGTTCCAGAAGATTTCTGAACCAACAATCTCTATGGATTTCGTTGTAAATGACAGTCCGTTTGCCGGACAGGAAGGAAAATATGTAACTTCCCGTCACTTACGTGATCGTCTGATGCGCGAACTGAACACAGATGTCAGCCTTCGTGTTGAAGATACCGAAAACATGGACGCATTCAAAGTATCCGGACGTGGTGAACTTCACCTTTCCGTTCTAATCGAGAATATGAGACGTGAAGGATATGAATTCGCAGTCAGCAAAGCTGAGGTTCTGTATCACAAAGACGAGAATGGTAAACTTCTTGAGCCAATGGAGATTGCTTACATTGATGTACCTGATGAATACACTGGTGTCGTTATTGATAAACTTAGCCAGAGAAAAGGTGAATTACAGACAATGGGTGCTGCCAATGGTGGATATACACGTCTTGAGTTCCGTATCCCATCCCGTGGTCTGATCGGTTACCGTGGTGATTTCCTGACAGACACAAAGGGAAATGGTATCATGAACACTGCATTCGACGGATACGCTCCATATAAGGGAGATATCCAGTATCGTAAACAGGGATCTCTGATTGCATACGAGACCGGTGAGTCTGTAACTTATGGTCTGTACAGTGCTCAGGAGCGTGGAACACTCTTCATCGGTGCCGGTGAAAAAGTTTATTCCGGTATGGTCATCGGTGAAAATGCAAAAACAGATGATATCGAAGTAAATGTATGTAAGACCAAGCATCTTACCAATACTCGTTCTTCCAGCGCAGATGATGCACTTCGTCTGACACCTCCGACGGTCCTCAGTCTGGAGCAGGCAATCGACTTCATCGATACAGATGAACTTCTGGAGGTTACTCCGGAATCACTCCGTATTCGTAAGAAGATTCTGGATCCTAAGATGAGAAAACGTGTAAATCGCTAATGAATAAACATTTACGGTTATAACTGACCGCACGAAAGCGGCAGAAAATAAAATATATAAAACAGTTTTTGTTCACGAAAACCTGACAATTTATATATTTTATTTTCTGCCGCTTTTTTGTTCTCATCTGCAGCACACATTACTAAAAATTTTCCTTCTCCATTGTTCTTCATTTTGATATGATATCTTTCTTTGGGATATTGGCAAATATCTTTTTTTCACTTATACTGGAATTACAGCGAAAATCTATATAAAAGAAAGGAATCCACGAATGAAAGAACTGATTTCTCACCTTCTCAAACAGGTGGCCGCAATTCTGGAATATGTGATTGCATTTATGCTTGCGATCGGTATCATACTGCTTTGCCTTCGTATGGTATGTTCACTTCAGTATATTCCGAATCTGAACACCTATCCGAATTACGATGATCTTCTCGAGGTTTGTTTTAATCTGATCATCGGTGTCGAATTGATCCGTATGATGTATTCGCACTCTCCGAGTACCGTATTTGAGGTTCTGCTTTTTGCGATTGCAAGACACATCATTATGGACCACACTTCCATCTACAGCAGTCTGATCGGCGTCTGTTCCATCGCAGTCTTATTTGCAACCAGAAAATTCTTATTCTCCGAATTCGACATAGCAGACGAAACGGTATTCCGTGCTTCAACCAAGGCTAAAGTTGTCAACAAGATTCTCAGCGTGAACATTCCGCATGAAGCAGATGATACCCTTTCCAATGTACTGCTGCGGCATCTCGAAGGACAGAATATCACGCCCCGTGTTGGTGCATGTTATTACTTCCACGATTGCGGTCTGCGGGTTGCCAAACTTCATGATGGAAAAATTTCAAGAATTCAGGTAATTCGTGCTATACATTAGCGGCCAAACATGTTATACTACACATATCAGATAGATTGCCGGTTCGAGTAACAATTGTCAGATTATAATTCATTTATTTGATGATTGTATAACGTGCAATTATTTGAAATTATGTCGCAAAGGAGTTGGGCATCATGAAATTTATTATTATTGGAAAGAACATCGATGTAACACCAGGCTTAAGAGAGGCCGTAGAAAGCAAGTTAGGAAAGTTAGGAAGGTACTTTACTCCGAATACAGAGATTCACGTAACCTTAAGTGTACAGAAAGGACATCAGAAAATTGAAGTAACAATTCCTGTAAAGGGTGGTCTGGTTCGTTCCGAACAGGAAAGTTCTGATATGTATGTATCGATTGATCTTGTAGAAGAAGTCATCGAACGTCAACTTCGTAAATATAAAAATAAACTGGTAGCACGTGAACAGGAAGGCGGTAACTTCAAACAGGAATTCTTTGACGCCGAAGATAATATTGAAGATGACGGCGAGATTAAAATCGTACGTACCAAAAAATTCGGATTTAAACCTATGTATCCAGAAGATGCGTGTGTTCAGATGGAACTTCTCGGACATGATTTCTATGTTTTCTGTAATGCAGAATCAGACGAAGTGAATGTAGTATACAGACGTAAAAACGGAACATTTGGTTTGATCGAGCCTGAATTTTCTTAAATCGCAACTCATAATCTTATAAAAATATGGCAATAACAAAAGCCGTACACAATATCTCCTAAAGAACAGCTCCTTTCATGAGATATCGTGTACGGCTTTTGTATATTATTTTTATATTATATTTTCTTCCAAAATTGTCGGCACCCCATCAATCTCTGCATAATAACATTCTTCACCTGCTGTCATCTCTGCCTGCGCATTTGTCCCCTCAGTAATTGCATGCATAACCTGATCCACATCCGTTTTTGGAATCAGTACTTCCAGTTCTACTTTATCCGTATAGACAGTATCTAATATCTTCAGCTCTCTCTGCGCCAGAATATACTGAATCTTTCCAAATGTCGTATAGTCTGTTTCTATATGAAGTTTCACTCCTAAAATTTTCGTAATGACCATCGAGGCATCAAGTCCTGCTTTCACGGCTCCCGAATATGCTCTGACCAGTCCACCGGTTCCAAGAAGGGTTCCTCCGAAATACCGGGTCACCACAACAGCCACATTCCTCAGTTCATTTCCAAGCAATACATCTAGCATCGGTTTGCCGGCTGTACCGTTTGGTTCGCCGTCATCACTGCATCTTTGAAGCTGTCCTCTCTCCCCTATTATATATGCAAAACAGTTATGTCTTGCATCCCAGTATTTTTTTCTTGTCTTCTCTACAAATTCAAGTGCTTCTTCCTCTGTATTTACCGGTACCACAGTCGCAATAAACCGTGACTTTTTTTCTACAATCTCATCTTCTCCACCCCGATAAATAGTTCTGTATTCTGGTAACATATTGTCATCCTTTCGTATAATTTACAACTTTATACATAATATAATACCTAATTTCTTAAGATTTTCCTACTCAAATATGAAGTTTTCATTTTTTTCTTTATAAAAGAGTGTACATTTGCTATAATAACTTGGTATAAAGGAGGCTTAAACGCATGAACTATGGAAAGAAAAAAGCTGCGAAAAGGCAGAAAAAAATAACGTCCAAATCTACAATGCAGGGGAAACGCATCGTTGTCCGTTTGTTCAAGGCACTGCTGATCTGTATCGTACTTGCTGCAGTAGTCGGAATGGCCGGCGGCGGTCTTTTTATAAAAAAGATTATTGATGACACTCCGCATGTTTCCACTTCTGACGTTAAACCGAAAGGATTTACTACTTTCGTTTATGCTGATGACGGAAGCACTGAGATTGAACGTTTTGTATCTTCTGGTTCCAATCGAGTATACAAGTCTATTGATGAGATACCGAAAAATCTTCAACATGCTTTTGTTGCAATCGAGGATGAGCGTTTTTATAAGCATAACGGTATAGATCTTCAGGGTATTGCCCGTGCTGCGGTAGTGGGTATTGCCCGGGGCGGTTTTTCTGAAGGTGCCAGTACTCTGACTCAGCAGCTGATCAAGAACAATGTATTCCCGAACTTTACAAAAGAGAAAAATTTCTATGATAAATTACAACGTAAAATTCAGGAACAGTATCTTGCAGTACAGATTGAAAAGCAGATGAATAAAAATGAGATTATGGAAAGTTATCTCAACACAATCAACCTTGGACAGAATTGTCTGGGTGTACAGTCTGCTTCTCAACGTTATTTTGGTAAAGATGTTTCCGATCTGACATTATCTGAATGTGCGGTAATTGCCGGAATCACACAGAATCCGACAGATTATGATCCAGTTACACGTCCCGAGAATAACAAGATCAGACGTAATAAAGTATTAAAGAATATGCTGGAGCAAGGCTATATCAGCCAGAAGCAGTATGATAAAGCGATGTCCGATGATGTCTATGCAAGAATCCAGGCAACCAGCGCTTCTTCCCAAGCTGATAATGCATACAGTTACTTTGTTGATGCACTTGCACAGCAGGTAATCCAGGATCTGAAAGATCAGCTTGGCTACACTGATACACAGGCTTACAATGCCGTTTACAGCGGCGGTCTCAGTATCTACTCTACACAAAATCAGGAAATGCAGAAAATCTGTGATGAAGAAGCTAATAATGATGCCAACTATCCTGGTCTGAAAGAGTATGGTCTTGATTATGCGCTGACGGTAACCCGTGCTGATGGATCGGTTGAAAACTATGGAAGTAATAATATTAAAAATTATGTAGAAAAAACTTACGGAAATGATCAGGGACTTCTCTACTCCAGTGAAGATGCCGCAAAAGCAATGGTGGCAGAATGGAAATCCACGATTGCCCAGGAGGGTGATACCTATGATGAACGTATTACCATTACCCCTCAGCCACAGTCTTCTATCACAATCATGGATCAGAAGACCGGACAGATCAAAGCAATGGTCGGCGGCCGTGGAGAAAAAGCTTCCAGTCTTGGACTGAACAGAGCTTATCAGGGTTCCAAGAGACAGCCTGGTTCTACTTTTAAGATCCTTGCAGCTTATGCACCGGCATTAGATTCCTGTGATAAGACACTCGCAACAACAATTGATGATGAACCATATACCTTAAAGAATGGAAATGTTTTGCGGAATGCCAACAAACAGTACGGCGGTACAACAACGCTCAGAAATGGTATCAAAAAATCCATCAACGTAGTTGCCGTAAAGTTAAGCGATGAAATCACTCAGGAATTAGGCTATGAATACTGTGAAAAATTCGGTATCAGTACTCTGGTAAAAGACAAAACAATCAACGGCAAGGTCTTTGATGACAGCACTTCACAGACGCTCGCACTTGGTGGAATCACAGAAGGTGTCTATAACTATGAAATGTGTGCCGCTTATGCCTCTATCGCTAACGGCGGCGTCTATAACAAACCAACTTTATATAGTAAAGTTGTAGACCACGATGGCAACGTTCTTCTTGACGGAACAGGCGAATCTCATACAGTTATCAAAGACAGCACAGCTTATCTTCTTACCAGTGCAATGGAAGATGTTGTCAATTCCGGAACAGGTACAGCATGCCAGCTTCCGAATATGCCGGTAGCCGGAAAGACAGGTACCACAACATCCAATAAAGACTTATGGTTCTGTGGATTTACACCATATTATACATGTGCTGTATGGGGCGGTTATGACGACAATAAAGAATGTGATTATGACACAAGTTTCCGCTTCAGACTCTGGAAAGGTATTATGAGTCGTATTCACGAGAATCTGGAAAGTAAAGATTTTAAGGTTCCGACCTCTGTTGAGAAAAAGAGTATATGTACTATTACCGGAAAGCTTGCAACCAACGGATGCCCTTCTATTACAGAATATTTTGCCAAAGACACGCTTCCATCCGAAACATGTTCCGGTCACGGATACTCTTCCAGAAGAAAGTATAAGTCTTCTACAGAAGACAATGATACAACTGAAGATGCTTCTTCTTATTCAAACAATACAGGAAACAGTTATAACAATAATACAGGCACTACCAGTGATAATACCGGTGGTAACACAGGTGGTTCTACCGGCGGTAACACAGGTGGCTCTACCGGCGGTAATACAGATGGCTCTACCGGCGGTAATACAGGTGGTGATTCTACCGGTGGTAATACAGGTGGTGGTTCTACCGGTGGTAATACAGGTGGCTCTACCGGCGGAGATACTTCTCAGTAACCATACTGTACAAGCCTATGATATCTACAGAAAGGTATCTACAGGACCTGCCACTGGCAGCTCCTTCCAAATGCATGACAATAAAAAAACTGCGGTAACAAAATGTTTCCGCAGTTTTTACTATACCTGACATCCAAAAGGATGTATAACTCTCTAAAAGCTCTAAAGAATCAGTTTCGCAGCTCCACAGATACCGGCATCATTTCCTAGTGTAGCAAGAACAAATTCCGTATCTTTGTTCGCAAAGAATGCTTTTTCCTTAAAATTCTTTTCAACATACTGAAGAAGTACTTCTCCTGCTTTCGAAACGCCTCCTCCAATTACAATTGCTGAAGGATCTGCAACAGCTGCAAGATTAGCCATCGCATGTCCAAGATATTTTCCAAATTCCTCTGCAATCTCTTTTGCCACTTCATCGTCTGCCTTAACAGCATCAAATACGGTCTTGGCACTGACTTCCTGTCCTCTTAATACAGACGCTTTATCATCCTTAGCCAGACGAATATTGGCAAGTCTTGTAATACCTGTTGCAGATGCATACTGCTCCAGGCATCCTGTGTTGCCGCAGCCGCAGTGATCTGTCTCTTCATAATTCACACAAAGATGTCCGATCTCACCACCTGCACCATGTGCTCCTACCAATGGTTTACCATCAATAATAATTCCACCGCCGACTCCGGTTCCAAGTGTGACCATAATAATATTTTTGCGGCCCTTTCCTGCACCCAGCCACATCTCTCCAAGTGCAGCTACATTGGCATCATTTCCTATCTCTGCTTTCATACCGGAAAGTTCTTCCATCTCTCTTTTTACTTCTTTATATCCCCAGCCAAGGTTTGCTGTATTCTGAACAACTCCTTCTGAATCTACCGGTGCAGGAACTCCGACTCCGATTCCTTCCACTTCATCTTTCGGAATCTGCTTTTCCTCTAACTTTTCATTCAAAGCAGCGGCAATATCCGGAAGAACGGCTTCACCCTGATTCTCTGTGCGTGTCTTAATCTCCCATTTATCTACAATCTCTCCTTCGGTTGTAAACAAACCTAATTTTACAGTTGTTCCCCCAATATCTACTCCAAAGCAATATTTCATTTTCTGTATTTCTCCTATTTTTTTATTAAATTCTGCTGAACACGTTTGTACAGTTCCTGAGCTGCATTATATCCCATCTGTTTCTGTCTGTGGTTAACTGCTGCCGTCTCAACAATGATTGCAAGATTACGTCCAGGACGAATTGGCAGATGATGGCAAACCACTTTGTTACCAAGGAATTCTGTATATTCTTCTTCGAGACCGAGGCGGTCGTATTCTTTATTCTTATTCCACTCTTCCAGAGTGATAACAAGATCGATATTCTGTGTCTCTCTGACACTTAATACACCAAACAGAGCCTTAACGTCTACGATACCGATACCTCGCAGTTCGATAAAATGTCTCGTAATATCCGGTGCCGTTCCTACAAGTGTCTCATCACTGACTCTGCGGATTTCAACTACATCATCACTGACAAGACGGTGTCCACGTTTGATCAGCTCCAGAGCCGCCTCACTTTTACCGATTCCGCTTTCTCCCATGATCAGTACTCCGACACCATATACATCAACCAGCACACCATGGATAGAAATGCATGGTGCAAGTTCTACATTCAGCCAGCGGATAATCTCTGCTGTAAATTCTGATGTCTTCTTCTCTGTCTGGAACACTGGAATATTAGCCTTTTCTGCCATTTCAAGAAGCATTGCCTCCGGCGGAAGGTTTCTGCAGAAGATCAGACATGGAATCTTGTAAGAAAGCAGTGTTTCATAAATCTTTTTTTTCTTAACTTCATCTGTCATCTTCTCCAGGAATGTGTACTCCACATATCCTATGATCTGCACACGTTCGGAATCAAAATGTTCAAAGAATCCGGTAAGCTGCAAAGCCGGTCTGTTAATGTCTGGTATCTCAACTTCTTTTTCGGAAAGATCTACATCCGGTGTAAGATTTTTGAGATTCATTTTTTCAACGAGTGTTTTTAATTTTACTTTATTCGCCATATTCTTTTACCTCACACGTATTAAAAATCTGATAGCCCTATTATACCATACTTAAGTATCCTGGTGAAAAAATTTATACACTTCCTGCGCAGATTTTTCATTCATGGACGGCAGCTCTTTCAGATCATCCACTGTTGCATTCCGGATTGCTTCAATATTTTCAAAGCTCCGCATCAGGTCTTTTCTTCTTGCAGGTCCCACTCCCGGAATATCATCCAGTATCGAATGTACCTGTCCTTTACTTCTTAACTGTCTGTGGAATGTGATTGCGAACCGATGCGCCTCATCCTGTATTCTGGTGATCAGGCGAAAACATTCCGAATTACGGTCAATCGGTAATTCTACATTATTGAAATACAATCCTCTGGTTCTGTGATTATCGTCTTTTACCATTCCACACACAGGAATGTGCAGATTCAGCTTCTCCAGGACCTCCAATGCAATATTCACCTGTCCCCGGCCTCCGTCCATCATGATCAGATCCGGGAATGCCTGAAATCCGCCTGTCTCACTTTCATCCTGTCGTTCCCTTAATCCATGCTCGAATCTTCGGGTCAACACCTCATTCATACTTGCGTAGTCATCCGGTCCCTGTACACTTTTTATCTTAAATTTGCGATAATCATTACGCTTTGGCTTTCCATGCTCATAAACGACCATAGAACCAACCGAATCAAATCCGTTTGTATTAGAGATATCATAAGCCTCCATACGTATAATTCCGGTAAGTCCCAGTATTTTTTCCAGTTCCTTCACCGCTCCGATCGTTCTTCCTTCTTCACGCTTCAGACGTTCTTTGTCATTCTTTAATACCATCTGTGCATTCTTCTGCGCCAGCTCTACCAGCTTTTCTTTTGTCCCTTTCTTCGGTATACGAAGCCGTACTTTATGTTCCCTTCTGGTCGTCAGCCACTCCTCTATAATCTCCTGGTCTTCAATCTCTTCCGGCAACATTAACTCGGCCGGGATATACGGTGTTCCTGCATAAAATTGCTTGATAAAGCTTGACAGGATTTCGCTTTTTGTATCATTTTCCGCAATCTTCAGATAAAAATGATCCCGTCCGATCAACCTTCCTCCCCGGATAAAGAAGACTTGTACAACCGCGTCCTCACCTTCCGAAGCCATTGCAATAATATCCCTGTCGTCCCCTGCTGTATCTGTAATCTTCTGTTTCTGAGCGATCTTCTGAACGCTTGCAAGAAGTTCCCTGTATTCTATTGCTTTCTCGAATTCCAGATTTTCGGATGCATCCAGCATCTTTTCTTCCAGTTCTTTTAATATCGGATCATAATTTCCATTCAGAAATCTTACTACTTCATCAATAGATTTCCTGTACTCTTCTCCGGAAATGTAGCCCTGACACGGCGCATAACACTGATGGATATGATAATTGAGACACGGACGTTCTTTTCCGATATCTTTTGGGAGTGAACGATTGCAGCTTCGAATATGATAAAGCTTTCGTATCAGTTCAATGGTATCTTTTACTGCACCGGCACTGGTATACGGACCAAAATATTTTGCCTTATCTTTCTTCATCCGCCTTGCCATCATTACACGCGGGAAAGGTTCATTTACAGTTACTTTTATAAATGGATACGTTTTGTCATCCATCAGCATCGTATTGTATTTTGGTCTGTGTTCTTTAATCAGATTACATTCCAGAACAAGCGCTTCCAGCTCGGAATCCGTCACAATATATTCGAACCTGGAAATATGTGTCACCATCTGTTCTATCTTGGCTCCCTTATTCCTGCTGCTCTGAAAATACTGTCGGACACGGTTTTTAAGACTGATTGCTTTTCCGACATAAATGATCGCATCTTTTTCATCGTGCATAAGATATACACCTGGTTTTCCTGGCAGCTTCTTCAGTTCTTCCTGTATATTAAAATTTTCCATATATGTCACCTGTACATTTTCTTTTACTATTCTCTTACCCGTTGCTTATGAATGTTACACAAATTCTTTTACAATCAGAAGCGAATAATAGCTGGCATGCTCTGGTATATCTTCCAGCCGTTCATATATCTGTTCATCTGCCATCCCACAATTTTCTATCATCTTTACATCCACATTTTTTTCTTTCAGGATTTCCCTTACCTCCGCTAATCTGGAAGCAGACTTCATCAGGACCTTCGTTCCCGGATATCTCAATGCGTTCCTTATATCATAGCTGGATGGAATCACATGAAGCTCATCTGCTCTGTCTGCCAGACTTTCATTCAGTTTTGATGCAGCTGCGCAAAATGATGGAATCCCGTTTATAATTGATGTTTCATATCCTTTTTCCCTTATAATACGTTGAATATACATATAAGTCGAATAAATCGTTGGATCTCCCAATGTCAGATATGCTACATCTTTTCTCTTTTCCAGTTCCTCTATGATCCTTTTGGCAGCTTTCTCATAATTCTGATTCAGAATCTGTCTGTCCTTTGTCATCGGCGTATCCAGATCCAGATATTCTTTTTCTTCCATATTATCTACCATTCCTGCCGCAATTCTGTAACTGACCGCATGTTCCCTGCCCTTCGCAGGCACTGCTATTACCGGACATTTTTCTATCGTACGAACAGCCTTATACGTCATAAGTTCCGGATCACCTGGACCAACTCCGACTCCGAACAATCTTCCTTTCATGTTATATCTCCTCCAGAATAATCTTATCCTGCCTATTATATACCAGACAAATATAATTGAAAAGAAAAAAGATATGAAGCCGGCTCTTGCCATACTTCATATCTTTTGTTCTTTTTTATAGAATTCTATTCTTCATGAACAGATTCAGTTGCTGTTCCGACAGTTTTTTCTTCTGTCTTTTCTGATTTTTCCTGTACATCTGCGTTATGCGCATCATCTATATCATCTGCCGGCTTCATCACAAATCCTTCACCCTCTACCGGATTCATACCGATTCTTGCTTCTTCCTTCTGCTGTTTCGTTGTCATCAACAGGCATATATTCACCGCGGCCGCTAGGCTGAATCTGCAAAGGATTTACATTGTAATTCTTGATGAGAATACGAACTACAGAAGAGGCACGGATCACACTCAAATCCCAGTTATCTTTGAATTGTACAGTATTGATCGGTTTGTTGTCCGTATGTCCTTCGATAAATACGTCGATGTCCGTTTGTTTGTTCAGTACTTCGGCCAGTTTGCCGAGAGCTTCCTCTCCACGTTTGTCAAGGCGGGCACTTCCTGACTGGAATAATAATTTGTCGGACATCGCTACATATACTTTTCCGTCTTTCTCGCGAACGGTCAGTTCGTCAGTACTAAAACCAAGTAATGCGTCTTTTACATTACTCAAGAGATTTTGTACCTTATCATTCTGCGCCTTAATCATGTCCTGCAATTCATTGATCGTACGTTCTCTTTCGTTAAGCTCGTTTTTCTTCTGGCTCAACAGGGCATTCAGTTTTTCCTGTTCGGTCATGTTGACATTCAACATACTCTGATACTGACGGATACTGTTCCCCATCTTGGTCGTATCACGCAAGAGGTTTTTGACTTGTGCCGATAGCTGGTTACCAACTTCGCGGGAGTTATCCAACAACCCTTGCAGACTGTCTTTGCTTGCGGTGGCTGCCATCTCTGCAAGCATGAACTTCTTTTTTGTTACACACGAAGTACACAATAGGAGCGTAAGTAAAGTAAATAAAGTAATTTTCTTCATTGTGTTTTATATTTTAAGTGGGTATGTATAATCAGCTTTGCAGAAACTCACAAAGTTTCTGTACAGCCAGTGCACGATGGCTGATTTGGTTCTTGATATCATTTCCCAATTCGGCAAAAGTCCGGTCGTAACCTTCAGGCATGAATACAGGATCATAGCCAAATCCGGAATCACCGCGTTTTTCTTTGATTATTTCGCCTTTTATCACTCCTTCAAAGAGATACTCCTTTCCGTCCAGTATCAACGAAATAGCGGTGCGGAATTGTGCTTTACGGTTTTCCTTTCCGTCCAGTTCGTGAAGAAGTTTGAGCATATTTGCCTGGGCGTCGTGTCCTTCACCTCCTGCATAGCGGGCGGAATAGACTCCGGGACCTCCGTTCAAGGCTTCCACTTCCAATCCCGTATCATCGGCAAAACAATCCAGATGATAGTTTTTGTAGATATAGGAAGATTTTAATAACGCATTTCCTTCCAGTGTTTCAGCAGTTTCGGGAATATCCGCTTGGCAACCGATATCATTGAGACTTAATAATTCTACTTGATCTCCCAGGATAGCGGCCACTTCTTCCAGTTTATGAGCATTATTGGTAGCAAATACAAGTTTGCGTTTCATCATCTTATTTTTTGTTTTAACAGGGTTGTTCACTACTTATCAACCGGTTATTATTTCACTTTCAGCTTATCGAATCCTTCGCCATACACACCGATAACGGAACTTTGAGAGATAAAAGCATTCGGATCAATGCGTTTTACCAAACGGAAAATTTCGAGTGACTGACGTTTCTTGGCAAGTACTACCAACACTTTCACATTGGTTTTACTATACCATCCCGTACCGTCGAGTACCGTTACTCCCCGGTCGGCGTCTTTAATGATACGGTCGGCTATTTCATCATATTTCTTGGAGAAGATGAAGAATTGAACCGATTGACGGGCACTGTTGATAATCCAGTCGAGCACAACACCAATAATAAACAGGGTGACAAAACCGAAAATAACCCGGCGCCAATCATGAAATATAAAGTAACAGGAGCTGATTATGAATACATCACAAATCATAATCATTCGTCCAAGCGATACATCTTTGTATTTATTGACGATGGCTGCGATAATATCTGTTCCACCCGTACTTCCATTGTAGTTGAAAGTGATACCAAGGCCTACACCACACATGGCTGCACCGATAATACAGGCCATGAAATCCTGTCCTGTACCAAGCAATAGCGGCTTGCCGTCCGGCGTCATATCCGGTGCTTCTACGTAATTGTTCACCACCAACTGGAATAACCAAAGCAGAAAAGTCAGCGTAAAAATAGCATAAGTGGTTTTTATACTAAATTTTGGACCTAATACCCGGATTGCGAAGGTCATCAGAACTGCATTAATGATGAAGTATGACCATTGGATTGGAAATCCTGTTGCATAATAGATAATAGCTCCGATACCGGTAGTTCCTCCGGTAGTTATCTGATAAGGTAACAGGAATGCAGCCCATCCCAAAGAATAGCTTATCAATCCGAGAGTGATATAGATGTAATCTTTCACTTCTCTCATTATTTCCGCTTTTGTCAGTTTATGCATGGATTTTAAGTTCAAGTATTAGGTAATAAGTATTAACCTGACGGATATATTTGGAAAACGACTACGGATAATACTTATTACTTAATACTTATTGTTTTATACTTAATACTTTAAATTACAATGTTTACAATCTTTTTCGGAACGACAATGATCTTTTTCGGAGTCTTGCCATCAATCCACTTCTGTGAACGTTCGTCGGCCAATACTGCGGCTTGGATAGTGTCCGAAGCTTCATCTGCTGCAAATTCCATATTGAAACGTGCCTTTCCGTTGAAAGAGATGGTATAGTTGATAGTATCTTCTTTCAGATATTCTTCGTTGTATGCAGGCCATTGGGCGTCGCATACGGAAGTTTCGTGTCCCAATACATCCCACAACTCTTCGCAGACATGTGGAGCGAAAGGAGCGAGAGTGATAACGAGCTGTTCCAGAATCTCTTTTTTGCTGCATTTCAGGTTGAAGAGTTCGTTTACGCAAATCATGAATGCGCTGATAGATGTATTGTAAGAGAACTGTTCAATATCACCAGTCACCTTCTTAATCAATTTATGAAGGCTCTTCAATTCTTCTTTTGTTGCAGGTTCGTCTGTCACCAGATATTCGTCCGTACGGCTGTAGAACAACGACCAGAATTTACGGATAAAGCGGTGTACACCGTCGATTCCGTTTGTATC
>OGQI01000871.1_pt1 | contig 22347 bp, 29 predicted proteins | sample 1553171 | NCBI WGS metagenome assembly OGQI01 (sample SAMEA2579988, study PRJEB22360) | human gut metagenome | biome: human gut; feature: human-associated habitat; material: faeces | place: Denmark | collected 2008/2010
GCGTGCTTCGGTGTTCCTTTGTTGGCTGTTGTCATTCCTTTCCTTTCTTGTCTGTCAGTAGTCCCAGTCGTCGGATGCGAGACGGCGGCTGTAGTCGGTTTTGAGCTGCGTGATGCGCACATGGCCGGCGCCGTTGTATCCGGCGGCGAGGTATCGTTTGCCGACCTCGAGCTGGTGTTCGTGCTGGGTTCGGTCCTGGGTGGCGGCGAAAAGCTCCGATCTCATGGCCGACTGTTCGATGCTGTTGAGTCGTCGGTTGTCGTTGTCGAGCTTCGAGCAGACTTTGACGAGCTGGACGTCGAGTTTGGCGATCTCGCCGGCGAGACGATCGATGTCGGCCTTGGTGGCCCAGCCCGCGTCGAAGCGTTTGGTGGCCCAGCCGACGATGCCTCCGCCGCACGCCGTGATGATGCTGACGATGATGGTGAGCCATGCCGGCGAGCTCATGTCACTCCCCCGTGCTCGCGTCGGGCTCGGCCGGTTCCTCTTCCTTGACGCCGAGCGCGGCCTTGACGTCGTCTCGGATGGGGGCCGGCACCTGGTCGGCGATGCCGCCGGCACTGGGTTTGCCGAAGTCGAAATTGATCTTGGTCATCCGTGTCCTCCTTTAGAACAGTGGTTTGAAAAACGGGTGGAAAACCCACAGGTCGGAACGTTTCGCCGGAACGATGCCGACTGTGGGTTTTCACAAGGTGAAAGGTAAGAAGAATGCTGTTGGGAACGTTCGTGGATGATGTCTGGTGGCCGTCCTGCGCGAGGCTCCGTGAATGCACAAGAGTGGGCTACGAATCGGCCTACCGTTGTCATATCCGGTCGAAGTGGGGTGGTGTCGATATGGAGTCGATCACTGCACCAGATATCGAGGAATGGCTAGGCTCGTTCAAGCGGGCTGGCGCCGCACGGAAGGCTTGGGCCGTTCTGCGGGCGATACTGAGGCTCGCCTACCGGCGTGGCGTCACGTACAACGACGTGACCAGAAGGGAGATCCGTTTGCCGCATCTCCGCCGTTACGAGCCGCGGGTATTGGACGCACGCCAGGTGCGCCGCCTGCTGAAAGGCTTCTATGGCCACGCGTTGGAGGCGTGGCTGCTGGTCTCCGTATGCGCCGGATTGAGACGATGCGAGTCCGTCGGCATCGAATGGGCCGACCTGGACTTGAAGCGAGGCACGGTCACCGTCAAACGTTCCGTACAATGGGTGGCGGGCCATGAGACGGTCACCGAACCGAAAACCGACCAGAGCAGACGAACCGTAGCACTTCCCCGATTCGCAGTCAAAAGGCTCGCGCAGTTGAAACACGGCAGGAGCGGGCGGCTGGTCGGAGACCTGAACGCGAACCAGGTCGCCTCACACTACATGGCATGGTGCCGGCGGATGAAGCTCCCCTGCGTGCCGCCACGCAACCTGCGCCACACCTTCGGAACACTGGCGATTGCCGCCGGCGCCGACATCTCAGTGGTCGCACGCCAGCTCGGACACAGCGACATCAAGACAACCGCCCGCTACTATCTGCGCCCGGATCTGTCGGTGCTGAAGAGTCTGCAGCGGGCATGGGAGCGGCTCATTATCGGGGTCGCATAGCTTTCCGTAACCCTGTACGACGGCGAAGGGTTCACCGTCATCAAAACCGGAACGTTGATATTCGTGAAGTTCAGCGGCACGATTGGTGCTGGCAGTTGGGATGCGAAACAGTGCAAGTACGTTCTGCCGCGAGAGTATTGGCCTCCGGTTGAAGTCAACGGCATGTGCTGCGTGTCCAACGGTCAGACCGCGCGAATGTTGATTGTTCAAGCGAACGGTGTCATCCGAATTGCTAACTTCGGTTCGACAGGCAGTAGCCAACAGTGCGCCGGAACCGTCACATACCCAATCCGTTAGCTTTCCGTATTCCGCTGCGGATTGATTAAGTCCAACACCGACAATGACGGCATGGTGACGGTCGATAATCCATTCCAAACGACCGATGGTGTTTTCGTATTGTGCCAGCTGTGGCCGAACGGCATGGCGGATGCCGCGGGAAAGCGTTTCGAAGCGTTCTTTTGGGACATGACCAACAGTAGATTGCGTTTCCGTATTCGCCGTGTGGATAATCTCAATTGGGTGAATGACAAGCAAGGCGTGCGCGTTTACTGGGTGGCATTCAAGCAGCAGTCATAGCATTCCGTAACCCAGCAATGGAAACCGCCATATACATCCGACATCCTCACTCTGTGTCGCGTCGGACGCGTCGTCACGATCAACGGCAACGTCAAGTTCACCGGCAGTGGACAGCAGAACTACTCGACGGCGAATGAGACCATCCCTGAAGCGTTCCGTCCGCTCGCCGACATGAGCATCATCGCGTTCCCGTCCTGCGGTTTCAGCCTGCTTGTTGCGCGTAGCGGGAAGGTGCAGATGCTGGGTGACCCGAAATCCGCCTACTCCACGGCGCACGGCTGTTGGATGGCGGCCTAGACGAATTCCACACCATCGGGCACCGGAATGTTCTTCGGGAAGCATTGGACGATATCGGACGAACCAACGCCTCCGATAAGCGTAACCGACCCGTTAGTGTTCCACCTCGCCTGTTTGCCATACGCGATGCCAGCCACGTTCGCGATGCACCCAAGACCGACCGTTTTGGAGGGCTTCACGCCCTCTTCGAACAGCCAGACAGAGTAATCGCCGACTTTCACGGTGCTTCTGAACGAAGACAGGTCCACGAAAATCAGACCGTCTTTGACCGTGATGGTGTTCGAAGCGCCGTAAGAAGCCGGAACGAACGATGCGGTGTCCTGCCATTTCAGTTGGCATGTCTGGGTTACGGAAAGCTATCCGATCGTCTAATCGATGGTCAGAGCGGCACCGTGATACAACCCTCGACCCAACCGCCTTTGCCGATTGTCATCTTCGCAGACGAGCGAAGGGCGATCTCGTTGCCGGCGGTCTGCACCTCGACGCCATGAAGCCCCACGCTCGAATTGGACACCGCGGCGCAGTGCACCTCGAACGCCGCCTCCAAACCGGCTGGGAGTTTGAGAATCTGTGACACCTCCCACTCTTTCGCCGCGTTCCAATCGGTGTTGAGGCGATTGGCGTGGAATGCGACTAGAAGCATCCTGCCGACCAAGGCGGTGCGGTAATCCACTTTCCAGTTCGTGTTCGGCGCGGAAAGGGTTACGGAATCCCACAGCTGGCTCATCGGAGGCAACTGCTTGACAAGCATGACAGGAGTTCCGGCGGTGATGCCACTGATTGGAATGCGGGCGATCGGAATCCATACGGTGCCGGAATTGTTCAGGATACTACCCGACGGTACCGTGGGGTCAGCCGCCGTGCCACTGGTGGCGGTGCCCTTCAGCACCGCGAGCGCGATCGTTTCGATGTTATTCGAGTCTCGCGTGTATTTCACGCAGATCAGGTCGCTGCGGTTCCGTCCTGTGACTCCGCTTTCGATGGTGACGGTTTCCGCCGCGGTGACGCGTGCGTATCGTCCTTCGATCACAAGGTTGAGGACCGGGATGAGCGCTTTGTTTGCTGACTGCATGGTCACGGCGGGGAATTTGCCGTCGCTGCCTTGCAGCAGGTAGTTGCCGTTTCCGACCAGTCCGGCCTGCATGGCTCCTTGGTCGCTGGATGTGATGTGCGGAGCGCCGGCCTTGCCGGTGATGAGATTCATGGTCATGGTCATTCCTTCCTATTTGTTGTGTTGTTGAGGTATGCGGCGTAGGCGGCGTCCTGCGTGGCTGCCAGCGCTTTGAACGTCTGCCAGCATGCGGTACAGACGAGCGCGCCCTGTGCGACTCCGTCGACGGTGGTGTGGGTGATGTCGTGCCAGTCGCTGGAGGTGCGTGGGTCACCGTCGGCGAGGTATGCGGAGGCGTGGCATCGGTCGCAGGTGTATCTGGTGATGTTCGTGGTTCGTGCCATTGATGTTCCTTTCTCTTTCAGGCTGTGCGCTGGTAGATGTGTCCCGGAAGCGTCGTGCCGCATTCCTTCCAAGTGCCTCCGTAGGTTGTTCCCGGATTGGCCGTGGAAGTGGTCCAGTAAAGGGAGCCCACGGGGTGGGCGGCGATGAATGCCTGGCTCACGCTCATGCCGTTGTCTCCCTTGTCACCCTTCGGCCCTTTGTGCACGACGTAGCTACCGACGCCTTTGACAGTCACATCGCTACCGTTGATGGCGGTGACCTGCCAGAACCCAAGTTCAAGACCATCTGTGACTTGATATTGGTCAAAAATGGTGTCTCCGACCTGCAGGTTTCCATTTGGCTGAATACCAGATAGGGCAATTTTTCTCACTTCTCCGCCCGCACCCGAACCGTTGATGTCGCCATTGAATTTCCGTAGGCTCAGTCCTCGTGGCCCAGTGGCTCCCGTTGGACCCTTCGCCCCGGTGGCGCCGGTCGCTCCGGTGGCCCCGGTCGGGCCTTGCGGTCCTTGCACTCCCTGCTTGCCTTGCGGTCCGGTGTCGCCCTTGGGGCCTTTGACATTGCCGAGCAGAATCTTCGTCATGTGTGCTCCTTATTTTCCGTCGTTGATCGTGTAGTACAGGTCGCCCGTCGTCGGATCGTAGGAGACGGGAGCCTCTAACACGGTGGCCGTGTCCGCGTATACGGCGTACAGGTCTCCGTTCGGATCGACCTGGAGCGTGAAGAATCCTGATGCAGGTGCCGTCACGCCGCTGGCGCCCTGCGGACCGGACGGCCCCTGTGGACCCTGCAGTCCCTGAACGCCCTGCGCTCCTTGCTTGCCTTGCGGGCCGGTGGCCCCGGTATCGCCCTTGTCGCCTTTGGGGCCTTTGATGTTGCCGATCAATAGTCGCGCCATGTGTCACCTTTCCGGGATGTCCACGTACAGGTTCCCGCTCTCGGAGTCCCAGACGAACGAGGGTGGGTTCGTGTTGTCCGGATAGTTCACGTACAGGTCGCCGTCGCCTTCCATGCTGAGCGTGAAGAAGCCGTTCGAGGGGGCGGATACGCCGCTGTCGCCCTTGTCACCCTTCTCCCCTTGCGGGCCCTGGATGCCTTGGGAACCTTGGATGCCTTGTCTGCCCTGGGGGCCGGTCGCTCCCTGTGGACCCGTGGGACCCTGCGGACCTGTGGAACCCGTCGGGCCTTGCGGTCCCGCCGCGCCGATCGCGCCGGCATCACCCTTATCGCCTTTCTCGCCGCGTATCCCCTGCAGTCCCTGCGGGCCTTCGGGACCGGCGACGCCTTGCGGTCCTCGCTCCCCGGTCGCTCCTTTCTCTCCCCGAGGACCGGTGGGTCCGGTCGCTCCGGCGGCCCCCTGTGGTCCTGTGTCGCCCTTGTCGCCCTTCTCCCCTTGCGGACCCTGGTCGCCTTTCGGAAGCCCCAAATTCAAGGTTTTGTCGCTGCCGGCGCCCGTGAGCGACGCGCTTGCCTGTGCACCGGGGGCGAGCGTGTCCACCGAACCGATTTTCAGGCCGGTGATGTAGTCGCCTTTCGGCTGTTTACCCGACAATGCGTTGTTGAGCGAGTCGATGTCGTTTCTGGTCACGTCGGCGCTGAACGTCCAGGCGTCGAGTTTGAGGCCGGCTCCAGCGTAGTAGGCGTGGCCACCATCCCCGATGGAGGATTCTCCGCTGTTGCCGCCGGCGCTGGCGCCTCCGGATTCGTAGGTGACGGTGAGCACGCCTCCCGAAACCTTGACGATCTTCTTGGAGATCTCGGCAGTGACGACGAGGCCCGTGTTGTTGTCACGACCCGTGACCAGGTCGCCAACGTCCGCGTCGATGCCGTCGGGAATGTCCACGTCGATGGTGCTGGTGTTCCGAAGCTCCTGGAATTTCTGCCTGCCCTTGTCCTCGAGCTCGTCGGCTTCGGCGTTGGACAACTCGTATGTGGCGGTGCGTTCGTCAAGGCCTTTGAGGGTCTGCGTGTGGCTGAACGTGCCGTTCGCGTCGGCGTACCAGTGGATGACGGTACGGTCCTTGAGTTCGCCCTTGCCCAGGCAGATGAGATGGTTGATCGGGTGCGCCGCCTGTTTGGCGGTGAAGTCGATGAGGTCCGAGTCGATGCTGTCGCCGATCGTGCGGACGGGCATGGCGCTCATGGATACCTTGTCGCCGTCATTACGCAACCGGAGTTTGAGTCCGCTTGCCCTGAGCATCTTGACCAGACCGCTGTACAGGTCCACGTACCGGTCGAACTGGCAGGTGGTCTTGTGGTCGGCGCTTTCGTCGGTGACGGTGAACAGGCCTTGCAATCCCGCACGGCTGACGAGCGTGCGCATGATGACGGGAATCGTGCCGGACAGGGTGAGGTAATCGTTGTTCCCGTCCGGTTCGATGATCTTCGAGGCGAGTACTCCATGCCAGTCGCGGCCATGCCATGTGACGGTGGACAGGCCTCCGTCCACGTCGACATCCGTGTCGTCGATGATGCCGCCGTACTCGGTGCCGTCGATCATGATGCGGCTCCCCGCCTTGAGCGCGGCGTCTTCGACCTGCAGGTCGAAGTCGTTCTCCCCGCTACCGAACGCGAGGTCGAGCGTGTATGAGGCGTGGCTCGCCACGGGTTTGCCTGTGGCGTCGGTGACGATCAGGTCCATGGCGGTTCGCTCCTTTCCTCGCAGACCGTCAAGTCGAATTGGAATCCTCCCGGCCAGCTGATCGGCTGTGTTCCGGGCGCGAGCGGTTGGAACACGTACCGGCCGGAATCCTTGCCCGACCCTCGCACGGCCTGCGCGAAGCAGTTTGTGGCGAGACCTGTGCCGCTGACCATGGTGACGGTCCTGACATCGCCGGTGCCGTCGATTTCCAGACGCGAGCCGGATGGCACGGTCACGTCGACCTCGTACCGGTTGTTTCCGATGATGACGTACGGTTGCGCGCATGGTCCGAATATCGTGAGCTTGACCGGCTGCGGGATGGACGTGTCGTTGACGATCTCGGCACCCAATGCCATGCCGGCGAAATCATGCGGATAATCATATGGATAGTCAAGGTCGGCGGTTCCGGAATCGTATCGCGGCGTGAAATGCGTCACGGTCGGACGGCGCCACACGCCATCGGCCAGCACGATGGTCAACTGCGTCTCGACCATCGTGGGCGTGATGGATTGCGGTTCGCTTTTCGTGATCCACGCTTTGGCTTCCCATTCGCCGTCGGCCACGAGCGTGCCCGGGTTCCCGGATGCCATGTCGGCGTCCGCGAGGCGGCGCAGTAGGTCGAGCGTGGCTGGAGAATCGTGGATCTTCACGGTGACTGTCGCCTCGCGTGCCTTGCGGGTGATGCCCGTCATGCCACGTGAGGCGAGGCTGTAGTCCCAGACGCGGGCTCGCAGTCCCGTGAGCGTCTCGCCGTACAGCGGCCCCTCGAAGCCGATGCGCTCACCTGTGGCCGCGCACACGTATTCAAGCGATTGCACTTCTCACCTTCCTTGCGAAGTCGCGGTCCCCTATCGTCGGCGTGTACCTGGCGATGATCGATCCGAGGTCGTCGTGCAGCGATTCGACGGCCGCGATGAGTTCCCGCAGATCGCCGTCGCCGGCATTGGCGCCGGTGCCGGCCGTGACGTTCAGCCGTCCGGTCTTCGACCAGTCCGCGTCGGAGAGGCTCATCGAGGAGACGAGCGAATCCATGGAACGGCTGACCACATGCGCGGAATCGTCGATGCCCAATGCCATGCCACGTCCGACCATCACGCCGACCTCGTCGCGGAACACACGCGACGGGGAATGGATGCCCAAAGCGTTCTTGGCCTTGTCCACCAAGCCCGACAACGCGTTGGTGATGCTGGAATACAACGAGCCGACCATTCCTGTGATGCCGTTGATCAATCCCTGGATGATGTTGCGTCCCGCGCTGACGAGCCAGCTTCCCGCGCCGGACACCGCGCTCCGGACGGTTCCGCCGATCCCGCTCACGACGCTCCCGACACGGCCAACCATGTTGCTTACGGTGCCGACGATGCCGCCCCAGACGCTCGACACGATGCTTCCGACGCCATTCCACAACGCGGTCCACACGCTCCGGATTGTCGAGCATGCGGCGGATACCACTCCGCTGACCATGCCGACTCCCGCGGAAACGACGCCTTGAATGCCGCCCCACACTGCCGACACGATGCCCTGGATGGCCGACCACGCGGCGCTCCAGCTCCCGTTGACGACCGCGAGCGCCAGTTGGATGATGCCTTGGATGACGGCGAGTGCGGTGCTGATGACTGTGGCGATGATGGTCCATGCGCCTTGTACGACGGTGGATATGGTGTTCCATAGTCCGTTCCAGACCGTGCTGATGATGGTGGCGGCGGTTTGGAAGATGGTTTGGATGTTCTGCATTCCGGCTTGCAGGAGCGGTGTGATGGTGGTGATGAATGTTTGGATGCCGGTGATGATCGCGGTGAGCGCGGTCATGATGATGGGGCCGATCGTGTTCCAGACGTTTTGGAGGACGGTGGTGATGAGTGTCCATCCGGTTTGCCAGATTTGCTGGATTTGGCTCATGGTCTGGGTGATGAATATGGCGATGGCTTGCAGGATTGGCTGGCATGCGGTGCTGATCTGGTTCCAGATTCCCATGAACCATGTGGCGAAGCTGTTCCAGAGTCGTTTGCCCGTTTCGGTTTGGGTGAAGAACCATGTCAGCGCGGCCACGACCGCGCCGATGGCCACGACAAGCATGCCGATCGGATTCGCATCCAAGGCAGCGCTGAATGCCAGCTGCACGGCGGTAGCAGCCTTGGTCACCGCGCTCCACGCCGATTGAGCTGCCTTGACAATATTGAACGAGCCGGCGAGTTGCTTCAGTGCTCCAGCCGCGCTTCCCGCGTCGGAGATCTTGCCAATCAAATCGAACGTGGCCGTAGCGGTCTTCTCCACACCGGAGGCAGTCGCGGAAATGGCCTTCAGTCCACCGGAAACTGTCTTCAGCCCGGCCGAGACGATATCCCAGCCTTTGACCGCGAGCAATGCAATGGTGATGGCTTTCAACGCGCCGGATACCAGTGCGCCGTTCTGCTGCGCCCACTGTCCGACCGACTGCAGCCAGCCTCCCACCGTCATGAGCACGCCGGTCAAAGTGTTCAACAGTCCGGCGAAGCTCTGCGCCGCGGAACTGGCGGTGCGCGCGCTGTCGTTGAAGCCGAAGGCCTGCGAAACCGCGGCCGCCAATCCGGAAACCAGCGAGCCCAAGCCGGAGATGACGCCGGTCAGGCTTTCAAGGAACGGCTGCAACGCGCCCGTCTCGATGAACGTGTTGACGAACGTCTTCGCCCATCCCGCCGCGTTCGACAACGCCTGCGCGACCGAAGCGACCACTCCCGCGAGCGCGCCGGCGGTTGTGGAGAACATTGTGGCGGCTTCGCCATTGTTGAGTCCGCCTATGAGTGATGTGATTGCGTTCCAGAGGCCAGTGAGTTGGCTTTTGAGGCTGGCCGTCGCCGAGGCGAGCATCTGGAAGCCGGGGATGTTGGAGATCGTGTCGCCAAGGTTTTTGAGTTTCGCCTGTGTGGCGGGTATCGCGTTCTCGAGACCTTGTTGGAGTGCCGCTCCGACTTTTTGCAGGGTTGGTGTGACGGCTGCGGTGAATGTGTCGATGAGTGGGATGGCTTGGTTGAACAGGCCGCGTAAGCCGTCGAGGACTGGTGTGGCGGCTGTTTCTCCGAGTCGGCTCAACGCGGCTTTCACGTTGGCCAGGGCGCCGGTGAATGTGGTGCCTGCGGATAGTGCGGCGCCGCCTAGGCCTTCCTGCATGGCGTCGGCGAAGGTTTGGAAGTCGATTTTGCCGTCCGAGACCATGTCGGACACTTCGGCGCTGGTCTTGTTCAGGTGCTTGCCGAGCATTTGGAGGACTGGGATGCCGCTCGACATGAGCTGGAGCATGTCGTCGCCCTGGAGTTTGCCTCGGGCGGCGACGGAACCGAAGATCATGCCGATGTCAGTGAGGCTTCTGCCGCTGATCTGCGCGGTGTCGGCCACGGTCTTGAGGACCTTGGTGAGCTGGTCGCCTTCCTTGATGCCGGATGCTGACAGGCTGGCCGCGACGGTCGCGGCGTCACCCAATCCGAACGCGGTGCCTTTGACGGAGGCGAGCGCGTCGTTCATGATTTCGGTGACGCTCGCGCTGTCGTGGCCGAGGCCTTTGAGTTTGGCTTGCGCGTTCTCGATGTTGAGGGCGCGGGTGAAGCCGCCTTTGGCGGCCAATGCGGTGATGCCGCCGGCGAGGGTGGCGATCGCGCCTGTGCCGACCTTGCCGATTTTGCCGAATGCTCCGCCGATCTTCGAGATGAGGGTGCTGGAGCTTTTCTTGGAGGCTTTGTTGACGGCGTCGCCGATGTCGCCTTCGATGCTTTTGCCGAATCCTTTGCCGGATGGTTCGACGTGGACGTATGCGACGCCTATGTCCTGTGCTGCCATCGTGTTTCCTTATTCGTAGGTTGGGATTCCGATGGCGGTCGGAGTCAGAGGTCGTCGTTGATGTGGAAATAGGCTTTGAGCCGTTCCCTGTCTTCCTGTTGACGGCGGGTGAGGTTGTGCGTCGGGGTTGGCGGGCGGAGCGGGTCGTGCTCGTGGTCGAACCATGGGCGTTTGCGTTGTCCGGACAGCGTCCAGACCGCCTGTTCGGCTCCGTCGGGCGCGTAGACGGCGTTCTGCAACGCCATCCACGAGTGGCTCGTATGGTCTTTGAGGATTTCGCGGGTCAATGCCCATGCGAGCCCCCAGTCGGTTCGCGGGCGGGCTCCCGCGATCCATTCCTGGAAGCGTACGGGCCTGTAGATCTGCCCGTACGCTCGGATCCAGTCGTAGGCTAGTGCCGCGCGATTGTTGTTCCAGAGGTGGGCGAGGTAAACGCTTTTGGGTCCAGTCCGGATTCCTCGGCCCACGCCTTGATGGTCGCGGTGAGGTAGGCCAGCGGACGTTTGGTCTTGCGCAGCACGTTCCAGAAGTTCGGCTGCATCGCCTGGAAGTAGGCGAGGAACGTGCTCACGCAGGCCGTGGTTTCCTCGTCGGACAATGCGGGCTTGCTTTTGACCAGGAGGATGGCCTGGACGAGTTCGATGGGCAGTTCCGCGTTGTTGAGGTTCGGCAGGTCGAGTTTGACGCCGGCGACCTCGAGGTGCACGTCGGGTTTGAGCTCTTCCGCTTCGGTCAGGTCCACGTCCACGACATGGTATTCTTTGTCGCTCATGTTGGCTCCGTTCTAATGGTTGGCGGTTGAATGGGTGTCCCGTGCGGCCGACCGCCATCGGCCGCACGGGAAGAATCAATGGGTCACTTGGCGTCTTCAGTGACGAGGCCCCATGCGTGGAACTGTTCGCCGTTGGTGCCCTTGAGCATCTTGAACGTCATGCTGAAGTTCATGATCTCGCTGGATTTCAGGCTCACGTCGTCACGGTCGGACACCTTCGCGTTGGTGCCGTACAGGAGGAAGGGGCGGTCCCGCTGGTCGAGCGCGACCAATACGAGGATCCATTCCTTCTTCAATCCGGCGCCCTTGATGCTGATGCCGCCGTCCGAATCGACGTCCACGTCGAAGTAGGCCGACACCACATCCTTGCGGCCCTCCATGGCGGCGAGCTGCAGGGTCCAGTAGCCCGGATCCGTGTCGGACAGCACGATGTCGCCGTTGTGGGCCTTGTAGTCGGTGCTGTCGCCCGGCTCCGGATGCAGGACGGCCCCGTCCTCGGTGCTGTATCCGATCGGCTTCTTGTCGGACGGCGGCGTCCAGTTCACGCCGGTCGGAGCCACGAATGTGCTGTCGCCCTTGGGGAACAGGAACAGCGCGTAGTTTTTGATCAGTCGCACGTTGCCGGAATTGTTGCCGTTGGACACGTACCCGTAGTCGGTCGCTCCCTGTGCGGCCTGCGTGCTGGTTTCGGATGCCGCCTGTTCGACGGCCGTGTTCTTACTATTGTCAGACATTCGTCTGCCTTTCGTTCTTCGCGTGTGGCGGCACGTCTTTTTTTGTTGTGTTTCAGTTGACGGTGACCTCGAGCAGGAGCACTCCGTACGCGCACACCAGCCTCTTGTCCTCGTCAGTCATGCGTACCGGCCCGGATTCGAGTGACGCGTCGATGAGCGGCGCGACGTTTCCGAGCCCGATGATCTCCCTCGCGATGTCGGCCCACAGGCGTGCGGCCTTGTCCCAGTCGCCCGTATGGTCCTCTCTCGTGCATCGCACGCTCAGCCGCAGCCGCACGTACTGCGAGATTGGGGTGCTCATGCCTTGCATGGAGTCGGCCAGCGTGGCTTCGGTGAAGGGAGGTTCGAGGTCGCTTCGTTCGATGGTGTCGAACGTCACGTCCGGGAACAGTGTCCTCAGTTTGGGCAGGAGCAGGGGTTCCGTGCGCCGGGGAGTGACCGGGATGCTCATACGCGCATCCTTCCGAGCGTGTCCTCTAGCGTGCCGTGCGCCTTCTCCACCAGTGCCGGGCAGATGATCGCCACACCGCTGCGGTTCTTGCCGTCATGGTCGCGGACCATGCAACGGTCATCCTCTACGGCGGCTTCGGCCGCGTCCCTCATGCGCGAGCGCAATGTCTCGTTTTTGAGGACCTGTTGGCTGAACGCCTTGCGGTTGAATACGAATCTGCATCGTTTGGCCATGCTTATCCTTCCCGTTCGCCCACGGTGATGACGTCGCCGATGTGGCGTCCGTGGAGGTTGTTCCACACTTGCGGCTTTCCTTTGACGGGCAGGAGGATGCCTCTGACTTTGATCAGGTCGGTGGCTTGGATGCCGGTCGGTTGGCTACCGCGGATGTGGATCGTGTATTCGATGGTCTGCGGGCTGGCGTTCTCCTCGGTCTGGTCGGTGGTGGAGGTTGGCGCGACCATCGCCTGGAACGTGCCGACGCGGACGGGTTTGCCCTGGATGGGGTTGCCGTCCGTGTCGGTGGTGGACTGGCCGCGCCACACTTCGATGGTTTCCACTAGGACGTCTCCCCCGTTGCCATGTCGACGCTGAACGCGCGCTGAGCGTTGATGCCAAGGATGCGTTTCTCGTCGTCGCGCAGCCAGAGATCGCCGGTGGGCGCTCCGAAACTGTATTGTTCGCTGAAGCTGCCGGTGGTCTGGTTCATCTGCGTGATGCCGCCGGGAATGTCGTACGGGTCGGCCTGCATGATTCTGCGGACGATGTCGCAGGTGATCTTCGTCAGCAGGCGTGGCCGTTCTTTTTGGAGACGTTGCCAGTTCGGGGAGCGTTCCTTGATGTAGTCGGTCACGTCCGCGAGATGCGTGTCGGCTTTCTGACGTTCCTCGTCGGTGAGTTTGTGCCATCTCCGTTCGAGGTCGTCGGAGGTGGCGAACATGTCCGGTTCGTCCGTCATGTCGGACTCCGTCAGGCGGTGAGCAGGACGAAGCGGTTGATGTCGCGGATACGGAAGCCGACCTCGATTTCGATTCGCACGGCGAACATGTTGTGCTCCCACAGGTTTACCTGCTTGCCGTCGATGGTGATGGACGCCTGGTCGGAGATGCTGGTCTGCATTCCTTCGACGGAGCCCCATGCGGCGGAGGAGAATTCGCCGCACACGCCGAGGATCTCTGCCTTGGCCGGTCCCGGTGTCTCGGATACGGCGGGCACGTGAACGCCCTTGCTGATGTAGGTGCGGTTGCCGAGCACGGTGCTCACGTCGGAGGCGGCGGTGCCGTTGAGGAACAGGGGGCGTCCGTTGTTGTCGGTCGCCTGCCGGAGCACACTGCGACCCTGGGTGCTCAACGCCCAACCGTCCACGGTTCCATCCGCTTCGGACACGAGGTCGTCGGCTTTGTTCAGGTTCTTCCACACGTCCTTGCCGATGCTGACGGTCTGCGCGCTCTTCAGGGTGTCGAAGTCCGCTCCCGGAGCGTCGACGAGACCCATGATGGTCTTGTCGAACGTGCGGGCGATGGCTCCCGGACCCTTCGCGACGACTTGGTCGTAGAGAGCGCCGAAGTCTCGGCGGAACTGGTTGGAGAACGGCATGATGACCGCGATGGTGTACGGCAGCATGTCCTTCTTACCGAAGGTGACGCCGCTCTTCGGCTTCTCGGCGCCCTCGTTGACCCATGCGGCCTCCGGGTCTCCGATGATGATCGGCACGCGAGCGCCGTTGCCGGGCAGTTTCATCTCCGGCACGAGCTGCATGAACGCGCTCTGGTATTTTGCGGTCTGCCAGATCTCCGCCTGGGTTTCAGGGGTGAGGTCTAGACCGTTGCTTTTTCGGGTCATGGACGGATCTGTCATGATTTGTCCTTTCAAATGAATGTTGTTTGCTGGTTGGCTCACAGGAGCGTGTTGCTCATGGCGTTGACGAAGTCCTCGCGGCTGGAATGTTTAGTCTTGGCCTGTCCGGTGCGGGCGCTCTGGTCCGCGACCGTTCCTCGGGAACGCATGTCGGCGAACACCTTCATGAGTTTCTCGGCGTATTCGCCGATCTGCTTCTCGTTGTCGCCCGCGAGGACGCTCGGGTCGGTGATGCCGTGTTTGGCCGCGACGTTGGCGCGTATCGTGGAGAGCTCCTTCTCGTGTTCGGCCTGTTTGGCTTCGCTTTTGAGCTTCTCGTTCTCCTCGAGCGCCTTGGAGAGTTTCGATTCGAGGTCGGCAGTCTGTCCGGCCTTCTCCTTGAGCTCCTCGTAGTCGCTTTTCCTGCCGCGTTCCCTGCCGAGACGCTCGTTGATTATGCGGTCGACTTCCTCCTGGGTGAAGGTCCTCGGCTTCGCGTTGTTCACGTCCTTTGGGGCCGGAGTGCGCTGTTCCGGCTCCTGTTGGCCGTCTGCGCCGGTCTGGTTTTCTTCTGCCATGGTTGGTGGCTCCTTTGCTTGTTCTTGGTTTCCACGCCTGACGCCGGCGAGTTGACGGCCATTCTTGTTGGTTTCGCGCATGGCTGCGCCCCGCCCCATCGCTGGGGTGTGAAAGGTAAAAGAAAAGCCATCACGTTTCGACGTGATGGCTTTCTGGGATTCAGAGATTTCCCAGCGCTTTTCTTCGCGCGTATTCGGACCGCAGCTCGTCGGTCGACACATAGTCGCCGACGGACCAGCGCTTCTTTCCTTCGTTCCTGACCCATTCATATTCGTCCTGCGGCATGGAGATATCGCCATACTTGCGTTTGATTTCCGCAAGATGGCGCTCATCGGTGACTTCCTTCAAATCACCGGGCATAAACGTGAAACGGTCGGAACGATCCATAGGCTCAATCATAGCAGTCTCAGATAAACGATCGGTCTGCCGTCGGATGCTCCAAGCCCTTCGAAACGAAGAGCCCTTCCTCTCGGCAGAAGAATTTCGTATTCTCCCGGATGCTGAGTGATCGGCTCCACATATACGCCGGCGCTTCCCGGCGGTACCAGGATTCTTGTGGCGATGCGGTCTTCCCCATCAACGTCAATGCCTCCCTCCTTGATGCTGGTGGCCATGTAGCCGATGTGTTCGAAGGTGCGACCGGTATTCAAATCGAAAAGCGACTCCATGTCGTTGACGTGGAACGTCGACAACCGCATCTGCCTGTCGACCGTGAAACGTTCTCGGGTGATATGGTCGGATATCGCTTCGTCGATGCATTCGACCTGATGGATGACGTCTTTCGACGGGTTTCGTCCGCCGAACAGGTAGCCGTTGATACTTTTGTAGCTGTCTCCGGTCCAATCCATCAAAGCCGCGATCTTCTCGTCGTTGGAGAATCTATCTCCAGGCATCCTGACGCTATAATCCGACAATCTCGATAGTTCGGAAGCACTGATTGGAATCGATTTGCCGCTCCATCGAATCGTCGGTTGGGCAGTCACACCATCATTGACCTCATCGTGATAGATGCGTCTCAATTGGGCTAGCGTGTCACGCCAGTCGCCGTCATCGCCGGCCGCAGCCTTGGCTGCCTGGTACATTTCACGATACTTGTCCGGATCGTATCCTTTGAGTTTGCTGCTGCCCCAGCTTGGCACGATGTCGCAGTCGCAGTCCGTATGGTATTGCATCTGCCGTCCGGCGGTGTCCTCGCTCAGGTAGGCGAAGCCACGCGAGGCGAGCATAAGGCAGAACGCGCATGTCTTAGCCCCTCGCGGCACACGCGCCCAGCGAGGCTTGGTGGGATCGTTGGCCACAGCCCTCTGCATGGTCAGCCGCCCGACGGTCTGAATCAGATTCTGCACGTATTCCAGCGCCTGCTCCTCGTCAGCGAACGTGGGCCACAGGTCGTCGATGGTTCTTCCGGCGTTGTTGTGAACGGCTCCGTTTTCATCTGGAATGACATCCTTGTAGTGCAATCCCATGAAGTCAGTGTTGTTGAAACCGCCTTCCATCTGCCAGACCGCGCGGTCGGCGGTGATGGAAGGCGGCTCGTATTCCGGCATATCGATTCCGCCGTACTGCGCCCACAGGTCGCGTACGTGGCCGTAGTAGTCGGATGCGAGCCTGCTGGCGGCGTCGGCATACCGGTTGATCTCCGCTTTGATGAGCTCCTGGCTTTCACCGTCCCAGACGAGGCCCGAGACACTGTTGCCGGCCTCCTTCTGCAGGCGGCTCATGGTGTCCGTGTAATCCTCGTACAGGTCGTTGAGGTCGAGTTCAAGCCTTCTGTGTTGTTCCGGAGGCAGGTTCAGACTGTTCAGGCTCATTTCCGCCGCCTTCCGGTAGTTTGAGGCTGACCGGCGTCATGCCGGTGAATTCAATGCCTTTCAGTCCAAGCATCGATGCCGCGGATTCCGGTGTCACCCCGGCTCTGATCGCTACTCCCAGTGCGTCGAAGCTGTCCTTCAGCCCCCCCGCAACAGTTGATTGCGTGGAAGCGTCGGTCTGGCGTTCCCCGTCGTCCTGCGTCTGCTCAGTCTGTTGGCGCATGCCGCGAATCTGGTCGAGGACCTGTCCGGCTTGAGCCTTGCGCTGGTCGGCCTTCAGCCGGACGATCTCGCTTCGGCTCAATCCGGCGCGTGTCATGCCGACCTCGCTGTTGGCGAACGAGTCGATGCTTCCAGCGAGCTTGCTGAATGCGTCGGCGCTCATGGAGCTCGACGGCGTGTTCGGGTTCTTCCAGTCGACCTGCAGTTTCATCAGCTCCTCGTCGGGCACGGATGGATCCTGCATCCGTGCCACAAGACGGGCTGCCTGCAGGATCGATTCACCGAAATCGCGATCGCAATGGCGCGCCTCGATGATCAGGTCCTCGCGCTGCGCCTCGGTCGCGTCGGCGGATGTCGGATTCGCGTCGGACACGATGCCGAGCGAGCTGGCGGGAATGTTCATCGCGCTGGCGAACATGGCGGCCCAGCTTTTCAGCATCGTCAAGTGCGGGTCCATGCTGGACGCGGCCAGTTGTGTCACGGTCGGGGACTGCCCGTCGATGTCCTTGCTGATCATGTTGTAGCGACCCATATAAAGCTTTAACGCGTCGTCCGTGCCCAATGAGGCGAGTTCTTCGGAAGTGCCTGTCAGCAGGATTTTTGGGAACGCGTAGAATTCGGCATTCGCTTCGGCGCGCACGATGGTGCGGTTCGCGCCGTCGATGATGGCCATAGCGTCCCGGCTGATGCGGGAGCGTCCGAACGGTTTGACCTCGGTAGCCTTGTAGGCGAGGCGGAACACACTGCACTCGTTGTCGATGGTGGGTTGCTCATCGTCCACGCGCCACCAGTAGCCGAGACGGCGCTGCACGCTGATGTTGCGGTCGGGCATGTAGAGCACGAGTCCGGTGGCCTCATTGTTGTCGTCGACGTCGGTGATGGCCATGCACGCCCTGACCCGCCGGTCGGGGTAATCCCAGACGGCGGCCGAGCTTTCCGCGGTATGCGTGCGGATGAGCGGTCTTCCTTCGAAGTCCTGGACGACGCTGAGGAACGAACAGCCGTGAATGAGTGCAGTCTGGATGGCCTGCTGCAGAACGCTAGTGAATCCGATGCGGCTCATGAAGTCCTGCAGTTCGAACGGGTCGTCCACGCCCGGCGAGACGAATCCCTCGAACACGCAAAGCTCGGCGAGCATATCCACAGCCTTGCGCGCCCACCCAAGCGGCGTGTAATGATCCTTGATGGACTTCGGCACAGTCAGTCCAAAATCAACCAGTGGCTCCTTGGCCTCGTAGTAAGCGGTGAGTGTTCGGTTGCGGCTCGCATGGCGCGTCCACACCTCGGCGAGTTCACGCAGCAACGCGTTCTCCTCACCGGAGAGTCCGTCGATGTGCGTCGGTACGACGAGTTTCGGCACCGTTCCGGCTCCTCCCGTAGGTTTCCACCCGTCCGGCGCTGCCGTTGTCTGGATGTCGCTCATTTAGATTCCTCCGATGATCTGTCGTCTTCCCGGATGTCGCTTCGTCGTGCACGCCCCGTACAGGGCGAGTGTGGTGGACACGAGCGGCGTGATGTCGACATCACTGCCGAGTTTGTTCCAGGCGATCGCGCCGGACTGTCCCAATGGGCGCGTGGTCGCGCCCTTGACGGCTGCGGCCAGCTGCGGCTGGTATTCGTCCCGCGGGTGCTTGAGCGTTCCGGCTTTGAGCATGTCGAGGAACCGGCCGCATGCGCGGCCCATCTCCTGCATGTTCGTGACCGTGACCTTCACATGTGCTTTCTTCAGTTCCGGCAGCAGGCTCATGGCGGGCGACTGCGCGTCGATGACCACGCTGGCGGTCTTCGGCCAGCGTTCGGCGAGCCAGTCCACGGCCCACATGGTTCCCGCCTGCCGCGCGTCCTTGATGTTCGCCATCTGGATGATGGCCGAACCGTCCGCGTACCGTAGCGCGGCTCCGATGGTCAGCACGCTCCTGTCCGGAGGCATGTCGATGCCGAAGCTCACGGTTCCTCCATCCGGCACGTCGTCGATGGCCGCGGCCTTCCACAGGTCGGGGCTGATGGCGTATGCGGTGGCGGTCTCGTCCCATATGCCAAGCGCCTCACGACGGAATGAATCGTCCGACAGGTTGTTGCGCATGCGCATGATTGCCTGTTCGCTTGTACGTTTCGGATAGCTGGGATTCGCTTTAGCCCACTGTTCGCGGTCGTCCGGATCCGCGTCCTTGTCGGCGGCGAGCTCCACGTAGAGGAGGTTTCCGTCATGGTTCAGCGCGTGCATGCGTTTCTCCGTGAACGCCTCGCACTGGTCTCCCGGCTTGGGTGGATTGCCCATATACACGACCAGGGGGTTAGGACTCGTGTTCAAAACCGGAATCATGTTGTCCATCGCGCGCACTGTGAGAATCTGCGCTTCATCGAACACAGCCACGTCCACGCTGTGCAATCCTCGGCCGAAGCCGTTTTCGCGGGCGCCGAACATGATGCGGCTGCCGGACGTGAACGTGATCTCCTGTTGGCCGTTTGCTCTGCGGATGCGTTCCACGTACCGGCCGAGCACTGGATTATGCTCCATCTCGCACATGTCCGCGAATGTCTCGTCGCTGGTGCGCGTATGGTGGGCGGTCCAGATGGCTTTCAGGTTCGGTGTGAGTATCGCCTTGAGGAACAACGCGGTGCCGACGGTGAAGGTTTTGCCGATCTGCCTGCAGCTGGACAGCACGGCGCCGTCCGCGCCACACGCATACTTGCCTTCCGCGTTCTTGGCGAACAGAAGCCACAAGAAGCCCTGCTGCCACAAGTCGAAACGGATGCCGGCCTTGCGCGCGGCTTTGTTGATTCGCGTGAACTCGCTGCCAACGATGCCTTCCGGCTGGCGGAGGACCTTGGCGATTTCAGACAATCGACGCTCCGACATCGTCCGTCACCTCGTCTTCCTCATCGTCCAACAGGTCGGTCAGACCTCCGCCCTGGAGTGATTCGATGCGTTCGCATACGTCGATGAGCTGGCGGCTGATCGCAGGCAGTGCGTTTGCCGGTGTGGACGTGTCATCCATGGCCTTCTGCAGTCGGTCACGGTTGGCGCGCAGCATGTCCAGCATGCTGCCGTCCATCATCCTCTCGAAGCTCCGCTGGTCGAGATCCCTTTCCGGCTTCTGTTTCGTTTCCACGGCTTTGACGGGCGGCTTACCGTTCCGGTCCTGTGCGGGCCGATTCTTTTTCCGACGCCGATAGTCTTTCTGCCTGCATTTCGCGGAGCAATATTTCTGTTGGCTGCCCTTACCACTTGGCCTAAATTGCTTACCGCATACTTCGCAAATCATTGCGTTTCCTTCATTCCAAAACCAGTGAGGAACCCGAGTTCTTCGCGCAATCTTGTTGCAGCAGCTTCCGCCCGTGCAAGCGTCTTGAATGGACCTCTCTTGTATGCCTTCCTATTCTTGATAACCTCAACTTGCCATGCTTTTCGATCGTTACGCCAGTAGACACCACGGATTCCGGATTTGCTGTTCTTATTACAGGAAACACGATATTCGGAATTCTCCTGAACCGTTACTGTTCTCAAATGGTCTGGATTAACGCATGAACGGTTGTGACAGATATGATCAATCACCATCCCATCTGGGATAAACATGTTATGAGTCAATGCATATGCGAAGCGATGTGCCGGAACGGACGTCTTTGCCAGACGGAATGTGCCATATCCCTTTGGGTGATGAGCACCGTTCCATTCCCAACATTTACTAGGGTCAGTGCTTCTGAAGTATTTATTAAATCGTTCTATGTCAGATGCTGACGCTTTGAAAAAGGCCATATTCCGCCTTTCATTCAACGTATGCGTAACACAATTCGTTACGCTTAAATTTCAAGAGAAATATCGGCACTGCACCCGAGGCGACTCCAAGGGGGTATGACCGGGTACCTTGCCCTGGTATCGGGTCAGATGCCGAACGTTTTGAACGGCATCGAGCTTGGTTTGATGGTCTGCTTGCCGGCCAGCAGCGCTCGTGCGTGTTCGTCGGTCTTGTCGCTCTTCATCCTGTTGCAGATGCGGTGAGTGAGCCTGCAGTTAGTGAAGCTGTATGGATCGCCGCCTCGTGAGACTGGTATGAGTTCGTCTACTTCGGCGCTCATCGGATGTGGTGTCTTCAATGTCTTGTCGACTGGCTTGCCGCAGATGGCGCACACATCGTATGCGGCCAGCACTCTTGCCCTGAGCTGTCTGCGCCGCCAGCCGTTGCTGACGCGCTCGTTGCGCCGCTTGCTCATGTGGCCTCCCACGTGTATGGGGCCTGGGGCGTTATGGATTTGTCAATGACTATCTTCGCCGTTGGCTTGCTGGAATGCCGGTATAGGGCTCCCGTATATGGACACTCCCGCGTCTTGTAGGCTCCCCATCATCTGCGAATACCGGTTACTACCCCTCCCGGATTGCTTAACGCCACTACTGGGGATTGTTTCATACCCCGGAATCCTTAAACATTCGGATTCGCACGCCTGTTCTTGCGCGCCTCCTGCCGCCGTCTTATAGCGGCAGGCATCTGATAGACATAATTCAAAAACGTTGCAAGAAATCCGAGCATATCATCAGCATCCTCCTCACTGACAGGTTCAGTGAAATCGCCGTGAGCCATGTCATTGCCGAGATAACGTATCTCATGCGCCTCATCTTTAATCTGCTCGCTGATCACGCCATTGGCTGCCAGCTCATCAATTTTCGAAGCGAGATTGCCTTTCGTCACTTTCTTGTCTTTGGCCGTCGCTTCAAGTACGCTGCGGGCCATAAGGATCGCAGCTCGATAGGAACGAATACTAAAGCAGGCATATGCCTCGCTAGCAGCATCTGCGATATGTTGCGGCACGTCTTCGAACTCCTTTCCTAAAGGCTCATCTGGGAGCCAAACGAACGGTTGACTCCCGTCGTTCTTAGAAAATACCGAATTCGCATCGAAACGATCAAAGTCATCGTCTACATACGCAGCCATTAATGCGATATTCGGATATCCGCAATAATCACATTTGAAGAAAGCGGCCCAAATCGAATCCTTATCGGTTTGATATGAGTCGCCCATTCTGGTCATGTGCGCAACTTGATGACAGTGCCAGCAGATTCTTGAAGCCATGCCATTGATTCTACGCTTAGGTGCCTTCGGCGAGATTCGAACCCGCGCATACACGTGGCCGCAAGGAAGAGAGTTTAAGAACTCGTGGCCAGTGCGATCTACCGCTGATTTCTACGAAGGCATGGACAGGCGGTTTGAGCATCACCGCATCACGTAAACGCGGGATTGGCTTGCCTGCCACTGTTGGTGTATGCCCACTCTGACGTGGGTGGGCGGAGCGTGTCCGATATGCCGTTCGGACAGGACGGTTACGTAACCCAAGTGATTAGGGATCCAAGGTGGATATGAAAAGGGTTCAAACCAAGTCACCTCGGTTTGAACCCTCTAATCCACTGACAATTGTGCGTTGCACTTTCGATTTTGTCAAATCGAGTCGCGTCGCACGACCTGTCCATGCACGTCGGAAAGCCTGTACAACGGCTGCCCCTTCGCCTTTTTACCGACCGGTTGGAACCTGCCGCGCTTGCGCCATGAGCGAATCGTGTTCGCGTTGCACTGGAATCCGCATTCGCGCAG
>OGQI01000874.1_pt1 | contig 22332 bp, 22 predicted proteins | sample 1553171 | NCBI WGS metagenome assembly OGQI01 (sample SAMEA2579988, study PRJEB22360) | human gut metagenome | biome: human gut; feature: human-associated habitat; material: faeces | place: Denmark | collected 2008/2010
CAAAACTAAGAAGAACTTTCAGAGGGGGAAATACGGGGTTTGCTGAATGCTTACAGTTTAAGAAAGCAAATAGCTTCTTATATTTAGCTTCTTGCGCTTATAAAGTTGATGATTTTTGTATGGCTTCTTTCCAACTTCATCAGGCCGCAGAGAATTTTTTGCGGACAATCCCGATGGTTTTTACCTTGTACGGTTACAAAGAACACGATCTGGAATTTCTGACCGACAAGGCCAGAACGCATACTTTGGAAGTTTGCGACGCTTTCCCGCGCAACACGTCTGAAGAGGAACGCTTGTTCAAACTGTTGCAGGACGCTTATGTACAGGCCCGTTACAATAAAAATTTCGCTGTCACGAAAGACGATATAGACGCGCTGACCGTGCGCGTGGAACGTCTGCGCGACATTACCGAAAAAGTCTGCAAGGAAAAAATAGCCGAATACGAACGCCGTAACCGCGAGGAATAAATTATGTCGGTTTTAACCCTTTGTTTTGCCGGGGTTTCTCCGACTGTTCGGTACGGATTCCCAAACGGCTGTATAACTCGTTCCGTTTCTCCCTGAACCATGATACGTGGCCTGCGCCGTCGATATGTAAATTCACTTGCTCCATGTTTTGCGTATCATATTTCAAGTGCGCTGTCGATCCGGGTGTTTCAAAATCCATTTTGAACTCATGCGAATACAGTTTGCCGCTGAAACGGATCGGTTTAAACGTAAAGAGTTCCTTGATCTGTCCGACGGCGAATCCGATTTTCTTCAGAAATCTCGCCTGTCCGAGCCATTGTTTTATATATGGGAAGAAGTAATATATCAACTTTAAATCGCCGCGCAATGTTTCTGTTTCTTTGTCCTTTTCTGAAATCTCTTTGGTGTGGTCGGTTTGCATCGTTTGAATATGCACCTTCAGATCGGCGATCTCTTTAGCCTGAGCCTGCTTTTCGTTTTCAAGGGTTTCGATCCGCTTTTCATACCGTGCGGGCTTCGGGTCGTGAAAGAAAGAACCGATCCGTCCGACCGCTTTCGCCGTTGCTTCGACTGCCGCACCTTTCAGTTTGTCGGTTTTGATTTCGCGTTTGGCCTGTTCCAGTTCCTTTTGAGCCGCACCGAGTTCTTCCGACTTCCGCCGGGTTTGTTCGGTAACTTGTTCGCACGCTTTTTCCGCTTCCGTTTTAAATTCTTGCAGATGTGTAATATCCTGTTGAATAACTTGCTTTTGCAACAGAGCCTCCTCAACGTCCTTTTTAATATTGTCCTGCTCCAAAAACAGCTCACGGTAAAACTTAGAAGCGGGAATATGTTTGGCTTCCGAACCCTCGATGCCGCGTTGCAGACCGTAGACTCGCATTGCCTGTGCGTAGGTGTCTTGATATGTTTTCAGTTTCGGTCGGGCCATTACATCGTCGGCGCATAGCCGGGCGCTGTCGGCGCTTTTCTTCCGGTATTGTTTTTTAGGCTTATCATCGGGCGTTGGGGGTTTTCCCGTTTTTGTTTTTTGTCCGGCTTTGCGACGTTCGCCCGTTACGATGGGGACGATCGTGGCATGGATATGCCACTACTGTATTCTTGCGAACTATTCATCTAAATAGCAGTGTGTTATGACAACAAACCCTAAAAAAGGTAATGGTTTAGCAACGTGCTATCCACTCTAATATTCTTAAAATTGCATCATTTCAATAACCTATTGCAAAAGTAATGTTTAATCCGATAACAACCAAAAGATACAATAATTACTCTTCAAATCCAACTAACAAAATAGGAACAGTCAAAACACTATAAAAATTTTCTAAATACCATTTCACCCTCTCAAAAGAAACTATTGAACTGTGATCATTTGAAATGTGTTTCAAGAAACTTTTAGTACCACAAACATAAATCCCAATGTTAATCATATTTTTGATTTCAGCTCCTGCCTGTAATCTAAGCAAATCTCCTCCAATAAAGGATCTATGATTGAATGCGACATCAATCCCTATTTTATTTTTCCAAAAATCAATTACCAAATCATTATCTGAGTCATTAAATACTTTCTTCTCTGCTTCCCACCCCTTCTCAATAAAAAGTTCTTTAAGAAGAGAATTTATTGCAGGCTGCTTTCCCTTTTGAATCTTTTTGCCAACGCTAATTTTATCCTGATTAATCTCTCTAAATTTTAATTCAATATTTTCAAAAGTTAATCTATCCAAAACATCATCTATTTCGTTCTTTATCGTATATTCTGAATTTAAAATAATATCTGCATATCGATGTGCGTATTTTTTACATTTCATACTTTCATTATATTTAGTTTATTCTAAACACAAATATACGAAATAGATTCAAATAGAAAGAGGCTAACGTAAAATATATTGTTTATACTTGCAATGCAAACCCCTAAGTCTTGAAAGCAAGGTTTCTTAAAGTAATCATTAGCCTCTTAGATTTCTCTTTTTCTCTGGTTTTTATCCATGAGATATCGCTGAAATTTGAAATCATTACGATATCAATACTACTAAAATCTATGTAGAAGTACCTGTACCAAAACTAATGAGGATATGACGAATTTAGTAGAACGAATTAAAGAAAAAGTATAGATTACTTAATGAAATACAAAGTCAATAAGACTTTAAGGGATCATTAAAAAGACTTGTCAGATTTAATAATCATCTCCTCTTACGCTCTAAAACAAATATTCTGCAATTTCAACCTATTATATTAAAATTGTAAAGGTTAGCAAAGAAGAAGATATTAAATCTGATAAGTGAAGATTATTTAAGCTACTGGTATAAAGTTCCCGTCCTCTGCAATCACGCCTGGAATAATTTGAATAAACTCATTTCTAAACCTGTCAGAATGACGATCCAAATAATTATATAGCTGACTAATAGTCTCTTCATTTTGGACAACAATAAATATTCTAAAGCGATCAAAATCTCCCTCATTTATTTCATAATATGCTCTCATAAATTTCTCTCTCAATCTATTAAGCATCATTATGCTTTTAACATCTCTAATAGCTAAAACATCGATACCTTCAGTTTTCTCCGAGTCTTTAATTATGAAATCTGGATATCCTCTATTAACTAATATTTCACTTTTCCCTTGTGTTTCCTGAAGCCATCTTAAAACGCTTTTCTCTGAATTAACACCAAAATTCCTTATGTCTTGATAATCAACACTTGCATTTATTTCTCTAATTTCAACTTCTTTCACAGCCTCCTCTTTAGCTCCTAAAATGCTCAGTAGTTGAGATAGTTTGATAATATGAAACGATTTTTGGTTTGTATTATTTTTAAATTCAGTAATTAATTCAAAACGAGGATACAATGATTGATTCTCGCTCCTATAAAACCAATCGTTTTTTTCATCTCCCGAAATAAAAACAACATCCTTATCTTGTTCTTTTGCGAATTTTAATATTGTTAACCATATAATTAAGTCACCTACACCAAAATCATCCTTAGATTTGTCATTAAAGCCGGGAGGTATGCTATATTTATTTCTTCTTTCTAATTCTTCAATTATTTTATTTTCATCCCAATCTAATTCTTTAACAAATTCAGGTTTAAAGAGTTCTTTATATACAGAACTAATAGGATCATTCCAGCGCCAGTTCTTTATTTGAATAAGTATAGACTCTATTTTTTTCAAATACTCGCTTTGGACTTTTTGAATTTCTTTTTCAAGATTAACGGCTTCTTTATATTCGGTAAGGGATTCTAAAAGAGGATATTGACCAGTAGTCGGTTTTTGTATCTTTTCCCTAATTCTACTCAATTGTTGAAATAGCGTTTTAATCTTTTCAGGTCTGTTTTTGGCAAACTCTCTTGCGACTTGGGCTGGGATGAGTAATTGCTTTCTACTAATAATTTTTGAGTAAGCCTTTTTAATCTCATCGAACCCAGAAGAGCTTGTCGTGTATGGCAATAATAAAACATTAGTGTCTATTACAAATAGGCAATCATCAATTATATCTTCAACAGGCTTAATCGCAACATTAAATATATCTGAAGCATTTGGGTATATAGCATGATGCAAAAATATTTGTTCTCTATCCATATTCATAACACTATAAATTTCTACGAGTTGTATTCTTGTAATTTATGATGCAAAAGTAAACATAAAAAAGAATTGAGAAAAGAAATATTAGTCTTTCTTAAAATATTCACTTCAAATAGTTTACTGAGATAAAGGTGTTTTTAGCAATCTATTTTTTTAGGTCTTGCCGTTTTATTCTCGGATACCTTTGTATTCAGAGAAAGAAAGGTATTATTAAACTTTTTCATTGAAAAATAAGAAGTTAGATTGTTTACGGTTATGGAATAGTTTTCATCATCTATTGAATTGAAACCTAACTTCCTAGCGAATGTACTGCTTTTTATGTTAGCACATTCAATTCCTATACACCTGAATCCATACTTTAGGGCTATCCCTGTCAAAAAACGAAGAAAGTGTGTACCATGCCCTATCCGCTCCTTGCTGAATCCTAATCGGGCAATGATAAGACAACCAGGTGGGAATAGGTTTTTAACTCGTCTGATACGCAAATATAGGTCTATGCTGCAGTTTCTTCGAGTGGTGATAACATTGTCTACCGTCAAATACACGAGTGACCTGCGGTACTTGAAACGCTCCATCAAGTAGTGGTCTATATCAGCTCTTAGTTCCTCATATTCAATCATCGTCTAATCCCTTTCTTCTTTTTCTTTTTGAGCTTCTTTGCCTGTAATTCCTCTGCCGATGTTGCATCGTAATTATTGCCATCTCCCAATGAGAAGATAGATAATAGAGAATCACTATTGCCGTTATTTTGCTGATTGTAAGAATATTTATTATCTGCCTTGCTATCAAGATTGTAAGAAATCATGTTTTCTTTTTCACTGGATTGGAATATTTCTTTTTTCTTTTCGCCAGTAAAATATTGTTTTGGCTCTTTCAACTCCTGCTCCTGCATTTTCAGTTTATCGTCTATGCTTCCGTTCTTCATCGTGTTGGAATACTCAAAGGATTCGGATAATTGACGGTTGTAGCTGAACAGTTTATCAAATCCCTGTTCTGCCTGTTGGAACAGGTTCACACGGTCAAAACCACCTGTTACCGTCCCCTTCTTGGTGTTCTTGTGATTGGTAAGCGGTGACAGCTTCTTTTCATTGGCTTGGTCTTTCCGGCTCACAATCAAATGACAGTGCATATTCAACTCGTTATCGGAACGGTTACGATCGAAATGTATCTTACCGTAAAACTTTATATCCGAAGCGGATAGTACTTTATTAAAGTTTTTGGCATATTCAGGAATAAATACCTCACGGATATAGCGTTTCATAGCTTCGGCTTTCTCCTGTTCGGTATTCCCCATTGCCTGAAGTTCGTTTTCCGATGGGCTGATATGGATAGCGAAAAACTTAGCATCTGTTTTCAGGAGTTGCCCGATATTGCCATCTATATCCTTAATAACCTTTGATTTGTAGATATCATCATCCGCCAGGTTGAAAAAGCCATCGGTATAGATTCCTTTCTCCATCCGCTCCAAATCCTCATGTTCCATATATGAAGCTAATTGTCGGCTACTTCCTGTATTGTTATATGTTCCGCTCGATGGTAGAGCAAAATCTATGTGCATAGCTCTATGTGTTTATTAAGTTAGTAATTTCAGCCTTTAGGTTCTCTTTTCCTTTGCTATCCATCACTCCGCAAGCGGAGAGTTCCGAATTGAGTTGTATCAGTTGAAGTAGCTTTTTATAATCTCGTTGGTGTATCTGGTAGAGCGCATTAATCTGTTTGGACTGGTTGTTTATCACATCGGCATGGTTACAGAACTGTTCACTTAACTTTTTAAGTACGGCTGATTGTTTCTCCTGACTGGCTTCTAGTTGAGATAGAATAAGAGTTTCCAATGTTTTGCCGATAGCGTCAAAGCGCAAAGCGATAGAATTTGTAGCCCGTATCATGGGATTTAGTTGTTCTTCCTCGTAATGACGAATGAAGCGGATAATATCATCCTGTCTTTTATTTATTTTCGCCAGTTCTGATTTTACGGATTCAGGGGCTTCGGATGAGTTGATATGTGCCTTGTCTATATATCCGAACGCCAGTTTTACAACTTCACTCTTTTTCAGTGAATATCGTTTGCATATTTTCTCTACCAAAGCTGCCGTTTCCTTGTCTATAGAAATGGTAGTGAATACTGTTTTTCGACTGCTATTTGGCATGGTAATTACTTTTTTATAGAAATATGAATAGATAAATACCTGATAATAAGTATTGCAACGAAAATACTTATTACAGGTGTCATTACAGCGTGTTCTTGTAACACGCTAAAGCCGAAGGCTTTGCCTCGCAGAGCAAGAGGGAAGAACAGGACTTGTCCAGTTCCCTCTTGCTTCATTTAGCGAAATGAGCCGAGCCACAGGGCAAGGCGATTTTCTGCTAAATGGGTAGTGGTGGCACTTCTATGGGATGGAGATTAACCGCCCTGATTTGCGTTAGATTGCATATCGAGTTGATTTTCCTTTTTGAACCGTTCGTAGCTCTTACAATCGGCATGTTCCTGCACAAATGCTCGGATGTCAGCAGCGCGATAATAGGTTTTATGACTAATCATAAAGTACGGCAACTTGCCATCCGTCCGATAGCGTTGCAGGGTTCGGGGAGAGACTTTGAGCAAGAAAGCCAAGTCCTGATTGTCCAATATCTTATCGTTGGGGTCTAATACGTTGTCGGTATTAATTAGCGATTTCAGGTCTTGCCCGATTTCAGAGAGCTTTTTCGACAATCGTTCCATCCACTTGTCGAAGTTTTCGTTGTCTATATACATTTTGCTTCATTTTTAAGTTTAACATTATTGTTCTCAATCGATTGATGAAGCAAAGTTCGGCAAATGGATGCAAATAAGTTAGGGGAGTAGATATACTACACCCCTAACAATTGTTGATAAGTATCTGATTTATAGATAGCCTTTCTTTTTACTTTCTTCGACTATTGCTTTGCGTAGTATATCCAAAAACTCGGTGCGTTTATTGGCTTTCCGGCAAATTACATTCTCATGCTTTTTGTGGATATCCCCCAACTTGATATTGAAAAGCCATTCAAAGGTTCTCCCAATTTCCGTCAGTGGTGATTCTTTCCCTGTATGAGTAACTACTCTTTTCGTAAGAAATAATCCGCTAATCATTTCCATAATTTCAACAAGATGTGTTTCATCGGTTAGATAAAGAGGTGATGATAGGATCTTTTCTTTCGCTTGATTGAATTGATTGGGATGTTTTATCTTGAGATTTAGCAGTTCAAGTTCTGCATTGATAATTGCGAGAGCCTTGTTTAGAAACAGCTTTTTAAGCACATTTTTCCCCCTGCCCGTAAAGAGGTGTTGTTTCTAGTGAAGCTATCTCAATACGGGTAGCTACAAGATACCGGAAAGTAGCCGAGTAATCATTTTCATTACCCACCATTCTTATTTGTTTAATAAATTCTCCATAAGCATTTTGCATTTCTTTGTTAGTTACTTCCTGCGAAACATCAGCCAGCAGGATAAAAAAGTTCATTTCTAATAAATCATACATAAGAATAAAATTTTAGATAGTTAATATTACTTTGAGTGGAATAAATTCCTTATGATGATATTTATATTATGCCTATGTTTTTTATTCTCTACAATTTATGGGCTAATGAAAATAAGTTATCCACTTTCAATTCAGGTTCTATTGAAAAGAAATAAGTGTCTTTCCCAGCCCTTTTTACAAATGCGGCTCTTAATCCTGAACATAATGCACCAAATATATCCCAGTCATGGGCTGCAATCAGCATACAGTCTTCCGCTTTTGTGCTTAATAATTTAGTACATTCATGGTAAACTTGTTTGTGTGGTTTATATTTGCTAAACAATTCCACACTAATCTGTTTATTAAAGAAATGGTCTATTTTTGCATTTTTCAATTGCCTTTCTAATAAACTTTTAGAAGAATTAGAAAGAGCTACAATAATATATTCTTTTTGCTTGAATATTTCAAGAGAATTAACAACATCAGGATATGGTGGTAATAACGAAAGTTTGTCTGAAAATTTCACAAGCATATCATCAGTAAGATTTATTTCTTTTATTGCAGATACTTGTTTTAGGGTGCGTATCGCAATTTGAGTAAAACTTTCAAATCTTTCGGTAATTGTAAATACTAAGGATTGATGCAGTAATCTTGTAAACCACAAATCAAATACGTCTTGACCTAAGAGATTATTAATCTCTACTTTTAATAAAGTTAAATCCAAAATGGTTTCATTTATGTCGAAAAACAAAACTTTTGGCTTCTTGAATTTGATTAAATTTTCCATATTGTACTTATTTTAAAAACATACACATGTGTATGTTTTAGGTGAAAAAAATTATAATGCTCTTATATACTTAATTATAGATTCAATGCATTGATTGAATTTTTCATCATTTTCATCTATCTTTCTAATCATTCTCATCCCTTCATATGCACTTATTAAAAACAGTGCAGTGGCACTAACATCTGTATCTCTATCAATTTTCTGCTCTTTTTTTGCCCTGTCAAGAATATTTTCAATCGCACTTTTCCATTTATTTATAATATTCATCAATGCAAAACTATATTGTTTGATGCCCCCTAATTCTGTAATGAATTTATTTAATGGACAGCCCAGTTCTTTTTCTTTTCTTGTGAATAAATTTAATCGTTCAGAGAAAGTGTTGCACAAAATCAAAATCGGGTCACCCTCAGTATATAAAGGTAATATCAATGCATCGCAAATTCTATTATGAACCTTTGAATGTATCACAGCCAAGATAAGTTCCTTTTTATTTTTGAAGTGATGGTAAAAAGCACCACGAGATAAGTTGATTTTAGAGGTAATCGAATCAATACTTGTTCGCTGTAACCCGTTTGTATAAAACAGGTTATATGCAGTATCAATTATCAATTGACGAGTTGCTTCTGACTTTTCCTGTTGCTTCATAATGCAAATATAGCCAAAACATACAAATATGTATGTTTTAGAAGGAAATTTTTTCTCTTTTTGCAAAAGAGTTATTTGAAACAATGGAAAATCACAGCAGACTAAAGAAGTACGCTCATGCCTATATCATTACCCATTGTTTTTATATTTTACATAAACACCTATTAATCAGTAGACAAAATAAAATCCTCTACTATTTAGAGGCTAAACTCAAAGAATACATTTTTCCCGAAACGGATTAATAACATTAACTCTATCAGTGTAGCATCCAGTCTGTGCAAGTCTTAAGCTAAAAATACAACCCGAAGCGTAGCGTAGGTGTGGAGATTTTCAGCTTAACCCTTTAGGGCTTGGACTTGAACGGACTGGATGCGGAGCTTACCTTTGTTAATGTTTTAGTCTGATTTGGAAAAGACAATTAAACTATCCCCTCTTTATCTTCTGGAAATATTTCATTTATTTTCTTCCAGTGAGGAAATTTCTTGTGTGCTACTTCGGAAGTAATATCACTTTCAGTAACTTGGTACTTACCACTTACTTTGGTAAATAACTGTTTCATATCCTCATTTACTTTCTGATTAGTGATTTTTGCGTATATCTGTGTTGTTTGAATAGACCTGTGTCCCATTAATTTACAAACGGTTTCTATTGGTACGCCTTGCGAAACTCCTATTAGAGTTCCGTAAGTATGACGGCTCATATGGTAGGTTAAATCTCGCTCGATTCCGCATATCTTAGCAAGTCCTTTCATATTTACAGCAAGGCTGGGACGGTTAATCATATTGAATACTTTATCACTTTTTCGTTCTTTCTCATACTTATTTATAATCTGGAAAGGAATACTTAACAGTTTAATGCTGCATACTGTACCTGTTTTCTGACGGGGGATTTTTATCCATGTACTACCGTCTTGTTCCTCTATTAAGTTATTGATAGATAAAGCGCACATATCCGCATAAGATAAACCTGTGAACGCTGAAAAAACGAACCAATCTCTTGTGCGGCTATATCTATAGGATGCTATCGGAGTGGTGAGTATCTTTTGAAATTCCTCTTCCGTCAAATGTCTATGCAGTCTTATCGGTGTTTCTGCTACAAAATTGATAAACGGGTTACGCTTTAGAGTACCCTGATTAATAGATCGCCTTATCATTTTCTTCAAAATAATAATATGATTCAAGACTGTATGTGCTGACATTTTTCTTTCAACTCTTAGATAAAAGTCATAATCATTGATGAACTTGTGATTTAGACTGATTAAAGGTAAATCCTCTGTTTGATAGCGAGATAGAATAAAATTAGAAAGATGTTTATATACAGATAAATAGAGGCAATAAGTAGAATAAACACGGTTCACACCGACACGCTTTTCAAATTCTTCGTTATGTTCCTGAAAGAGTTGTAACAACTTTGTTGCTTTAGTTCCTATGCCGTATAAGGCATTTTTTACCCTTTCGGCTGTTACATATCCTTCTATTTCTACAATTTTGGAATAATGCGTTTTTACTTGTTCTTCCAAACGGTCAAGTGTCTTATTTATCTGTACAAGTTCTTTTCTTTCTTTTTTCGCCCGTCCTTTCTTTGTGTCCCAATCAGAGGGAGAAAGATTTGTCTTTGTACTGAATTGTACGGATTTAGAGTCTATCGTAATACGCCCTACAATCGGACAAGTCCCGTCTTTACGGGGCTTTGATGTATTGATATAAAATAGTACAGCAAATGTGCTTCGTTTGATTGATGTCTTTGTTCCCATAATGATAACTGTATTTAATGATGTTTTTATTGTTCTATACCTGTCAATCTGAATTTACCTTTTATCCGTTTCTCCAGTTTGTCGGTATCTTCCGATATTTTATTGTTGTTGATTTTTGCATAAACCTGTGTTGAGCGTAAATCACGATGCCCTAACATACGACTGACTGTTTCTATTGGCACTCCTTGCGAGAGGCAAATTTCGGTCGAGAAAGTATGTCGTCCGGCATGAAAAATTAGTTTACGTTTTATATCACATATTTCAGCAATAATTTTTAGATTCTTATTTAATCTGCCACAACTAAGCATGGGTAATAATTTACTGTCAGGGGCTAATCCTTTGTATTTCTCAATAATTTGCAGTGGGATTTCCATCAGGGGAATTTGACATGGCGTTCCTGTTTTTTGTCGTGTAGTTTCTATCCACAGAATACCGTCCGAAGCTATTACTATATTTTTCTCTGTAAGATTACAAATGTCCCTGTACGCTAGACCTGTAAAAACTGAAAACAGAAACATATCACGGGTTAGATACCTGCACGGGTGATCTAACGGGGTGTTTATTATCTTGTTTAGTTCATCACGAGTTAGATATTTTTGCGTGAGTTTTGGTTTTTCGGGAGAATACCCTTCAAATGGATCATGGGTTATGATACCTTCTCCAATGGCGTATTTTACCATCTTACGCAAATGGGCTGTTATGCCTAAGATAGTATTAGGTTTTCTTTGTAGTTCTATCCGCAAATAATAGTCATATTTCTCTATGAAAGAAAAATCGAGCTGGGTAAACGGTATATCTGACAGTTTATATTTCAGTGTCATAAACCGTTTGAGGTGCTGCAAGGAGATTTCATGTTGTTGGTAGGTGGATAATTCACGATTTACCCCAACTCGCTTCTTAAATTCTTCATTATGATGCGTGAAGAACTTGATTAGTGTTTCCTGTTCGGATGCGATGCCTTGAAAAGTATTTTTCAAATTGATAGCGGTTACACTGGTTCTACTCTCCTGTAGTTTTCGGTAAGTAGTGCTAATTGACACAGTCATTTTATCAAGAGTGCTATTTACTTCGGTAGAGTGTTTGCTCTTACCCTTTACTCTACCTGAAACAATATCCCAAAGTGATGCTTTAGCGGTAATCTTTGCACTGAACTGTGCTACATCCCTGCCAATAGTAATTTTCCCAATAACGGGACACTCACCGTTTTTCTTTTCATCGGTCTTTCTTAAGTAAAAATGCACTTTTAAGTCTGCTTTCATATCTCTGTTTTTTTAAGTTGATAAAGTTACTTGTAACAGAGTTATTTGAAATGGTGCATATCACTGTCAAACAGACCGTTTAATGGTCTTATAAGGACAGCGAAAAGAGAAAAATGATTCTATGAATAGAGTTCTGCTTTAATTCATTATTTTTCTGCTTGTTGCCTACCTCTAAAAAGGGTAATGGATAAGCAACGGAACTACTACTTAGAAATGCTCTTTTCTTCTTTTTCAAAGGTAGACAACTAAAGACTGTAAGCGACAGATAGATTTGATAATCTGCTATTTACGTCTGATTGCTATTAATTACCTTTTTCGTTTATACTTATGCGGCGTGGTTTCGTCCATGTGGAGTACCGCCGAAACGATATTTTCGGTTCCGAATGTTTTGTGAAGTCAGTCGAGATTATCGGCACACCAACGGTCGAGTTGTCCGGCAGTTTCGATCCGTTTCATATCCTCGCGGCTTCCGGTCAATAGCCCGCGAATGGCCCGGACTTGGTTCGTCCCGATTTTGCGTTTTAGTCCGGCATGGTCGAGCCGGTGTTGGATCGCCTGCGTTCGGTTCGTGATGCCTTTCGGGAATTCGATCAATTCCCGGTTCAGGTAGGTACGGGACGGATCGGCGTTTTTCGGAGAAATTCTCCGCTCGATATGGGCAGACATGGCGGTATCTGTCCCACGCGCTTTATCGAGGTGCATGACTGCAAATCCCATGATTGTGATTTTTCAGGTTGTTTGGTTGCTGTTGTTTCGCCCGTAGAGGGCGTATTATTTTCGCGGCGTAGAGCCGCGCCGAGGGGTTTCCAAAGGGGCGCAGCCCCTTGGCTTATTGGGGCATTTTTAGCGACGGGAGTACCGTCGCGTTAAGAAAATGCCCTAATAAGCTATGGCTTTTTTAAAAGCCATGCGGGTGGTGCGGGTGGATTTGTTTTCGGGGCGGTGGTCGGCGGTCGGATATGGGGTGGCGGTGTTTTTTCGTGGAAGGTTGGTGCTCCCTGTCCGGAGAGATCCCCAATAATCTCGCAGGACAGGGGGCCTCCAACCTCTTTCCGGTTATGGGGACACCGCCCCGCCTGCTCCAGACCGACTAATTTTTGCCAAAAGAATTTACCGCGTAGTTCGCGGCTTGCTGAGTTCGTTCGGCGGCGGTTTGGATTCGGTTCTGCAGGAGTCAGCTTTCCAGTTCGGAACGATTGAAAAAGATGTTTTTCCCGTTCGGCTTGTAATGCGGTATGCGGCATCCGCATGTTAGTTTGTACATGTACGACCGGGAAATGCCCGTAAACAGGCAAGCCTCGTCGAAAGTCAGGACGTTTTTTTGTCCCAAGAGCAATTGCTCGATTCTACCTAAGCGTTGCTCGATACTAATTTCGTTTTGCATGAAAAAGGTTTTAGGTTAAACATGATTAGCATCGGCAAATATATAATCGTTTAAAACTTTCTGTCCAAATATTCTCACTCATTATCACTCTTTTGAGCAATCTACAAGTAGCTGACGAAAGAAAACGGCTTTAAAAATTACTTGACATTTTTAAGAATCTGTATGTAAGCCTGAATAATCGACCTGTTCTGCACAGTGTCGAATTTGACAGCGCAATACTTCGCACTTGAAAGAGTATTGCGTGTAATGGGATTCCCTTTTATCGAAACAAAACATTTATTTTGATCTGCAACGGTTTGCCAGATAGACGTAACTAATAATTGCTCGCTCAGTTCATTCATAATGAAACCTAACAGCCGGGCATTGCGCACGATTAATGGGGCTTTCAGTCTGCAGGAAAACAAATCAGCCATTGTTTTAGCCTCTACTTCCGGTTGGAACACCCGACTATTGTTAAACAACTCAGCAAGTGCTTGAAATTGTTTTAACGAAAAATGACTCTGAAAATTCATTTTTATCATTTGACTCAAAATTACATATCAAGACTATATAAAAATGTGTCGATAAACTGCCACTTACAATCGGAAAATCCGAACATACCGGGTCTGCCATTTTCCCCTTCGCAAATGAAACGTAGCGTTATATCTTTATTTTTTAATTCTGTTTCACACTCAAACTCTACATTAAGAGTTACTTCGGAAATGGCTGGGGCTTTGTCTTCAATCTTTTTCAAAGAATAATCATGCAATATTTTGTTACTTAAAATTTCGCGCATTCTTTTAGCTTCAGTAGGAATCTGTTCCTTATTCTTTGAGAATTGATGAATTTGTCGTGCAATATTTCCGTAATTCTTTTTTTGCCAATATATTGCAAATCTGATAGCTTCAATCTCGGGTGTAGAATCTTCATAATCAGATTCATTCCCTTTAAATGGAATATCTACCCCTATGACAATATTACGAGGTTTCCAAGCTTCAACTCTTCTAGAAATATCTTCATTTCGTTTATGGTTCTCTGATGCTTTAATTAAAGTTTCTCTAAAAGAGACCCTTTCTTTTGCTGACGGCGGCGCCTTTCTCTTTTCCTGTATTGCTTTTGCCCAATCATGAATAGCAATTAAGGTTGCCCAACATTTTGCCGTAACTTCTTTATTAGCATAGTTGATATCACGCCCATGCAAGATGCCGTTTCGGTAAGGTAAAGAAATAGGATCTGTATTCGTTTTGTTACGTTTCGCATTAAAAACATTTCGGATGACACTTAAACCGCTACTGTGTGCAGCGATGGAATCCCATGCTGTAAGATCTGTCGATGGAGTAAAGAATCCTTTGTTCTTATCAATATCATTGACTCCGCCATCAATAATCATTAACAAAAGGGGTACGGCTGAATAGTATCTCTCATTCAACGAATCTTTGTAGGCTAATAGAATAAGATCATATCGTTTTTCGAATGCAGGGATATGCTTTAACCATGTTATCGGCCATTTAATTTCTTCGGAACAATAATGATTAATCAATAAATTATTCCCTTCTTCGAACTTGTCTTTTTCAGCCAGTGTTACTGCTCGTTCCATCAATTCAGAATTCATCGATTCATGGGCAATCCAACCAAAGGCTGAAAATATTTTGTTAAATCTGTCTGGAGCCGAAGTAAGTTCTTCCCATTGTTTTTGCATGGCTGGAACTTGATCCAAGATTTTATTTAATTCTTTATTTTTAATCCCGGCAAAAGAAAGAACTTTTAATGCCTTTCTAAAGGCATTCGCTCCTTTCAGTTGCTCCCGGATTGCTGAATAGGAAGGATTATCTTTAATTTTGTCCATCATTTACACCAAATTTACTAAATTTCTAACTCCGGTAAAGCATTAACGGCCTTTTCTTTCAGGGCATCGACGGCGCGGGTATATTTTTCGGTGTGCTTGAGGCCGCTGTGACCCAACAAGGATGCGACGGTCTTGATATCCGTGTGACACTCGCCGAGCAAATTGACCGCAAAGCTGTGCCGGGCGCAATGCCAAGTGATATGCTTGTCGATCCCGGCACGGGCTACCCATATCCGCAAAGCCTTGAGGCATCCGGTATGGCTCGGTAGCGTAAAGATGGGAGCATTTTTGAGAGGCTTCTCGCCGATCAGTTTTAAAAGCGTATTGCTTAACGGAATAATAACGACAGACTGTTTTGAATGGCCCGTTGTTTTATTCTGATCGAAGCGGATGATCTTATTGGCATAGTCCACATTGCTGTATTTCAGATCGACCACATCACAATATCTCAAACCCGCGTAAAGGCTGAACAGGAACGCCCGGCGGACTTCGGTATTCTGATACGGGGTGTCTGCCAGCATTTTGATTTCATCGAGGCTTAAAACGTCTTTTTTCAATGAAGTATCATCGACAACACACCGAACACCCGTGCACGGATTCTTTAAAATAATATCTTGATCGACGGCATATTTAACGACCTTCTTAAAACGTTGAAAATAGCCTAATGCCCCTTCTCCTTTAGAATGTACCTGAAGATACTCGACGAATTTTGTCATCATCTCTTTGGTAATTTGTTCAGGCTTTAGGTTCGTTTGCATATTCGGGTAGGATTCGGCAAGAAAACTCCGGAAACGTCCCAGTGCACCCTCGATCATTCGTATATCTTTTTTCGTATAGGCTTTGATATACGCTTCGTAAAAATTCAAAAAGTTGATTTTTTGTTTGACCGGGGCGGCCTTGTCGTATTTACGGGCGATCAATATTTTCTCTTTGTCCATGCGGATTTCGGCGGCAAGGGCCAATGTTTCTTTGTTCTGTTGCCGTTCTTCGGGTGTCCGGGGATTCGGCAACAAGTACAGGCCCAGAAACTCTTTCGACCGGATATGCTTGATATGTTCCCGGCCTGTATTTTCGTCGAATACTTTGTTGTAGCCCATGTAGTATTCCAGATACAAACTTTGCCGACCGTCGGCCAGCGTTTTTTGCATCAATTTTGGATTTTCTTTGGTTTTTGTTTGCAATTTTGCCATAACAACCGATTTTACTACATTTGTATAGTCCTGATTATATGGCGTAAAGATATAAAATAATTTCCGATTTCAGGGTGTAAAAAAGGTGTAAAAAATAACGGAAAATGCGTAAAATAAGAGAAAACAACCAATGCACTAAAACACTTAAATAGCTAATAATTAACAGTATATATTCTTTTAACTGGATGATATTAGACAGGTTTTGTATCGGCTCCGGGTACTTTTAAGGCTTCGAATAATTGAATATCAATTATTCGAAGCCTTAATTTCATCTTACACATTCGCAACTTCGCCCGTTTTTTTGTAAAGTTGATAATTGTTCCGGCAATTATGCGCTGTTCCTTCCGTTTATACCTATGTTACGAGTCCTTTTCTCTGCAGATAAAGAAAACGCGGAACCGGAACAGATGCAGAATACCACATTGCGAAAAATAAAAGCCATGAAATCACATTCGATTCATGGCTTTTATATTGAAACAGCGGCAAAAATAAGGATTTTTCGCTCTTTCAGATTCCGTTCATGTTATTTCCGCCGGATCATCGTCACCCGCGAAATACTCTCGTCGCAACCGGACACGGAAACGTTCGTCGTAATTTTCCCATCGTTGGCGGGAGTAATCCTGATGTCGATGCGACATCCGCTTTCGGCATGTTCGTTGCACAAAAAAACATTGCAGTTCGGAGCCCAAACGGCCGTCGTATCCGGCCTGCGACATCTGATTCCCAGCTGGTTTCCTCCTTCGTGAGGACAACCCGGAATAATACATTTTTCCATAATATATTCTATTTTGGTTAGTGTGAATTAAATTGCACCGATTCTTCCGGCCGGACCCGTCTCCTACCGGAGTCCGGTTACAAACTTTTTGTTACAAATTTATGAATTATATTGTTATTAGATTCCAAAAATATTCGTTTTTTCGACCGTTTCGACTCCGGTACAATATTCTCGTTGAAGGATATACGCACGGAATCGTCCCGCAATCCAACCGATACGGGATGATTCGATCTTTCAAATACGGATTCAGGATATTTCGGAACTTCTCATTCGTTTTCGAAGTCCGACTGTCCGCACTTTAATTCAGTGTATTCGTTCCGGATTCAATGCGCCGCGATTCACTCTTTAACCTCCACGTCCAACCGTTCGCTCACCATCTCGCAATATTCCGGAATAATTTCGATTCCGATCGCATTCCGGTTCATTCTTTTGGCAACAAGAAGCGTCGTACCGGAACCCATGAACGGATCCAGCACGCAATCGCCCTCCCGAGTAAACAGCTTAATGAACCACTCGGGCAGTTCTTCGGGAAAGGCCGCGCTGTGATTTTTGTTATTGCACTCGGTGGCCAGATGCAGCACGTTGGTCGGATAGGCTTTGTCCCGGTTGATCCAGTTGGATATGTTTTTACCGAAGCCGCTGCCCACTTTCGAATTATCCCTGCTTTTGTCGATTTCGGAAAGGTTCTTGAGCCTCGATTTCGCCCAATCGCCCATCGGCACCATCACCTCCTCCTGGTACATATTGAATTTTTTCTCCTTATTGAACTGAAGCAGCCGTTCCCACGAATCGCGGAACCGGTTCGGCCATTTGCCCGGATACGAATTCTTCTTATGCCAGATAAACTCTTCGGTCCAAATCCAGCCTTGCTGCCGCATCGCCAGAATCAGTTGCATGACATAGATACTGCGTTCGCCGTTCACGACTTTTTCTTTAATATTCAGGATAAAAGTCCCCGTAGGCTTCAGCACCCGCAGCAACTCTGCCGAGATCGGCAAAAACCACTCGACGTACCGGTCGGGATGGATCCCTCCGTAAGTTTTTTTCCGTTGATCCGCGTAAGGCGGGGATGTTACGATCAAATCGACCGAATTGTCCGGAATCTTTTTTAATCTTTCTGCGCTGTCGTCCCGGTATATATCAATTATAACACTCATAACGCTTAATTATGCGACAAAGTTACAAAATTTACACGAGTGTCCCAAAACGAATCATCTGATTTATACGCACTGATAATCAAACACTTTACCACCTCAGACAAGCAGTCATTCCGTCTAAATTCACCATAAATCGGCCCGGAAAGCACAGCCGGCCGCCGGACGGCAAAAAATCGACCGCAGCGTGGTACGGATCAAAAGACGTCAACAAATATGGCAATACGCGAAAGCCGGAAAAGGGGAAAAATGTCAGTCGGTCTTTTCGAAATCCCGAGAAAGAGAAACAGTTCGTTGAAAACAGGGATCATCCCGATACCGACGGATTCGGTTCTCCGGATCGCACGATACCGAACCAGAACAGGCTGTCCCGGCACGGTATCGCCCGGATAGCAAAGCGAAGCCGTTTTCGAAGAACGCCTCTACCGGACGAAACGGCGTGTCGGGCGAAACCGGAACATGATCCAGACCAACGCGCAGCTTATCCCGAAGGCAAAAAGCGCGACGCAGAAAATACGTAGCAACACAGGAAGCGCATCCAGCGTCCCCATCAGATCGTATCCCACCTGCACGAAAATAAAGTGACACAAGTAAATGCCGAACGTCAGCGAGGCGAGGCGCGACAGACCGACCGACGCGCGCACCTTCAGTTTGCGGATAACGACGAACACCGCGAAAGTCATCATAAAAACGTTGATCCCGGTGAAAAGCCACACGATCTCAAGGTAAGCGTAATCGCCCGGAAAATATTGCTGGGTCAGCACGTAACCGAACGAAGTGATCAAGTAGCCGCCCAGAAACATCGGAACGGTAACGGCCAGCGTACGCTTCCAGCTCCACTGCGGCGGGTACTTCGCCAGGTAATAGGCCAGGATCAGGTAACCGATGAACCCGGACACGTAATAGAAAGTTCCGTAACTGTTCCAGTCGCAAACACCGAGAATCCCCATATTGCCGTAATTGCCGGTATACCCCAGCGCCGGAGCGACCATTTTTATATAGGGCAGCAGCAGGGTAACGCCCCATACGTACAGAACGAGCCGGATATCCCTTCGGGAAGCCTGCTGCAGCCATGCGCCGATCACGGGCATGATCAGATAAAGGCCGACCAGCATGTAGAGATACCACAACGGGGTCGTATCGTAATTGAAATTAAAAATAAAGGTATAGATCCGGGTCAGAGTAGCTCCCAGGGTATGGTCGTCGGCGACGATCATCGGATTACCGGTCGAAACGACGTAATTCAGGTAAACGAAATACGACAGCGGCAACACGACCGACCAGAAAACCAACGGAACGACGATGCGTCCGATACGCTTCCGGTAAAAATCCCCGAGCTCCGCGCGTACGGGAAGCAACAGCACCCCCGTCATCATCACGAACAGCGGGACGCAGGCCCGGACGAAACTACCGGTGAATACCCCGGTCAAAAATGCTCCCCGGTCGGCATCGAACCGGGCGACGAACGGGTCGCAGCAGTGCGACAAAACCACCAGAAAACAGGCGACGACACGCAGCAGGTCGATCCAGCCGATATGTTCCCTCCCTTGCATTTCCATCAGCAAACGAATATTTGAGAATACGATTAAAAACCATGCAATCGCGCGGTCGGCGGTCTTTCGGTTCGACCCGCACGACCAAAAACATTACAAAATAAACAAAAGTTCCGATAACATCCGCCATCCGACTCCATTTTCGCCGGTCTCACCGAAATACAGCGCTTCCCGTCCGAAACATTCCCGGCTCCGGTATCAAAATCGGAAGACGCGGTTCGTATGCGGACCATATCCGGATCGGACGCTATTTTACCGGACAAGGTTTTGCTTTTTACCTAACATTAGGTATCTTTGCGCCGAAGTTCGGCAATGGTATCTGCCTTGAACCGCCGCCTTTCCAGGCGAGCTGATGATACCTACGGGAATTCGAATCCACTTTGCAAATCAGCTATGACGGTAACAAACAAACACTTTTATCGTTCCATGTCAAAGAGCGAAGCCTTATGCTGAGGACGCTCCTTTTTATCGGCATGGGTAGTTTTATCGGAGGGATCGCCCGTTTTCTGCTCGCGCGCTGGGTGCAGGGGGGAACCGGGTCGTCGTTCCCGTTCGGGACACTGGCGGTCAACGTGCTGGGCTGCCTGGCGATCGGCCTGCTGTACGGAATTTTCGAGCGCGGCAATCTGATGAATCCCGACCTGCGCTTGTTCCTGACCGTAGGGCTGTGCGGCGGGTTCACGACGTTCTCCACGTTCGTTCACGAAAACTTTTCGCTTTTCCAGAACGGCAACCTCCTGCATTTTATCCTCTACACGACGCTGAGTTTCGGACTCGGACTCGCCGCCGCCTGCCTGGGGCATCTGATCGTCAAAATCTTTTGAACGAACGAGTCATGCGAAAAACGGAGAAATACACGGCAACAATACCCGCGCTGCGCAGCCGCCCGGCGCGGATCGGAATACATCCACAAAACGTTTAACACATAAATTTACCGTTATGATTTATTCACACGAAGTGCAGCACATGTGCTGCGTGAAAAAGGGAGCCAACCATCCCTCCGCCCCGATCCCCGAAGAGGGCAAATGGGTGCGCGCCAAAGAGATCAAGGATATTTCGGGACTGACGCACGGCGTGGGCTGGTGCGCGCCGCAGCAGGGCGCCTGCAAGTTGACGCTGAACATCAAAGACGGCATTATCCAGGAAGCGATGGTCGAAACCCTCGGCTGCTCGGGCATGACGCACTCGGCTGCAATGGCATCCGAGATCCTGCCGGGCAAAACGCTGCTCGAAGCGTTGAACACCGACCTCGTGTGCGACGCCATCAACACGGCGATGCGCGAACTGTTCCTGCAAATCGTCTACGGACGCAGCCAGTCGGCCTTTTCCGAAGGAGGACTCCCGATCGGAGCTTCGCTCGAAGACCTCGGCAAAGGATTGCGCAGCCAGGTGGGAACGATGTTCGGCACGGTGGCCAAAGGCACCCGTTACCTCGAAATGGCCGAAGGTTACTGCACCCGCATGGCGCTCGACGAAGACGACCAGGTGATCGGTTACGAATTTGTCCACCTCGGCAAATTTATGGACATGATCAAAAAGGGCGTCGACGCCAACGAAGCGCTGGCCAAGGCCAAAGGTTCGTACGGCCGTTTCGCCGAAGCGGTCAAATACATCGACCCGCGCCAGGAATAACCCGTTTTGTAAAAACCGTTAAAATTTAAAAACATGGCTTTATTTGAAGGATACGACCGCAGAATCGACCATATCAATGCGGTACTGAAAGAATACGGGATCAACGGCATCGAGGACGCCAAGGCGATCTGCGCCGCAAAGGGAATCGACCCCTATGCCACCTGCAAGGAGACGCAGCCGATCTGCTTCGAAAACGCGGCATGGGCTTACGTGGTAGGCGCGGCGATCGCCCTTAAAAAAGGTTGCAAAAACGCAGCCGAAGCAGCCGAAGCGATCGGAATCGGCTTGCAGGCTTTCTGCATCAAGGGCTCAGTAGCCGACGACCGCAAAGTGGGCATCGGACACGGCAACCTGGCCGCCCGCCTGCTGCGCGAAGAGACCCAGTGCTTCGCATTCCTGGCCGGGCACGAATCGTTCGCCGCCGCCGAAGGCGCGATCAAGATCGCCGAAATGGCCAACAAGGTGCGTAAAAATCCGCTGCGCGTGATCCTGAACGGCTTGGGCAAGGACGCCGCGCTGATCATCTCGCGCATCAACGGTTTCACCTACGTGCAGACCGAGTTCGACTATGCTTCGGGTGAACTGAAAATCGTCAAGGAAACCCCGTACTCGAAAGGGCTCCGCGCAAAAGTGCGCTGCTACGGCGTGGACGACGTGCGCGAAGGCGTGGCCGTAATGCACAAAGAGGGCGTCGACGTGTCGATCACCGGCAACTCGACCAACCCGACCCGCTTCCAGCACCCGGTAGCCGGCACTTATAAGAAAGAGTGCTACGAGCAGAACAAAAAATACTTCTCGGTCGCTTCGGGCGGCGGCACGGGCAGAACGCTCCATCCGGACAATATGGCTGCGGGACCCG
>OGQI01000876.1_pt1 | contig 22299 bp, 18 predicted proteins | sample 1553171 | NCBI WGS metagenome assembly OGQI01 (sample SAMEA2579988, study PRJEB22360) | human gut metagenome | biome: human gut; feature: human-associated habitat; material: faeces | place: Denmark | collected 2008/2010
GTCCCTGTGTTGCCTGACGTACTACATAAATATTCATACGGTTCGTTCCTGCTCCCAACACACCACGAAGTCCGGCTGTTCCGAACTTCAATGCCAGTGCAAAACGCTCCTTGATCTCATCATCATTACCTTCAATTCCCGCTAATTCCGGTCTCAGATCCGCGTCTTCCAGATCTGTATTCAGCCAGCGTTCATATTCTTTCTGATACATTTTCACCACTCCCAGCTTTTTATTTCTATAATTTTTTGTTCAATATGACAAAAATCTAATTATAATATACCATGTTTACAAGTGTCAGGCAATCAAAAAGCACGTAATAACATGATGTCACACTCTCTCATGTATGCTATACTACTGTTATTGAATCATGCTAATGGGCAGAAGCCCCGACTATGATACTTATGGAGGTAATTATTATGAATACGTCTCATACAGTCTGTCAGATTGAACACCATGCGATGATGTTTGCCTTTCTATCCAAACATGCAATCCGCCTCTGCGGCAATCGCGGAAAGGACGCCATTCTGGATGCCATGACCAAATATGGTAAAGAACGGGGACGGCGCATGGCTCTTAATGCACAGACACACGGGGATCCGCTGAATACCATGACGAATCAGGCTTACGGCGAGTGGAAGCCTGACTACCCGGGACAGATGGAATTTGGCCAGCTCTGTACGGAGCCGACACTGCAGACCTACATTTCCAAATGCGCCTGGTGTGAAGCCTGGCAGAAGCACCACATTACCGAATACGGCAAATACTACTGTGTCAATGTTGACAATGCTGTCTATCAGGGATTCCGATCGGATTTTACATGTACACCGATCAGCACTTCTATGAGCTGGGGCGGTGACTGCTGTAAATTCGACTGGGGACATCCGTTATCTGCTGAGGACAATGAAGCTCTTGCCGCTAAGAAAAAGGAACTTGGCACATCCTGCATGAAAGATTTCAATTTCCATACAGCACATCTGATGCACACCCTTACCCGCGTCCTGATCAAACAGCTAGGCGCTGCCGGAGAGAAAGCCGTTGCACTGGCTCTTGCCGAGTATGTGGATACCTTCGGTCAGGAATATCTGGATGTGTTGGATACCATCTCATTGGATGAGATCTATCCATTTGAAGTGTAGCTTGTCCATGGAAACTGACATTATTATATCTATGCGAAAGGAATTATTTTTATGAATTTTATTGACAACTGGCTTACTACTAATAAGGAAGAACTGATTCACATTGCCAGTGATATTTTCTGTCATCCGGAGACCGCTTATCAGGAGACGTATTCATCCAAACGGTTGGCGGACTTTCTGGAAACGCAGGGATTCCGGGTAACCTGGAAAACAGCTGGCATCGACACTGCATTTACCGCTGTCTGGGGTTCCGGCAAGCCAATGCTTGGATTTCTGGCAGAATACGATGCATTACCGGAAATTGGTCACGCCTGCGGACATAATCTGCTTGGAACTGCGGTCTGCGCAGCAGCCTGTGCCCTCAAGGATGACATGACTGCTTCCGACACACAGGGAACAATCATTGTGTACGGCTGTCCCGCCGAAGAGATCATGTCCGGCAAGATCGTCATGAATGCCGCCGGTGTCTTCGATGAGCTGGATGTGGGTGTCATGTGGCATCCATTTGACCGCAACCGCATCAGCAATGACATCTGGCAGTCCCAGGACATTAAGAATTACACCTTCCACGGTATTAGCGCCCATGCTTCCAAGTCACCGGAAAATGGACGAAGCGCACTGGATGCTGCGGAACTGATGAATGTCGGAGTCAATTATCTGCGCGAGCATGTCTCTGACGATGTGCGCATGCATTATGCATATCTGGACAATGGCATTCCGGCAAATGTAGTCCCGGACATTGCTAAGACGAATTACTTTATCCGCTCTGCCAAGCGTTCCCGCACCGAGGACGCCAGCCGCCGGGTAGACGACTGTGCAAGAGGTGCTGCGCTGATGACCGGCACGACCGTAGACATTGAGCTGGTCAAGAGCTGCAAGGAAATGAAAGTAAACCGCGTGCTGGCAGAACTCTACTACGATGCTATGACACGCATTCCGGCGCCTGAATACACCGATGAAGAACTTAAATTTGCGGCAGATCTCAGTAAAGAAGCCGGTTTCGAGAACCACGGCGTATACTTTACCGAACTGGAACCGTTAGAAAATGCTCCGGTGCCGATTTCTATCGGTACGGACGCTTCACAGGTCAGCCATACAATTCCACTGATCACAATCAGTGCAGCGACCATGTGCAAGGGCACGCCGCTCCATCACTGGGCTGCCGCCAAACAGGCCGGCATGAGCATTGGCCACAAAGGTATGCTTTATGCTGCCAGATGTATGGCTGAAGGTACAAAGCTCCTGATGGAGACCCCGGGTGCCATCGAAAAAGCCTGGGAATGGCACAATACACACGAATAAATTTAATATATAGATGCCAGGGTCAAAAGGTCTAAATCCACATGAGCTCGCTCATAAGTGGATGAAAGACCTTGGGACCCGCCCCAATATGAGCCTAAAAGTGGGATGCTAATCCCACGATATGCGAATAATTGGGAGGATTGTGGGAGTGCATATCACGGAACAATCCGCAGGCATCATAGTTGGGGCTTTTGACCCCAACATCATATATATAAGATAAGAAAGGACAGGTGATCGAAATGATTACAAAGAAACTTGGAATTATCGGATGTGGCAATATGGGCGGTGCAATCCTTTATGGCGCACTCGAAAGCGGCGTTATCGCCAAGGAAAATGTCTATGTATACGACCTCAACCCGAAGATGCGTGAAAAGGCTGCCGGATGGGGTGTTACCGTTGCTGCCAATGACGCTGAGGTATGTGACAAATCAGAACTTATCCTGCTTGCTGTAAAGCCTCAGAACGCAGCAGAAGCACTGGCTATGTGCGAGAAATCTCTGGACGGTAAGGCTCTCATGTCTATCGTTGCAGGAACATCTGTCGAGAAGCTGCAGAGTATGACTGACGGAACCCCCCGTATCCTGCGTATCATGCCAAACACGCCGGCTATGGTATACGAAGGAGCATTTGCACTGTGCTCAGACAATGACCTAAAAGAGGACGAACTTACAGCAGCTAAGACATTATATGAAACAATCGGTATCGTAGAAATGGTTCCTGAACACCTGATCAATGCTGTATGCGCACTCAGCGGCGGCGGTCCGGCTTATGCAGCTATGTTTATCGAAGCACTGGCTGATGGCGGTGTAAAACAGGGACTTCCTCGTGCAACAGCTTACAGGCTGGCTGCACAGACCTGCCTCGGAACTTCCAAGATGATCCTTGAAAAAGGACTTCACCCTGGACAGATCAAGGACATGGTAACTTCTCCGGCAGGAACCACCATCGAAGGATGCGAGAAGCTGGAAACAGGTGGTATGCGTGGTGCTGTTATGGAATGCATTAAAGCCGCAGCAGACAGAGGTAATAATTTCTAAATTAATTACTTGCACTTTTTTAACATTTTTATTAATATATGAAGTAAGACAAGGGCGTTTCAATTTATATTGAAGCGCCTTTATGCATATATATAGGGTTTTTATGCATAATTATACATACAATTGTATTTTCTTGCATAAAACTATTGACTTTCTGCATAAGGAAGTGCATAATTACCGACATAGTTTATTATTGATGGTTATTATTCATTATCTAAGGATTTGGAGGAATTATTATGGAATATGGAATTATCTGCCTTCTGCCGCCAATCATCGCGATTGTACTGGCGCTGAAGACCAAACAGACACTGCCATCCCTGTTTATTGCTGTATGGGTTGGTGCAACAATTATCAAAGGATGGAATCCGATCGCAGGATTCACCGCTATTATCAGCGAATATATGATTCCATCTATTGCAAGCGAATACAACGCCGGACTTCTGGTTCTTGTTACTATGTCTGGTGGATTTGCTTACATGTTAAAAATCACAGGAGCCGCTGAAGCATTTGCGAAGCTGGTCACCAAATCTATCAACACACAGAAAAAAGGTCAGGTCATTACTGCTCTCAGCGCATTTATCTTCTGCTACACAGAGCCTTGCCTGATCCTCGGAACGATCATGCGTCCGATCACAGACCGTGTACGTGTATCCAGAGCAAAACTTTCTTACATGCTTGACTCTCTTGGATGCAACCTGGCTTCCTTCTCGCCGATTAGCAGTTACGGACCTTTTATCTCAGGTCTGATCGCTACTGAACTTGCAGCTGCAGGGCTGAAGGGCAATGAATGGGGCTTGTACATTAAGATGTTCCCATTCAATATTTACAGTCTCTTCGCTATGATCGCTGTATTCTTAGTAGCTATCTTCGGACTGAATATCGGACCGATGTATGAAGAAGAAAAACGTTGTGCTGAGACAGGCGAGCCTCTTCCGGAAGGACTGACACCGCTGGTTCCTGAAAAAGACGTGGAACTGCCGGAAGATTACAATCTCCGTCTGATCAACTTCCTGCTTCCAATGCTCGGATTGTTCATCACCATTTTCGCTACCATCTTTATCACTGGAGATATCGGGACAAATGGTCTCAGAGGCGCATTTATGAATGCAAGCATTACCCTTGCTATCACCATGGGATTCATGGTCGGCTCTATCGTAGCCGGTATCGTAGGCGTCGCAACAGGACTGTTTAATGTAAATGCAGGATTTAACGGATTCATCCAGGGCATGACCAATCTGATCAGCGTACCATTTATCCTGATCATGGCATGGTCTATGGGATCCGTTACAAGCACGATGGGCGTTGGTGCTTACCTCGCCGGTATTGTTGAGGCTCATCTGACTGCTGGTCTGGTACCTGCCATCGTATTTGCATTCGGAGCGTTGATCTCATTTGCAACCGGTTCTTCATGGGGTGTATGGTCTATCATGATGCCAATCGCATTCCCAATGGCTGTTGCATTTAACATTCCGCTCCCATACGTAATCGGAGCAGTTATCAGTGGTGGTCTGTTCGGAGATCAGTGTTCACCGATTTCTGATACAACCGTCCTGTCATCTACAGGAGCATCATGTAACCACATCCTGCATGTATCTACACAGCTTCCATACGGACTGACAATCGGTGTATCCGCATTCATCTCTTACCTGTTTGGCGGACTGACACATTTGTACTATCCAAGCATTGCACTGATGGCTGTTCTTGTAGTAGTATTACTTATAGCAGAGACAAAACTGACAAAGAGTAAATACGAGAAAAAAGCTGCCGTAATATCTATCGCAGCCTAAATTATTCAAACATGCATATTTACGCGCGGGCGGTATCTGTTGATTCGCTTCGCGCGATTTTTATTAAGGAGGACATGACACATGAAAAAAGTAGATCTGATCGTAACCGCACCTCACATTTACACCATGAAAGGTGAAGGTGTCGGCTATGAAGAAAAGAAAGCACTCGTTGTAGACGGAAGCAAGATTATCGACATCGTAGACATTGACAAGCTCTCTGACCAGTATGAAGCTGAAGAACAGCTTGATATGAGCCATCATATCCTGCTGCCTGGATTTATCGATGCTCATATGCACACCAGCTGCAATATCATGCGTGGACTGGCTCAGGATACTAACAACTGGATGATGTACGGACTGCAGCCATTTGACAATGCTACCACACAGGCTGAAAAAGATATCGGTTGTCCTGTTGCCCTCATCGAAGCTGCCAAAGCAGGAACTACTACCATGGGTGATTATGAAGCCACTATGGATGCATCCTGCAATTTTATTGCCAAGCTCGGTACCCGCGGAAATGTCACACTGATGATTCGCTCTGCAAAAAGAAAAGTCTACAAGCCTGGCGAACTCTATGAGTTTGATGATACTATGGGCGAAGCAAGCCTGAATGCCAACATTGCCCTCTATGATAAATGGCATGGCTATGACGGTGGACGTATGAAAGTACTTTTCGGACCACAGGGTGCTGACTTTGTAAGTCCGGAACTGCTGTTAAAAATCCAGAAGATTGCTAAAGAACGTCATACTAAGATTCATATGCATACCCAGCAGGGTGACCGTGAAACATACCAGATTGAGCAGCGTTACGGCAAACGTCCGACCCAGTTCCTGCAGGATCTGAACTTTCTCGACAGCGCACTGATCGCTGTACATCTGACTGACTGTACCGACGAAGAAGCCCAGATCATCGCCAGAAGCGGTGCCGGCATGATCGTATGCCCGGGTTCCATCGGCATTATTGACGGTATCGTACCTCCGTCAACAGCATTCCAGGAAGCAGGCGGAAAGGTTGCCCTTGGTTCTGACCAGGCACCGGGCAATAACTGCCACAACATTATCAGCGAAATGAAATCTGTTGCTCTGTTCAACAAGATTAAATACACCAATCCGGAGGTACTTCCTGCATGGCGAGCACTCCGTATGGCTACCATCGAAGGTGCACAGGCGCTGGGACTGGATGACACCATCGGTTCTCTGGAAGTCGGCAAATGCGCAGACTTTATTGCCATCGATTATATGCATCCGTCTATGCTGCCGATCTATACGTATCCAATGCGTAATATGGTGCCAAACATCGTATACAGCGCAAGAGGCGAAGAGGTTGTTCTGTCTGTTGTAAATGGTAAGATCGTGATGAAAGACCGGAAGCTGGTCAATGTAGATGAAATGGAATATATGTCTAAGATGAATGACTGCCCGGATGATATCGGCAAACGTGCAGCTGATGAGTTCTTTGCGATCAATGGAACCAACGCTCAGTTCATGCGTGAAGAAAAGCTTTAATTCGGGGAGACTGTATATATGATTTATCTGATTGCTGCCATTTGTGCAAATCTGTGCATGACATTCCTGATGCGCTATTCGGAGCACCATAACGGCAACTGTTATGCGCTGAACATCTGGAATTATCTGGCTGGAAGCCTGATAAGCCTCATGCTGTTACAGGACAAATCCCTGATCTGGAGTGGCAATGCAGTGACCTGGGGCGCCGGTATCGTAAATGGTATCGGCTTCCTTGCCGCACTGGTACTGCTCCAGATCAGCATCCGGAGAAACGGTGCACCGTTAACAACCACATTTAACAGACTGGGCATCCTGATTCCTACGATCCTGTCGATTTTTCTCTTTGATGAGATTCCGCAGATCATACAGATAGCCGGACTCCTACTCTGCATCTTCGCCATCATCTTCATGAACAGCGGAGACAGCTCCGAGCGTCCGGACTTCAACATCGGACTGATCCTAGTCTTCTTACTGGGCGGCACACTGGACACCATCTCCAAAATATTCAGTCGCTATAATAACGCAGACAGCCAGACCTGCTTTGTGCTGTATACATTTCTTGCTGCCTTTGTGATCAGCATCCTGCTCTTCTTTAAAAAGGAACCTCATATGAGCCTGCAGGACGCACTGATCGGTATCGGCGTCGGAATCCCGAATCAGCTCTGCACGCTGTTCCTGTTGCGAGCCGCATCAAGACTTCCGGCATACATCGTCTATCCGACCTACAGCGCCAGCCTGATTCTGTTAGTAAATATCATTAACTACCTGGTGTTCCGGGAGACACTGAACAAACGCCAGTACATCGCCACCGGCATCATCGGCCTGGGCGTCGTACTGATCAATCTCGTCTGACACGAACGATAATTACCACAACATTTCTACATTTTTATTTCTACAAACCTCCTGAATGTCCTCTGGAAATGGTGCATCCGAAATAATCGCATCAATTACATCATACCCCAGACTGACATTCAGGAATGTTTTATTAAACTTACTGCTGTCTGCAAACAATACTACTTTCGTAGAATTCTCCGCAAATGCCCGTTTCACAGCAGTCTCATCATCATTTGGATCAAAACTTCCTCTGGCTGTAATCCCTCTGCAGGAGATAAATGCAATGTCACTGTGATGCATTCCTATCTGTGACATCGTGTCTGTTCCCTTTGTATCCAGTAATATCTTGTTCAGATTCCCTCCCAGCAGATGGACATTTACCGAATCGATCTTCATCAGTTCCAATGCCGTATAGAGACCATTGGTCAATACATTCAGGTTATTATACCGCTCAAAATACGGACATAACTGAAGCACCGTTGACCCTGCATCCAGGGAGATCCTCTGGTCATCCCTCAGATACCGGGAAGCCAGTCTGGCAATATGCTTTTTCTTCCGCACATTTTCTTCGACCATGTATTCCACCGGTCGGTCCTTTGGCTCCTCGATTACTCTTGCCCCGCCGCTGACACGCTGCAGAAAACCATTCTTTTCCATCTCCGTAAGATCCCGCCGGATTGTCGCCACACTGACATAGAGTGCTTTGCTAAGCTGTTCTGTCCGGACATACTTTTTTTCACGTAACAGATTCATAATTGCTTCATGCCGTTCATAAGGTATCATTCTTATCTCTCCTGTTTATAATTGATCGTTTTTGCACGTTTTTCGTCTTATTTTCGATTTAATATCAATATTATAAACCATTATTGCATTTTCACGCAATTATAAATATAGTATATGTGTCCAAAGACCGTACATCATCGATATATAAATGATAATAATATTCACAGGAAGGAGACCGGAACATGTTAGTTACACTGAAAGAAATCTTGAATTATGCAGAAGCCAATAAGTGCGCCATCGGAGCATTCCACATCCTGAGCGAAGATAACCTTACTGCTGTTCTCGATGCTGCCCAGGAACTTCGTTTTCCGGTCATCATCATGCACTCACAGGAAAATGAAAAAAAGCTTCCACTTGCCAACATCGGTCCACTTATGGTAGATATGGCTGAGAACGCTTCTGTTCCGGTCTGTGTCCATCTGGATCACGGCATGACGATCAACTACATCCGTCAGGCACTGATCATCGGTTTCAGCTCTGTTACCTATGATGGTTCTTCCCTTCCTTATGAAGAAAACATAGAAAATACCAAGACGGTCGTGCACATGGCATCTCGCCGTTTTGCTTCCGTCGAAGGTGTTGCCCCTGCCGGCATCCCTCAACAGGATGTCACAGAAGCCGTGCGTGGCTTTATCGACGCCACAGGCATCAGCGCACTGGCATGTTCCTACGGCGCATTACAACACGTAAATAACACTGGCTCCGAATTTTCTGTTCCATTAGTTATGAACGGAGAACCGGATATCAGCAAAGACGATTACACACAGGTCATCCAGCACGGTGTGCGCAAGATCAACTGCGACAGTGAAATCTATTACCGGGATATCGCAATGCTCGGCGTGCAGGCAGTGACCGAAAATGCAAAAAAAGCCATCTCATTGTTTGGAGGAATTAACTGATTTTATCCTTTTAAGACTATTGACTTTTTACCAGAAATTCGGTAAAGATAAGCATATAGCTATCGAATCGAAGGTGAATATTATGTCATATAGAAGCAAGATATTATTACTAGATCTGATTCATATTTTATTTATATTATTCATATTAAAAACAACGGGCGCATGGAATTACAAAGAGGGATCTATAATCATACTATTGTGGATGATTTTACTTGTTATCTCTGTAGTCATGTTATGGAAGTATCACTGTAGCCAAAATGGATTATTAAATAACGTTATCATTGTAATTTCAGTAATTATCATATTTTTTAGTATTTTAAATGTGCTTCCATTTTGTTTTCCTGTTTGTTTAGATTATGAATTAGAACATGGATTGTTTCATATGCAATAGGTTTAATAAAATATCTTAAAAGAAGACAGAGGTTGTGGAATCCACAACCTCTGATTATATTTATCTTCATATTCTCTTCTCCATCCATCGATACAGATCTTCATACACTTCTTCCCGGTCTGTCTCGTTCAGGATTTCATGCCGATCTCCGGCATATAACTTCATCTCTACATCGGTCATGCCGTGTGCTTCGTATTTCTGGAATACTCTGGTCACGCCCACGCCATTACTTCCCACAGGATCCTCTGCACCGGATACAAAGATTACCGGAAGCTCCACAGGAATCTTATCCATTGCATGGCGTCTTGTCAGTACTTTCATACCTTCAAACATCTGATAATATCCATTTACAGTAAATACAAAGTTACACAGTGGATCTGCCTCGTACTCTTTCCGCTTGGAATCATCCGAAGTAATCCAGTCCTTGGTGCTGTCACTTGGCTCAAATTGACGGTTATAACCGCCCATTCCAAGCTGGTTCACCAGATGGCTTCTGTGATGCCAGCCCTTCGTCAGTGAGATGCTCTTGCAGACTGCCTGTCCGGCTTTCAGCAACGCATACGGCATATCTCCCGTACCCATGACAATAACTCCTGCCAGTCCTTCTGCACGCATGGTCAGATACTGTCTGAGTAGGAATGATCCCATGCTGTGTCCCATCATAAAATACGGTACACCCGGATACTCTTTTTCGGTCATTTTCCGTAGTCTGTGTATATCCGAGATCACATACTGATTGCCTTTTTCTTCATGAAAATATCCAAGATATTCCTGTGACTGTACCGACTTTCCATGTCCCAGGTGGTCGTGTCCAACTACACAGAAGCCACGCTCTGCCAGATATCTTGCGAATTCATCATAACGGTCAATATACTCTACCATTCCATGGGAAATCTGCAGCACCGCTTTCACTCCTGCTTCCGGAAACCACTGAATCACATGGATCTGTGTCTGTCCATCGCTGGACGGAAAATAAAATTCCTTCTTTAACATACCTCATCCCCCCGGTCATTCATCTCGATATAATCTCTGTGCGGTGCCAGTGCTTTATACGCCGGACGGATGATCTTATCCACATTCTTCAACTCTTCCAGACGGTGCGCGCTCCATCCTACGATTCTCGCTGCTGCAAATATCGGTGTATATAATGCCTGTGGCAGATTCAGCATCTGATATACCAGACCACTGTAGAAGTCAACATTTGCATTAACACCTTTATACATTCTGCGACGTTCCCCAATTACTTCCGGTGCCAGTCTTTCTACCTTCGAATACAATGAATACTCTTTCTCGTACCCCTTTTCCACTGCTAACTGTTCCACAAAACCTTTGAAGATCTCTGCTCTCGGATCAGAAACAGAGTATACCGCATGTCCCATTCCATAGATCAATCCCTTCTGATCGAAGGCTTTCTTATCCAACAGGTCATACAGATACTGGCGGATCTCATCTTCATCCTCCCAGTCCTTCACAATTCCCATCATATCTTCAAACATCTGTGTTACCTTGATATTCGCACCACCGTGCTTCGGCCCTTTGAGTGATGCCATTGCCGCAGTCATCGTCGAATAGGTATCCGTGCCGGAAGAAGTAACCACATGAGTCGTAAATGTCGAATTATTACCACCGCCGTGATCCATATGCAGTACCATCGCCATATCCAGGATCTTCGCCTCCAGCTTCGTGTACTGTCTGTCCTCACGAAGCATCATCAGGATATTCTCAGCCATGGACAACTCCGGTCTCGGTGCATAGATAAAGAGATCCTGACCTCTGCGGAAATTATATGCATGATAGCCGTACACCATCAGCATCGGAAACTGGCTGATCAGATTCAGACACTGACGCAGTACATTCGGAATCGACGTATCATCTGCCTTTGCATCATAGCGGTAAAGACTCAGGATTGAACGAGACAGACTGTTCATCATATCACGGCTCGGTGCCTTCATGATCACATCCCGCACAAAGTTTGGTGGAAGCGTCCGTCTGTCAGACAGCATCACCTGAAAGTCTGCCAGCTCCTGTCTGGTCGGCAGTTCACCGAACAGAAGCAGATATGTGATCTCTTCAAATCCATAATGATCTTCCTTCAAGAATCCATTGACCAGATCCTTAATGTTATAACCTCGGTAATACAGATTGCCGGGACAAGGAACTTCCTCGCCATCCACGATCTTCTTCGCGCACACGTCCGATACATTTGTCAGCCCTGCAAGTACGCCCTTACCGTTCATATCACGGAGACCTCTTTTTACATCGTATTTCCCATACAGTTCCCTGTCAATAGCATTACTTTCCTCGCACAATACAGCCAAATGCGCAATTTCCGGTGTAATCTCAAACAAATCTTTTGTCACAAACTTGCTCATAAGTCCCTTCCTTTCCCAATTTACTCTATTCTCCTGTTACCAAATATCTGCCTCAACTCCATTGCAAATATCTCCTAAGCCTGAAGTCCTCTGCTGATGTAATTGCTTAGTGCCGCAAATTCTTCCAGCGTAAGCGCCTCGCCTCTCACCGACGGTCCATGTCCCAGTGATTCAATGCTCTCTGCGATCAGCTCCTTTGAAATGTCCAGATCTGTAGCATTCTTCAGACCATTCGCCAGTGTCTTGCGGCGCTGATTAAAGGATGCACGTATGATCCGGAACATCAGCTTCTCATCATCTACTTCCACCGGTGGATTGTCATAAGTTGTCAGACGAATCACCGCTGATCCTACCTTCGGTCTCGGCATAAAACAGTTCGGCGGAACATTTGCCACGATATATGGACTCGCATAATACTGCACCGCCAGCGACAATGCGCCGTAGTCCTTCGTGCCCGGTCCTACCTGCATGCGATCTGCCACTTCCTTCTGTACCATAACGGTAATACTCTCGATCGGCACATGCTTCTCGAATAATCCCATGATAATTGGTGTAGTGATATAATACGGAAGATTCGCCACCACTTTTACCGGTCGACCACCATTTTCCTCTTCTACCAGCTTCTGGATGTCCACTTTCAGCACATCCTCATTAATGATCATAACATTATCATATGCAGACAATGTGTCACCCAGAATCGGAATCAATGCTTTATCAATCTCCACTGCTGCCACTTTGCCTGCTGCCTGCGCCAGATACTGCGTCATCGTACCGATACCGGGACCGATCTCCAGTACAAAATCATCCTTCGTAATCTCTGCCGCCGCGATGATCTTGTCCAGCACATGCGTATCAATCAGAAAGTTCTGTCCGAACTTCTTCTGAAATGTAAAATTATACTTCTTCAGAATCTCAATCGTATTCTGCGGGTTGCCAAGTGTAGGTTCCGTCATGTTGTCCTCCTTAGTTTACTGATTATTATACATGAAAATATCTTCAATAGAAACAAATAAAAAATGAAATATCAATGAAATTTTTGTAACTTTATTTTCAGTTTATCCAGACTTAAAGTATAACATATGTAAATAGTTATTTCAATTTTGGATTCATGTTTTCACAATGTAACATATAAAATGATTACACAAAAGGGAGATACCACTCATGTAATATCTCCCTTTCTTTATCTACATTCTTATTCATTTAATAACAGCTTTTTCGCATTCTCTTCCGTCTGACGGATCACTTCTTCTGCCGTGATTCCCTTCAGTCTGCCAATCTCCTCTGCCACATATCGAATGTAAGAAGAGTTGTTCCGCTTACCGCGGAATGGTTCCGGAGCCATATACGGACAGTCCGTTTCCAGCACAATGGATTCCAGCGGAATCGCCTCAGCAACTTCTTTCAGCTTCTTGCCATTCTTGAATGTCACCACACCGCCGATACCGATGTGATAGCCCATTTTCACATACTCTTTTGCCATTTCCAGCGAATACGAATAACAGTGGATAATCCCCCGCAGTCTCTGGCCATGTTCTTTCATAATCTCCATGGTATCTGCTGCCGCCGAACGGCTGTGGATCATCACCGGAAGATCCAGTTTCCTTGCCAGATCAAGCTGACGGATGAACCATTTCTTCTGTATCTCATGTGGCTCATTGTCCCAGTAGTAATCCAGACCGATTTCACCGACAGCCACTACCTTATCTAGCTTGAACTGTTCTTTCATACGGGCAAATGTATCTTCATTCAGGTCGCCCACTTCATCCGGATGCACGCCGACTGCCGCATACATAAATGGATACTTCTCCGCAAGTTTCGGCACTTCGAAGCAGGATTCCAAAGATGCTGCCACATTGACGATCATACCCACACCTGCCTCCTTCATAGAAGCAAGCAGGGTCTCGCGGTCTTCATCAAACTGTTCACTGTCATAATGCGCATGCGTGTCAAATATCATAATTCCTCCAGATATTCCTATTAGCAGATTTCTGCTCCTGCAGGCATATTTTTCTCAGGTGTCATCAATGACAGGTTACCGTCTGCGTCCTCTGCACACAGCAGCATACCCTCAGACAGTACTCCGGCAAGCTTCGCTGGCTTCAGGTTCACAAGAACCATAACCTTCTTACCTACCATCTCTTCTGCACTGTACTGTTTCTTAATACCAGATACGATCTGTTTTACCTGGCTTCCGATCTTCACCTGTGAACACAGCAGCTTCTTAGACTTCTTCACTTCCTCGCAGGCAATGATCTCGCCTACCTGGAACTGCATTTTGCCAAAGTCGTCAAATGTGATCTCCGGTTTTGCTTCGATATCGATCACATCTTCCTCTTCCTTCTGCTCCGGCTCTTCCTGTACCGGCGGATAAAGCTCTTCGACTTTCTTCATAACCTCTTCAAGATCCAGTCTCTGGAACAGAATCTCAGGCTTCTCGGTTACTTTACCGTCGCCAAGCTGTGCCAGGATCTTCTCTGATGTCTCAGGCATATATGGCTCCAGCTCTCTTGCACCGGCCTTAATGCTCTCAATCAGGTTGTACAGTACTGTCTCCAGACGATCCTTTGCAGCCTCGTCTTTTGCCAGTGCCCATGGCATCGTCTCATCAATATATTTGTTGCATCGTTTGAACAGTGCAAAGATCTCTGTAATCGCATCTGCCACACGCAGATCATCCATCTTAGACTCAACAACCTTCGGTGTATTCTCTACAACAGCCTTCAGATCAGCATCTACAGCTTCAGCCACACCCTTATCCGTTACACTTCCGCCAAAGTATTTGTTCGTCATGGAAATGGTACGATTTACCAGGTTACCCAGTGTATTGGCAAGGTCTGAATTCAGACGCTCTACCATCAGCTCCCATGAAATCACACCATCATTTTCAAACGGCATCTCATGCAATACGAAGTAACGTACCGCATCTACTCCAAAGAAATCTACCAGTTCATCTGCATACAGCACATTTCCTTTCGATTTACTCATCTTGCCATCACCCTGCAACAGCCATGGATGTCCAAATACCTGTTTCGGTAATGGCTCACCCAGTGCCATCAGAAAGATTGGCCAGTAAATGGTATGGAAACGGATAATATCTTTACCGATCAGATGCAGGTCTGCCGGCCAGTTCTTCTTATACATTTCGCTGCTGTTGCCATCTGCATCATATCCAATTCCGGTAATGTAGTTGGTCAGCGCATCCAGCCATACGTATACGACATGCTTGTCATCAAAGTCTACCGGGATTCCCCATTTAAAGGAGGTTCTGGATACACACAGATCCTGCAGTCCCGGAAGCAGGAAGTTGTTCATCATCTCATTCTTTCTGGATACCGGCTGAATAAATTCCGGATGTGTATTGATATGCTCGATCAGACGATCTGCATACTTACTCATTTTGAAGAAATATGCCTCTTCCTGTGCAGGCTGAACCTCACGTCCGCAGTCCGGACATTTACCGTCTACTAACTGAGACTCTGTCCAGAAAGACTCACACGGAGTACAATACATACCTTCATAAGATCCTTTGTAAATGTCTCCCTGATCATACAGTTTCTTAAAGATCTTCTGTACCTGTTTCTCATGATCCGGATCTGTCGTACGGATAAATTTGTCATAAGATGTATTCATCAGATCCCAGATTTCTTTAATCTGACCAGACACGTCATCTACAAATTCCTTAGGTGTTACACCGGCTTCTTCTGCCTTCAGTTCAATCTTCTGACCATGTTCGTCAGTACCTGTCTGGAAAAACACATCATATCCCTGTTTTCTCTTATATCGTGCAATTGCATCAGCCAGCACGATCTCGTAAGTATTACCGATATGCGGCTTTCCTGAAGTATACGCAATCGCTGTAGTCATATAAAACTTTGGTTTACTACATTTTTCACACATAATTCTCTCTCCTAACCCATTTTAAAATGTTTGAACAAACGTAATGTTACAAAAGAAAAACGCCTTCTCTGATCCTTTCAGATCAAAGAAGACGATATCTATCGTGTTACCACTTCTCTTCACTCACAGCCTCACAGCAGGAGTCTCAACCGGTGCATCACACCATGACGCTGTAACGGGCGCACCCATTGCAGATTTACTGTATTATCTGGCATCCTCTCTCCAATAGATGCCATTCCAGTTCATCTACACCACTCAGAAGCCATCTTCCGCAGTCTTCCATCCATCCCTCTCAGCCTTATAGGACTTCTCTGTAGAACTTCCTTCTGCGTACTCTCTTCGTCATTGCGTTTGTCTAATCTGACAAAAATCGTAACACATATGTTTCTGAAAGTCAAGACACGCGATTTCGTATAACGGCTTATTTTCAGCCGGAAACACACTCTAGTTTTTCTTCTCATATCCGAGCGCCGGATTCTCATAATCTCCACGCTTCTTCTTTTCTTCTACATACTGATTCCATACACCGGCTTCATCCTCAATTCCGACCGTTGCCGGGTCAAACAGCGGATTCAGTCCCTGTGCTCTCTGCTTCTCATAATCCTTCACGATACGCATCAGTACCGGTGTCAGAAGCAGAATACTGAATGTATTTACCCACAGCATACATCCTACACCGATATCACCCATTGGCCAGATCGTATCTCCATCAATCAGAATACCAAACATACAGAATATCAGGAACAGAATACGTACAAATGTAACAACCCATTTATTTTCACCAAATAAGTACTTACATGTTGACTCTAACTGATAAGAATATGACAGCATTGTTGTGAAAATAAAGATAAACAAGATTACCGCAAGCAGCATAGCTCCTGCCTGTCCGATCGTCGTTGCCATTGCTTCCTGCATAAATGCGATACCATACTGAATACCTTTCGCATGCTCTACTAACAGCACATCACCAACACCATCCGCAGCTACATTATAAGTACCCGCAAGAAGTACCGACAATCCTGTACAGGTACATACCAGAAGTGTATCCACATATACGGAAAATCCCTGAACCAATCCCTGTTTTACAGGATGGGATGTATCTGTCGTCGCAGAGATCAGCGGGCTCATACCATTACCGGCATCGTTAGAGAAGAATCCTCTCTTAATTCCCCATGACAGCGCTGATCCTACGATTCCGCCAAATACCGCATCTTTACCAAATGCACTTGCAAAAATAGAACCAAATACGGATGGAATTCTTTCCGCATTCACGATCATAATAATGACCATAACTAACAGATAAATGCCGCACATGATCGGTGCAAGGAACTCTGCTACCTGTCCGATTCGCTTGATACCACCCATAGTTACGACACCAACGATAATTACCATTCCGATTCCTACTACTACAAAAGGAATTCCAAATGCTCCCTTTACGGCAGTGGCTGCTGTCTGTGTCTGCATAGCCGGAAGCAGGAAGCCAGGTCCGATAAATACAGCGATACAGAATAACACGGCAAGAATCTTACCAAGTGTCTTATTCTTAATTCCCTTAGACATGTAGAACGCCGGTCCTCCGGTCAGCTCTCCTAAGTTTCTCGTCTTGTATGCCTGACCAAGGATACACTCTACCATACCAGTAGATGCACCGAGAATCGCTGTGATCCACATCCAGAAAACGGCTCCCGGACCCCCCATAAAAATAGCAGTTGCTGTACCCGCAATATTACCGGTTCCGATACGTCCTCCTACAGTTGTTGCAAATGCCTGGAATGGTGACAGTGCTTTATCTTGTTTATTATCACCTTTCTCGAGCAGACATTTTGCCATATCCTTTACTCTGCGAACCTGCATTCCCTTCAACCGGACGGTAAACCATACCGCAGCGATCATCAGGAATACACACATAACCGGATGCCATACAATGTCATTCACGGTATTCATTACTTTTACAAATAATTCCATATTTTCTACCCTATTCATTCCTTTTCTATCATTTGTATTTATCATACACCCAAATACCGAGCGCACTCTTTTTCAATTATAGCAGTAATCTATAATTGATGCAATTTAGATTTAAAGCAAATTTATTGCTCATCCGTATAAACCGCTGAATTTCTGTATTTTCTCTATATGCATGAGACCTGCTGTCTCCTGCATATCTATAGACAAAAACGATCAGGATACTCTTTATGTCTAAAAAACGTTCTCTCATTGCTCTTCTGATTCTGGCTGTCTCTGCATTGACTGTGTGCTGTCTGTTAAGCTGCCGGATATATGCCGATGCGGATACAAGATTCGACGCCTTTACCGATGCTCTCTTTCAGGAAGAGGTAAACAGCAACAGCATTACCCTTCACTATACACTGCAGAACCCGAACAACTACGGAATAAGCAATCCGATCATTTCTTTCGGAAATTATTCCGTTTCTTCCTCTGATATCAGTACTGCTGCCGAAAATAATCTTGCCCAACTGAAAGACATCCCTTATGCCGAACTCTCTCCTTCCAATCAGACCATCTGGAAACTTTTAGAGGATTCCTTCTCCAACACTCTGTCCGGAATTCCATATCTGTTATACGAAGAACCCATCAGCCCTCTTACAGGAATTCAGACACAGCTTCCCATTTTATTATCTGAATATCAATTTGCTGATACCACAGACGTGGATACATATCTTGCCCTGCTGAAAACACTCCCGGAACACTTCGATTCTCTAACCGGTTTTGAAACGTCCAAAGCGGATGCCGGTCTGTTCATGGCATCCTCCACAGCCGATTCCGTGATCAAAGAATGTAATACCTTTCTTAATATGGGAAGCAGTAATTATCTTTACTCTTCCTTTGAAGATCGCATCAATAATCTCTCTGGCTGTTCTGCTGATACAAAAAAAGCTTATATTGCACAGAATGAATCCGCACTTAAAGAATATGTATTTCCCGCTTATCAGAATCTGATTACTGCATTGGAAACATTAAAATCCAAAAGTGTTAGTTCCGGCGGGCTATGCCGCCTTCCGGACGGTAAAAATTATTACCAGCATCTGGTCAAATGTGAAACCGGCTCTGATCGTTCCATAGATGAATTGAAAGAAATGACCATGACACAGATCCAGTCGGATCTCATAGCCATGCAGACCGTTCTCACTTCTCCTGAATACGCTTCCAGAACAGATTCATCCAATTTAAGCGATACCACATTAGATGCATTCACCTTACAGGACTCAAACCCTGCTGCCATCCTAAACGATCTCCAACAGAAAACCGAACGATTCTTCCCATCCATCGAAGCTGTGAATACGCAGGTAAAATACGTTCAAGCTGACGTGGCTGAATATGTGAGTCCGGCATTCTACATGGTTCCCGCTATCGATAACACCGAAGGGCAGACCATTTACATCAACTCGCTCCATCTGCCGGACGATCTGACTCTATTTACGACACTGGCACACGAAGGATTTCCCGGTCATCTGTATCAGCATGTCTATTATGCATCCACAGATCCCGAACCGATACGCAGTCTCTTAGACTGTGGCGGCTATACCGAAGGTTGGGCAACTTACACAGAAATGATAAGTTATTACTTTTCCGGTTTGCCAAAAGACGAAGCATCCCTGCGCCAGCACAATGCTTCCGTTCTGCTCGGTCTCTATGCTCTTGCAGATATCGGCATTCATTACGACGGTTGGACTCTCAAAGATACCATCTCATTCTTCCATGATTACAGTATTCAGGATGCGGCGACCATCTCAAAGATCTACGACCTGATCACCGCAGATCCGGTAAACTATCTCAAGTATTATATTGGTTACGTTGAATTTATGGAACTGAAAAAAGAAGCAATGAAAAAATGGGGAGATGATTTCTCACAGATTCGCTTCCATAAAGCGGTATTAGATGCTGGTCCGATGCCATTTTATCTCCTCAGAACAAATATATTTGATAATTAAAATATATTTTTTCTTTTCATGGTAAGTTTTCGTAATGTGTGCTATATTGATTATATATGATACCTTATTGTTGCATCATAATCGGGGCTTTCACCTCAACATCACAGGATATAATTAGCTTACATAAGGGCTAATATTCGAGGCAGGCGAAGAAAGGAGTTATTATGGAAGAAATGACAGTACTTGAAATGCAAAGATTTTTAAATCAACAATATACCGAAGGTAAATCTGAACTAGAAGCTTATCAGAATTTAATGAAGATTCTTGGACTAACTTATCCGCAATCAGAATAAGGCTGATCGCTCAGCCTTGGGACATCAAGGGGAGGGTGGACCTGCCGCCACTCCCCCGACATTTTTAATATAACATATCTTACCGTATATTGGAACTATACTTCTTCTTTACTCTATCCAATATCTCCACGCATTACATCCGTGAATCTCCGCGGTCGCTGACCAGCTGATAACCGACACTTGCTACTCTTCTGGACAGACATCCTCTGCATTCCGCAGCCTCTTCACCCGTACAGATCTTATTGTCATACAGTTCATACTGCTTTCGGTTCTTCACCGGAGACAGATTCGGCATTACAACATTTGCTCCCGCCTGCAATCCTTTTTCACGTCCCAGCGGATCCATTGTTCCCAGTGCCGTTGTCGCAGGAAGCAATACTCCCGGAAGCAATATCCGGATAATGGATAATAATAGTAACGTCCGCTCTACACTTCCGGCTTTTTCTTCTGCATATCTGGTGTCGTGATGCGGAATAAATGGTCCGATTCCTACCATATGAGGCTCCAGTTCTTTTAAGAAAACCAGATCCTCTGCCAAATCTGAAATCTGTTGCCCCGGTGCACCTACCATAAATCCGGCGCCCACCTGATATCCAAGTTCTTTCAGATCATAAAGACATTGTTTTCGTTCCGATAATTTCATTTCCGCCGGATGTAACTTCTGATATAATTCATCACTGGCTGTCTCATGTCGGAGCAGGTATCTGTCCGCTCCCGCTTCTTTCCACAATCGGTATGTTTCTTTCGAATGTTCTCCTACAGACAATGTGATCGCACACTCCGGATACAACACCCGTATCTCCCGGACAATCTCCGCCAGTTTTTCATCTGTATAATACGGATCCTCGCCACCCTGCAGCACAAATGTCCGAAAGCCAAGTTTATATCCATTGGCACAGCAGTCAAGTATCTCCTCTTTCGTCAAACGATAGCGCTGTGCATTTCTGTTACCATTTCTAATTCCGCAATAATAGCAGTTATTCCTGCAATAATTGGTAAATTCAATTAATCCACGGGTATAAACATCTGTGCCATAATATTTTTTTTGAAGCCGAACTGCTTCCTCCTTTAGCTGCTCTCGGACCTGCACATCTGACTCTGCCAGCCGGATCAATTCTACATATTCTTCCTTTGTCAATTCATGTGTGTTGATAAATTTTTCTGCAATATTCATATTATCTATTCTATACATCATTCAGAAAATGGTCAAACATCAATCACATTCTCATCACATTTTTTGGATAGACTAAACACATGTCCGATAATGATCAGAATGACTGTACCTGGAATGTGATCCTGTACCAGAGTATGTCCGGATTCAGTAATTAGATGATTTCCGAACCGAAACAGTATTGAAATATGACAAAACAAGGTTTTATTTATGTTTTCGCAAGAACTTCTTAAGAAATTTTCTTTTTCTTTTAGATAAAGAACATATTTCTGTCATATTTCATCTATATACTATAAGACAGATAGTTGAAAGACCAACAACTATCTCCCTCATAAAGTTAACACTGTAGACCGATTACAGTGCACACTTTACTCTCATTCCTTTTAGATAACTATAACGACAAGAAACCCCTTCACAGCCAGCCACTGTGAAGGGGTTTTACGTTATATAATTAGACTCGATACAAATTCTTATATCTTCTCTTATCCTTTACCGCCAGAATCCCTGTTAATCCCAGGAACAATGCGCCTGTCATAAGCACTATGATCCAGGTAAATGTCGGCGTAGAATTCTTATAGATCACTCCGATCAACATCTGATATCCACTCATTACACCAATCCTTATCACTTCCATCAGACCATGCACACGCCCTCTGTGGCTGGCTGGCATACGTCTGGTCAGATACGGACTCTCTGCCAGCATATTAGATACCTCCCCCCACGTCATCACGATCATTGCTACATAATAAAACGATATATGACCGGCAAATACAAGAAAAATTCCATATCCAAACAGCATCATCAGATATCCATACATCGTCTTAACAGGCTCTGAAAATCTATGTAATAACTTGGTAAATACCGGTGTAAATATAACCACGATAATGCAGTTCACACTGGTAACTGTTCCATAGATCACTGCTCCGGTATCTCCATGCAG
>OGQI01000937.1_pt1 | contig 21341 bp, 19 predicted proteins | sample 1553171 | NCBI WGS metagenome assembly OGQI01 (sample SAMEA2579988, study PRJEB22360) | human gut metagenome | biome: human gut; feature: human-associated habitat; material: faeces | place: Denmark | collected 2008/2010
TGCATGATTTCTGTGCATCGCGAAGCGTGTTACTGGTCACGGAGTGAACAGTAACCTAGTAATTATTATTAAAAGAAGGGAGACCATTTCTGGTCTCCCTCATTCGTTCTGCTCTCATTCACAATTACTGTTTATCTGAGAATCCACTATTATTTTTTCTTATTGCGGTAAACAAGTATTCCTGCAATTAATACAATCGCAACAATCAGAATAATTACAAATGGGAGGATTGGAGTATTATCCCCGGTCTTTACTGCATTCTTCTGATTTGCATCTGTTTTGTCTGCAGCCGGTGTCAGAGTCTGATTCGGTGCAGCATTTACAGTGAAATTAACCTGCTTGGTATCCTGTGTTCCAGTGTTTACCCAGTTGCTTCCATCAAACTGCTGCTGATTATATGTGACAGTCAAAGTATAATTTCCATTCTTGCCCATGCGGAAAGTTGCAGAATATGGTGCGCCGTCCCAGCTTCTTGCCTCAAGGACCTCCCAGTTCAGCGGCTGATATCTTACATCTCCCTTAATCGGATTTTCAATATCCATACCTGCGCCAACTGCAGTGAAAGTAATCTTGGTCTCTGTAGTATAGTTTCCATCGGAGCTGATTCCTGTGATACTGTTATTCCCTGCATCAGATACAATCGATCCACGGCTTACAGTGACATTAACAGATACTACAAGGCTCAGGTTATCCGGATTTGTAACACCGTCTGGAAGAGCAACAGTACCTTTCACAGAGAACTTCTGTGCTTCTGTACTGTTCTGATTATATGCACTGCCCTTTACATCCCATTTTACAGAGGCATTCATATCGCCCTTGTTTGTAGTAATCTTAACAGTAGATGGAAGCTGCAGTCCAGCTGCTGACTTCTCAACCCCGTTTGCCAGACTGATATCAGATACTTTGCCTACAGCTGTAAGCTTGGCAGCAGCTTCTGTTACTGTAAAGCTTACTGGAATATTCAGGTAATCTGTCTGATCTGTCTTAATGGAAACAGTCTGTGTATAGGTTCCTGCTGCCAATCCAACTGCCGGTGCAACAGTAAAAGATACAGACTGGTTTGCATTTGCCTCTAATTCTGAAGCAGACGGAGCACTTACTGTAAATTCGTTTCCGCTTACACTTACAGCAATACCGGTTAATTTCACATTTCCAGTATTGGATACATTGATTGTAACTGCAGCTGGTGCTTCTTTGTAACCAGCTTCTTTACTGTCGAATTTCACTTCGGAAATGTCGGTAGTAAATGAAGGAGCTGGAGTAATCTCCGGAGTCACTTCCGGGGTGACTTCTGGTGTTACTTCCGGAGTTACCTCTGGGGTGACTTCTGGTGTCACTTCTGGAGTTACCTCTGGGGTGACTTCTGGTGTCACTTCTGGGGTGACTTCTGGAGTTACCTCTGGTGTCACTTCCGGGGTGGTTTCCGGTGTAGCTGGTTTCTCTGCTGGCTGCTGATCTGTATTCGTATCATCCTGCTTCTGCTCAGCTATTGTAAGCTTTGCAATGAAGGAAACCTTTACACCTTCCTCTGTTTCATAAGTGATCGTATCACTGTATTCTCCAACAGCTGTACCTTCTCTTGGCATAACCCATGCATCAACTGATTCTCCAGCCGCAAGAGAACCCAGATCCTTTACCATAAAATGTTCCGGACTGATTTCTTTGAAATTAAGAGTGCTGTTGCCAGTATTCTTAACAGTTACATTCTTAGTCATGGAAGAGTTTGCATTTTCCTGTGTGAAGCCTGCATTTACGGTTCCAAAATCAAGTACTGCAGTACCATCTTCTGCAGTATTTTCTGCAACAATTTCTGCTGTATACGCAGGTTCCTGCTGGGCAGGGGATTCAGCTGAAGTTCCCTGATTTGCATCCTCAGTCTGTCCATTCTCAGGAACTTCCAGATAGCCTTCTGTTCCAATGTTAATCACACTGTCATCTGTAGTGATCTCAGACTGGGAATTGTCAGCAGAATTCTCTGTGTCCTGTCCATCTGCCGGCTGCATAACATCAGCGGAAGAATCAGTTGGTTCATCAGCACCAATGTCAGTTACTTCCTCGGTTTGTGTATCTTCTGCTACATCCTGAGCCGGCTGTGTGTTCTCATCTGTCTGGGAACCTTCCGCAGGTGTATCCTCTGCTGCGATCTCCTGAACAGGGGTTTCCTCTGTCGGTGCAGCCTCCTGCTCTCCCTCTGGAAGCTCTGTTGTCTCTTCCGGAGCTTCTTCCGGTGTAGCCACAATTTCAACTGTATTTACTTTCAGTTCTCCGGTTATGCCCATTTCGGCCTTTCCGGTAATTTTCAGCTCGATCTTATTTCCAAGATCTTCATCAACAAGCTTATAGGTCTTCTCAGTGCCTACTTCAGTAAGCTGATCTCCAACTTTTCTTGACCAGCTGAACGTTACATAATCGTCTGTAAGTCCTTCCGGTGTAACCTTTTCATAATCTGCGCTAAGCTCAGAGCCTACAGCTGCAGTTCCCTTAATCTTAAGCTGACCTCCAAGTTCTCCCTCTGGTGCTGCTGCCGCAAATACCAGAGACGGAAGCAATGAAAGCATCATAAGAAAAGTCATAATCATTGCTATAATTTTCCTAGGTCTCATATGCCATCCTCCTTTACATTCCCCTTTTAGGCTGACCTGTAACATTATTGTAACATATTTTAAACATTTTCACAAGCACTTTTATTTTATTGTAATTCTTACAGTGCATGTGACAGTGCTACTGTTCGCTCCGCGCACCGCAACCACTTCGCGCTGCACAGGAATCATGCATCCGCATGATTCCGTGCCTAGATTCTCGGGTTTTCTGTGAACTTTGTTTACAAAAACACCTCGCGGAACATTGCCAGTGAACCATAACGCGATAGTTGCTGGTCACTTCTTTCTCCGGAAAACATCTTATGGGATGTATCTTCTCTTCTGAACAGTAACACATTATGTTCTCTTGTTTAGTGTCATTATAGCAACCTGATTTTATACTTATGTAATATGAATTTATCCGATAACTGTTCGGAATTCCAACCGGACATACTGCCTTTTCGCCATTTTCATCACCTTATGTGAAAGTCAGTTACTCTGCAGCTGCAAACCTCTGCTTCAAAAGATCATCCCTCCACAATCAGATATTTTCCATCTGGAAGGGCAAATACTTCACTTGCTTCTTCTAATTCTTCATTACTCATGCCATCCACATCTGCACCCATTCCAGACAGATATTTTCGCACTTCGTCAATAGAATCTGCAACTACAGCCATGCAATCCTCCAGGAATTCCTCTGCTTCTTCGTAAGTTTCTGCAACCGGTTCATCAAAAAGCTGCTCCTGTTTTTCCAAAAATGTCTGAATACACTCCTCTGTATACATCTTTCCGACCTCCTGTTTTATAATAAAAGTTATAACTGTTTAGAGCATGCTGAATAATTATCAAAATTTTACTCTTCGCATTTTTCCTCATATAAATCAAGAATATCCTCTGGAGAATCCACAAGATAGTCCGCTCCATTTTTCTGCAGTTCTTCTTTTTCCCTGTATCCCCACAGAACACCTACCGTGTACATCCCGGCTGCTTTTCCAGTTTGCATGTCTGTTCCGGAGTCTCCCAGATACATACACTCTTCTGGCTTAATTCCAAACTGCTCCGCGATTTTAAGCGGACCATCCGGTGCTGGTTTCTTTCTTACAGAATCACTCTGTCCCATAACTGCATCAAAAATCTGAGACCCAAACATTCTTTCCACCACTTTCACGGCTGCTTCATGTGGTTTATTTGAACACACCCCCAGCTTCACGCCTCTTTTTTTCAACTCTTTTAAGGTTTCCGGCATTCCCGGATAATGCTGTATTTTGTAAAATGGGTCTTTATCAAATTCTTTTCTATATAACGCTCTTGCTTCCTCATAGTGCAGCAATTCCGGATCTCCTGCATCGACCAGAAGTCTTTTCACCAGCATGTCAGCACCGTTTCCGCAATAGTATCTGTAATTTTCTATAGGCATTGGTTTCAAACCGTATTTTCTTACAACTTCATTTCCTACAACAGCCATTGAATCCAATGTGTAGGCTAAAGTTCCGTCCAGATCAAAAATACATGCTTTTATCATTTTCTCATTCCCCTTATATTGATTTTCATTTTCTTAAGTTCATAAACCAGTCTTCCTACAGGAAGCCCAACCACATTATTGTAGTCTCCGCGGATTCCTTTTACGTAAATTCCAAATTTCCCCTGGATTCCATAGCTTCCTGCTTTATCCATAGGCTCCCCTGTTTTTATATATTCCAGAAGCTCTTCCCTGGAAACAGGATAAAATTCAACATCGGTCCTTTCACTGAAAGTATAAGGCTTCCAGATACCCTGTTCTTTTACAAGAAGGGTTACACCGGTATAGACCTGATGGGATTTCCCCTGAAGTTTTAACAATGTATCTAATGCATCTTCTTCATCTGACGGCTTTCCAAGAATCTTTCCTTCAAATGCAACTACGGTATCCGCACCAATGATCAGACAAGGTTCACTTTCATTTTCAAGTCTGTCTGCAACCGATATTGCTTTATCCTGCGAAAGCTTTTCCACCGTTTCCGCTGGATCTGTCAGGTTGGTTTTCTCTTCCCCATTGCTTACAACCACAGAAAAATCCACACCGGTTCTTGCAAGCAGTTCCTTTCTTCGTGGGGACCCCGAAGCCAAAACAATTTTCTCCATAATCTCTCCTTTTCTGTCTTAACAGTATAACCCTCCATTTATATGGGTGCAACGATTTTTTTCTTTTCTTTTTGCGTAAAAAGTATTACAATATAGACAACTCCATTAAGCTTTGTTTAGACAGATGGAAAATACCGAAAGGAGCAGACAATATGGCTAAGATTAACAAATATTGGGGAATGGTTGCACTCGGAGCAGCAACAGCAGCAGTAGCCGGTGCCGTAGCAGCAGCTTTTGCCAAAAGACATGCTTTGGAAGAGGCAGCTGACCTTGAAGATGATTTTGAAGATGAGCAGGAAGATGACGAGCAGCCTGAAGCAAAGGATGTCCACGAAGATTTCGTAACCTGGGAAGCTACTTCCGAAGATGAAAAAGATGATGAAACCGAAGGCTCTGAGGAGCCTGATTCACAAGAAAGTTCAGAGGATACAGAAGAGGATTCTGCTGAAAATGCAGAAGAGCAGGATAATGCTATAGCCGATGCTCTTGAAAAAGCAGCGAAAGATGAAGATAAATTCGAGGAAGAACTTGCTGAAGCTGAGAAAGAGCAGGACGAAGAAGAAGCTTCTATCCACATTGATTAATTGCAGGTAAATTCATAATTATTCCACATTTTACAAATAGTGACAATCAGGCTTGCCACTTTCGTTGACAGTATTTAGATTTCACTTTGCAAGAAGAAGTTCCAACAGAATTTTCTATTGTAAAAACCCCCACGGCAATTTGAATATAATTTTCCGTGGGGGTTTCTTTTACGCTTTTGGAAGTTTAAATGAACTCTTAAGAGAAACAATACGGTTAAATACCGGTGCCCCTTCTTTGGAATCATGAATGTCTGCACAATAAAAGCCATTTCTTACAAACTGGTAACTATCCAGTCCTTTGGCTTTCAGAAGCTCTGGTTCAACATAAGCAGACATCTCTATAAGAGAATTCGGGTTCAGATTCAGTTCTCCTGTCTCTTTATCATAAACACCCTTTTCCTCATCTACGATATTCTCATAAAGACGTACCGGAACCTTACCTGCATTTGACGCTTCAACCCAGTGAATGGTTCCTTTTACTTTACGTCCGTCAGGTGCATTTCCGCCCTTTGTTTCCGGATCATAAGTACAATGTACAGCAGTAACTGTTCCATCATCCAATGCCTCGAAACCTGTGCATGTAACAAAATATGCATTCATAAGACGAACTTCCGTACCAAGGAAAAGTCGTTTGTATTTCTTTGGAGGATCGATCATAAAGTCTTCTCTTTCAATATAAAGTTCCTTTCCAAATGGAACCTTTCTGCTACCAAGGGCTTCATTTTCCATATTGTTCGGAGCATCCAGATATTCCACCTGTCCTTCCGGATAATTGTCAATGATCAGTTTGATCGGATCAAGGACTGCCATATAGCGAGGAGCCTTTAATTTCAGATCCTCACGGATACAGTACTCGAGCATTGCATAGTCTACTGAACTGTCAGCTTTGGATACACCACAAAGTTCCACAAACTTCTGAATAGATTCAGGTGTGTAACCACGGCGACGTAAACCGGAAATAGATACCAGTCTTGGATCATCCCATCCGTCAACAATTCCATTCTCTACCAGCTTCTTAATATAACGCTTACCTGTTACTACATTCGTCAGATACAGCTTTGCAAACTCAATCTGCTTCGGAGGATGTGGATATTCCAGTTCTCTTACAACCCAGTCATATAATGGTCTGTGATCTTCAAATTCCAGAGTACAAATGGAATGTGTAATTCCCTCAATTGCATCCTCAATAGGATGAGCAAAATCATACATCGGGTAAATACACCAGGTATCTCCTGTTCTGTGATGGCTTACATGAGCTACACGATAGATAACCGGATCTCGCATGTTCATGTTTGGAGAAGCCATGTCAATCTTTGCTCTCAGAACTTTCTCACCATCAGCATATTTGCCTTCTTTCATCTCTTCAAAAAGCTGAAGATTCTCTTCTACAGTTCTGTTGCGATACGGACTCTCTTTGCCAGGCTCCTTTAAAGTTCCACGATATTCTCTGATCTGGTCCGCAGTTAAATCGCAGACATATGCCTTACCCTTTTTAATCAGTTTTACTGCAGCTTCATACATCTGTCCGAAATAATCGGAAGCGAAGAACAGTCTGTCCTCCCAGTCAGCTCCCAGCCATTTTATATCGGCTTTAATGGACTCAACAAACTCAGATTTCTCCTTAGTCGGATTGGTATCATCAAAACGCATGTTGAATTTACCATTGTACTCTTTCGCCAGTCCGGCATTTAAAAGAATGGATTTGGCATGTCCTATATGAAGATAACCGTTTGGCTCTGGCGGAAAACGTGTATGAACGGTGTCATAAACTCCTTCTGCCAGGTCTTTATCAATGATATTCTCAATAAAATTTTTGGAAACCTTTTCGTTCTCCATGGTTCTTCCTCCTGATATCAACTCTTTTATAGCATAAATTCCAATATCTGTCAGAGCATGTTAAAAAATTTTCTTCAATATGTGTATCGGGAATAATTTCTCAAACATGTTCTGTTCTTTGATGATTTATCTTATCATAAATAGGTGCATTTTAAAAGTTTTTCTTAAAAAATTGTTGATTTTTATCCCTATCTATGAGAGTATATTAATTTATGCTACAAAAAAATCCCTGATATATAATCAGGGATTAAAAAGAGCTGATGACGGGAATCGAACCCGTGACCTCCGCCTTACCAAGGCGACGCTCTACCGACTGAGCCACATCAGCACTCTCATGTCCGGCATTTCTGCCGCTCACAGTTGATTATATTACCAGAAGGTTATCTTATTGTCAACACCTATTTTCAAATTTTTTCAAAAAATATAAAATAATTAAAATTCTTTGCTGCAGCACCTGCCGCTGCAACCTGGCAGGTACTGCTATACTGCATTTTTCATTTTTCAGGAATAACAATATTCCGCACATAATCTGTATCTGTCAGTAAGCCATCTCCGCTTTTCTTGTTTGTAAAGGAAGCGGTCCCATTCTGATTTCCGGACAGATCAAACTGAACAGTATTTCCCTGTACAGTTCCATTTACTACCTGGTCAATTTTCTCCAGTTTATACCGCATAACTTTACTCTCTTGAACCTGGTATTTCCCTGCCGGAAGTGCGAATACAGCCCTTTTGCTTACATCTGCCCGGGTGTCTGTGTTTTCTTTTGTAAATTCCACAGTTTTAGAGTAAATACGTTCTTCTCCATCCAGATCTGTTCCTTTCACCGTGAATGTAAAGGCCGGATTTCCCTGTCCCCAGACAATTTCATCTCCATGAAGAATTTTGTTTATTGTAAGAGTCACCATCTTCACATCTGTCATCTGGAACTTCTGAACTCCAGATGTACTTTTTACCGTATAAATCACCGGTTTTCCTTTTTTGTAACCGGAAGGAGCTGTTATTTCTGTAAGTACATATTCTCCGGCTGGCAGTTTATTAATCCTATGAGCAGTTTTCCCGGACGTCCAGGTGTCGATCACTTTTCCGCTTTTATCCGTCAACTGCATAACAGCTCCTGCAACAGCTTCACCTGTCACCTTATCCGTCTTTAAAAATTCCGCTTTTATATAACGGTTTTCAATTACCATTGTATAACCTTGCTCATTCTTTACCAATCCATTTGCATCCACAGTAAATTTATAAACTGTGTTATCTAAAACATATCCGGCAGGTACTGCTGTCTCCTGTATACAATATGTTGCAGGTGACAGCCCTTCCAATTTTATTAATCCGTTTTTGTTTGTTGTGTATGTTGTTCCCGCCGAATCTGCATTTGCACTGCTTTCCCATAAACGGAATTTTACGCCTTCAATAGGAGGACGATTTCCTCCTGCTTCTTCCGTTTCTGTTACTTTTTTGATGTACAGATGCATTTTCTGATTTCTGACAAGGATCGCTTTTTCAGGCTCTGTTTTGCTTAAATTCGCCTCAAATACCTGCCGGCTGATTGCATATCCCTCCGGTGGTCTTACCTCACTTACCTTATATTTCCCAAGATAAATATCTTTTGAAATGGCTGTTCCATTTCTATCCGTTACTATAGTATCTGCTACAGTCCCAGCTCTCAGCAAAATATTTCCAGAAGCAGAACGGATGTCCTCCAAAGCTGTGATCTGAAATTTTCCATTCTGCAGTGCCTTTCCTGTCTCATCCACTTTTCTTATAGTAATATGACCTTTTGGAACTTTTTCCTTTACAATCACCCTGGTCTTTTCTGTATTTTTTGATGTGGAAGAAGGTTCTCCTCCAATCCAGTTAAAAGTACTTGTAGCAATATTGTATATATGGGCTTCCAGTACATCCGGATCTTGATTTGCTACATAGTACTGCTGTAAGTCACTGTTACTCTTCAATCCAACAGTAAGTAAAAGACGCACGGATTTTCCATAACAGCGCTCTGGCAATTCTGCCACAGAAGACAAGGTAATCGAATTTCCAGCAACATTCAGACTCCAATCTCCTCGTACACTGTCAGAAGCGCCAAATGAAGCTTCTACTGTCTGATCAAGATATATCTGAACCCCTTTCAGTTCAAAACAGTCTGCCAAAGTATCCTGGATTTTAAATTTGGAAATTTTCCATTCTCTTTTATTGGAAGGAATTTCCTGAACAATTTCAAACACACTTTCAAAATCTCTGCCAGTATACTCTGCAGTAACTATTCTCTGATTTTCCCTTAGAATCCATTTTTGAGGATTCTTTGGTTCGGTTCTGTTTACGCTTGCCCTATCTGCAACATTGTTCGAGGTAATTGTTACAGCCTGCGAGTCTCCTTTATGCTGTGTCGTAACAGTAAAATGATTGCTGGTCACATAAGAAGCTACAGTTCCGTTATAAGTACAGGAAATCTCTCCTGGTACCATTCTGGCGTTAAAAATCACATCATAGGATTTCCCATAAAATCCTCTGTCACCAAGAGCAGCTTCTGTTGCCTTTAAGGTAATGTTCTTTCCATTTACAGATATCTGGAACCGTCCATCCACTCTGTTCTGCCCGTTTTCATAAACCTCCGCTGTTGCAGCTGTCAATTCTGCTCCCGCAGGCAATGTATCTGCAATTTCCATTCTGGTCATATACCCGCCAAATTCATTATCCGGCACATTTATATTCAGTTTATATTTATACTCACTGTCCGGACCTGGAAGAAGAAGGTCTTCTCTCCATACCCCATCCTGCAAATTGGCAGTATACTTCTTTACAGAGGCATTCACTACTTTGTTTTTATATCTTGTACAATCTGTAGTCACTTCATCTGACCAGGAAGTTCCTGCGAGCCCATTTATATGCTGACAGGTAATCGAAGCCTTATTTTTTACCTCATAACGGTAACTGTCACCACTGTAAACCGGTGTTATTTCAGTAGGATCCATTCTCACTTTTATCTGAAACTCATATGTTTTTCCATAAAAGTCCGCCTGTGACAATGCTGCCTGTGTAGCCTGAAAATTTATCACATCCCCATCTGTAGAAATACTAAACCATGAGGTTACATCATTCTCTGAAGGCAGCATCTTTACAGCTGCGTAACCAGCGAAATCGACTCCTGCCGGCAGGGTATCACTGACTTCGCAAGAGCTGTAATAATACGCTGAATGCTCTTCCGGGATATCTGTCTGCAAGGTATAATAAAATTCCGAGGTACTGTCAGCCAAGGTGTTTGACGTTCCCTGGGAAGCCAGTGTATTTCCAGTCTTTTTTACAAGGCCAGGATACTCTACCGGACCATAGCCTTTCGCATCCCAGTTAAGTCCGGCAGACGTTTTACAGGTTCCAGTCTGTACATCAGCAAATACACTTTTGATCCTGCTTGCTGTTTCAATAGAATAAGCTCCGCAACCAGGCCGCAGAATTGCCAGATAGAAGCCGGATGAATTGTCCAGCTCATAAACAACTGTATTTTGCGGAATCTCTCCGTCAACGGCAGGTGCCGGTGCGGTAAGAACTTCAAAGTTTTTGGAAAATAAAGTTTTCTTCACTACATTTACTACAGAATCAGTTGTCGCATACCGGTGTCCTATAGAACCATTCTGAAGATTGATTCCAAATCTCTGGTACAAATCAATATCCAGCCATCGAAAACGATAGTTGCCTGCAACCGGAATATCTGTACCGCTTTTTACAATATCAATTTTGATTTCCTGTGCAGAGAGCTCATCCTTAAAGCTGATCCACAATTCATTTGAATTGCTGACACCAAACATAGGATAAATTCCCGTTATTTTATTTCCCTTGTAATCGTAGGTATAATCCTGATAATTATTACAGGTAAGAAGAAGGTCTACCTTCGTATTTGCTTCTTTATTGTATCCTACATGTGTAACACGAAAACCAAATTTTCCTTTTGCATTGTTATTAAGTGGAACAAAATACGGTCCCTCTACCATTGCTCCCTGCTTCATTCCTGAAATAACGTCATTTCCTGCATTGTTCCATGAATAAACCTGGGTATCCGCATTCCAGCCAAGTCTTGTATATTTGCTGCTGAAAAGCGTACTTCCATTTGCAACAGCGGTAAAACCGCCCTTTCCTTCTCTTACAGGAGTTCCTTCCTGTGCATAATTTTCCGGAGCAACATATGCATCAATCAAGTCATCTGTGCTGCCATCTTCAAGCACTTCCAGACCATCTTGAAAAAACATGGAATCCTCTCCTGAAGTTTCCATTTCCTCCAAAGAAGACAAAAATTCTCCATCCTCATTTGCAATCAGTCCACTCTGAAAAAATTTCTCCTCTTCTGAAGCATTCCTGTCGGCTTCTGTACTGTCTGTTTCTGTACTATCTGTTTCTGCCCCATCCATTTCATCATGAGCAGGATTTTCTTCACATTCAGCTTCTTCAGGCGCTGTATTGTCTTGCATTACTTCCTGCGCTTCCGTTTCAGTTGACACCTTCTCATCTTCCTGTGCCCTTACTGCCCAGCCAGGATAGGAGAACGCTACAGGCACAGCCAGAGCCGCGGCCAATATAGTTTTTTTCAGATTTCTTTTTCTCATTCCCTCGCCTCCTTCTGGTCAATATCAGCCTGTTTCAAATATTCCTGATAGATTTCTTTCATGGTTTTGCTTCCATCCTGTTCCTGAATAACGCTGGCAATCACAGGTACATCATAGCTTACACTTGCATCCAGTTCCCCCTCTAAATAGGAAACAGCAGCTAGTTTTCGAAATAGCGGTGTAGTGGATTCTCCTGGGTTCAAAACACTTTTATAGCCGTAAATATATTTTTTGTTTCCTGAGGTTTTCTCCTGATAAAGAAGAGTCCACTTCGTCTCGTCTGCCTGAAATGTAAACAATTCTCTGTTTTCTCTTATTGTTTTTCTGCCTGTACTGCCATCCAGAACAGCTATACTTCTCATAGGAACATTTACCTCCAGAAAAACATTTGCACTGTTTTCCCCTATATTTTTCACAACCGGATCTTTCTCCAAGATCTGACCGGGATAAACCTTTGATGCTTTTTGCGTATCCCAGTGGGCTTCTGTAAGCTGCGCTTTTACAGATCCTGCCGTAAAAACATTCTTTACTTCGCCGGCGGATTTGCTTAAATACGCAGCTGTTCCCCCGGCAAAAGACATAGTTCCGACAAGCAGCCCCACAACTGCCAAAAAGCTTCTTTTTTTCCTCAACTTATCTCACTCTCCTTTTTATCTGCCCTTCAAAAATTTCTGTTGCCAGATAAATTGCAAACAGAAAAAAGACTGTCGCAATTTTACCCGTTCTGCTTCCTATAAAGTTCAGCACATATCCGGCAAAAGGGATGCAAAACACAACCGTGCCCTGCAGATTTTCCCACTTTACCGGTTTTGTATCCTGATATTGATTGGAATCCCCTTTTGTTACAAAAAAATGCTTTTCCTTATTGTTTTCAGCTACCCGGTGTGTGATCATTGTTCTCCCTTGTTCCGTGATAAATGTAATGATCTCCCCTTTTTCTACTTTTTCCGGCTCCTTTTCCTTCACATATATGGCACTTCCAACTGGCAAATCAGGGCTCATGCTTCCAGACATTACGCTGTAACATTTCATGCCATATATCTGGGGAAACGAAAGTCCGACTAACAAAATGACAAAAATCCCCCATATGATTTTCAACAGACCTTTTCCCCAGATTTTTAATCTCATCTGTCTTTTTCCTTTCTGTACAGTTTCCTTGCAGTTACTGCAAGAACCAGCGCAGCTGCAAATAGCGCAAACCATCTTGCCAGCAGATTTGTGTTATCTCCGGTTTTAGGGCTTGCAGACGCAGTTGCATACACTTTTTCTCCTGCTGCTCCATTTAAGCTTTCCTCTCCACCGTTGTATCCACTTCCACCACTGTTTCCGTTTTCGCCATACTTTCCATTTCCGCTTTTATTTCCACTTCCGCCGTTATCTCTGCCATCTCCATTGTTCTCATCAGCATTATGCCCCCGGTCACCATTTTGATCGGAAGATGAATCCGAAGAAGCCTGACTCGCTGAAAATACCCATTTCACTTTTCCCAACAGTTCCTGATATTCATTATCCATCTCTTCACTTAAAGACAATTTTACAATCAGATTTTTTCCTGCTCCTGGTTTAAACTCACCAAGGGAAATGTCTTTTTTCATGCTCCAGCCTTTTTTCGTCAGATTTCCATCTACAGTTCCATGATAAAGAACTTTATTGTTCTCCAGAATTTCAATCTTCGCATAATTGGTAAGAAGCTTCTGGATCAGCTCCAGATTCTTTTTGCTATACTTGTTCTGTTTGGCAGTTTCCGCCCGAAGACTCATCTTAATATTTAAATCCGAGTTATTAACAAGCCTTATTGTCTGGCTTCTTGTACATCCAGGCTGCAGGTTCTTAAAATTTGCAAACAGATCTGTTTTCTCACCGCCAATGATCAGCTTATGATTTTTGTCAAAAATCACGCTGGTAACAACTTCGCATGTACATGGCTGATAGGTAATTCCAAGATCCTTCTCATTTTTCCCCCATATTGCTTTCATTTCGCCGCTCTCTGCCTGTATACTCTCCAGATTTACAATAATCCTTGCCTCTTTGTTCTTATAACGGTTGTCTGCTTTTTCAGAGAGATAGTAGCTGTCCATCAGAGGCTTTTTCGTGGTTTTTCCTGCCGGCAATACATCCTTATAGTACCAGTAGCCGTCCTCACACAGCTTCCAGAGATCGGTGTTGTAATGAATTTCGATCATCTCAGGATCCAGTTCCGGATTTTCCAGAAACTGACCGTTTTCGCTGATATTCCCAAATACTCTTCCAATTTTTATCCGGACAAAGGAATCCACAGTTCCTTCATTTTTTATATTTACCTCTTTCACCACTTTCTGTCCCGGATCTACATGATCTGGCCTTACATAATTTTCCTGTATGGAATTTTTGTAAGAGGACATGGACAGCAGATTTACTGCATATTCAGATACATTCCAGGCAGCCAGCGCAGTACCGCATGCAAGCAGCAGTACTGCCACCACAGTTATGCAGATACTTGTGCACTTATGCTTCTTCATGGTATCTCTTCCTTTCTGATCAGTTCTCACTGCCGCGGTTTATTTCCTGCAAGGTTCCTCCTTTAATTTCTTCATCCAACATGCGGTAAGCTTCTGACTGGGTAGCAAATCCTTTGCTCTGAATTGCCTGTGCTGTTACTTTCAGCTGATAATTTCCAACTTTCTGCATCTGTGTCTGGTTCCAGTCTGTAGGAATCGCAATATTGGTAAACAGGGTAGACTCTTCTCCAATATTTAAAATTCCATCCCCTTTTGCTCCCATATAATTGAAAACAAGTTTTGATGCAGTGGAGCGTGCCGTGTCCTTTGTCCACAATGGATTTACCATTGGATAGGCTGCCAGCTGTGCAAGGTTATAGCCGGGAATCCGATCCTGGATCAGTCCGGTAGCCTTACCTTCTTTTTTGTCATATCCACCGGTAAAAGTCTTATCAAAATAAATGGTTTTATAAATCAGATTCAACGCCTGATCGTCTGTGATCGGTGTCCCCTGACTATTCAGAATGTCCACACTCATTCTCACATAACAGGGCTCGTCCCCGTTTTTGTCGGAGGTAATGTTCTTTACAGTTGGATTTTTGTATACCGTGTATCCCGGATACATATTCTTTCCATCGTTTTCATTTGGATCCCAGTCCGGTTCTTTCAGACCAATATCAAGGTCCCCTGTGGTAAAAACATTGGTCTGCACAGAATTTTCCGTGAAATAAGCCATTGTGTTTCCAATTCCAAATAACATGGCACATGAAAGTACTCCCGCAAATAATACATTTCTTTTTCCTCTGCTCATTTTCATATTTTCTCTTCCTTTCTCTCATTAAAAATGAAACAATCCTGCTTCATACGCACTTTTTGGATTGTTAAGACCAAAATATTCTTCTCCTGTCATCTGCTGAAGAATCTGTCCGGAAATCTTAATTTCCACCCCGCCCATTTCCTGAATCCAGGTCTGCCTGCGGTTATTTACCTTTTTATCCACCCAGACCTTTGTAAATAGAGGAACAGTTGTTTCTCCTGTACCATTCAGGTTCCTTTTCAAAACTTTCGAGTAGTAAAAATACTGTACAGGGTCTGTCTTTTTCTGATCAGCAAATCGCACCCATTCTCCTTTAGCGGCATCATCACTGTTATAATCAATGGTATAAACTTGGACTACTTTTTCCATATCCTGAGCGCTTAAGACTTTTCCTCTTTTGCTCTTATCCGGGCAATTCTGACTGTAAACGAACTCACATTTCAATGCTGCAAGCTCATTCATATTCAGTTCTGATGTATTGGTTATCTGAGGATCTTTTGCAACAGAAGAACCTGGAACAGTAAGTAATCCTTTCTGTGGATTCCATGACGGCTCTGTAAGAACTGCATCCAGGCCTTTTTCCCCGGCAAATGTCAGCCTGTTTGCAACTTGTCCTGTGTCACCAAGATAAGCAAGTGTGCCGCCAGTTCCCACAGCCAGACATAACCCGGTTCCAAAGATCAGTGCTGCCTTTTTCATTTTTTTCATGTGCACCTCCTTACAGTCTTGCAAAGGCTTCTTCCGGAGAAGAAAATCCTTCGCTCTGAACCGACTCTTCATACACAAGAATATCAAATGGAACTAAATCTTCTTTTTTTACTGTGTTTTTTATAACAATATTATCAAAAACCGTATCTGTTCGCTGTCCTGGCTGAAGCTGTTTCTGATAATAATAGTATCCGTCTTCTCCTGTTTTCCAACTGTCTTTTATCTTAATAGGCTCACACTGCGCCTGTGCATCCAGATTGCTGAATACTACCCTGACCCGGACATATACCGGAATCACAGAATCATTTACAATACATGGCTTTTTCTTTATGACCGATCCTGGTCCAGGATCGGCCGGAGGATCAAACTCTTCTTCAATGTGTGTCTTATTCTCCACTATCTTTATCCTGTTAACAGTTTCCTGGCGGTCAATTAAATAGGCATACACCATAGAACCTGCTGCTCCCGCCAAAAGGCAGAACGCTAGTACAAACAGCATCCATTTCTTTCTCATGGATCAATCACGGCAGGAACCGTTCCTGCTTACTCCTTTCCTCCTGGAATTTCTGTTATTTTGCAGACCTGCTGCAAAACAGCTACTGCTCAAAAAGACCAGTAACCATAAAATCAGCACATGGGTACCACCTCCTTTACAAAGAACCAGAACGGTCATATCTGTCATTAGGGATTTTTTTGAAAATTAAATAGTAAAAAGAATAAAAGATTTGATTTATAAATACATCTGAGATCAGTGAAATAAATAGAAACTATAATTATTAATATTTTAACAATTTCTAAGATACAATAATTAATTAAATGGATTTTAATAACTGAATTAACAAATTTGAATTAAAGATTAAATTGACGCGTCTTCTGTGACGCATTGATTAATTGATATGATAACATGTTTTTTGAAAAAGTCAATACAGGAAATAGAATTTTTCTATTTCCTGTACCAGCTCCTGGACTAGAAAAGGCTCTAGCTTATTACCTCGCGGATTTTGGAGCGGATTCTCTGCAGAGCATTATCAACAGATTTTGGAGATTTATTCAGGATTCCTCCAATTTCCACATATCCTTTTCCCTTCAGATACAAATCCAGCACTTTATTTTCCATAGGACTTAAATAATCTGAAATTCTTTTCCGAAGATCCTCTGTAGTCTCCTGATCAATAATGATAGATTCCGGATTCTCCACGCTCAGTTCCCAGATTGGACTGCTTTCATCCTCCTGATTCAACGATACATAGGAATTCAGAGGCTGGTGCTTCTGGCGGTTAGAATTCTGAATGGCACTGTATATCTGCCTGTCAATACACACTCTGGCAAAAGTTGCAAAAGATGCCTCCTTATCTGTCTGAAAATCCCGGACTGCTTTAAACAAACCGATCATTCCTTCCTGAATCAGGTCATCTGTATCTCCTCCGATGAGGAACATGGCCCGGGCTTTCTGACGCACCAGCCCCTTATATTTCTCCATCAGATAATCTTCTATGGCTGTCTCTCCAGCCCGCAGACGGGCAATCAGTTCTTCATCACTTACACCATCGAACTTTCCCATATTTCCTCCGGATTTTATTTCATTCTCTGGCGAACCACCTCATAGGCAAGGATTCCTGCTGCAACAGACGCATTCAGAGAATCAATATCTCCCTTCATAGGAATAGCTGCCACAAAGTCACATTTTTCCTTTACAAGACGGCTCACGCCCTCTCCCTCATTTCCGATTACCACACCCATAGGACCGGTAAGATTCAGATTGTACATCAGATCTCCGCCCATATCTGCGCATACGAACCACATACCCTCTTTTTTCAGCTCTTCGATGGTCTGTCCAAGATTAGATACCTTGGCAACTGGTGTGTAGTTCAAAGCCCCTGCAGAAGTTTTTGCAACTGTTGATGTAAGCCCTGCCGCATGTCTTTTCGGAATGATAACACCATGTGCGCCTGCAAGGTTGGCAGTACGGATAATAGCTCCCAGATTATGGGGATCTTCGATATCATCAAGAAGAAAAATGAAAGGTGCTTCTCCTTTTTCCTTTGCTTTATTTAAAATATCCTCAACTGTGGAATATTCATATGCAGCCACCTGCGCGATCACGCCCTGATGGGCGCCTGTCTCGCTTAACTGATCCAGACGCTCTTTCTGTACAAAATTAATGATCGTATCTTTTTTTCTTGCCTCACGGATAATGGTGCGTACTGGTCCATCCTGGCATCTGTCCAGAACAAAAAGCTTGTCCACGCATTTTCCTGAGCGAAATGCCTCTAATACCGCATTTCTTCCTTCAATCTGCTCGCTCATTTGCAGCCTCCTGTCTCTTATTGCCTTTGTAAAATCATTGCTGTTGTTCTTTATAAATTCTCTTCCGGAATTCCTTTTCTCACCAATTCCACAATTCTGGAATAATCTTCTTTCAGGTACAAATATCCCATCAGTGCCTCAAAGCCTGTAGCCCTGCGGTAATCTGCCATTGTAGCATGCTTGGCCATTGTAGGGGAATGTGCATTTCTGCCTCTTTTATAGACAGCCAGTTCTTCTTCTGTAAGATCAGGTTCCAGAAGCTCCATCATCTTTGACTGCGCTCCTGCCTTTACCAGGCTACTGGCCTTTTTATGAAGCTGATTCACCGGACAGTTGCCTTTTTTAACAAGGATTGTCCGGATCACCAGTTCATAAACACCATCTCCAATATAAGCCAGTGTCAGCGGGGAATAGGTTCGCAGATCCCTGTCTTTCAGTTCAAACAGTTCTTTTAATTCACTTAAGCCCGTTTCCATTTTACTCCTTCACGTGTATCTTTAAGAATGATTCCCTTTGCAAGGAGTTCATCACGAATCTCATCTGCTCTTGCAAAATTCTTTGCCTTTCTTGCCTCCTGGCGCTCTGCAATCAGATCTTCGATTTCTTTATCCAGAATTTCTTCTTTCTTCACAGCAGCAAGTCCAAGCACATCACAAAGCTTCACAAGAATTTCAAGAATTCCTTCTGCAAAAGCGGCGCTGCTTTCTTCTGTTACATTTGTATTGGCAAATTTGACCAGTTCAAATACAGCTGCAAGCGCATCAGCTGTGTTGAAATCGTCTTCCATTGCTTCTTCAAATTTCTTTACATATCCTTCTGCCTCTGCAAGAAGTTTCTTCTCAGCCTCAGTAAGTTCAACAGCAGATGCCTTCTCCTTACGGTCTTTCAGGCGTCCTGCTGCCTCTGTAATTCTCTCAAGGGCATTCTTGGAAGACTCCATAAGATCAGCACTAAAGTTCAGCGGACTTCTGTAGTGTGCATTCAGCATGAAGAAACGAAGCACCTGCAGGTCATACTGCTCGCTGATCTCACGCACAGTACGGAAGTTTCCAAGGGACTTGGACATTTTACGGTTATCAATATTCAAGAATGCATTGTGCATCCAGTATCTTGCAAAAATTTTGTCATTGCAGCATTCGCTCTGTGCGATTTCATTCTCGTGATGCGGGAAAATAAGATCCTCACCACCGGCATGGATATCGATCTCGTCTCCAAGATATTTCTTAGACATAACAGAGCACTCAATGTGCCAGCCCGGACGGCCATCGCACCACGGAGAAGTCCAGTATGGTTCCCCTTCTTTCTTCGGTTTCCAGAGTACGAAATCCAGCGGATCTTCTTTCTGGTCCTCTCCTGATACCTGAAGTGCACGGAATCCAGACTGCAGGTCATCCAGGTTTTTGTGGGAAAGCTTTCCATATTCTTTAAATTTCTTTACACGGAAATATACAGTTCCGTCTGCCACTGCATAAGCATATCCTTTATCCATAAGAGTCTGGATCATGCTGATCATGCCGTCAATTTCCTGAGTTGCCTGAGGATGTGTAGTAGCAGGCTTCACGTTCATTCCTGCCATATCCTTTTTGCACTCTTCAATATATCTCTGGGAAATTTCTTCTGCGGAAACTCCCTCTTCGATTGCTTTCTTGATAATTTTGTCATCTACGTCTGTAAAGTTGGATACATAGTTTACTTCGTATCCTTTATATTCCAGATAACGGCGGACTGTATCAAAAATGATCATTGGACGTGCATTACCAATATGGATCAGGTTGTATACAGTAGGTCCGCAGACATACATTTTTACCTTTCCCTCTTCAAGGGGTACAAATTCCTCTTTCTGACGGGTCAGCGTATTAAAAATCTTCATTTTATTTCTCCCTCCGGTCAATTTCTCTAAATGTTATTTCGCAGCTACCAATTCCAGACTTCTGCAGCATTTTGTACTTGTGCGCACAACAACATTATTTCTTGTATAAAAGGCAGACTGCCTGGGAAGCAATTCCCTCTTCTCTTCCGGTAAAACCCAGCTTCTCCTCTGTGGTAGCCTTGATATTCAGACAGTCAGGCTCCATATGCAGCGCTTTCGCAATGTTTTCCTTCATCTGTGGAATATGAGGTGCCATCTTCGGCTTCTGGGCAATGATCACAGCGTCAATATTTCCTACACCATATCCTTTTTTTTCCAGAAGAGAGGCTACATGTTCCAACAGCTTTACGCTGGAAATCCCCTCGTATGCCGGATCTGTATCTGGAAAATGCTGTCCAATGTCTCCAAGAGCTGCAGCTCCCAAAAGAGCATCCATAATCGCATGAATCAGTACATCTGCATCTGAATGTCCCAGCAGGCCTTTCTCCCACGGTATCTTCACACCGCCAAGGATCAGATTCCGGTTCTCTGTCAGTCTGTGTACATCATATCCCATTCCCACTTTCATAAGATTATCCACATTTCGTCCCTGCCTTTCTTCTTGAAAGGGATTTTCCTGCATAGCAAAAAATCCCCATGCTATCGTTCGCTATTATACATGATTTCCAACTAAAAAGCAATCCGTCAACAGTTTAATATGCCAGGGATTTCTGTCTGACATTCCAGACTGCGTTGCAACAGAATTCTGCACAATTTTTATTTATGACAAAGGCCTCCCGGGTGAACCCCAGAAGGCCTGACAATATGTATTCTAAATATTTGCATATCTTTAAATACAAAAACATTTGACACATTTTCCTGTGGACAGTACTATTAAACTTCTGCGATTACCTCAACTTCGCAAAGAACATTCTTCGGAAGAGTTTTCACAGCGACACAGGAACGTGCTGGTTTGTTTACAAAGTATTTCGCATATACTTCATTAAACTTGGCAAAATCTCCCATATCAGCAAGGAAGCATGTTGTCTTAACTGCCTTCTCAAAGCTACTTCCTGCTTCTTTCAGTACTTCGCCAAGATTCTTCATAACCTGCTCTGCCTGAGTCTCAATGGTATCTCCGTTGATCTCGCCTGTTGCAGGATTTACCGGAATCTGTCCAGATGTGAATAATACTCCATTTAAGATCATTGCCTGGGAGTATGGTCCGATTGCTGCTGGTGCCTTCTCTGTATAAACTACTTTCATGGTGTAAATCTCCTTTCAATTTTTCTTTTATTGTCTTCATGCTATCGCAAGATTTTATTAGTGTCAAGCAATTTTTTTGTACGAATCTGGAAAGTAATTTTTTTGTACAAGTCTGGAACGGATTCTGCCTTGCAGGATTTTCCTATTACATAAATAATGTTTGCTGCACAGTCTTAGGGCGTGTTTAAAAAATCATTCCCGCAAT
>OGQI01000970.1_pt1 | contig 20817 bp, 20 predicted proteins | sample 1553171 | NCBI WGS metagenome assembly OGQI01 (sample SAMEA2579988, study PRJEB22360) | human gut metagenome | biome: human gut; feature: human-associated habitat; material: faeces | place: Denmark | collected 2008/2010
TCAGCAAATCTGAAGTATCCGCCACTGGACTTCTCGGCCTGTTTGCTTCTTTGTATGAGGGCTGCGTCAGCGCGGCGGACATTATTTTTGTGATCATGACCTGCGCCGCGACATTCGGTGTCATTGTCAAAACCGGCGCTTTCCACGCATTTATCGGTCGCGTGGTGCAAAAAAACGGTAGCCGCTCGCTGATCCTGATCCCTGTTCTGATGCTCGTCTTTGGCCTGGGAGGTTCTCTTTTTGGAATGCTCAGCGAGTTTTACGGGTTCTACCCGTTGATCGTCGGACTGATGATGGCTCTTGGATATGACGCGATGACGGGATTTGCCACGATCGCGCTTGGAGAATATATCGGGTTTATGGCCGCGACGCTGAACCCGTATACCGTAGCCGTTGCGCAGTCCATTGCCGGTGTGCAGCTATATTCTGGCATCGGTTACCGCGCAGTCTGCTTTGTCGTGCTGATGGGAGCAGCAGTGGCATATCTGATGCTGTATGCACGCAAGGTGCGCCGGAAGCCGGAGCTTTCGGTGGTTTATGGAGATTCGTGTACGCACTCGTTTGAACGCAGTCAATTAGACTCGTACACATTTACATGGCGACATACGCTGATTCTTCTGGATGTGCTTGCCACATTGGTCATCCTGATGATGGGAATGATCCGCTGGAAGTGGGGCTATAAAGAACTCTGCGGATTGTTCATTATCATGTCTGCCGTGGCCGCGCTGATCGATAAGTGGTCGCCAAACGACTATTGTCAGGAGATGCTTGCCGGTATCAGGAGTGTCGTGTGGGGCTGCATTCTGACCGGCCTTGCCAAGGGCATCATTGTCATTATGAATCACGCGCAGATTATGGACACCATCATCTATGTGCTTGGAAATCTTCTGGAAAAAGCGCCCTCTGCAATTTCAGCACAGCTCATGCTGGTGGCGCACACGTTGATCAACTTCCTGATCCCGTCTGGATCCGGTCAGGCCGCCGCTACCATGCCTATCATGGCGCCATTGGCCGACGTGCTGGGCGTCAGTCGTCAGGTGGCCTGCCTGACGTTCCAATTCGGCGATGGTTTGAGCAACCTGTTATGGCCAACCTGCGGTATTGTGATCATTTGCGGGCTGGGTGATGTACGCTATGACCGCTGGCTGAAATGGTTCGGAAAGCTTTTCCTGATCCTGTTTGCCGCACAGATGGTGTTGGTCGAAATCGCCGTGCTGACAGGTTTTTAACGGGAGAAAACTATGAATTATATTCGAGAAGCCATTACACAGCAACACATCGGGGAAGAGGCCATTGCGTTGCGGCGACACCTGCACGCCCATCCGGATCTATCCGAGCAGGAGTTTCCGACGATGGAATTGGTATGTGAGCATTTAGAGGCGGCGGGCATTCCATACGAGAGGAATGTGGCAGAAAGTGGCGTCGTAGGGCTGATTAAAGGAGCTTTCCCCGGTCCGGTAATTGCGCTGCGGGCGGACATGGATGCGCTTCCGATACAGGAAGATCATCCGGACGCGCCATATTGCTCGAAGACAGCGGGTGTGATGCATGCCTGCGGTCACGACGCGCATACGGCGATCCTTTTGGGAACGGCAAAGCTGCTCCAGTCCATGCGCGAATCCCTGCATGGCTCCGTCAAGCTTTTATTCCAGCCGGCAGAGGAGACCATTGGCGGCGCAGCGCGCATGATCGCGCAGGGCTGCCTTGAAAGCCCACATGTAGATTCCGTGCTTGGACTGCACGTTGCGGGCGATCTGCCTGCCGGACAGATCGGGCTGAAATACGGAAAAATGTATGCAGCTTCTGATATGCTGACGCTTAAGGTCTATGGGACGTCCTGTCACGGTGCACATCCGAACGAGGGCGTGGACGCAATCCTGATCGCGGCACAGATTCTGACGGCAGTACAGTCGCTGATTAGCCGAAACATCAGTCCCACCGATTCCGCTGTATGTTCTTTCGGGTCCATTCACGGCGGAACTGTGCGAAATCAAATTGCTGATTACGTTGAATTATCCGGCATTATTCGAACACTTACGCCGGAAACACGTCTGTTTGCCAGAAAACGCGTCCGCGATATTTGTGAGCAGACTGCAAGCATGATGGGTGGACGAGCAGAGCTGATTGTCGAGCCGAGCTACTCTCCGCTGATCAACAATGACCGTATGGTTGATTTGGTTCGTAATGTAGCGTGCGCACAGTTTGGCTCAGACAAGGTGATCCTGCGGGACGTGCCATCGTTGGGGGTGGAGGATTTTGCGTATTTTGCCGCAGACCGTCCAAGTTGCTTCTTCCATCTGGGTTGTGCGCATCCAGAAGAAAAGCGACGCATCGGACACAGCTGTTTTTTTGACATCGATGAGCGATGTATTCCGATCGGGATCGAGTTGTATATTGCCAGCGTCTTGCGCTTTTTACAACACGGCAACAGCGACGTAGCCGGTATCGTGTAGTCAATTAAAAAGCCCCGGCTCGGTATTCCGAGTCGGGGCTGCCGTATGTCCATCAAAAATCCATGTCAAGCCGCCTTCCGAAATCGCAGGCCGGTTGCCCTCACGGACAGCTCCTGCGACAGAAGGCGCAGCGTTTCAAATTCATCGTCGAGGCCGTCCAGCTCCCGGCGAAGAATTTCTTCGTAGTGCTGCTTTTTCTGCTCCAGCGTGGCAATTTTGTTCACCCACCGCTCCATAACTGCGGGGCTGCGGCTGCCGCTCTGGATGAGGTAGTCGGCCTTCTCCTGATACAGCGCGATCTCCTTTTTGACCGCGGAATAAAATTCCTCCGTCATTTTGTCGCGCTGCTTCGCGTCGTCAATGATGTAAAAGCTGTTGACGCTCAAGGAGTTGTCGTTCTGATTCATCGCGCTGAGCTGCTCAATGAACGTTTCAAACGTATCCACTTTGTCCATGTGCTGACGCGGGATAAAATACAGATGTCCAGTCGAGCTGACCTTGGTGGCCTCCAACATCCGCAGATAGCTCAGGCAGATCGTCTCGATCTGTCTGCGGTTCGCGCAGATCTGATAAAGCTCAAACAGTTCCTCCGCCCGGCGGCAATAGTTCAGGGGATCAATGTCGGCGTCGAAGCCGATATTGTCATACCCAAACCGATTGTCGCGCCGGTCGTAAAAGATGTTTGCCAGCTTTTCATACTGGTTCGTCCGCTGGTTGAGCGTTTCCTTGACCAGTTCCCGGGAATAGACGTCCTCGGTGTGCGCGTTGTCACGGCAGAAGACTGCGTAGATATGATGCGCACCGGGATTCTTTACCGTGATCCGATCCTTGATATCGCCCGTCGCGGAGCGGAACGCATCCGACACGGAAATTCGCTTGCTGCCGGAATACGGGATGTTCAGATCCTCGCAGAGCTGCGCCAGCGCCTCCTTCTCCACCAGAATGTTGGCAAGCGAGAAATAGAGAAATTTGCCCAGCACGGAGGTCTTGTCGCCGTTGGCTGCGCCAAGGATGTCCTGAAACTTTGTAATATTTGTCATACACAATTCCTTTCTTTAAGCCGTCCTTCGTTTCGTCCAGTCCAGCAGATAATCGTCCACACCCTTAAATCGCGGGTTCCAGGTACACTGATAGTACCGGATGCCCGGAATTGACTGCACCTCGCGGCGCAGGGTGCCGATCGCCTGCCGGACCTGCGGATTTGTAAACTGATCCATGTCCATCGCCTCCATGACCTCCGTGACGCCGAGCGATAAAAGCGTCTCCCGCAGTCCCTTGTGGGCGTTCACGCCGCCGAGACACACAAAGAGCGCGTTATTTGCAAAATAGCTTGCGATGTCGCCCTTGAGCGGCCCCTCGGTGAGATAGGCGCGCTTCTGCGTGGTGTCGCCGGTAACGTGGATCCATGAATAGCTGCGCGTCCCGTTTTCCATGCGGCTCGGCCGGCTGGACAGCCAGCGGTATTTTCGCGCCGCGTCGTCGTCCAGCCGGATCTTCATACCCTGAATGAGACCATCCTTGTTCCGCACCGGAATGAGAAATCCATTCGCACCTGCCAGCGTCCATGCCCCGTCCTTTGTGTAAAAGCCGGGTAATCCGTGCAATTCGTGGTCGCACCGGAGAAGCGATGCCAGCAAGCGCCGTTCGGCTTCTGTTTCCGGCATGGACTTATAGCCGTTGCGGGCAATGATCTCATCCGGGAGTCCTCGTTCATGGAGATTTTCTCTGTGCCGGTCGGAGAGCGTCAGAAGCGACAGCATCTCCGAATACGCCGCATGGCGCTGCTTTAGCGCATACGGCTCCCGGCTCGTTGTGTTTGGGGAGCTGGACTGTAAGGGCAGCTTATACACGTTGCTCTTTGCAGCCAGCTCCAAGTATGCTTCTTTGTTGGATAGACCGTTCAGCCGCGCATACAGCGTCACGCTGTTGCCGCTTGCGCCGCAGAGATTGCAGCGGTATTGATCGGTCCGCGTGTTCAGACTCAGATGATATTTGCCGGTTCCGTGGTCACCGCAGAAGGGGCAGCTTGCCTCAACTTCCTCACTGTGAAGCGTTCGGTCATTGAGGACAAGCCCGCACCGTCTGGCGGTTTCCATGATCGGCAGCTTCTGATAAGCCAGACAGCGCGCCCCCTTTCTGAAAAGTAAGGTTACGCCGCCTTCGGCATTGCAGTGCTGCCAGCCCGCACGGAAAGCTCCGCGTTATGGACACATTTTGCCAAGATCATCTGACTGGTCGGACGGATGTTGCTGAGATCGTCCACAGATTCCATGTTGTCGAAGAATACAGGGTAATTACGGCCTGTGAGCCGCTTCACAAGCTCCGACACTTCCGCGCCAGCCCGGATCTTCTCAGAGAGCGAGAGCCGGTCGTAGCGGCGGCCGTTGTAGGTAAAGCGGAACACGTCCTTTAATTCTCCGGTCGTCTTAACCACATCGTAGAGCGAGATCTTCACGCGGTTCAGCGCGAGTTTGGAGAATGTCATCTCCGCGCGCTTGCTCATGTAGAGGATCACGTCTTTCATAACGATCTTTTTCTCCGTGATCTCCTCCTCAATGGCCTTGATGCGCGTGTCAAAATCCTCCGGCGCGGCGCTCAGAACCTGCTGCGCGGCGGCAAGCTGCACCCGGCAGTCTTCCAGCGACGCTTTGCACTCGGCAAGGCGTTCACTGTCCGCGGGGCTCAGTGTACCGCATTCCATGCTTGCAGTCAGGTTCTGGATGCGTGCGCGGAGCTGCTCCAAGGTCTGCTGGCGCTGCATATTCTGCTGCGCGGCAGCGGTCTGAAGCTGCTCTCGCTTCTGGTTCAGCGCGTCGATCTCAGCCTGATATTTGGCAAGATCATCCGCTTTGAACTGCTCGAACGCACTTTGACTTTTCTGCTCCAGCTCCTGAAGCTCAGTGATCTGACCTTTCAGCTGCGTGCCGTCGGCAGCGATTTTCTCCGTTTCCGCCTGTAAAGCCTGACGGAACGCCGGATATTCCTGCTGGGAGAGGACACGGCGGCAGACCGGGCAGCTTGTACCCGGCTGAAACCGCTTCAAAAGTGCGGCATTCTGCTGATAACGCTTCCCAAGCGCCTGCACCTTTGCCGTATCCTCTGCCAGCGGACCTGTGTATTTTGGCTGGTAGACCTCGGACGACCGAGCGCCCAGCTTCGCATGAAATTCCTGCAGCTTCGCGTCCAGTTCTGCGGTATCCGGCGTTTTCGGCGCTTCGCTGGAAAGCTCCTCATACTGCTCGCTGGCCTGCACGAGCTGCTCCTGCAACTCCTCTAAATTGACGTTTTCAAACCGCCGTGCTTCCAGCGATGCAATTTCACGCTGCAATTCCTGAATCTGCGCGGTCAGTCTGCTGGAGAGTTCTTTGCTGCTCTGCCGCTGCTTCTGCGCCAGATCCAGCTTGCCGCTCAGATAAACCGCATTTTGTTCCAGTTCCCGAATTTCTTCCCGGCGATTCTTGAGAAACGTCTCAGGAGACGGGAGCTGCATACCGGACAGACTCTGCTGCGTCTGCGCATTGAGCTGAGCCAGAACGTCGGCCTGCGGAATGGGCGGGAGATACCGCTCCAGCAGCTTCTTTCCATCCTCGCCGAGTTCCTCGATAAAGTACAGGGGATTGAAAATGGAGAGAAACACATCCCGTTCACCGAACATCTCGTTGAGATCCGTCTGCCGGATGGCGTAGCCATCGTAGGTGATGCTCATGCGATCCTTCTGCCGGCTGCGGGTCAGCTCGTGCGCTCTGCCGGTATCATCCGTAAAGCGCATCGTGATCTGCAAGTCCGGATTCGTCTCATTGTGCAGACGGTCAATGCCGCGCTCGCCGAAAAACGGAAGTCCTGTGACGGCAAACGCAATGGCGTCCGCCAGACTGGATTTGCCGCAGCCGTTGCCGCCGGTCACAACGGTAGGATTGCCGAACGTAATCTTCATAGGCGCTTCATAGCATTTGAAGCCCGAAACGGTCATGCTGCTGATGTGAAAGCCTTTGATTTTTTCCATTCTGCCTCCTTACGCTGCCTGCTGCACGACCTGGTAGCCGTCCAGCGTATAAAATGCGACGTTTCCCTGCTTCCGCATGGTAATCTGCGCGTCATAGAGCTGCGCACCGGGCATGAGCATGGGATGACTGCCCTGTGCGTAGACCTTCGCCTGCTTGCCCTCTGCGTTTTGCAGCACGGCGCAGACCAACGGCTGACCGGACATATCCTGCTGATTGCTCACCGACAGCACAACGTACTGGCAGACCTGTCGCTTCGTAAACGGGAGCGGCTGCTGAGACTGCTGTGTTGGCCGCGATGATTGCTGCGGTGCTTGCTGCTGCGTCTGCGGCATGGCCGTCGGCGCTGTATTCTGCGCCTGCTGTCCAGTCTGTCCGTCGCGCTTGTAGCTGAGCTGTGCCTGCGCTGCGCCCGGAGATGTGGGAAGCTGATGCAGCTTGTCCAGCAATTCCAGATACGCGGCGTTCAGCTTCGGCCGCTCGGTATCGCAGATCACATAGGAGTTGCCCTTCTGCTCGATCTTGACCCAGAGCGGCTTCGTCATCTTGTAGAGGACACGTCCAATGCCCCATTGCACGGCGGCGCGCTTCATCGAGTCGGACAAGCCGCCCTTAATGGGCTCAATGTCGGAATCCTCCGCGCCGTCCCACTTTGTAATGAAGCCTTTGCCCTCAAAATAGATGGAAATGCCGCAGATCTGCGCGTCCTTCTTTCCGTTTCCGTGCCACGGCTTGTAGTCGTTGTACCAGTTCTCCGGCCCCACGACTTCATCCAGACGGTCCTGAATGGCGCGGTTTGTGACATACGGAATGGCAAGGCCGCTGGTCTTGTCCTTCGTCGTCACCTGAATTCGCCATTCCAAGTCCTCCGGCGCAAATGGCCGGGCCAGTTCTTTCTGGATGGTTTTTGCGTCTTTTGCCATACGTTTACCCTCCAATAAAGTCTTTTAAGGTCTTTCCGTTGGGGAGCAGCACATCGGAATAGTAATACGATGGATCTTTGTCCTTCAGATGCTCCAGAAGGTCGCGGTACTCCAATTCCAGCTTGTTGTTCAGACGGTTGAAGCTGTGATCTCCGTTTGGAATGGACAGCAAAAATGCCGGGAGGCTTGCCAGCGCGTGCGGCGTTTTGTATTGTGGCAGAGCGTTTCTGCCAATGCAAATAGTCCCCATGGAACCGCCGACGTTTGAAAACGGATAGCGGTACATTACGGTCTCCATCGTCGGTCTTTCGTCCGCGACAACGCCCATCCTGCATCCGCTGATCTTACCCTCTGTGTCAACATGGAACGCGAAGACCAGTCTTGGCAGCGGAAAGTTCGGATATGCCGTCTCATGGTAGCTGATGTCTGCGTATAAGCGCGGGTACCAGAGACAATATTCCTTGTTCCCGTTCGGATGGATTTTGACATGGATACAGTCTGACGGCAGCAGTCCGCTGTTGACATAATCTCGCATGGCGCTGTTTTTAATGCAGTCCAGAAGCGCATCTTCCTGTACTTCTTTGCACTTTACGATCCCGTTTGTGTGCGTCTCGATGAGAACCTGTCCGTCCTCCGGAATAATCCGGATCCGCAGTTCGTCTTTGTTCATGCCGCCTCCAATTCCGGAACGCAGCGCTTTGCAAGCGCACGTTCCTTTCTAAGCAGGTTTTCCAGCTTCTGCACTTCCTTCGTGTACCATGCGTCAATGGAAAGCAGCGCTTCCAGCAGGTCAAGTTCATAGTGAAAATAACCGTCTGTTTCTACAATAAGGCCGCTCGACCATTCTGAGCTGATCTTTTTCTGGTAACCCCAGCCCATACCGCCGTTCAGGCAGCATGGATAAAACGCGGCAGAAAGCATTCCTTCGGCTTTTTGGATATATGGGTTTTCCGAGAGCTTCATGCTGTGAAGGCCACCATATTCCCGAATCAGCCGGTAATACTGCATCATGCTGCGAAAGCTGAAATACCAGTGATCGTATTCATAGTCCTCATTGAATTTCTGATCCATATAATCCGTGGCGGCGATCAGAAGCTCATAATAGACCTCATACAGGTCATCGCTCGATGTCGTGATACCACGTTCCAACAGCCGATCCAGTTTCCTGTATTCGTAGAACATACGAGCCGCTCTGACTGTTTGAAGCGAACCGCATATAGATTCATAGTCCATAACTGTGCCTCTTTCAACAGAATTTTCGCTGTGCAGCGGCTTTCGGCTTGGAATGGTCAAAAGTGCTGCGTAGGTGATTCAGACGGTGTTCCCGGTCCTCTGCTTCAGACAATGCACCGTACAAGCTGTCAATATCTTCTTCGGTAAATGCCTCGAAATCAAGATCAGCAAAATGGATGCAATCATCATTTTTCAGTGGAGCTAGAATATGCGTCAGCACATACGGCGGAATATTTTCAGGTTCCGGTGCCGGCATATGCGGCAGGGCATTCAGGTTCTTTACGAGCATGGAAAGATCAATCTTCATGCGGCTTCTCCCATACCAGCTTCACCACATAGATGGCATAGTCCTTCATATTGCAGAGGATTTTCTTATGCTCCGCCTCATTCAGATATGACCGGCCTTCCCGCAGGAAATAGATCCCGCAGTCCGGCATCAGCTCTCCAAACATGCTGGCGATGTGCCACTCCATGTGGGAACGCGCTTCGGCGGTGTCTCCCTTGAGGTAGGCCGTACACATCTTTGTATCGCCGACGGTCTGCTCGTTCCCAATCTCCAGATGCTCCATGAAGCCGTTCAGATGCGCCTTTGCGCGCTCATCCAACTGATGCTTCGCAGATGCGTAGAAGTACAGGAACAGCGCCGGTTCGTTTCTGCCCAGAATGACGCTGTATGGACTGGACACTTTCTGTCCCCACGCGCCGCCGGACGGCTCAAAGCGCGTGCAGAGCTTTCCCATCTGCGGGACGATCCGCTCCGTGACCTGCTGCCAGACAGCTTCGCGCGCCGTCCGGTCATCTGCTTCTGTGACGGGTGCAACGATTGCAAGATTTGTAGTTAACATAATTCCTACTAACTCAGCGCCAGAAATCCATTCGGTGTCAGGACATTGAAGATCATCTTGTTGCTGACGACCTCATGCACCTCTGCGCCGGTATGGTTTCCGCGCTGGTCAAACTGTTCCTCGCGTTCTACATTTTTGACTTTCACAATACGGCCCTTGATGATGTGCGGGGTATCACATTCAATCAGTCCGTTGATCATCCCGGAGCCGCCGATGAGACCGATCTGCCCAATGGAAAGGGGCAAAAGTGGATGCTTTTCCGTGCTGTCCAATGCGCTTTTTGCGTTCAGCAGCCGTGTAAAGCTGCCGGAGCGCGTCAGCTGCCGTTCCAGCTCCTTCTCATTGAACCGTTCGCCGCGAAAGACCTCGACGGTCTTTGCAACGTCGGGCAGTACATATCGGTTTTCCTCCAGCTCCGTAATGCACGGGATCATCTCCGGGGTCAGCGTCTGCGCACCCAGCCGGTCGGCTGTTTCGTCGTCCTCCGTGGGTTTTCTGCGAAGCCCCAGCACGACCGCCTGATGGAATCTGGCAAATTCGCCGTCGGTGAATTTCCAGACAGAAAGGTCCGAGAAGTTCTCCGCGAGGATTTTACAGATGTCCGGCGTCAGGCGATAGTACGGCACGATGTAGATGAGCAGGCCGCCCAGCATGAGTGTACGGATGCTCTGCACCAGAAACTGCTTTTCGCTGCGTACCCGGCTGCCGCCCTCGGTTAGAACGGACAGATACGGCGGATTCAGAAACAGCACATGGAACGCCTCGCGGCTGACCTGGCTGTGAAAGAAGCTTCCGAAGCCGACGCGGTGAAGTCTTGTCTGCGCTTCCTCCGCGCGGTGTTCGTCCAGCTCCATGCCGTAGGTGTAGCAGTTGTTGCCGTCGGCAAGCTGCCGAAGCGCCTTACCGCAGCCGCAGCACGGATCGAGCAGATTCGTCGTCACGCCCTCCGGGAATTGGATACCGCGCAGAATGTGCGTGATGTTTTCCGGATCTGTCGGATAGTAGCCCATGCGGACATGATTCATCAGCCGCCCGATCACCGCCGCGTTGACGGTGTCCGTTTGAGGAAGGGCTTTTGCAAAGCCGGTCAGGACTTCATACACAGGCTTGTACGCTCTGGACATGAGATCAAAGCGTCGCAGCCCTGCTTGAAGCTGCCCGGCTTTTTGGGCAAGCGCAGATTCCTCCAATTCTAGAAGATTCCGCTGTGCATCGCCGAACGCCGCAAGAAGCGCGTCCCGCGTTTTCTGCAATTCCAGATAGTACGTATACGCACGCTGCGGCTGCGCCGTGCGGTATTTCTCCACACCGGCGCAGCATTTAAGCAGGCGCTGGCTGCCGCGCAGAATGGCTTCTGCCGTCTGCCGAAGCTGTTCCAATGCGTAAAAGGAACATTTTGACTCCTTCTGCAATTCCTGCTCCATCCTGTGACCTCACGCCGCGGGCTGGATGCTCTCAGCCGCAAAGTCAAAGACCGGTGCGTTTTCCTCCGGCGTGCCGGGGAGAATGCGCAGCGTGTAGCCTTTGCTTCGCAGCAGCTTGAACGTACTAACCATGCGCTGAAGCTCAAAACCATCCGCTTCATTTGCATCGTTCGCGCAGGCGGCCTTTTCCGCCGCCTGCTGTGCAAGCACCTCCTGCACAATTTTTGCGATGTTTGCCTTTGTTTCAGCATCTTCCGGTGTGTCAGACGGTTCTTCCGATTCCGTGCGCGGCTTCTCAAACCTGCCCTGCGGACGGCTTGCCGTCAGGCGCAGCCAGAAGGTCCGCAGCATGGAAAGAAACAGCGTCAGGAGCATACCGCGCGGCTTCGGCGTCAGATGCACGATCTCATCTGCGTCCGCTTCGCCGATCTCACTGACCGCCACGGTCAGGCTGGGAGCCTTGACATAGTTGGCGGAGAAAAACCGTGAAACGGCGGCGCTTTCCGAGATCATGGCCTCATTGACGCTGACGCGCTGTGCCAGCAGTCTCCGGCAGATGACCGTGCCGCATTCCAGTTCGGTCACGTCCACGATGTCTGCGGAAACTTCACCGGCGGTAATAAAACCTCGGCCGGAAATATGCTTCGCTTTCAGGCCGTTCGTGACGTGCAGATGCCCATGGACGATCACATCGCTTGTCACGAGCGTTTCATAGTTGTACGTCGCACCGGCGGGAATATAGACTGTTTTCATGTTCAAAATTCCTTTCTCTTTTACGCTGCCTTCTGTTCTTCCTTGAGCCGTACCGGGAGGACGATGGCGGAGCTGTTGCCTGCAATGAGCAAGATCGCGCCCAGTGGGCTGGTCAGCCGCATTGTCACCAGTTCCTGCTTTTCAAACTGCGTGAGCGCATCCAGCATGAATCTTGCGTCAAAGCCAAAGATGATGCTGCTTTCTGTGCTGATGGAAACCGCCGCTTTGTAGAGGCAGTCCTTCGCACGCAAGGTCAGCAAGCCATTCTCAAACCGGACATAAGGCTTGTCTGCCTTTCCGACGCAGGCCAGCAGATATTTCAGGGCCTGCACGAAGTCTTTCCGATGGAAGCAGAATTCCTCATTCCACTTCTGCGGAACGATGTTCTCATAAATAAGAGGTGTGGCATTCGGAACGCAGTGCGCCGTCAATCGGATCCATTCATTTTGGAACGTGACACATCTCTCGTTTACGTCGATCTGAATATCCGTATTTCCAAACACTTTGAGATGTTCCAGCGCCGGAACAGCGACTGTAAACGGCTTTTCAACACTCAGTCCACCATCATCACAGCAGGCCGCGCGATGTCCTTCCACCGCCCAGATATGCTTGTTCTGGAACAGAACACCCTGATATTCCGGTCTGGTGCTGCGCAGATCTACGGCATACTTTACCTGCTTGACGCATTTGAGAATGTTTGCCGCGTTTGCCGTATAGCTTTGCTTGGCTTCAAACTCCGGCCATGTGGGGCATTCCTCAGCTTCATAAACCGGGAACTTGCCGCCCTTGTCTCCGCAGCGCATGGTTATGATCTGTGATTTCCTTTGCCCGGACAGCTCCAGTTCCAGTTGGCCCGTAAAATAACGGCACACCTTCTGGACACCGGCACTGTTCCAAAACACGAACGCAAAGTCGTCGCCGCTCGCGGGGATCGTCACGGACAGCCATGTACCAAAGTCCGTTGCAGAGAGCGTACAGTGATCCGCTGTAAACTCCACCTTGATCTCCTGCAGGACTTTGACCGGACTTTTTGCCGGAATGTCCATCAATGCTGTCATCGCTTTATAAAAGGCTGCTGCGTCTACGGAACTTCTCATGCTGCTTTCCTCCTTGTTTTCTGTAAGGTGGCACGCATATTGACAGAGCCCGTTGCAAACGTGATCTGCCGCACGCGCGTTTCTCCGACGGTCAGGATGTTGTAGATACGCTCTCTGTTTGCAACTCCTCGGCGCCGGTAGCCGCTGTGATGTTGGCGGCGATGCTCTGCGGCGCGGAAACAGACGCCTCGGCGCAGCTCAGTTCCGTCGGGAATTTGTCTGTGTCCTGCAAGACCTCCGGGAATGCTGCTCCGACGGGGCGGTAGAACGTGCGCCCGCCGCTGCGGATGCCGCAGACAATCTGACCGGTGTGCATCCCGTTGCCGCTGTCGATGTAGATAAGATCATCCAGCTTGTAAAAGACTTCGTGGCAGAGTTTTCGGCTTTTGTTGTTGTCCACCGCGCCGATGAGGATCACCAGTTCCTTGACGGTTGGCGAATTCCAGTACGGCCCGGTCGGGAACGTCCGCGCCCGCAGCATGGAAAGAAGCCGCTCGCCGGACTCGATAAACTCCGGCACATACTCCGTTTCCATCCCGAACACGGAGGAATACCGCTCCGCCAGCACCTTTGCCTTGTTTTCCCCAAGGTCAGCCGGTGTGAAGTTCTGGCGAACGAGATTCTTTTCCTCTACGATATCTCCGTCACAGAGGATAAAGCCGACAGGCCGTTCCAGCGCGTACAGAAGCCGGTACAAATGCGGCGCGATATGCCCGCCGGTGCCTCCGGCTCCCAGCATGACGATCTTTACGGGCCGGTTCTCTGAAAACTTCATCCCGCACCTCCAAGCAATCCGCCCAGGAACGAGCGCACGCCCGCGAAATGTGCGGACGGCGCTTCCGGAAGTTCTGGGAGTTGATGGACGACCTTGCCGCTCCATTCCGCGGGAAAGCCGCTGTCCAGTCCTTCCAGCACCAGACCGGGTTCAATGGGAACGAAGCTGCCGCCGCAGGAAATGCGTGCGGAGATCTCCGGGAAGAAGCGATCCAGACGGCCGATCACAAGATACAGCCGCGTGCCGCGCTCGTCCTGATCGTCGATGGCAGAAAAGACCGCCTTCATGCTGTTGTGGGAGTGGATATCCGCGTAGTACAGATACCGCGTATCGTCCGGAAGGTCTTCATCCGTCAGCCGAACCGTTACGCTGTCTTTGGTGGCGCGCTGCTTCGGGACGAACGGGATGAATTTCTGTTCCTTCCGATCCCAGTAGATGCGTACAAGGGCTTCAAACTCCGCGCCCGATTCCATCTGACTTCTGAAAAAGCCGATGATGGCGCGCAGCAGCTCCTGCGGAATGCGAGGAAGAGCCGGGCGAAAGCCGGCTCTTACCTCTGAAAATTCCGTGATCTTGTGCTTGGGCGCGATAAACTCGCCGAGCTCGCTCCGGCGCATCTCATACGTCTGTCCATCCCGTGAGGGGATGAGGCAGATGACCTTGTTGGACGCGCGCGCAGCCTCCAGCGTCGGGAATACGCCCTTGTAGTCTGCGATGCCCTTCTTCTGCATCCGGATCTGCGGCTTCACGACGCACTCCGGATCCTTGACCTTGCCTTTTTTCAGGCTGTCCAGGAATGCTTTTGACTTCTCAATTTCCGTTTTTATGGCCGTGATCGTGTCTGTCTTGGGCGCGGGGACGGTCTTCGTAACATCTCCGTACCGTACCTGCCAAGTGACAGCAGACGCATCCTCCAATTCAGGGAAATCATCCGCTTTCTGGATACGCAGGGCCTCGAAGGTCATGCTGGCGTCCGTGATCTGCTCTCTGGCGCCGCCGTACTGAAAAACGGGCGGCTTGTCAAAGAGCGACAGTTGTGTTTGGGGTCTTGGCGCAATGCTTTTGACCGGGGCTGCTTCTGGGATGGGGTCGCTTTCCGCGCTTGTAAACGCCGAAAAGAGTTCCAGAGGCTGTTTTTCTTCTGCCGGTACTTCCTGCGTCTTTGCAGGGAGAGTATGTTCCGGCTCGGGCTGTGATTTTGCAGTCTCCGTCTGAACCTGTTCCGGATCAAACTGGGGCTTGACTTCTTCTGCCAACGTTGGCGCGGGAGGAGGCGGCGCGGGTTCATCCGAACCGCTGCCGAAGATCTTATCTACGTCAAACTCCTCATCATCGCCCAGTAAGGCAAAGCCGTCAAATACGTTTTCTGTGTCTGTCATGCTGTGTCTCCTTTCTTTTTGTGTCCGGACGCAAAAAGACCGCAACTGCCAAACGGCAATTACGGTCTTATGAGTCCAATATTTCATTCCATGTCCTGCACGCGGAACCGGGGGCATACCTGTCCCCAAGTCTTCACCTCCGCCCTGAAATAGCTCCGCCCTTGATCTGCTCTGACCTGGAATACAGCTTTATTGTAGCGCAGCGGCAAATGGATATAAACTTGCGGATATTTCAGGAGAACGAATGTCTTAACTTGCCTGTCCGTCTACAATATGCTATGATATGCAGGTGCGCGAAAGGAGGGCGGCAGGTATGCAGTATTCTATTGAGGAATCCGCGCTTATTGGCGGCCTGATCACAGAATATTTCTCAAGAGCAAGTGTTTCTGGCTCCGTGCGTCTGGCATACCGACAGGTGTACCAGCACTTGATGGATGGTCATTTGACGCAGGACGATTTGGGTCAGATTCAAGCGGCACTGGACTTCCTGCTCCCGGTCTTTCCCACTGAACGCGAAGCACAGAAAACCTTCCGCGCGGCGCTTCTGAAAACAAAAGCCATGCTGAGAAGAAAAGCCTAAAAGTGAAGCAGGCAAACCAAAACATTCCCGTTGACACACTTCCAAAATGGAAGTGTGCCAGTGCTATTGGCGTGATTAGTCTCCCATGCCATCTGCATCTGCGATGGTATGGGAGATTTTCAGCTCTGTCGGCAGCTTCCAACGCAACTTATAGAACACGCAGATCTTCTACTGGCGGTTTGTGATATACAATCGCACCTGACCGGCAGCGCAGGAACGGCACTGCTCTGTGCGCAGGATCGCAGCATTCCCGTCATCGCTGTCAATCCGGACACCGCAGAGATTTCACACTTGAAAGATGGCTCTTTGACCTCTGAAATTGTCTGATTTACGCCGTCATATAAGCGCTATCGTCCCATAATCTACTCTCCCTATTGTAGGAATTTTATGCTATAATAGATCCATCATGGGGAGGATTGTCGAAACATGATTGTATACCTGCAGCTTATTGACACCGCAGAAGATCGCTCAAAATTTGAGCAGCTTTATGAGCAGTACAAGCAGTTGATGTTCTATACTGCTTTTCAGATTCTAAAACGCCCACAGGACGCCGAAGATGCGGTTCATCTCGCCTTTTTGAGCATCGCAGAAAATATTTCAAGAATTTCTGATCTGGACTGTCCAAAAACGCGCGCCTACATCGTTACAATAGTTGAGAGAAAAGCAATCGATATGCTCCGGGCAGAGCGGCGGCACCCATCTGTGCCGCTGGATGAATCAATCAACGGCGTTTCTGTAGAGTATAGCGGAGACAACGCGCTGGCAAAGGCAATTCTGGAACTGCCGGCTGCCTATCGTCAGTGCATTCTCCTGAAGTTCTATCATGGATACAGCACAAAGGAAATCGCCGGGATCATGCACCTTTCTCTTGCAAACACAAGTAAGCTCCTTCAACGGGCAAAAGCCAAGCTGAAGGAAATTTATCAGGAGGGAGGCGAAAGCCTATGATCACGGATGATGCGCTGCGGGCCGCTGCGAAAGAAGCCAGTCTTGCGCTAGCAGAGACGTTGGTACATGGCAGCAGTCAACAGCCGCCTTACATCCCAAGCAAGTCCTTTACATGCAAAATGAGCCGTCTGTGCCGCCGTGAACGCCACCCTGTTTTTTACCGGACAATCCAGCGCGTTGCCGCTGTGTTTCTGGCATTGCTTTTTACCGGAATCGGCTGGCTTACGGTTGATGCGGAGGCCCGTGCTGCAACAATTGCATGGTTCAGAAGCATTTCACAGAGCAGCATCGTATATCGCTTCCTGAATCCCGCGCCGCAGCAGACGTTGCCGGACTATGCTCCGACATGGCTGCCAGACGGCTTCGAGGAACAGGAGCACCACAAGGATGATCAGCGGTCCAGTTGGTATTACGTTTCCGGTTCAGACTTCATTGTCATTGAAGTTGACGTATATCACAGTGGTACGGTTCTATCGTTTATAGGAGATCGTTCTGGCTACGAGGAAGTCCATGTAAATCAATTTACTGCGTTGTTTGTCCCAGCTGATGGGAATTCCGGTATCAGCAATCTGGTATGGATCGATGAGCAGAATGGGCTCATGTTCTCAGTCGGTTCAACTCTTGAAAAATCCGTCATGTTGCACATTGCCGAAAGCATAGAGTTGTTACAATCTCCAAATCAAAAGAATTCTTGAAAATCATGTCCAAAAACACCTCCTTCCTGCGTTCTAATAGATAAGGCGAAGGAAGGAGGTGTTTTGTAATATGAAAAAGCGTATGGTCGTTCTATTGCTCGTAATGATTATGATTTCTGGACTATGTGTAAATGCCATGGCAACCGAACGTGCTTCGCAAATCAAACCAAAACTTTCGTTCAGCGGGAAAACGGCAAATTGCAGTGTAACTGTGGTCGAAGTCGGAAAACTGGCTGTCACACTTGAACTGTGGAATGGCAGTAAAATGGTTGACAGCTGGAGCGATACTGGGACGAACTACCTAAGTGTTTCTGGCAGCCATGCAGCAGTCAGCGGAACAACATATACTCTGATTGCTCATGGTACAGCTGGAGGCAATTCTTTCCGGGAGTCTACTACTGGTACTTGCCCGTAAGGGGTAAAAACAAACTTAATTTGATATGCCTGTTACATTGACAATGTTATGACAAATTACTGAAAGGAGCTGCAAACATGCAAAAGATCACCAAGAAGCCGCTAGCTCTTAAAATGAATACTATGGTAAGGAAGAGCTTCGCGATTGTATTGGCGATTTGTATTTTATTGCCAAGCTTTATTGCAACGGCGATTGCAGCGGATGTGACAGATGGCTTTTCTCAGAAAGCATCTGATAGCGGATATTTCTGTGTGGATGATTTGGAGAAAAACTCCGATATTTTAATTAAAACGGATACTGATGCTGTGACCTTTGTTGAGGATGGTCTACAAATTTATTTGTCAATCAATACTCCATATATCTATAGAGACACATATATTATTGGAGCAATGAAAAGCAAGCCGATCCGACAAGGCGGAAAATGGTATGTACCGAAAGACTTTTATGATCAATTTCTCTGCGCAGGAAACGTAAAAGTTCCATCAATATTCAATGGAGCACTTTTCTTTGCACAGGAAATTATGACCGCATTGTATGAAAACTGCGATGGTTCATTCTCTAAAAAACTTCTCGATGCAATTTTATTGCCAACTTCTATGGGTATTGGTGAGCCTCATTTGGACATGAGCCGAGTTTTTGTTGAAACGCCGTTAACTGAATACCCTAATACGCTAATGTCCGAAATGAAACGTCTCGGAATCAAGAATCCAGAAAAACTTACATACGGGGAATATGCTGTTATCAATGGAACTCAATCATTAGCTTCAGCTGGTATGGCTGCTGTAACAGAAAACAATCCAGAATTGAGTGGAATTGATTCAAATACGATGACTGTTGCGGAGTACACCGCGTGGCAGCAAAGTAACGCTTTGCAGAACTTCAAGAAAGGTTTAAGTACCGAGGCAATGGATTTTGCTGCAAAGAAAGGAATAACGCTCTCGGATTTGTCTTTTTTGAATCGCTATTTTTACGGCAACTATATGGAGGAAACGGATAATAACTTAAGGAATGCGTTACTTCAATTTTATTCAACAGATGTTGAATACTTGCAGAATCAAGCAAATCCGTTTGCCGATATTGCTGAAAGTGATTGGTTTTATGATGATGTTCTGCATAGTTTTTTCGGCGGACTTATAAAAGGAACCTCGAATGATACGTTTAGTCCAGATACTACTATTAGCAGGGGGCAAATAATTACTATTCTATATAGGCTAGATGGGGAGAAAAATCTTCCAGATAGTTCGGAGGTTCTACCATTTCCTGATGTGAGTAATAGCTGGTATTCTGACGCAGTTCACTGGGCAACACATGAGGGTATCATAAATGGTTATAACAACGGAAAGTTTGGCCCGAATGATCCGGTTACCCGAGAACAAATAGCTGTTATCTTGTGGCGATATGCTAAATATGCCGGATATGAAATGAGCACAGGGAAAACTATGAATATGTTTTCATTTGACGACGCTTCTGATATCTCTGAGTTCGCAATCGCCCCTATGCAATGGGCTTACGGCCATAGTATTATCAATGGCACCTCATCAACGACCCTTTCTCCACAAGGATATGCTACTCGTGCTCAATTTGCAGCTATTATATGCAGATTCTGTGCAAAAGCTATGAAGTGATTAAGGCGATGGCGCGAAGCCCAGCCGGATGCTGGGCTTCCAACAAAATTTCGTATTATTATTATGATGATGCGTCCAATGCTGAAATGAACACAGCACTGATTTCTTCGTACGAAGGAGAAAATCAAAAGCTTGATGATTTTCGTAGTGAGGTGCTGGGATTTGGGGACGATGCTGACTATTACGCACTATGGATGTATTTTTGGGATGAGCTGCTAGGCGAAAAAGCACCAGACCGATATGTTGCGTAATTCTGCATGGAGGAAATCTAATGAAAAAGTTACTTGCGTTAATCTCATGTATTGTAATCTGCAGTATATGTGTAATTCCAGTAAATGCAAACGCATATCCAATTCTAAGCGACTGGGCAAAAGAAGAGGCCTATCTTGCTGAGGCGAATGACCTTTTTCCAGGTGGTGAGATGCATGACGATTTGCGTTGCGCTGCTTCCCGTGGACAGGCGGCATGGTATGCGGTGCTGTTGGCAGAGACTCTTCTAGGACATGAGATTGAAAATGCTGCATCGGGTGTTTTCTCGGATATGTCCAATTCCTTTTTCAAAAACATAGTGGATAAAGCATATACAGCTGGTATTGTGAACGGCCAAAAAGACGGAGAATTTCATGAAAAAGATATGGTGACCCGTGAGCAGTATGCAGCTATGCTTTATCGAACAATAAAGTATGTGGAGCAGGAACGAAATACAAGTGTATTAACTCAAGTGCAAGGCACAATTCAATTTGAAGATGATGAGAAGATATCAAACTGGGCCAAAGAGTCGGTTCATGCGTTAGCTTCTCTTGGTGTCATTCAGGGTACATCGCAAAGTAATTTTGAGCCGCAACGAGAAGTTAGCTTTGAACAGATGCTTGTACTTTCTTACCGGTGCTTTTCGATTTTTAAGACATGAAGTCTCCGAGCCTCAGGCGCAAACAGTGGAAACACCGGGCATTGACCAGAGTGATGCAGAATATGACAATGTAAAGACTTGGAGCTGGGCGCCGTATGAAACGCTCTATCGGACGGATGGCGTCCGCATGGGGCTGGTGCGGGAGGCCGATGGGACGCGGCACATCGGAGAAATCCCTGACACAAAGGTCTGGATCCGGCTGAAGGACGGCACGCTTCTTTCTGACGAGCCGTTTGACGCCTGCATCGACTATATGGGCACGCCGGAGGGTGAGGTCTACTGCATCCGAAACGGCACCGGTTACCGCTATACCGTCAGCGCCGGAGACGGAAGCTTCCGGCTGAGCGAGGTGGACGAGCCGAAGTCGTTGGAGGAAGACCAGTTCGGCTATCGCCTGCGCGTTACCCGCTGGGACAGCTGTGAACCGTGCTATGGCATTGTGACCGCAGACGGAGCAGAGGTGATCGCGCCGGTCTATGAGCGCGTGGAGATCCCATTCCCGGATCGCTTCCTGCTCTATGAGGGTGGCGCGTCGCAGGGGCCGGTCATGGGCCGGTGCCGGCTAACGGACGAGAACGGGAGCACGCTTTGCGCGCGCTTCCATTGGATCGATTACAGCGTATTTGACGATGGCTATGTCGGCATCGCGGTATGTTACGGTGAACGTGCGGCATATCCGTGCTATGACGAGGACGGCCAGCCGATGCCGGAGGGGGATTGGCTCCCCGGTTGGGGGCGGGAGGTTTGGCGCTAGACCATCC
>OGQI01000990.1_pt1 | contig 20577 bp, 7 predicted proteins | sample 1553171 | NCBI WGS metagenome assembly OGQI01 (sample SAMEA2579988, study PRJEB22360) | human gut metagenome | biome: human gut; feature: human-associated habitat; material: faeces | place: Denmark | collected 2008/2010
TACCCGACGTTACGGGCAAATACGACACCGGTGCGCTTGCGGCGGCTCTCAACACGGACGCAATGCTTACCATGTCCGACGTTGCCGAGCTGACGGGAGACCAATCGCCCGTATTTTCGTCTGAGGACGAGGTATGGGTTATTGTGCAGCTTTCGGACGATTCGCTCGTGAGCAGATACAACAACGGAGAAAACGAAAAATATTCTTCCATAGACAAATATCTGGAAAGCTCGTCCGCAAAAGGTCAGGCTGCCGTGCTTGAAGCAAAGCAGACTGCTCTCATGGCAAAGCTTTTGAAGGCGGGCATCGCAATCGAGTTCAAATACAATTATACATCGGTTATGAACGCTTTTGCGGCAAACGTCAGATACGGAGATATTGCCAAGATAAAGGCGTATAACGACGTCGAGAACGTTATCGTGTCCGAGCTTTACGCCGAGCCTACGGTAGACGTTACGGAAAACTTTGTCAATGTGTATGAATCTACCGGTATTTTCAACAGCTCCGACTGCGGCTACGCGGGAGAGGGCATGGTTGTTGCCGTGCTGGATACGGGTATTAACAGAATGCACGAGGCCTTCCAGCATCAGCCCGATTCGGACACAATGGCAATGGACAGGTCTTATATTTCCTCTATGCTTGCGTCCGGCAAGCTCAAAGCCAGCTCCATTTACAACGGACTGAGCGTTGACGACGTATATTACAGCGACAAAATCCCTTATGCTTTCGACTATGCCGACGACGACCCCGACGCTTATCCCGGCAGCAACCCTCACGGCGTTCACGTTTCCGGCGTTATCGTGGGAAAATCCGACGTGATTACCGGCGTTGCTCCCGAGGCGCAGCTCGCTACCATGAAGGTTTTCAGCGAGGAGCACTCCGGCGCATATCAGATGGACATTCTCGCCGCCCTCGAGGACAGCGTTGCTTTGGGCGTTGACGCGATTAACATGAGTCTTGGCTCGACCTCCGGCTTTGCTACGGCAGGAGAGTCCGGCATCATCGACGGCGTGTTCAATGCCGTCAGAGAAGCGGGGATTACCCTTTGCGTTGCGGCGGGCAACGAATACAACTCCTATATGAACAGCGCCTACGGCAGCTCCGCTCTGACTAGCAACCCCGACACGGGTACAATCGGCAGCCCCGGCAGCTACTATGCTTCCTTCACGGTTGCTTCTATAAGCGGCGTCAAGACTCCTTACATAGTTGCCAACGGCGAAACTGCGGCTTACTTTGACAATGCGGTCAACCCTCAGAGCGTAGAGTACGATTTCTTCGACATGCTTCTCGGCGAGCAGCAGAGCAGAGTGTTTGAATATGTGACCGTACCCGGCATAGGCTATCCTTCGGACTATGACGCGTTGAGGAGCAGCGGAATAGACATCAGCGGAAAGATTGCTCTTGTCAAGCGCGGCACCTCAAGCTTCGAGGATAAGGCATCTGCGGCTTACGCTGCGGGCGCGGCAGGTATAATTATTTACAACAACACGACGGGTATGATAAGGATGTCCATAGGTAAGAACCTCGACATCGCAGCCTGCTCGATTAACAAGGAAGTGGGCGACATCCTTGCAAGTCGCCAGACGGGAACCATGGAGGTCAACAGAGCCAACCTCGCAGGTCCTTTCATGTCCGATTTCAGCTCCTGGGGACCTTTGCCCAGCCTGACGCTCGAACCGGATATCACCGCACACGGCGGCGACATTCTGTCTGCCGTTACGGGTTACGACCAATACGCCATTCAGAGCGGAACCAGTATGGCTACGCCCAACCTCGCAGGCGTCGTTCTGCTTGTGAGACAGTATTTGCAGGAAAAATATCCCGACATCACGGCTTCGCAGCTGTGGTCCATGACTCAGCAGCTCATCATGAGCACGGCTACAATCGCTTACAACGAAGAGGGCAATCCTTATTCGCCCCGCAAGCAGGGCGCGGGACTTGCCAACCTTGACGGCGCGCTCGCGACGCAGGGATATCTGACGGTGGACGGCAGCGATTACGCCAAGCTGTCTCTTTACGACGACCCCGAGCGCACGGGCAAATACGAGCTTGAATTCAACGTGGTCAATATGGGTACCACTGCTCTTAACTACACGCTCAACACCAAGGTCATGACCGAGCAGTGCACCTACGTCAGGGACTACAAGGTTTGGACGATTCTTGAAAAGGCGTATATGTTCACCGACAGCAAGATAGAGGTCAGTGTGACAAACGGCACGTACACCGATACCACCAACACGGTTTCGGTTCCCGCAGGTCAGACCGCAAAGCTCAAGGTGACTATCACTCTTGCCGAAAACGAAATAAAATATCTCGAAGACAATTTTGAAAACGGAATGTATGTGGAAGGCTTCGTGGAGCTGCTTGCCGGAGAGGGCGGCGTAGATTTGTCTATACCTTATCTCGCGTTCTACGGAAGCTGGCTTGACCAGAAAATGTTCTGGGAGGACTACTACGAGGTGGAGGAGTCCGCAAACGACGCGTCGGTGCTGGACGAAGACAAAGTGCAGGCCTTGATTTATCCCACCACTCCGCTTGCGGCGCTTGAGCCCTTCCTCGACGAAGAAGGCGAGTGGAACGCTTATCTGCTTCCTCTCGGCATGTATCCCTACACGTTGCCCGACACCGAAAAGGCAATCAACCCCGACACCGAAAAGGCGGCTCTCACCTATGACGAGGACGGACTTTTTGCCCTGTATCAGGTTTATATGAACATGGTTCGCGGCGGCAAAAAGGTGGACTTCACCATTACCAACAAGCTGACGGGAGAGGTCATCCACGAGGAATCCTTTGAAAACGTGAGAAAAGCGGGTCTCGGAAGTCCCACGTTCCTTTACAACGGAAACAGTCTCGAAGAGGACGTCGATTTTTATGACCAGCTGCTGCTCACGCCCAGCAGACTTTCTCTTGCCAACAACACGCAGTACACGGCTACCATTACGGGATACGTGGACTACAAGGACGGAATAGTGCCCAACAACACCTATTCCTTCGATTTCAGAATAGACAACGAGAATCCCGTTCTTACCAAAGTCGAGTATCGTACCGAGATTGAGAGGGACGACAAAAAGAATCCCATACATACGTACATGGATTTGTACGTCTATGACAATCAGTATGCGGCGGCGGTTCTTCCCTGCTTTATAACCGGAGAAAACCAAAACGCAACTCTTCAGATGCTGAGCAGCCACGCCATTCCCGTAAGAGGAGAGAGAAGAAGCGTAACCAAAGTGTCTTGGGACATAACCGAATATCTGGATTATGCCGACGAGAATTACGATTTCTTCTTCATACAGCTTACAGACTATGCGCTCAACACCAGTATGTTTGCCGTTACGCTGCCCAGAGACGTGACAGACGTTCAGCTGAAGGAAACCGAGCTGACTCTGAGCGTAGGGGAGCTGTACGAGGTGACTCCCATTGTCACTCCCGACGACCAGTGGACGGACGGCTTTGTTTGGAGCAGCAGCAACGAAGATGTCGTCAAGGTGCAGGACGGTGAAATTTACGCCGTCGGAAAGGGTACCGCTACGGTGACGGTCGTGGACAAAGACACGCTCCTGAGCAACGATCCCCGTTGGGAGGGCGCGGCTACAATCAGGGTAACCGTGCTCGGCGAAGGCGACGACGGCTATGTCGCGCAAAAAGCTCCCGCATTGGAGGATATAGAAACCACTTTCTATGAATATCTCTATGCGCACAACAGAGTAAACGACGACGATTGGAATCCCGATTATCCTCGATTCATAACCGGTACGGTAAAGATTTATCCGGGCGAGAAAATCAAAATAGATTATGTCGTGAAGCCTTGGTACATAGATTTGTCCAACTATGACATAGAATGGAAATCCAGCAACACGCGCTATGTTACTTACAGTCAGGACCAGTACGGAAACGACGAAATAACTGCCGTCAAGGAGGGAAGCGCTACCGTTTCCATAACGCTTCGTCCCAAAGCAGGTTCGGGTATATCCGGCGTGCCTTTCTCCGTATACGTAAACATAGAGGTTCTTGACCCGTACATAATATCCAACTATGTTCTGACACGTTATTACGGAGTGGGCGAGCTTATCGACGGCGTTATGACTGCGGAGCTGCCCGACGACGAAATGTACAACGCAATCGGCGACGACGCATTTGTGGGGAACACTTCAATTGAGAAGGTGATTATTCCTCAAGGCGTGGGCAGTATAGGCAAGCGTGCATTTAAAGATTGCAAAAACCTCAAAGAGGTTGTATTGCCCGAGCACGAGACGGCAGGCAAGACGGAAGCTCTTACTACCATAGGCGAAGATGCATTCAGGGATTGTCTCCTGCTTTCTAAAATCAATATAGGCTCCGGCGAAGGCTGCGCGCCCGTCAACACGATTTTCCACAGAGCGTTCATGAACTGCAAGCACCTGACAGACGTTGATTTCAGCACCATGAGCTGGCTGGGCGACAGTGTGTTTGAGGGCTGTACGGCAATCAAGACAGCAAACATTCCTTATCTTGCGACGGCAGGTTCCAACGTGTTCGGCGGATGCAGCTCTCTGACCTCTGTCGAGATGAGCGTCAACACGGCTATGGGCGAGGGAATGTTCAGGAATACTTCTATAACACGTGTTACCATTCCTCAGAGCAAAGTTGCCGCAATGGCTTTCTACGGCTGTGCGAGACTGTCCGAAGTCAACTTTACGGGCGCGGTTACGGAAATAGGCGACAGCGCGTTCAACGGCTGCTCGGGTCTTTCCAAAGTGTCCTTTACTGCGGACGCGACGCTTGAAAAAATCGGCGTGAGCGTGTTTGCGGGAGCAAGCAAGCTCAAATCCTTCAACGTGGCAAGCGGAAACACCAATTTCGTGCTTTCCGAAGACAAGGCGGTTGTTTACAATGCCGACCAAACGGAAATCGTCATGATAGCGCCCGGATATAACTTCAACAACTACACCTTTGCTTCGACGTTAAAATCGCTCGGACGCGGCATTTTCAGCGGCAGAACCGATATAATCGACCTTGATTTGAGCGATACCGATATTGAAGTTATAGGCGACTACGCTTTCTACGGCAACACCGTGTTGCAGACAATCACTTTCCCCGACAGTTTGAAGAGAATCGGCGAAGGGGCGTTCGGAGTCTGTTATGCTCTGGATGAAATCGTCATTCCCGCAGGCGTTGAGGTCGGCGCGCGCGCTTACTACAACTGTGTGGCGAGCAACAGCCAAAGTCAGATTGTGGACGGTCCTCAGAAGATTACGATAGGCGACGGCGCCGTTATCGGACAGGAAGCGTTTGCTGTTTGCGAGGGAGTTTTCTCGCTCGAACTCGGCAATGACGTTACGCTCGGCGCAGGTGCGTTCTACCTGTGCAGCAATCTGGGCAGGGGAACGGTTGAGCTCGGAAATCTGACGGAAATCCCCGAAGCCTGTTTCGGATTGAACCTGTCGCTTGAAAATATCGACCTGTCCGGCGTCAAGAAAATAGGCGCAAACGCGTTTTCCACCAACTACAACGGTCAGGTGGCCGGCGGCTCCCTGACAAGGATTGACCTCTCTTCCGTTGAAGAACTTGGCGATTACGCTTTCTTCGGACAGATGTCACTGGAAGACGTGACGTTGGGCTCCGGACTCAAGGAAATCAGCAAGTACGCTTTTGCTTATTGCGTTACGTTGAGCGAAATCAATCTCGACAGTGTTGAGATAATCAGAGAGGGCGCATTCTTCTACAATATAGGTTCAACCAATTTGACGGATACCTATCCCGGCGCGGGACTGACGGAGCTTAATATGCCCGAAGTGCGTATTGTGGAAGCCGGTGCATTTGAGTATGCGTTATGGGTTGAAAAGGTCAACATGCCCAAGGTGGAGGAAGTCGGTGAAATGGCATTCTCGGGATTGCTTGCCACCGCAACCGACAGCAGCGGAAATCAGTGGAACGTAATCCTCAGCTCTTTGAAAGAGGTTACGCTGCCTACGGATTCCGAAATAGACGTGGTTCTGAATAACGGCGCGTTCTATTTGTCGGGCAGCCTTGAAACGATTAACTGTGAGAGAGTTGTTTCCATGGGCGACGCTGTGTTTATGTATTGCATGAGCGTCAAGGAAATCAATGCTCCCGAGTGCACGGAAATCGGTCAAATGTGCTTCTATCAAGCGGAGAGCGCTACGAAAATCTATGTTCCTTTGATTGAAGAAGTGCCTGACGGCGCGTTCTTGGGAACGGAAGCTCTCACCTCAGTCGACTTGCCCAATGTTGTTCGTTTCGGCGTCGGAGCGTTCAACGGAACCGGTCTCGAAAGCTTTACTTTCACTCAGAAAGAAATTGAGTCGATAGGCGACGGCGTGTTCGCTCATGCCAAAAACCTGCACGAGTTTACCAGAACCGTCAACGGCAAGACGACCGACAGCTTCAATCTCGGCTCCGGATACTTTGTGGAAGACGGCGTACTTTACGGCACGCTGCCCAACGGAGGATATCAGCTGCTTTCCTATCCCGCACAGAAGGAGGACAGAGTTTACACCGTTCTCGACAACACTGTGAGAATAGGCACCGGCGCAGGCGCGGGAAGCGATTATCTCGAAGTTCTCGTGCTGCCCAGAACACTCAAAACCATAGGCGACTCTGCCTTCTATGATTGCGAAAAGCTCAAAACCATAGAGTTCAGGTCGTATATCATGCCCGAGCTTGAAGGCATTACAACCAACGACTATAACAAGGTAGCAAACAATGTCGGAGAAATTTTCCAACCCGGAGAAAACATCGTTTACTACAATATGGCGTATGAAGCCGTTTGGTATCTGTACTTCAACCTCGGCGGACAGCTGGGAGTAGCCGAAGACATCGTGGCTATCGTGCCCGAAAACGGAGTTGGCTATGATAATTGGTTGACAAATTTGTATTTTGACTATATTATTAAAGGTGCGAATGCAAAAGCCGACGAAACCGTTGCTGCCGAAGAGCTGATAAATGAACTGCCCGACGTCAGAAGTATTACTCTTAAAGACGAGACCGCAATTGCTGCGGCGAGAGCGGCTTACAACCTGATACCCAACGCGCAGCAGAGGTCGATGATTACTTCGGCATACAACACTCTGGTTGCCGCCGAAGAGAGGATTCAGCAGCTTAAGTCAAGTTCTAAGGATCCAGGCGAGCCTACCGACCCCGAGACTCCCGTCGTAGACGAAAAGGACGAGACAATCAAAAAGCTGAAGACCACGGTTATCGTACTTGCAATCGTTGCCGGCGTGATTGCGCTTGGTTTCGTGGCTTACGTCGTATTCGACATTGTCAGAAAGAACAAAGCCGTATGCGCAGAGGCTGAACAACAGGTCGACGACAAGAAAGAAGAATAAGCTTTCCTTAACTCGACGGTGCTTTGGAATTTCTCCCCCGCAGGACCGAAAAGTCCTGCGGCGGGAAAGAGGAGAAATAGATGAAAAGCAAAAAATTTCTAATTGTTATTCTGATTATAGGCGTCTGTATGCTGCTTACGGGCTGCAAGCTTGTCGACCACAAGCAAAGGGAAGAAATTACCGATGCAGGCTATGTGTACGAAGCGGTGCTGGACTTCAACGGAGGCAGAGCGAGCAATTACGATTATATAAAGTATGCATGCAAGAGCGGCACGAAAATTAAAGAACCGGACACTATGTATCCCACTTTGACCGGCTATGAAATCATAGGCTGGTATGTAAAGCCTTCCGCGGACAGCGACGTTGCGGATATAGACAGCTGGGAAACATGGGATTTCTCTACGGATACGGTGACTGACAACATAACGCTGGTTGCCAGATGGAGAAGATTGCGCAGCTTTTCTTTTGGATATTATGACAATATTGTACCCGAAGGCGGCGGCGACGCTGTAAAAACTTGGGTGGAGCTTAGGAGTGTAAACAAGAGCATAGACGGGACTGAGTTTATTTGCGGAAATATAACCGAAAGCAATTATTCCAATATGAATTCCAAGCTCACCGACAAAACGCTTCTTAGCGGATTTAACTCCGAGCAACCTTTTTATGCCGACGAAGCATTGACTCAAGAAATAGCGCTGAGCAGTCTTGTTCATCCCGTTACGTCGGAGGAGGACCTCGACAGCAATCAGGAGAATGCTACTTACAGAATTTACTGCGAATATCTTGAAGGAACCTGGACTATTCTGGATTCGTCCAAACAAGTTACGCTTGGCAACGCCAATTATTATCTTTTAGGCGACATTACACTCCAGACCAGTCAGATGTATGTGGATTCGGATTTTAACAGAGAGGAGTGCACGGTTTCCAATCCTACGCTCAGATTTACGGGTACGATTAAAGGCAACGGTCACAAAATCATATTTGAAAAGCGTTTGCAGCCCATTTATCAGCGTCAGAGCACGTTGTTTATAGGATTTTTCGGAGTTCTGGACGGAGCGACGATTGAAGATGTGACGTTTGAAGGAATCGATTTCAGTTTGGCTTTGCCTTCGGGAACAAACCCGAGTATCAGATTCGGTTTTCTTGCCGGAAACATAATCAACTCCACACTCAAAAATGTTACGGTCAACGGTTCGCTGACTATCGAGAACACGGAAGGCAACAACAACGTGAACCAGCTGATAAGCGACGAACTGTGGTTCGGCCAGAAGGACGATGCGACGGTTGTTGACGGATGCAATTTCAACATTGACGTCGACGACAAACGTCCGAGCAATTCTTAAATCTTTAAGCTATGCGCTTTTAGAATAAAATCAAACGGAGGTTTCAAAATGAAAAAACTCAGACTCACAAGACTTCTTGCTGTGATTCTTGCGGTTATTATGGTACTTCCTCTATTTGCGGCTTGCAATAAGAACAGGAAGTACGATAATGAAAAGGACCAGCTGGTTGTCGGACTTGAAGAGCCGGACGGCGTTTTCAACAGTTTCTTCGCAACATCGGGAAACGACACCACGGTTGCAGGTACGGTTGCCGCGAGCTTGATAAGCATGGACAAAAACGCTAAAATCGTCTGCGGTCCCGAGTATCCCAGCGTTGCGTTGGATTTCATGCAGAAGGTTACTTACGACCCCAGCAATCCCAATGCGACGGAGGTAATTGACGGCGTAACCTACACGGATTATTATTTCGTGCTGAAAAACAAGGTTAAATACAGCGACGGAACGCCTTTGACTATCAAGGACGTGCTGTTCACCTATTATGTCTATCTCGACACCTCTTACATAGGTTCCAGCACGATGTATTCGACGGATATTATAGGGCTTCAGGCTTACAGAACGCAGACCGATGACGAAAACGCGCAGGAAAACCTCGATTATCAAATGCTGCAATCTGCTGTTTCAAGACGTAACAGCCTTGTTGAAGCTTACAAGGATATCAAAAAGAACGAATACAATGACAATCTTGTCGCTGCCAATCTCAGGGATGAATTGAGCTATACCGTAGACGATGACGGTGTGAGACACTATACTCTCAAGAGCACCATGCGCGACAAAATCAGAGAAGAGTATCCCGCTACGCAAGGTTCCGAAACCGAAATGGGCGTGGATTTGGCTGCCGACTATGAATATGTTGCCCAGACCTTCTATGAGGAATTGGAGACGGATTACAGCAACAACATGGGCGCCTGGGATACAGACGACCTTCGCGACCTCATACTCAACGACACGCAGATGTTCCTCTATGCCGAGGGCTTCATTGCTGACGAGCTGAACGATCAGGGACAATGGAGACCTCCTGCGAATCATCAGTACAGAGATTGGACGGATGACGACAAGGAAAGAGCAATAAACCTTGTTTTCCAAAACAAGATGCCCAACGAGTTTGAAAGCATCATCACCGCGTGGGGAACTGCCATGACGGTTTTGGACCAGTTCAAGGCGGAAGCATATACGTTCTATCTGGAAGCCAACAAAGGCAATGTGCCCAATATCAGCGGCATAACCTGGAACAAGCAGTGGCTTGCAGATGACCCCGCTTCAGTATATCTCGATGAAAGTATGGTTCCCGGTTCCGAAATATTCAACAAGGAAGCAAAGACCATAACAATCACAAACGACAACGGCGTGACCACCACCTATCCTTTGGCGGAGTACGACGCAAACGGAAATATTGTCAGCGGCTACGAGGTCATAAAAATCCGTATAAACGAGGTTGACCCCAAGGCGGTGTACAACTTCTCCATTTCTCCCATGCCCATGCACATCTATTCGCAGCAGGAGCAAATCGACGCGTGGGACGGCTTGACCAATTTCGGCGTAGCTATGGGAAGCATTGACTTTATGACCGATATGAGAGGGATTACCATACCCGTAGGCGCAGGTCCTTATCAGGCTTCCAATGCTGCCGGTACTGTAACCGGTTCCAGCCTGAAATATAAGGATTTCTTCACCGGTACGTCGGTTTATTTTGTGAGAAACGAGTATTTCTACACTCTGTTCAGCGGATGGGATTCTACAACTCAGACCGAAATATACAAGAAGAGAGATATGTCCAAGCCCGACGAGTTTGCTTATGTAATCTGCTCGGAGGAGGACGCAAAGTCCAACAATGCCAAAATCAAGCGTTATCATTACTATGTAATCAACTCCATGAGAATGTATTCCTCATTGCAGGCGGGAGATATTCATTACGCTACTCCCTCCGCCAAGCAGGATACCGTAAACGACCTTAACGTAAACAAAAAGAGCAGAGAGCAATTCGATTACGTATTGGTGGACAATCTCGGTTACGGTTACATCGGTATCAACGCCGGACAGAAGGGGCTTGAAAATGTCCACGTGAGAAGAGCAATTGCTCACTCTATCGATTTGCAACTGTTCCTCAATTATTATCCCGGAGGACTTGCGGAAATTATTTATCGCAGTATGTCGTCTGTGAGCTGGGCTTATCCCGAGGGACTGACGGAGGCTTATTATCCTTACGACAATACGGCAAACAGAGATAAAATAAGGGCCGAGCTTGACCTTGCGGTGGCGGACGGCTACCTCACGAGTGTGGGCAATGCATATTATTACAACGGCAAACCGCTCAAACTGACCTTTACTATATCCGGCGACACTCAGGACCACCCGGCTTATCAGGTGCTTTACAACGCTGCCGAGGTTCTCAACAACAACTTCGGTACCGATATCACCGTCAAAACGGATATTTCCGCACTGAAAAAGCTTGCAACGGGCAGTCTGCAAGTGTGGGCGGCGGCGTGGAGCTCCACGGTTGACCCCGATATGTATCAGGTTTACCACGAGGATTCCAAAGCCACCAGCGTGTGGAACTGGGGCTACAGAGAAATTTTGGATGACTCCAATGCAACTCTGTTCTCTTATGAAAGAGGAATAATAGACGTTCTCTCGAGATATATAGAAGAAGCGCGTACAACGCTTGACCAAAACTCCAGAGCCGAGACCTACGAGCTGGCGCTTGAGGAAGTAATGAAGCTTTGCGTTGAAATCCCGACATATCAGAGAAAGAATCTGTTCGTCTTTAATAAGAATGTTATTGACGCAGACAGCCTGCTTACATCCAACGATTCCGAATCCGTAAAACAGGTCACTCCTTATCAGGACCCTATGAGCAGAGTCTGGGAAGTAAGTTTTGTAAATCAAGACTGAACGATGCCTGATTTATAAAATTATTCGGGGGAGGGATACCTTCCCTCCCCCTGTAATATTTTAAGGAGCATATATGTTCAAATACATAGTCAAAAGATTGCTGCTTTCCATATTGATATTGCTGGGTATCTCTATCATACTTTACGTATTGATAAGATTGATGCCTGACGATTTCGTCAGCAAGCAGATACAGAATATTATCGCGGGAGGAAGCGAAGTCACCCAGGATATGATTGACGCCCTTTACGAGGCTTACGGACTTAACGGTACGTGGGCTGAAGGCTATATCAAATGGTTGGGAAACTTCGTTACCGGAAACTGGGGTGATTCCTTTGTTTATGCCCGTCCCGTTGCCGAGGTTATCGGTCAGTATATGTGGATATCCTTCGGTATTTCCGTTGTGTCCCTTATTTTCCAGTTCCTTATTGCAATTCCTTTGGGCGTAACTGCCGCTACGCACCAGTACGGCGTGGTTGACTATACTGTTACCGTACTTGTGATTATAGGCATATCGCTGCCGGCCTTCTTCTTCGGCAAATTTTTGCTGACTATTTTCGGCAAGGGCTACGGCGGTCTGGAAATTTTGCCTTCCAGCGGACTGACAGATCCGAGTCAGACGTTGACGGGCTTTGCCAAATTCGTGGATTTGATTTATCACTTGATACTTCCTATGTTTGTTTTGACCATTCTTTCGGTCGGCGGACTTATGAGACATACGAGAACCAATATGCTCGAGGTTTTAAATTCCGACTACATAAGAACGGCGAGAGCCAAAGGTCTGTCCGAAAAGAAGGTCGTCTACAAGCATGCTTTCAGAAACACCATGATTCCGTTGGTCACAATGCTTGCGGGTACTCTTCCCGGATTGTTCGGCGGCGCCATGATTACGGAGCAGGTGTTCAATATACCCGGTATCGGAAACAAGGCTTACAGAGCCATGATTGACGGCGACATACCTTTCACTATGTCGTACAATATGTTTATTTCCATTATGACAGTTGTGGGCGTTTTGCTTTCCGACTTGGCATACGGCTTGGTTGACCCCCGTGTCAAGATTGGAAAATAGGAGGAATGAAATGGAAGAAAAAGATAAAAATTTAGTTCAGGAAACCTCCGAAAACGCTACTTTGACGGAACAAATGGAGGAGGAAAGGGAGTTTCTTTCCGACAAGGCAAAAATCATGTCACCGGGCAGACTTGTGGCAAAAAGGTTTTTCCGCTCCAAGCTGTCGGTAATCGGTTTGGTAATACTTATCGCGCTTTACGTATTGAGTTTTGTCGGACCGTGGTTTACGGGTTATCATTACAGCGAAATAGACCAGAATCCCGGCAATATAAAATATACGATGGAATATGTTGAGGACGGAGATTACTGGCAGATTCTGGAGGATATTCCGACTCAAAATCTCAACGACCCTCCCAGTTCAAGACATTGGCTGGGCACAGACGGCAAAGGCCGCGACGTGCTGACCAGAACGTTCTGGGGAGGAAGAATTTCCATGACGCTGGGCTTTGTCGTTATTTTGCTGGAAGGTCTTATCGGTATCGTGCTCGGCGGTATTGCCGGCTATTTCGGAAAATGGGTTGACCAGCTCATCATGCGTATAGTGGATATATTCATGTGCGTCCCGACATTCCCGATTATGCTGATTGCCGGTACCTTGCTCGACGCTTATGAAATAAACGGTATGTCGCGTATTTACTGGCTGATGCTTGTTCTGACGATTTTCGGCTGGGCGGGGATTTCCCCTTTTGTGGGCGGGTTTCCATATCGGCTGGGCGGGTATTGCCCGTTTGGTGCGCGGTCAGATACTCATGTTGAGAGAGCAGGAGTACATGATTGCGGCGGAGGCGACGGGACTGTCTACGTCAAGAAAGATATTCAAGCACCTGATTCCCAACGTCATGCCGCAGCTTATTGTTTCCATGACGATGGGACTGGGCGGAATTATCATTTCGGAAGCCACGCTCAGTTATCTGGGACTCGGCGTTCAGGAGCCTTACGCTTCCTGGGGAACAATGATAAACGCCATCAAGGATATGGAAAGCGAGGTTTATCAGATTGCATATCAATGGATTCCGCCCGGAATCTGTATCATACTCGCTGTGCTGGGCTTCAACTTTGTAGGCGACGGCTTGCGCGACGCTTTTGACCCGAAAATGAAGAGGTAACGGTTATGGATGAAAAGAACAATAAAAATAATCTGGAAGTAACTGAGACCGCGGAGGAAAAGGTAGACAAGGCGGGCGAACAGACTGAGCAGGATGAAAACTTCTTCAAAAAGACCTGGAACAGGGTACGTAAGCTGTTCAAAAAGGACGAGGAAGTCAGCAAGCATTACATTTCCGCCAAGGAATCCCGCCGCATATCCAAAGAGAACCTCAAAATCACTTTGGAGTTTGAAAAGAAAAAACGCAGAAAAAACGTGCCCGAAAGCGAGTATCTCACAGTAATGAAGGACCCGCAGAATGTCGTTGAGTTTGACGACCTTCACACCTACTTCTTTACGGACGTGGGTGTGGTCAAGGCGGTTGACGGCGTTTCCTTCAATATACCCAAAGGGAAAATCGTCGGCGTTGTCGGCGAATCGGGCTGCGGCAAGAGCGTGACTTCGCTTTCGCTCATGCAGCTTGTTCAGGCGCCGCAGGGACAAATAGTTTCCGGCTCCATTCGTTTTGAAGGAACGGATTATTCTTACGACGAAAAACGCAACAAGATTCCCATTTACAAGCTGGATGAAAACGGAAATCAGGTTTTTGACGAAAAGGGTAAGCCTGTGATTGAAACAAACGAGTTCGGCGTACCGCAGTACAAAACCGAGCGCAAGGTTTTCGACATAGCCAAAATGCCCAAATACGAAATGCACCGTATCAGGGGCAACTTGGTCGCCATGATTTTCCAAGAGCCTATGACAAGCTTAAATCCCGTTTTCACAATCGGAAATCAGCTGGATGAGGTGACTCTGCTGCACGTTGAAGGCGCGACGAAGGAATACGCCAAAAAGCGCAGTATAGAAATGCTTGAGCTTGTCGGCATAGCCATGCCGGAAAACATCTACAAGCGTTATCCGCACGAGCTCAGCGGCGGTATGCGGCAGCGTGTTATGATAGCCATGGCGCTTATCTGCAATCCCGAGCTTATCATTGCGGACGAGCCCACGACGGCTCTGGACGTCACCATTCAGGCTCAGATTCTCGACCTGCTGCGCGAAATCAAGAACAAAATAAACGGCAGCATCATGCTGATAACTCACGACCTGGGCGTTATTGCCGAAATGGCGGATTACGTAGTTGTCATGTATGCGGGCAAGGTGATTGAGCGCGGCACCGCTCTGGAAATTTTCCAAAATCCTTTGCACCCTTACACGATGGGACTGCAAAAGAGCAAGCCTGCCGTAAACAAAAAAGTGGAAAGGCTTTACAATATTCCCGGACAGGTGCCTAACCCTGTCAATATGCCGTCCTATTGTTATTTCAAAGACAGGTGCGACAAGTGCATAGGCAAGTGCAACGGCGAATATCCTCCCATGATACAGGTTACGCCTACGCACAGCGTTTCGTGCTATCTCTACAACGAGAACAAAAAGGAGGGTGAATAAGATTATGGAAGAAAAGAAAAATCAAGCCCTCAACGACGCTGTTGAGAATGAAGAAAATGTGGCGGTCGCCGCCCAAAGCGCCCCTGCCTCCGACGACCTGTGTCTGACAGATGAGGAAAAGGGAAAGCTGCTCGTTGTAAGACATCTCAAAAAATATTTTCCGCTTAAAACGGACTTTTTCGGCAGACCTCTGACTTACGTGCGCGCTGTGGACGACGTTTCGTTCACCGTTGATGCCGGCAAAACAATAGGTATAGTCGGCGAATCCGGCTGCGGCAAGACGACTATGGGACGCACGATTCTGCGCCTGCACAGCGTCACCGACGGTCAGGTTATTTTTGACGGAAAAGACATAAGCAAGCTAAAACCCAAAGAGCTGCGTGCGATGCGTCCTCAGATTCAGATGATTTTTCAGGACCCGTATTCCAGTCTTTCGCCCCGTATGCCGGTCGGCGAAATCATAGGAGAAGCGGTGAGGCAGCACAATATAGTGCCAAGAGAGCAGTACAGGCAGCACATTCTCGACACGATGAAGAAGTGCGGCTTGCAGACTCACTACTTTGAAAGATATCCGCACGAGTTCAGCGGCGGTCAGCGTCAGCGTATCTGCATTGCGCGCGCGCTTGCCTTGAAGCCCCGTCTTGTCATCTGTGACGAGCCTGTTTCGGCGCTTGACGTGTCCATTCAGGCGCAGATAATAAATCTGCTTGAAGATTTGCAGCGCGACATGAATCTCACTTATATATTCATTTCGCACGACTTGTCCGTCGTGGAGCATATAAGCGATTTTGTCGGCGTCATGTATCTGGGCAGCATGGTGGAGTACGGACCTAAGGAAAAGATTTTTTCAAATCCCATGCATCCTTATACAAAGGCTCTGTTCTCGGCTGTGCCCGTGCCCGACCCGACTGTCAAAATGAACCGTATCATACTCAAAGGCGACATTCCGTCACCCGCGAATCCGCCTTCGGGCTGCAAGTTCCATACCCGTTGTTCGGAATGTATGGATATCTGTTCCAAGGTTGCGCCCAATTACATCGAGTACGAAAACGGTCACAAGGTTGCCTGCCATCTGTATTCACAGAATATCGGCGGCGATGAGTCGGACCAAACGACCGCTGCCGAAACGAGCGAAAACGCTTAAAAAACTTACTTTAAAAGCCCCGTGTTCAGCGGGGTTTTTTTATTGCTTTAAAATAAGAGAAATTAAACAATGTAATGGCTGTAAATTGGTTGATATGAAATTGAAAAATATTAAATAAAACACTTGACAATAGCTTTAATATGAGTATAATATAAAAATATACTTAAATTCAGTCTGCATGGAAGGGCAAGCGGAGAGTATATTTCGCAGACAAATACAAAAAGGAGAAGAGAGAAAATGAACAAGACGAAGAAGGCGTTGCAGCTGCTGCTTGTATTGGCTTTGACGGTACTGTGCTTTGCGGCTTGCGGAACAAGGACTCATACGGTGACGTTTCACACCAGCGGCGACGCAAGCATAACGCAGCTTGTGGCGGACGGAAAGAGCGTGTCCGAGCCAAAGGTTGTCTTAGGAGAAAACGAAGAAGTCATCGGATGGTACACGCAGGAAAACGGTGGTGAGCGGTTTGATTTTTCTATGCCCGTGACAGAGGACACGGAGCTGTGGGCAAGATATGGAAAAACGCATTACACGGTGACGTATGCGGTGTCCGCAGACGAAAAGCTTACGGAAACGGTCAGGGCCGACGGTAAGGCGACGGAGCCGAAGGTTAAGTGCGCGGACGGCGTATACATAGAAGGCTGGTACAATTCCGACACCTTTGCGCCCGCGACAAGGCATGACTTTGCAGCTGCGATAAACTCGGATACAACGCTGTATCCCAACTACGTAAACGAGAGCTACACGGTAACTTTTACGTATGCGGCGGAGGGGATGACGCCGCCTGCGGGAGGCAGCTTTGACAGGGACGGCGGAATAACCTTTCCTCAAGCGGAGACGAGAGTGGGGTACGAATTCAAGGGATGGAGCGACGGAAAAGGCTTGTATTTTTACGGAGATACCTATCCCGTGTCGGAAAATCTTCACGACCTGTCTTTCACTGCCGTTTGGGAGTACAAAACGGTAAAGGTGCGCTTTTTCGGCGACAACGGTATTCAGATAGGCGGGGATTTGACGCTGCCTTTCGGCAGTCAGATTATCGCGCCCGACGAAGACGCCGCGGCGCACAGACTTTATCCGCTTTACCGACTTTCGGGCTGGGACAAGGATTTGACGAGCGCAACCGAGGACATGGACGTGACGGCGATTTACTCTTATCAGGCGAGCGCTCTCGAGCTGTTTGACTTTGAACTCAATGACGAAGGAAACGGTTGGATAGTTTCAAAGTCGGAGGGCGTTCAAATGCCCAACGCCATAGCAATCCCCGACTCTTATGAAAATTTGCCCGTTGTGGGTATTGCCGACTTCGGCTTTGAAGCCATTTCCTATGCGTCGGGCACTTCCAATACAAAGTACGAGATTGTCGGCACGACGGCGGTCATACTGCCCGACTCGATAAAAACAATAGGAGTCAACGCATTCGGTCGCAATATCGGACTCGAAACCATAACGGTTTTCGATACCAACGAGCATTTTCTTTCCTTGTCCGACGGCTCCATGCTGGCGGATAAGGATGGCGCGTTGATTTGGGCAAGCCTTACTTTGACGGACGTCGTCATACCCCGAGAGGTTACCACAATACGCGACGCGGCGTTGTTTTTCGGAGGCGTTAGGATTCATCCTACTACCGGTATTTCTTACAGTTTGGACAATTCGACGCTTTTGAGCGTAACAATAAAAGGGGATGTGGAAAGGCTGCCCTCCGCAACTTTCGGCGGCTGCAAAAATCTGGCGGAGGTTGTGTTTGACGGCGGAACGGTAAAATACGTCGAGGGGTACAAAGAAAGCGGAGATTATCCCGTTTCCGATAAAAGAAACGACGGAGCGTTTGCGGCTTCTAACGGCAAGCTCAAAAGCATAGCTTTCCCCGAAGGCTTGATTTACATCGGGAGCGGCGCCTTTGTCGGACAGCGGCTGACAAGCGTCTCGCTGCCTGCGTCGCTGGAAACGCTGCAAGACAACGCTCTGTCGTACAACTCGTCATCGAACACAAACAGCTTGCAATCACTGACGCTTGCCGACGGCAACAAAAACTATGCGCTGGACGCAGGCTTCGCGTTTATCGAAAAAGGAGACTCGGGTGACAGGCTGATGTTCTGTGCGGCAGGAAAGGAAAACGTAGGCGCTTATGTAATTCCGTCTACGGTCGCTTCCCTCGTGGAAAACGCTTTCAACGGAGCTTCGACCATGACTTCCGTCACCGTTCCCGAAAGCGTGAGCCGACTTGAAAAAGGAGTATTCGACAGTTGTTCTGCGCTTACGTCGGCAGCTTTGCCCGCAACTCTAACGTCGATAGGCGAAGGCGCGTTTGCCTCCTGCTGGATGCTGGAAGAAATAAACCTTTCCGAAACGGCAGTCCGAACAATAGAAAGCAATGCGTTCTCTATGTGTTCTTCGCTTGTCAGCGTAAATTTGCCTGTCACGGCTGTGCAAATCGCCTCGGATGCTTTTTCTTACTGCGATATGCTGACCGAAATCAACGCTGCCCCTCAATCCGAATATTTTTCTACGAAGGACGGCTCGCTTTGCTCCGCAGACGGCAAGACGCTGTTGATTTATCCGGCGGGACTGCTTGCGGTAAACAACGGTGCGTTTGTCTCTCCCGAGGGTATTGAAGTGATTGTCGGCGGTTTGCTTAATCACATTTTTGGTGTACAGACCATTGAGTTTAAGGAAGGTGTAAAAACGGTCGAGGGGAATTTTGCTCCTTACACCACGGCGAGGACTGTTACTTTTCCCTCTACGATAGAGGAAATCGGTTACGGCGCTTTCAGCGGCAACAGAAGCGCGACTGTCTATATTTTCAACGGCGTTTCCGTACCCGCGATTGATTGTCCTTTGCCCACTTTCGGCAACGGAAGCGACCCCGGCAGAACACAGGTCAGGTTTTCCGTACCCGTGGACGCTTACGCCGACTGGTATCGGGAGCTGTTTATTCACGGATTGTCAGGCAGACTTACCACTCTCGACAATACTCTGCCTGTATCCAATTTCCGTTTTGTCAACACGGACGGGGACAATCTGTCCAACATTCAGGGCGCGGCAGTGGATACAGAGCCTGTTCCCGTGTGCGCGACGGCAAACAAATATTTCGCCGGTTGGTGGAGCAAGGACGGTTCGGCAGACGGCGATTGGGGAGAGCGGGCAATTTTCCCGATTACGGGCGTGGACGGAGAGTCCATTACGGTTTACGCACGTTGGGCGGACGCCGAGACAAAGGACGGCAGGAGCTTGCACACTGCTTACGAGGTGGATTTCAATGATTGGAGCAAGCTCTCCTTGTCGGACGGACGCTGGTATGTAAGGGTTCGCAATATTCAGACTACCGCCAACAACAGAGGAAACGTGTATATATATTTTGACGTAAACCGTTTCGGCAATGTGGTATGGTTCGATTATTATGAATTTGAAAACGAAGGCGTGACAAATTTGAACTACACCGTTGCCGCAAGAATTGCCACGGAATCGGGGTTTTCATCCTATCCTTTTGAAGCTTACGAAGCGGGACAGAAATACGAAGCGGTGTTTGTGTTTGAAATCAAGGGGATGACGGAACCCTGCGACGTATGGTTTTCCGCACAGTTTGCAAGAAATATAAACAGTGAAAACTATATTTCTCAGCCGTCTTGAAAAATCGGTATTTTTAAGGGGCGCTCCCGATAGGGGAGCGCCCCTTTCAGCCTGCCCTGAAAAAAATCCGCATGAGAAAAAACAAAATCGGATTAAACCTGAAAAAATTTTGCTGCAAGGATTGTTTTAGGGAAAATATGTAACGGTTTGATGTTTAAGCTAATCGAGCAGGCCAATGAAATTATTTTACAATTATTATTGGACAATTGTACAAATACATTTGAGTATGTTTGAAAAAATTTTGGTGTAGAATATGCACGGACTATAACTTGAATTTTGGCGATTATTATATTTGTTTATTTTTTAACAAAATTTTTATATCCGAATCTATCTTGATTTTTTCATACATAGAGTACAATCGACAAAATCATGAATAATACCCGAATAAATGATTAAGTCATTTATTGTATGCAAGTCATAATATATTTAAACAGCATATTTTTTCTTATGGATATGTCGCAGATTGGTGCAATGTGAAATCCTGACGAAAGCGACTCCGATTGATGTAATTCAAACGCCGAAGGCGTTTAAATATCGAGGAGGTAATCCTATGGCTAAAAAGAAACGGTTTTTGTTGCTGCTACTTGTTTGCGTGGCGGCGGCTGCGCTGCTCGTGCTTGGCGGCTGCAAGCCGAAACCTA
>OGQI01000999.1_pt1 | contig 20412 bp, 14 predicted proteins | sample 1553171 | NCBI WGS metagenome assembly OGQI01 (sample SAMEA2579988, study PRJEB22360) | human gut metagenome | biome: human gut; feature: human-associated habitat; material: faeces | place: Denmark | collected 2008/2010
GCGGCAGGCGTTCATAACCCAGCGGATCGCCATCCTGCAACACGAACGAACCGGGATCGAGCAGCAGTTCGAGGATGCGCATGTCGTGTAGCTCGGCTGTGCAATAGCTTTTGATCCAGAGCGAGAAGCCCAGCACGAGGGCCAGAATGCCGAAGAGCCAGGTGATCTGTTTCCAGCTGGCGCCCGAAAAGGAGCGGTCGAAGCCGAGTTTCAGGGTTTTCCACAGGCGTCGGATCATGGTGCGGCGGTTTTTTGGTTAGCGTTTGCGGATTTCGAATCCGAGGTGTTCGATCAGTTTCAGCGTTTCGAGCGCCGTCTGGCGGTCGTAGGTGCGTTCCTCTTCGGGCAGCTCCTCGTAGGGGATCAGGCAGGGGTGTTCCTTGCGGGCGTCGTTGCGTTCGGGTCCGAAACGCCAGCCCTGGGCGATGCGGGTCGCCGCCCATACCTCGTGGACGTTGCGCGCGAGCGCTTCGGTGAGGGGTGCCAGCGCGGCGGGCAGTTCGATGCAGCTGACGTCGATCGGCTGCGGAATATAAGGTTGTTTCATGTTCGTCTCTTTTCGGTGGCATTCCTGCGCGCGCTCCTGCCGGTCGGTGCGGCGGCCGTCGGGAAGGCGGACTTGCGAAACGGCGGGAATGCGTGTTGTCCGAACAAAAATAGTGATTTTTTCGAACCGCACGATTTATTTCTGCCAAAAGTTGGCACTCTGGTTGGAATATTGAATGGGAAAGGGGAAATTCATCCGCTTACCATTACGAACATATTAGGTGTGATGTTGATTTACGATTTTACGCGGCTCGAACCCGGCGGACTCTACCTCTTTTTTCCGGCGGCCGCTCCTTTGGGCGGATTGTGGGGGATTTTCGAGCGGCACGACCGGCGGGGCGGAGTGCTGCTGGCCGTTTGTTCGAGCGATCTCCGAGGCTTCGAACTGTGGTCGCCGCTGCCCTCGGGATATACCTCGTGCCGTCCTGCCTCGCAGGAGGAGCTGGGTCTCTTTACGCGGGGGCTGAATCTGCGGTTCTCCTGCGACTGAACGGAGCGCAGGGGCCTGCGGTCAGATTCCCTCTTTGAATCCCTGGGCTTTGAGGCGGATGTCGCTGCCGTCGGGCGTCACCAGATAGCACCCCGTGCCCGGCTGGGTGATATGTCCGATCACGTCGACCAGGCCCAGCCGCATCACCTGCTCCTGCATGGAGAGCGGCACGGTGAAGAGCAGCTCGTGATCCTGCCCTCCGTTGAGGGCTGCCACCACGGGGTCGGTGTGCATCTCCTCGGCCAACTGATGCGTCTGCCGGGCGATCGGGATCCGTTCCAGGTAGATGCGCGCGCCGCAGTCCGAAGCCTTGCAGAGCTGCATCAGGTCGCTGGCCAGCCCGTCCGAGAGGTCGATCATCGCCGTGGGGCGGAGTTTCTCTTCGGCCAGCGCGGCGATCACGTCGCGGCGGGCGCGGGGTTTCAGGTATTTTTCGAGCAGGTATTCGTGGCCGGCGAACTGCGGTTCGGGATTTTCGACGTCGTGCAGGACGCGCTTCTCGCGTTCGAGCAGTTGGAGACCCATATAGGCGGCGCCCAGATTTCCCGTGATGCAGATCAGATCGTTGGGTTTGGCTCCGTTGCGGTAGACTACTTTATCTTTGTCAGCATCTCCGATACAGGTGATGCTGATGGCAAGTCCCGTAAGAGAAGAGGATGTATCGCCTCCGATAATGTCAACATGATACTGTTGGCATGCCAGACGAATGCCTGAATAAAGCTCTTCCATGTCCTCTACGCTGAAGCGTTTGGAGAGAGCGAGCGATACGGTAATCTGTCGCGGAGTACCATTCATTGCATAAATATCGGAGAAATTGACTACGGCCGATTTATATCCCAGATGTTTCAGAGGGACGTAAGTCAGGTCGAAGTGGACACCTTCCATTAATAAGTCGGTTGTTACTAATATTTGTTTCTCCGAAGGGTAGGAGAGGACGGCAGCATCGTCGCCTATTCCATATTTGCTTGATTCATTTTCTAATTTGATTCCCTCAGTGAGATGCTTGATGAGGCCGAACTCGCCAAGGGTTGCTATTTCTGTTCTCATAAAATCTAATTAATGATAAGATCCTTCCGTTTTGAACGGATTAGGCACGATTGATAAGTTCACGCATGATGGTAGTCATTTTGGGTTGAGCAGCGTCGGCCGCTTTTTGGACTTCCTCGTGTGATACCTCTACAATTTTCCCTTCTACTCCCAAATCGGTTACAACCGAGATTCCGAATACCTTAATTCCACAATGATTGGCTACAATTACTTCGGGTACTGTAGACATGCCTACGGCATCCGCCCCAAGAATGTGGAACAGCTTATATTCGGAAGGGGTTTCGAATGTTGGTCCTTGTGTGCCTATATAAACTCCTTGCTGTACTTTTATTCCTTTCTCTTTGGCTATCTCTTTCGCTTTACGAATCAGCTCCTTGTTGTATGCCTCGCTCATGTCCGGAAAACGCGGGCCGAGCTCCGGATCGTTGGGTCCTATCAGCGGATTCGGAATCAGGTTGATGTGGTCGGTAATCACCATCAGGTCGCCGGTGCGGAACGACGGGTTTACCCCGCCGCTCGCGTTCGACACGAACAGGCGGCCGACGCCCAGGAATTTCATCACCCGCACCGGAAAAACCACCTGCTGCGGCGTGTACCCTTCGTAATAATGGAAACGCCCCTGCATCGCGACGACCCGCCGGCCGCCGAGCATACCGAAAATAAACCGGCCGGCATGTCCTTCGACCGTCGAAACCGGAAAATCAGGTATCTCCGCATAGTCGAGCGTCGCACGGATGTCGATGCTCTCCACCAGCCCGCCGAGCCCGGTTCCGAGAATGATCCCGACTTCCGGCTCGAAATTCACCCTATTCCGGATGAAGGAGGCTGTATTTTTGATTCGTTCTGACATATAACTCCAATTGACGCAGGAATTCCGACTCGGAATCCGCCACGAATGAAACATGAATCGGTACGTAATAGAGCCGCTGCTGCACGGCTTCCGGAACTTTTTTACGGTTCGTCAGCTTCACGGCATCTTTCTCGGTCGTCAGCACGACCGCATCCGGATACGCTGCGAACAACGCTTCCAGCCGCCTCATATCGCTGAGCCGGTAAGTGTGGTGATCGTCGAAAGTCAATTCGGCCACCACGTCGAAGCGTTTCCGCAGGTTTTCCAGCAACGGAACGGGATTAGCGATGCCCGACATCGCGATCACCGGATCCCCCTCGCGGACCTTTCCGACGGCCCGGTCGGCGAACAACGGAGTAATCTCCCCCTGCCGCATCCTGGTAAAATAGAGCGATTGGTACGGGAACAGTCCGAGCGAGTTGATCACGATGCGCATATCCAGCGGATTCAGATCGTCGGGACACTTGGTCACCAGCACGAAATTGGCCCGGTGGATCTGATTGCGCGTATCCCTGAGACGTCCCCACGGCAGCAGCCGGTCGCGGTAAACCGGGTTGTTGTAGTCCATCAGCAGGATATTGACCCAGGGTTCGACGTAACGGTGCTGGAACGCGTCGTCGAGAATAATCAGTTCGATCTCGGGATGCGCCTTCCGCAGCAACCGGATCCCTTCGGCCCGCTTTTCGCAAACGGCCACCGGTACCGACGGATACTTCAGTTTCATCTGGCGGGGCTCGTCGCCGATCGTCCGTGCGGACGACGTGAGCGTAGACAGTACGAATCCTTTCGTCCTGCGGCGATATCCCCGCGACAGCACCCCGACCCGGTAATGTTCCGAAAACCGTTCGATCAACAGCTCGGCCACCGGCGTTTTTCCCGTTCCGCCGACCGTCAGGTTCCCGATACAGACTACGGGAATATCGAACTCCTCGCTCCGAAGAATCTTCAGATCGAACAGTTTATGCCTGATATGGACGACCATTCCGTACAGCCACGACAGCGGGACGGAGATCAGCGGAGGTAATTTCATAACTCGTACTTATCCAATTTTCAAAAATAAATTAAAAAGATTGGATATCAAAGTTTTTAACAAACAATTATCCCCCGGAAAATTTCCGGGGGACAACCTTTTTTACCGGCTTTACCGGTTACGGCATCGCTACCCGGTAGGGCGACAACGCCTGAACACTGTTCTGGTATAACATATTACGCAATGTTTCGTAATCGCGATAAGCTTCCCCCATTTCGCCCCGGAACAATTCCGCGCGGGTCTCCGCCGAAAACAACTTCAACAACTGCGTCAGCCGGTCGGGAGACTCCTCCGGGGAGACGATCCGGAAATCGTCCGCCACGCCGGCCCGGTCGGCCGCCAGGGCCACCGCATCCCTCAACCCGCCGAAGCCGTCGATCAGGCCGATCCGCAGAGCGCTTTCACCCGACCACACCCGGCCGCCGCCGACGCTGTCTACTTGCCCTGCGGTCATGTTGCGTCCTTCGGCCACGTGACCGACGAACGCGCTGTAAACCTGCTCGACGCTATTCTGCATGAAATCGCGTTCGGCCTGGTTCATCGGGCGTACCCCGACCGCCCCGAAGACCGCCATATCCATATCGGCCGACGGATTGGTCTTAGCCACATCCACCGTAATGCCGAGTTTATCCTGAAGTCCCTTTTCGCCGTTCAGCATCAAGCCGAATACGCCGATCGAACCGGTCAGCGTCACCGGAGAAGCCAGAATGACATCCGCCGGACACGAAATGTAGTACCCGCCCGAAGCGGCCATGTTTCCCATCGACACGATGACCGGCTTGAGCTGACGGATCTGTTCCACTTCATGCCAGATCACTTCCGACGCCAGCGCGCTTCCTCCCGGACTGTTGACCCTCAGCACAACCGCTTTCACCTGGTCGTCCGTTCGTACCCGGGCCAGCCTCGCCGCCAGCGAACTGCCGCCGATCAGCCCTTCCCGGCTCTTTCCGTCCACGATCTGCCCTTCGGCATACACGACGGCGATCTTATTCCGGGATAGCTTCTGAACCGCCGTCTTCGGCTGGTCGATATAGGTTCCCAGCGATACGAATTCCGGCTCTTCGTCCCGGTCGGTCATCTCGCAAAGCATCCGCTCGACGTCGGACGCGTAAACCAGCGAATCGACCATTTTCAGATCGACCGTATTGCGGGCGCTCCGCAGAGCCAGGTCGGAAGCGTATCGCTGCAACTGAGCCGAATCGATGCCGCGGGCGTCGGAGACTCTTTTCACGACATGCCCCCAGATCGAACCCAGCAGCGCATCCATCTGCAAACGGTTCTCGGGACTCATTTTATCCAGGATAAACGGTTCGACGGCCGATTTGAACGAGCCGTGGCGGATCGCTTCGACCTGCACGCCCAACTTATCCAGAAGTCCTTTATAAAATACGACTCCGGAAGCGAGACCGAGCCAGGTCACATTGCCTTGCGGGTTCAGATATACTTTATCGGCGGCCGTAGCCATATAATAGGAACCTTGCGTATAGTAATCCGCATAGCTAACGATGAATTTCCCGGATTCTTTGAACTGCAACAACGCATCGCGGATCTCCTCCAGCGTAGCCATCCCCATTCCCATATTGGGGCTGACATTCAGGTAAATCCCGCTGATCCGGTCGTCGGTCGCAGCCGTCTCGATAGCTTTCAACACGTCGATCAAAGCGTAATTGCGGGCGACCCGCATCGATATCAGGTCGTTGAATCCCATCTCCGACAACGGGTTGCGCGACGGATCGTCGCTGATCGGCTCGGCAAAATCGAGCCGCAGCACCGTTTTCTGCTGCACGTCGGGAACCGTTTCCGAAAAAAGCGTCCCGATACCGGCCAGCACCATCACTAAAAAGACGCCGATCACCACATTGGCCACCACCAGTGCAAGCAGGCAGGCCAGAAACGTACTCCAAAAATTTTTCATTCTATCTCCTGTTTTTCGCTTTGCGGTTCATCCGAACCGTTTACTGCGCGTAAAATTACGAATTTATTCTTCATTTACACACACATATCGTTCCATAACGCAGTCCCGGCCGGTTTTCGGTCGGTTCGAGAAGATTCGGACCGAAAAAATTTCGCTCCGAACCGAACCGCATTGCCATCCGATGGTCTTCACTCCGGGAAAGGATATAATTATTTAGGCGCAAAATATCCCTGTAACTGCCTTTTTCCCGTTTAAAACGAAAGCGGCTGCCCGAAATGATTGATTTATCCGCAGGATACCGTAAATTTGTATCGAACACAAAAAACCAATCGAATGACTCAGGAAGAACTGTTCGGACTGCTGCACGAGGTCGCGCATCCCGAACTGCATAACGACATCGTCACGCTGGGCATGGTCGAAAATCCGGTGGTGACCGACGATAAAATCCAGCTCACGCTGCTTTTCCCGCGCAGCCGCGATCCGTTTGCGCTATCGATCAAGAAGCGCTGCGAAGAACTGATCGCCGCGCGGTTCCCGGATTATTCCGGGAAAGTCAGCATCTTCATCAAGGAAGCCGCGCCGAAAAAAGCCGCCGAAAAAAAGGAACAGAAACCGTTCGGCGGCGAGGACGGCGTCCGTCGCATCCTTGCCGTCAGTTCCGCAAAAGGCGGAGTGGGCAAAAGCACCGTTACGGCGAACCTGGCGGTCGCCTTGTCTCGTTTGGGATATAAAGTAGGCATTCTGGACGCCGATATTTACGGGCCTTCCCAGCCGATGCTGTTCGGCGTCGAAGACTACCGGCCGGAAGGGGAAAAAAAAGACGGCAAGGATTGGATTCTTCCGGCCGAACGGTTCGGAATCCGGATCATGTCGATCGGATTTTTCATCGACCCGGCCGACGCGCTGATGTGGCGCGGCCCGATGGCGACCAACGCGTTGCGGCAAATGATCCGCCAAACGCTGTGGGGACCGCTCGATTTCCTGCTGATCGACCTGCCTCCCGGAACCGGCGACGTACACTTGTCGATCATCTCCGAAATGTCGATAACGGGAGCCATTGTCGTCAGCACGCCGCAAAAAGTGGCGCTGGCGGACGTCGTCCGCGGCATCGCGATGTTCCGAAACGACAAAATCGACATCCCCGTCCTGGGACTCGTCGAAAACATGGCCTGGTTCACTCCGGCCGAACTGCCCGAAAACCGTTATTACCTGTTCGGAAAAGAGGGTGTAAAAATGTTGGCGGAACGGCAAAAACTGCCGCTGCTGGCGCAAATTCCATTGATCCAGAGCGTTCGGGAATCCGGCGACGCGGGCCGTCCGGTCTCTGCAAAGACCGACACTGCGAGCGAATACTACGACTTGCTGGCAAATAATATCGTTCGCGAACTGTCCTAATCCGGCCGTTGATGATAATTTTTCGGCGTTTTATTTGCATTCGTTTGTTTTCCAATGCGATGAATGCGTTTCGAAAATGTTAATAATCTGTTAAACCGACCCGTATGAAACTGTTCGTTAAAAATATCCGATTTCGGAAAAAACGGCTTGCATTTTCGACTTCCGGATCGGTATATCAAAAAACCGTACAAACGCAAGGAAAAAATACCGGATTTTACAGAATCTTACGGACAATGAAATGAACAGAAAAAAACGGAAAAATACCGGAAACTTATTTTGTCGATTAACCCCGAAAAGGTTTTCAATATATGTTTACAACAAAACATGAACAACTTTAAATCAAAAAGATAAATCGACAGGATTCGTTTATTCGTTGTTCAAAAAGTATTCGTAACACGACATAAAAAAAGTGAGGAAAACTTACCAACAGAATGAACAGGTATTATTATTACTCTTTTTTCCTTATTTATTAATCTTAAAAAATTAAAAAGAAAAGAACTGTGGAAAACGAGCGTCAACTGATCGATAAGATACTTCGTCTGAAAAAAGAGAAGCGCGCCGTGATTCTGGCGCATTACTATACGATTCCCGAAGTGCAACAGGTGGCCGACTTCACCGGCGATAGCCTGGCGCTGTCGGCCCGGGCAGCCGAAACCGATGCGAAAATTATCCTCTTCGCCGGCGTGCATTTCATGGCGGAGACGGCGAAAATCCTTTCGCCGGACAAAAAAGTGCTGTTGCCGGAACCCGAGGCGGGATGTTCGCTGGCGGATTCCTGCAGCGCGCCGGATTTCGAACGTTTTTTGAGGGATTATAACGGATATACGGTCGTTTCGTACGTCAATACGTCGGTCGGGGTCAAAGCGCTGACCGATATCTGCTGCACGTCGGGCAACGCGGTGCAGGTGATCGAAAGCCTGCCGGCCGACGCGAAGATCGTATTCGCTCCCGATCGGAATTTGGGAAATTACATCAAACAACTGACCGGCCGGCAGGATATGGTCGTATGGGACGGCGCATGCGGCGTCCACGAAGAATTTTCGGTCGAAAAGATCTTGGAACTGAAAAAGGAGTATCCCGAAGCGAAGGTGCTGGCGCATCCCGAATGCAAACGGGCGGTGTTGCTGACGGCCGATTACATCGGGAGTACGGCGGATCTGCTGAAGTACGCTTCGACGGATCCGGCCGATACGTTCATCGTAGTGACCGAAGCGGGAATCCTGTACCAGATGCAGCGTGAGAATCCGCAGAAACGGTTTATTCCGGCGCCTCCGGTCGATTCCACCTGCGGGTGCAACAACTGCGCTTTCATGAAAATGGTGACCCTGGAGAAGATATGCAGCGCGTTGGAGCGGGAGGCTCCCGAGGTGATTATCGACGAGGAGGTGCGCCGGCGTGCGGAAGGTTCGATCCGCCGCATGTTGCAGATCGGCCGAAGCAAATAATTCGAATAACGAAAAAAAACGAACGCGAAGAAAATATGAAACGGTTTATCGTGCTGTGCCTGGCTTTGTGGGCGGGCGTGTCGGGAGTCCGGGCCGACGAGGGGATGTGGCTGCTTCCCTACTTACAGAAGTTGAATATAAAAGATATGAAGGCCCGCGGGTTCCGATTGTCCGCGGAGGATATTTACGATGTCAACCGGTATGCGATCAAGGATGCCGTCGTGATTTTCGGCGGCGGGTGTACCGGAGAGGTGGTTTCCGACCGGGGATTGGTGCTGACCAATCACCACTGCGGTTTCGGTGCGATTCAGCAGCACAGCACCGTCGAGCGCGACTACCTGAAAAACGGTTTCTGGGCGATGTCCGACCGGGAGGAGATCCCTACGCCGGGGCTGACCGTGACGTTCATCCGCCGGATCGAAGATGTTTCGGATCGCATCCTGTCTCAACTGGACGATTCGCTGTCGGAGCAGGACCGCACCGTGAAGGTGGTACAGGCCATTGCGATGGTCAAGAGCCAGACGAAACTCGACCGGCCGGGACAGGAGGTGGAAATCAAGGATTTTTTCGGCGGGAACCAATACTTGCTGTTCGTGAAAGAAGTTTATACGGACGTTCGCCTGGTGGGGGCTCCGCCTTCGTCGATCGGTAAGTTCGGCGGCGATACCGACAACTGGATGTGGCCGCGGCATACCGGCGATTTTTCGATTTTCCGGATTTATGCTTCTCCGGACGGCGCTCCGGCCGATTATTCGGAAGAGAATGTTCCCTATCGGCCTCCCGTACATTTGCCGGTATCGGTAAAGGGGTATAAGCCGGGCGACTTTACGATGATTATCGGTTTTCCGGGATCGACCGAGCGGTACAAGACTTCTTACGAAATCGACTATACGCTGGACGTGGCCAATCCGAACCGGATTTTTATCCGCGGGGAGCGGCAGAAGTTGATGATGGAGGACATGCTCGCGAGCGACCGGGTGCGTATCCAGTACGCTTCGAAATATAGCTCTTCGTCGAATTACTGGAAAAATTCGATCGGGGAAAACCGCGGGTTGAAGCGGCAGCGCGTTCGGGAGCGGAAACTCGCCGAAGAAGAAAAATTCACCGAATGGGCGAATGCCGATCCGGAACGGCGGGCGAAATACGGGGAGGCGCTTCCGCTGATCCGCAAAGCGGTCGAGGGGTCGGCGCCGCTGCGGGATCGGTTGCAGTACTTTTCGGAAGCGCTGATACGGGGTACCGAGATCATCGGCGCGGTCGGTGCGGCGATACCGCTTATCAACGCCGAAAAGCAGGTCGATACGTCGAGAATCGGTGAAATCGCCGGCAAATTGCAGGCTTTTTATAAAGATTACAACCCTCCCACCGACCGGAAAATCGCCAAACGGATGTTCGGGCTGTTGCTCGACAGTCTTTCCGCGGAGGAACTGCCTTCGTGTTTTGCGGTGATCCGTGAAAATTTCGGCGGTGATGCGGACGCTTATATCGATTATGTCTACGACAATTCGCTGTTCGCATCGCCCGAAAAGGCCGAGGAATTCCTACGGCGTCCGGATGCGAATGCGTTTCTGAACGATCCGGCGTATAAAATGCGGCGGGAGGTGGTGAAAACCTATAACGCGCTGGTGGATTCGATCCGGGCATACGATTCGGTATTTTACCGGGGGCATCGGCTGTACGTGGCGGGCCTGATGGCGATGAATCCGGACAAGAAGTACTACCCGGATGCGAACTTTACGATGCGGCTTTCGTACGGTCAGGTATTGCCGTACGAACCGCAGGATGCCGTTTATTACGATTACTTTACGACGCTGGACGGAGTGATCGCCAAGGAGGATCCGCAGAACGCTTACGAATTTGCCGTGCCTGACAAACTGAAAGAACTTTACCGCGAGCGCGATTACGGGCCTTATGCCGAAAAGGGAGTGCTGCCCGTAAATTTCATCACGACGAACGATATTACCGGCGGAAATTCGGGCAGTCCGGTGATGAACCGTAAAGGAGAGTTGATCGGGCTGGCGTTCGACGGGAACTGGGAGGCGATGAGCGGGGATACCGTTTTCGAACCCCGGCTGCAGCGGACCATCTGCGTGGATATCCGTTACGTGTTGTTTATTATCGACCGGTTTGCGGGCGACACCCGGTTGATCGACGAGATGACGATCGTCCGGTGACGGCTGTCCCGGATATTATAATGTCTGTAAAATTTGCAGATATTATCAAAATAGAATTAATTTTGTGCAAAATTGGTATTTTATGAGCGATTTGCACGAAGAATCAGCATCGGTTGAAGGAAAATCCTTGAATTTTCTGGAAGAAATTGTAGAGGAAAGCATCGCCGGGGGCGAGAAACGGGTGCAGACCCGGTTTCCGCCCGAACCGAACGGTTATCTGCATATCGGGCATGCGAAGAGCATCTGCCTGAATTTCGGTTTAGCCCGCAAATACGGAGGAAAGTGTAACTTGCGTTTCGACGATACGAACCCGGTTAAGGAGGATGTCGAGTACGTCGATTCGATCCAGCAGGACGTTCGTTGGCTCGGTTTCGAGTGGGCCGGCGTGCACTATGCGTCCGATTATTTCGACCAGTTGTACGCTTGGGCCGTTGAATTGATCCGTAAAGGGCTGGCTTATGTGGACGATCAGTCGCAGGAGGAGATTCGTCAGAGCCGGGGTACGGTGACCGTGCCGGGCAAGGAGAGCCCGTGGCGCAGCCGGTCGGCGGAAGAGAACCTCGACCTGTTCGAACGGATGAAAAACGGCGAGTTCGGAGACGGCGAAAAGGTGCTGCGTGCGAAAATCGATATGGCTCATCCGAATATGCTGCTGCGCGACCCGATCATGTACCGGATCCTGCATGCCGAGCATCATCGCACCGGCAACAAATGGTGCATCTATCCGATGTACGATTATGCGCACGGGCAGAGCGATTCGATCGAGAAGGTTACGCATTCGATCTGTACGCTCGAATTCGATGTGCACCGGCCGCTGTACGACTGGTTTATCGAGAAGTTGGATATCTATCCGAGCCATCAGTACGAGTTTGCGCGTTTGAATCTGACCTATACGATGATGAGCAAGCGGAAACTGTTGCAGTTGGTGCGGCAGGGCACCGTGATGGGTTGGGACGATCCGCGTATGCCGACGATCTGCGCGTTGCGGCGTCGGGGTTATACGCCGGAGAGCGTGCGAATGTTCGCCGATAAGGTGGGCGTGGCTAAGCGGGATAACGTGATCGACCTCGGACTGCTCGAATTCTGCGTCCGGGAAGACTTGAATAAACGGGCCCGGCGGCGCATGGCCGTGTTGGACCCGATCCGCGTGGTGATTACCAATTATCCGGAAGAGAAAACCGAAACGGTCGATTGTATCAATAATCCGGAGGACGAAACGGCCGGGAAACGGGAAGTTCCGTTCGGGCGGGAGATCTATATTGAGCGCGACGATTTTATGGAAAATCCTCCCAAGAAATATTACCGTCTCTCTCCGGGCGGCGAAGTGCGGCTCAGGTACGCCTATTTGATCCGGTGCGACGAAGTGATCAAGGATGCCGACGGCAAGGTGGTCGAACTGCGTTGTACGTACGATCCGATGTCCAAGGGGGGACGCTCTTCCGACGGGCGTAAGGTGAAGGGGGTGATCCACTGGGTTTCGGCGCGGCATGCGGTTCCGGCCGAAGTGCGACTGTTCGACCGTTTGTTCGTCAAAGAGGATATGAATGACATCGAGGAGGGGAAGACGTTCGAGGATTATCTGAATCCCGATTCGCTGAAGACCGTAACCGGATATCTCGAACCTTCGCTGAACGAAGCTGCGGAAGGAGATACTTTCCAGTTCGAACGGTTGGGTTATTTCTGCGTGGACAGAGATTCCACGGCGGCTGGGAAAGTATTCAACCGTACCGTTACGTTGAAAGACAGTTGGGCTAAAATGGCTGCCAAATAAGAGACGGTCTCCGTTTTCCGTTTCCATAATAATTGAAGACTTGTGTAAGTTGAAAAAGTTGCTTTTATTACTGGTTTTTGCGGGGATTTCCGCCGTTTGCTTCGCACAGGCGGATAGTTGCCGCATCATCATTACTACGCCCGGTTATACGTCGATTTACCGCTATTCGGATCGGGAATTCGCCAAACAGATGGCCTGTGATTTCAAGGTGGCCGACGCTTCGGTGACCGAAGAGCCGAAAGGAGACGGCTGTTCGCTGGTGAAGCTGCGGATCGGCCAGCGGGAATACAGTTTTGCCGTATCGCCGGATGCGCCGGTCGTGCGTCTGCAGTACGACCGCAATAGAAGGCTGTTTAAAGGCATGGGATTTAATTATATCGAGCAAACCGAGGCTAAGTACGAGGCGCCCTCTTTTAATGGCGTATCGCTGCTGAAATTACCGGAGCTTTGGCGGCCGCAGATCGAAAAGCTGATTGACGACCGCAGCCTGCTCGATCCGGACAGGCCGGACGTGTTTTTACTCGAAGTCGATATCGACGAAGACGGGATCGTGCACCGGATCGTAGAGCTGGGCGGGGCGTTGAAGCAGTATTCGCAGGTGTTTATCGATAAGATTTACGATATTGCGGTGCGCGGATGGAATCCGGCTAAACGTAACGGAGTGCCTTTCAGGACGGTAGCCCAGATTCGGTTCGTAATAGACGAAAATTGACCGATCGCTTTTTTGCGCGGACAACCGGTAGAAATTTTTATAAATAACGTTATTTCGGATCGAAAGCGGAACATACTGCGGATTCCGAAGGCGTAAAAAAAGAGAGACAGATCGTCTCTCTTTTTTATATAATTGATTATTAATGTTTTATAAAATAGACTTCGTAATTTTCATGGCGCAGAAGTGCGGCCCGCACATCGAGCAGTGGTCGGATCCTTCGCGAATCATTTCGAAGTGCATCCGGCGGGCCCGTTCCGGGTCGAGCGACAGGTTGAACTGGTCGTTCCAGCGCATTTCATACCGGGCATGGCTCATTTGCAGGTCGCGTTCGGCCGCTCCGGGATGTCCTTTCGCGATGTCCGCCGCATGGGCGGCCAGTTTGTAAGTTACGACGCCTTCGCGGACATCGTCCTTGTTCGGCAGGGCCAGGTGCTCCTTGGTGGTTACGTAGCACAGCATGGCGGTTCCCATCCATCCGATCATCGCCGCGCCGATCGCGGAGGTAATGTGGTCGTATCCGGCTCCGATGTCGCTGACCAGCGGTCCCAACGTGTAGAACGGGGCCCCGTGGCAGTATTTGATTTGCTTGTCCATATTTTCACGGATTTTTTGCATCGGAACGTGTCCCGGCCCTTCGATAATGACCTGTACGTCGTGTTTCCATGCGATTTTAGCCAGTTCTCCGAGTACTTCCAGCTCTCCGAACTGGGCTGCGTCGTTTGCATCGGCAATGCTTCCCGGACGCAATCCATCGCCGAGCGAGAAAGCGATGTCGTATTTTTTAAGCAGTTTGCAAATGTCTTCGAAATGGGTATACAAAAAGTTTTCCTGTTTGTTGATGCTCATCCATTTTGCAAGAATCGACCCGCCGCGCGAAACGATTCCGGTCACGCGTTTCAGTGCGGCGGGCAGGTGGCGCTGTAAGATACCGGCATGGATGGTGAAGTAATCCACCCCTTGTTCGCACTGTTCGACCAGCGTATCGTAATACACTTCCCAGGTCAGATCGGCAATTTCGCCGCCTACTTTTTCCAACGCCTGGTACATCGGTACGGTGCCGATCGGTACGGGAACGTTGCGCAGGATAGCTTCGCGGGTTTGGTGGATCTCCTTGCCCGTTGACAGATCCATCACGGTGTCGGCTCCCCATTTGACGGCCCACATGGCTTTTTCGACCTCTTCCTCGATCGACGAGCCCAGCGCCGAATTACCGATGTTGGCGTTGATTTTGACCAAGAATTTACTGCCGATAATCATCGGTTCCGCTTCCGGATGCCGGTAATTGGACGGCAGTACGGCGCGTCCTTCGGCAATCTCTTCCCGTACCATTTCGGGTGTGATGCGGTCTTCCCGTTCGTTGTTCTGATTCTCCCGGATGGCGACGTATTCCATTTCGGGCGTGATGATCCCGTGTCGGGCATACCACAACTGGGTATGGAATTCTCCCTCTTTCTCCCTCTCCTTGATCCACGGTTCCCTGACTTTCGGCATTCCCTTCCGGATGTCGATTTGATAATTGTCGTCGGTATAGGCGCCGGTCGTATCGTAAACGCAGACTTTTTTCCCGTTTTGCAGCGATATTTCCCGCATACCGACTTTGATCGGATGTAGCGTCCCGTCTATATAAATCTTTTTAGCTCCGTTTTTTGATAGGTCGAAAATGTTTTTCATTTCTTTTAAATTTGTTCCACGTGGAACATTCTCCACGATGGATGTTTTAAATAAAGATTTGTTCCACGTGGAACAATTAACGTCCGAAATAAACCAACAGTACGTTGATGTCGGCCGGGCTGACTCCCGGTATCCGCGAAGCCTGTCCGATGGTAGACGGGCGGATTCTCGTCAGTTTCTGTCGGGATTCGATCGAAAGCGAAGTCAGTTCGCTGTAATTGAAATCCGGTCGGATCCGGATATTTTCGAGTCGCGTCATTTTGTCGGCGATGTGCCTTTCGCGCTCGATGTATCCGTGATATTTGATCTGGATTTCGGCTTCTTCGATCACTTCCTGCGAACACCCGTTTTCAAAAATGAAATCGGCCAGTTCGGGCAGGTATTCCGCCAGTCCGTTCAACGTGATTTTATTGCGTAAAATGATATCGTAAAGTTTTCGTCCCTGGGTCAGCGGCGTCGATTCGATCGATTTTAAATACTCCTCCAAATCGGCCGGAGTGACACTCAGTTGACGAACGAATGAAATAAGCGATTCTACGGACGATTTTTTTTGCATCGTTTTTCGATACCTTTTTTCATCCGCAAGCCCTATTTTATACGAAATCGGCGTAAGCCGGATATCCGCATTGTCCTGCCGGAGCAAAATCCGGTATTCGGCGCGGCTGGTGAACATCCGATAAGGTTCGTCGACGCCTTTGGTGACCAGGTCGTCGATCAATACCCCGATGTACGATTCGTCGCGCCGCAGTACGAGCGGTTCGTCGTCCCGCAGTTTCAGTACGGCGTTGATTCCGGCCATCAGTCCCTGTGCAGCGGCTTCTTCGTATCCTGTCGTTCCGTTCACCTGACCGGCAAAAAACAATCCGCCGATCAGTTTCGTCTCCAGCGAATGGTAGAGCTGGGTCGGCGGAAAATAGTCGTATTCGATCGCATAACCGGGCCGGTAAAGTTGTACATTTTCGAATCCTTTGATTTTTTGCAGCGCCGCCACCTGAATATCCCATGGCAACGACGACGAAAAACCGTTCAGGTAGTATTCGTGGGTGTCGGCTCCTTCGGGTTCGAGAAAAAGTTGATGGGAATCCTTGCCGGCGAAAGTCCGCAACTTATCTTCGATACTCGGACAGTAGCGTGGTCCGATCCCCTTGATAGTGCCGTTGAACAACGGCGAATCGGCGAATCCGCTCCTCAAAATATCGTGCACTTCTTTCGATGTGTAAACGAGATAACAAGGAATTTGTTTTTTAATACACTCTGTATCAGCAGAATATGAAAATTTACCGGGTGTTTCGTCTCCTTGTTGCTCTTCGAGTCGGCTGAAGTCGATCGAACGGGCGTCGAGCCGGGCCGGAGTGCCGGTTTTCATGCGTCCGACTTCGAAACCGAGTCCGGCCAGTTGGGCGCTCAGCCCGTGCGAAGCGGGATCGCCGGCGCGACCGCCCGGAACATGCGTCCGGCCGATGTGTATCAACCCTTCGAGGAAGGTTCCTGCGGTCAAAATAACGGCTTTCGAGCGGAATTGCACTCCCATCCGAGTCGTGACCCCGGCGACCGTATTTTGTTCGATCTGAAGGGCGGTTACGGCGTCTTGCCACAGGTAGAGATTTTGCGTGTTTTCGAGCATTTCGCGCCACAGCAGCGAGAAGCGCGCCTTGTCGCACTGCGCGCGCGGACTCCACATCGCCGGCCCTTTCGAACGGTTCAGCATACGGAATTGCAGCGTCGTACGGTCGGTGACGATGCCCGTATAACCGCCCATCGCATCGATCTCCCGGACGATCTGTCCTTTGGCCACGCCCCCGATGGCCGGATTGCACGACATCTGGGCGAATTTGCCCATGTCCATTGTGATTAACAGCGTCCGGCAGCCCATATTGGCCGCCGCCGCCGCCGCTTCGCATCCGGCATGTCCTCCTCCGACGACGATGATATCGTATTCGAATTTCATTTTTTTTGTTTTTCCGGCTCCCCTTTCCGCTTCTTGTCTACCCGACGCGGCGCGGACCCGGGGATTTCGTTGTAAAACAGGTCCAGGTATTTGTTTTCCAGACTTTTCATCCGTGCGGCTTCTTCGGGCGTTTTGTCGCCGTAGCCGCACAAATGCAGAATACCGTGAATGATCACGCGCTGCAGTTCGTTTTCGAACGTCGTTCCGAAAGCGGCCGCGTTATCGCGCACGGTACCGATTCCGATCATCAGGTCTCCGGCGATCTTTTTCTTCTCCGGATCGCTGTAATCGAACGTAATAATATCCGTAAAGTAGTTGTGGTTCAGGTATTTGTTATTTACTTCCAGCAGCCGTTCGTCCGAACAGAAGACGACCGATACGGCTCCCGTGTCCCCCCCCTCCGTCCGGGCCGTTCGCCTGATCCATGCGGAGGTTTTTCTTTTGCCCCTGAATATGAAGTCGCACGCTTCGGTGCAGTAATTTACCGGCATTGTTCGTATCGTAGTTTAATTCGTTTTCGGGTTACCGTCTCAGCCATTTTTCCGGATTCAGGTTGACGGGATTGTTCTGCGCGTCGAGTTTCCACACTTCGAAATGCAGCGTGCAATCGTTACTGTCTTCGGACGAAGCGATCCGCCCGATCGGCTGGTTCAGCGTGACCCGGTCGCCCACCTTGACGTTGACCGAAGCGAGGTTGCTGTAAAGGGTCAGGTAGTTTCCGTGACGCAGCAGGACGACCTTGTTCGTCCATTGGTTCAACAGCACTTGGCTGACTTCTCCCTCGAACACGGCGCGCACTTCGGCTCCCGGTTCGGCCGCGATGTCGACGCCCTGGTTCTTTTCGACGACGCCTTTGATCGCAGTGTGCGAGTGGAGTCCGTAGTTATTTACGATGACTCCCCGCACCGGGTAGGGCAACTTGCCGGTATTCTGTTCGAATTGTCCGGAGAGCTTGACGTCGAATTCCCGTTGTTCGGACGTTTGCGGTTTCGCTTTGTTTTTGCGCGATTCTTCGGCGATGATCTGCCGTATCTGTTTCTGCATCTGTTCGATCCGCTTCCTGTTCGCCTTGATGATCGAGTTCAGTTTGCCCGCTTCCTGCTGCAGTTTCTGCGACGAGGTGCGGTACTGCGTTTCGTCCTTGTCCAGCGAGGTCAGCTCTTCGTTGCGGCTGCGGCGCACTTTGTCGAGTTCCTCCTTCTGACTTTGCAGGCTGGATATTTCGCGTCCGACCGAGGCCGATACCGAATCGATTTCGGCGGCTTTCTGTTCCCGCATCCGGTTGTAGCGGTGCATATAGGCGATCCGCAGCGTAGCGTCGTTGAAATCCCGCGATGCGAACAGAAAGAGCATGAAGTTGTTCAGCTTGTAATTCTTATAGGAATCGTAAACCATCGCGGCGTATTCCTGCCGCAGCCGATTCAGATCCTGTTCCAGCGACCGGATCGTCGTGTTTTTCGCACCGATGTTGTTTTCGATCAATCCCGACTGTTTTTCGAGGTTCGAGATGATGTTCTTCCGGTTGCGGATCTTATTGCGGATCAGGTTTAGCTGCCGGTCGGTCGTTTGCTGGTTTTTCTGCGTTTTCGACAGCAACTGGTTGGTCATTTTGATCTCCTCTTCGGCTTGCCGGATCTCTTCGCGCAACGATTCCAACTGCTGGGCCGGCACGCTCAGCGTAGCAAGGGCAAACAAAAGGGTCAGCAACAGTCTTGTCCGGGTCATCGTTATTCGATTTGTTTAAGCCGTTGTTCGATCTGCTCCGGATCGTAACCGCTTTCCAGCGCCTTTTTCCAGTAAATCGAAGCCATGAAGTTGTCTTTCAGTTTATAGAGGATGTCGCCGTAGTGCAGGAACAGTTCCTTGTTGCCGGTACGATCGAGCGATACGGCCTGCCGCATCGGCGTCCGTGCTTCTTCGTACCGGCCCAACTGGTAGAGCACCCATGCGTAGGTATCCAGGTAGGTCGGGTTGTTCGGCGACAGCCGGATCGCCTTTTCCGTCATCGCGAGCGCCTTGTCGAGCCGCTCGTTGCGCAGGCTCAGGAAATAAGCGTAGTTGTTGTATATGACCGCATTGGTCGTATCGAGCTTCATGCCTTTTTCATACGATTTGAAGCAGTTTTTGTAGTCGCCGAGCGTTTGGTAATTGTCTCCCAGCACGCCGTAGATCACACTGCGCAGCGAGTCGGTTTTAGCGTATTTGAGCGCTTCGCGGTAGGCCGGTTCGGCTTCTTTCGGGTTGTTCAGCATGTAGGCCGAAATAGATCCCTTGCGCAGGTAGAGCTCCGGGTCGGACGGGAAGCGCTGTAAGGCCATTGCCGTGTATTTGGCCACCGAATCGGGCCGTTTCTGATATGCTTCGATCTCGATGACGGTGTTGAACGGCTCTTTGCGGTCGGTCGAATCGTTCAGGTAGGATTTGTACAGACTGAGCGCGTCTTCCAGAAATCCTCCGGCGATCAGGTGTTTGGCGTACAGTTCGACCGTCCGGTAGTCTTCGGGATAAGTGATCGCCAGCGACGAAGCCAGTTCTCCGAGTTGGACGTAATAGTCGCGGTAATAATTCGGCGTTTGGGTGAGTTCTTCGAAAAATTTCAGTTTCGTTTCGAGCGGAAATTCTTTCGACCGGAAAAGTTGCGCAGCCGTCGACAGGAAGCGGACATTGTCGTTCGTGCGCTTGTAAAAATCATTCAGCGACGCGATGACGCGCAGACTGTTGGGATTGATCTCCTGCGCTTTCCGATAAGCTTCCTGCGCCTGCGCGAGCTGTCCGAGCGTGGTGTAGAGTTCCGCCAGTTCGACGTAGTTGTCTTCGTCGTAAGGGAAATTTTCCACCATGGCTTTCGCCTCGACCAAGGCCCGGTCGTACTGTTTCATGTTCAGCAGCAGTTGCCGCTTATACCCCGCCAGCATTTCGACGGCGCCGAGTTGGCGTTCGGCCGAATCGAGGATGATCAGCGCTTTCTCGGGATCGCCTTTCTGTTCGTACAGCATGGCGATCAGCCGGTAGTTGTCCGGATTGTTCGGAGCGGCCTTCAGCAGCGAATTGTAAACCGTCATCGCCGAGTCGTAGCGCTGCGTGGCGATCAGCAGCCGTCCGAGCTGGGTTCGGTACCAGATGTTGCCCGTGTCGGCGGCATTGGCCCGCAGACTGTACCGGAGGGCGGTTTCGGGCTCGGACATCGTGAGCGTGGCCAACTCGAAAAGGGTCGGCGCATGCGTCGAATCGATCTCCAGCACCTTTTTGAAAAGGTCTACCGACTGTTGCGGATCGCCGTTCATGATGTTGTTCTTGATCCCTTCGGTGTAATAATAAGAAGCCGTCTGCTCCGGCGAATATCCCCGGTCTGTCCGCGCTTCCGGTTTCGAAGCATAGGCCGGACAGGACGGGCCGCAAAACAGCAGCGCCGCAGTGG
>OGQI01001011.1_pt1 | contig 20202 bp, 16 predicted proteins | sample 1553171 | NCBI WGS metagenome assembly OGQI01 (sample SAMEA2579988, study PRJEB22360) | human gut metagenome | biome: human gut; feature: human-associated habitat; material: faeces | place: Denmark | collected 2008/2010
CGGAATCGGATCAAGATATACACCTCTCTCAAGGAAGAATCCACACTGCTCTGCAAGATCCGGCAATGGATTCTGAAGTCCGTCAAATACCTGGGTCAACAGACCTGGTCCGAGTTCTACGCTCATCAGTTCACCGGTGAATTCTACCGGATCTCCAACCTTGATACCGTTGGACATCTCGTAGATCTGCATGCTGGCAACACCGTTGTTAATACGGATAACCTCTCCTTTCAGACGTTTTCCATCAACAAGGATATAACCCACTTCATTCTTATGAACTGAACCATTAAAGCTGACATTCGCCAGGTTTCCATTAATACCAGTTACATATCCTGTTACTGTTTCCATCAAATTCTCTCCTGTTATAAGCTATAGACGCGCTGCTGCACCTGATCAAAAAGACGTTTGAATTCCTTCTGTCCCTTTGACTGAACAAAACAGCTCTGGCGCTCAAGCAATTTTAGTTTAATCGCATACCCGAATAAATATCTGTCATCGAAAGTATGCAGGCCTACCAATGAATCAAGATTATCAAATTCACACTCCAGCAGGATCTTCTCTGCTTCCAGCGGATTCTTCGCAGCCATTGCAGCTCCAGCAACCTGTGCGATCACCGAATCCTTATCATAGGATGTCAGATACGGTCTTCCCAGACTCACGCTCCTCTGATAATTAAGCTCACCCATAAGATTCTTATAAAAAGCTGACCACTCTTTTAACAACGGTCCCTCTTCAGACGAAAGGGTGAGATTCTTCAACAATTCATACTTTGATTCACTTACATTTGACTGGCACATGTCAAGAAACTCATCGTAAGTCATCGGCATGTCACCATCTGTTCTCAGGTCCGGCAGGCTGGATATCAGATAATAATATGAAGCCATAAGCACCTCCTGCTAGAAATCAAGATTTCTGAAATATGGCATCAGCATCTGCATGATCTCTTCGTCAGAACAGTCGAAATAACCCGAACCATCTTTAGCTGCCAGGCGGAATCCCGCACGCACACTCTTGGTCGGTTTAATCTCAAGACCATTCTTAATTTCTTCTGCAAGTTCTGCTTTGAGCGAATCACTCACCTCAGCAACTTCAACGGAATAATTCTGTACATCTTCATCTGCCACAACAGCCTGGATCAGCTTGCCAAGTGCAGCATCTGAAAGGTTATTCTTAATCTTTGCAGAAAGGATCTTTTCAAATTCAGCCTGGACCTCATTCTTAAATGCAAGCATAGCATCGCGCTTTGCCTGCTCAGCACTAAGTGCTGCACTCTCTTTCAGAATGTTGATCTCTTTTTCTGAAGTCTCCTGAATATTCTTAGCCTCAGCCTTCGCATCCGCAATAATCATTTCAGCCTTTTTCTTAGCTTCTGAAATAATTGCTTCTGCTTCCGCATTCGCCGCATCAATGCCGTCCTTGCGGATTGACGAAACTAAGTCTTGAATCTGTAACTCCATAATTTCACTTCCCTTCATTTTTCAATTGTACTATTTAAGAAACAATTCACGTTTAATTATAATACATACTTCTTCTATAAACAAGAATTATTTCCAAGCATTCTGACACATTTAATATTTTGTCCATATTTTGGAAAATTGTCTAACAATTGCCGTTTTCCATCTTGTTAGTTTCTCCTGTTTTTGTCATTCAAATTCATGTTCACCCCATTTCCGATTTATTTTCATGGATTTAGAATTCCGCAAAAAAAAATGCTTGACATTTGAAATAGCAGGTCTATAATAATTTTTTCTAAACAAGAATATCGTTCACCGAAATTCATTGATGAGAACAACGCCTTGTTTATCGCTCATTCACAGAGAGCCTGCGGCTGGTGGAAGCAGGTAATGGCAAAATAAGGATATCCTCTCTAAGAAGCGGGTTGAAAGTAATATCAGTAGACCTCGCCGTCATCCCACGTTACAGGGAACGCGTATATTAGTACGTAAGAAAGTGCTGCAGAAGTATTTCTGCAGAATCAGGGTGGTAACGCGGATAGATTTCGTCCCTTTTCAGATTGTTCTGAGAAGGGATTTTTTATTTCTTTCATATCGAATCCGGTGAGCAGTAATTATCAAAAGGAGGAAATACTTAATGAAAGCATTACAGAAAGCAAGCAAATTTTTATCAGACTACACCTCGGTCGTCGTAATCGCAATCGCAGTAGTCACATTTTTCCTTCCATCTATGATGGGATGGGTGAATCTGGCACTATTCACGGATATGGTGGCAAATAAATTCACCCGCCAGTCTATTATCATCGGAATCATCATGTTCAGCATGGGGCTTACCCTTACAACAGAAGACTTTAAAATTCTGGCACAGCGTCCATTTGACATCTGCGTCGGCGCGATTGCCCAGTACCTGATCATGCCATTCCTGGCATTTGCAATTTCAAAAGCATTAAATCTGCCAGACGGAATCGCACTTGGACTGATTCTCGTAGGATGCTGTCCTGGCGGCGTATCTTCAAATATCATGTCATATCTGTGCGGCGGCGATGTAGCATTCTCCGTAGGAATGACAACCGTATCCACATTGCTTTCACCAGTCATGACTCCGCTGTTGGTATCTTTCCTGGCAAGTGGTACACAGATTACGATCAAAGGACTTCCAATGTTCGTATCTATCATCGAAACGGTAATCCTTCCTGTAGGTGTCGGATTCTTATTAAATTATCTTCTCGGAAAGAAACAGGCATTCCGCGAACTTCAACAGGTAATGCCTGGAATCGCAGTTCTTGGTCTTGCATGTGTAGTAGGAGGCGTTGTATCCTCACAGGGAGCCAAATTCTTCCAGTCAGGTGTTGTAATCTTTGTTGCTGTACTGCTTCACAATGGATTCGGATATCTGTTGGGATACGGAGCCGGAAAACTGGTTGGAATGAACACATCAAAGAAGAGAACCATCTCCATCGAAGTTGGTATGCAGAATGCAGGTCTGGCAACAAACCTCGCAACAACAACCGCACAGTTTGCATCCACACCGGAATCCGCAATCATCTGCGCTGTATCCTGCACATGGCACTCCATCTCAGGAACCTTACTTGCCGGAATGTTTGCAATGCATGATAAACACAAAGAGAAAGCTGCTGAAAACGTAACAGTTGCAGCACACTAAATATATTATAAAGAAGGCTCTCAGTGCACTCTAAACACTGAGAGCCTTCCTATCTTCTATACTTCTATACTTATATGACTAATCTGTTAATTCTTCACATCTTTCCGTCGGATAAATCACTCCTTCTTTCATAACAAAAGCACAATCCAACAACGCATATGGATCTGTCATCAAATCTCTTTTCCATGCAGCTATATCTGCATATTTGCCAATTTCCAACGTACCAATCTTATCTTCTAACTGAAGAATCTCTGCATTCACTTTTGTCGCAGCATGCAAGGTACGGAATGTTCCCATTCCACTCTCCATCCATGCTTTAAATTCATAGCCACTTTCATAATTCTGATGTGTAGCAACCATATCTGTACCATAACCCAATTTACATTTACAGTTTTTAATTACTTCACGTCCGGCCTGTAGCGCATCCTTATAATACTCAAGCTTAATCCTGTATTCCTCCTGTTTTGTCTGAATCATAACCGGATCATAATGTACAGCTTCTTCATACGGACAAAATGTAGGAACAACATATACATCATTATCTACTATCATCTGCGCTGTTTCTTCATCCATTAACGAACAATGTTCCATTCCGTCAATTCCAAACTTAATAAGCTTCTGCATATGATCCACACTATACACATGTGCCGTTACCGTTTTCCCCCACTCATGCGCTGTATCCATGGCTGCTTTCAGTTCTTCATCATTTAACTGCTGCTGTGATGGATTATCATAAGGGGTAAAGAAACCTCCTGTTGCCATGATTTTTATAAAATCTGCACCATACTTGATTTCTTCTCTAACTGCATTTACAAAAAAGTCCTTTCCCGCTCCAAGCGACAGTCTTATATTTTGCGCTATATTAGACAGTTCTGGGTTTCTTGCAAATCCCTGTGAAAGGTCTCCGTGGCTTCCTGCCCCACACAAAAATCTAGGCGCAGCAACAATTCTTGACCCCGTAATGTAGCCCTTTTCTATTGCACGCTTCACATCCAGAACTCCAAATCCATTGGAAGTAATTCCTCCCGGATGTCTGACTGTCGTAAAGCCTCTGGACAATGTCTTCTGCGCAGTTCGGATGATCGCAATGGTTTTTGCTTCTTCCGAAGTCGTGTATACCTCTTCTCTGATTGTATGCCAGTCTATATAATCCATATGCATATGCGCATCAATCATTCCCGGAGTGACTGTTGCATCTGAAAGGTCGATAACTTCTGCCGTTTCCGGCTGTGGAATATCCCTTCCTATTGCTTCAATCTTTTTATTCTTAACCAGAATTTTGTATCCTTCTTTGAATTCCTCATCAATTCCATTATAAAGCTTTCCACAAATAATATATGTATACTTATCCATATTCTACTCCTTTCACAATTCTACTTGCATTCTTTGTGCTTCTCTTTTTTATAATCCAATATATATATCACTACCGATACCGCAATTGCTATCAGCATGTAATATGCGCTGTTTACTGCTGTGCAATAACAGAAAAACAGACAGATTGCCAATGGAGCAAGAAAATACAGAAACTGCTTTTTCCCTTTCAGTACAGTTTGTGCAACAAGCCCTCCAAACAATGCCGGAACCACATAATCAAATGCAGGCTTGATCACCGGCGATTCCAAAACCGGAGCAAGAGGAGTTGCAATCACTACGCCTAACGCTACTATTACAACGGTTGTAATAACAGATGCTCCACATGCAATAATAGCCATCGTATGACATTCATCTGTATTTGGCTTAATACCCAAAGAATTGATCGTTCCGATTGTTGCAGGCATCCTAAGATTCGTAACATTTCCCGTAATATAAGATATATACAAGGCACCAGGTCCCATAACCGACATATATCCAATCGTCTCCGCCGGCCAATATGGTGCCATAAATAGAATAACTGCTACAAATCCCGGCCATAGTGCTTTAAAATCAGGCCATATTCCATACACACAGCTAATGGCCACCGGAAATGCCGACATCGCCACCAGTAACAGTAAACTGGATGAGATGCCAAATCTATGTATCCACTTAGAATATCCATTATCTACCATATTCCCACGTCCTTTCTTTAAAAGATAATGCACGCTGCTACCATCGCAATCACCATACTTATGGTCATTAGATAATCTGACAGCCAATTTGCTTTTGGTCTCTTATTATGAATCCATACCATCAATGCCCCAACAGCAAAACTAATGCTGAAGACAACTCCTTTTGTAGACATTGCACTAAATCCATAAGAAACCGATACATATGCCATAACACCGGCAAGACATCCTGCGCCAATTGACAGCACCAATTTCATATCAATCTTTTCCGCCTTTTCATACAGCATAGAAATAGGTCTAATCGCAAGGGATGACCAAAGTACACATGCACTTCCTCCAACTGTCATTACCCATGCTGCTGCAACCCATCCGATCGCACTATAATCATTCAGCTTCAGCGTCTCTCCTACACATTCCAAAGCTGTCGTTGCTGCATACGTTTCGTAATATGCAGATCCAATAATCGACAATCTTAACCACGGAAGCGGAACGCCCAGCAATGGCATCAGCGAAATTAACACAAGAAGAACCGGAAGCGTCGGCATAATACTAATCGTAATCCCTGTTGTCAGTCCTTTCTTTATCTGCGCAGGCTGAAGACCTAATTCCAGTGCATGCTTCCATGCTTTTTTCATGAATATCAGACATTGCACAATAACAGCTAACAACAAGGCTCCTACCCATAGATACATCCAAATAGCATTGCATATCTTTGTATATAGCATATAATCCCTCCATTCTTCCAAAACCGCAGTTTGTTGTTTGTTATAATATTAACTGTTTTCATTGATAATGTCAACTTTCTTATCAGTTTTCTTACTCTTTATTCGTTAATTCTCTTTCTTTTATAGTATATATTCTTTTTTACCACACTTTTTCCGGACTTTTTATACTCATACCATGGTCTGTTTTTAGGCAGCTTATCGCAAAAAAAAGATTGCAGCTTATTTTCACTGCAATCTTTTCTCTGATTTTCAAATCATCCTCATAAATTCAATATACAAATTAAAGTTTCGGCTTCCATAATACCCCAATGAGAAAGAACCATTCTGTACACACCAGTCCATTATAATCCCCCGTTCCAACAGTAAGACATCGTGTGTCAGTTCGTCTGCCGAAATGTCTGCCCGAATTTCGCCCTTCTCCTGACCCTCTTTTATTATTTCTTTTACAATCTTTATATAATACCGGTTTGGATTCAAAAAACAGTCCTGACTCTTTTTAGCTAGCTGCGATTGATACAATGCCGCCAGTAATTCTGCTGATACATTTACCTCAATAAAGTATGAAACATACTGGCTTAATTGTTTTAATTTTACCAAACTCTCCTGATTCTGATCCATATTTTCATAGAACTTTTCATACTCCCGATCGAAAACAGAATACAAGGAATTCAGCAAATCTTCTTTTGCTTTAAAATAATAATAAAATCCACCCTTCGAAGTTCCCACTTCCCTGATAATATCATTTACCGTAGTATTCTCATACCCATTTTTATAAAACAATTCCCAGGCTGTATCTATAATTTTCTGTCTTAAGTCTACACCATTTTTCATTTTCACCATTTTGTGCCTCACATTGTAACCATATAGTTCTAGTATACACAAAAAAGTGATAAAATTCAAAATAATTATCGTATAGCTTTACCCCTTCCGGTAACTGAGCTTATACATCACTCACCCTCCTGCACTTCCAATCCAGTCGCAGTTCCTCCATTTTCCTCTGCAACTCTTCTGCAAAGCTCTTCAAAATCTGCAATCGCATCTTCTGATCCCATCATCCACAGAATGTCTCCTGCCTCGATCAAAGTCCCCGCTGTTGGAAGTTCAAGAATCTTACTATACGGCGTCTTCAATCCCACGATCATCAGGTGATAACGATCCTGAATCCTCGACTCACGGATCAGCATATTACAAAATGTGTCTGTCTCCAACACACGATATTCAATGCAGCTTAACGGTGACTGCTTCTCTGCGTCTCCGTATCCCATGAAATCTTTCAGCGACATCACAGAATATTTGCTTCCCACATCCTGATAATCCCGGAATCTGTCCAGCGCTTTTGCAACTCCAACCGCAAATACACGGTCGCCGCCATACACATGCACGCTTCCGCCCGGAACCAGAATAATCTCCGTCTTTCTCTCTATTTTAATAATGAATACATTCTGTCTGCGTCCCCAGTATAATTCCATAAGTGTCTTGCCCGCATATTCCGCATCCTTCGGAACTACAAACGACATAACCTTATAATCATTTTCAAAACTGTCTACAAAGCCCGGCATTGTGATTGTTGAATTCGATTCTGACATACTCGCAAACAAAAATGCTGCTCTGGTAAGTGTAGAATATTCTTTTCTCGCTCTGTAATCCTTCAGATATAATCCTGCGCCAGCTAGCATCCATACTACGAATATGAGAATCGCCCCGCCGCCCATATACACCGGCTGTCCCGGTATAAACAGCAGAATAAATAAACCTGTCATGCAGATTGCCGCGAACCATGCCATAGGAAGCCCACCCGGAATCCGATACGGTCTCTTCAATGCCGGCTCTTTCTTTCTGAGAATGATCAGGCAAAATGCCGTAATCATCCAGCTTGCGACATATCCTGCTGCTGAAAAACTTGTCAACGCACCAATCAGACCACTTCCGAGAAATGGACCCATCAACGATGCTACCAGACTGACTTTTAATGCATTGACTGGTGTCTTATATACGGGATGCTGTCTGGATAAACTAAACGGAACAATGCTGACTCTCGCCATCGCCATCAGAATCTGTGAAGATGCCATCATGAAACCATTCCATGTTGTAAGCAGACCACAGATAGCACCAACCAATATAGTTACATACAATATATTACCAACGCTGCCCGGATAAAGTATGCGGAACATCCTGGCTGCAGACGGATTAGAAAACTGGATGAATTCCTTCCACGGAAGAGCTCCTCCTAATGTAAAAAGAAGTAATGCATAAAACAAGCACGACAAAACAACCGTAATTACAACTGTTTTGCCTACTCCCTTCGTATCTCCTCCTGCACTTTCTATTCCCTGCGGAATTGTCTCAAACCCAGCAAGAAAAAACGGTACGGATGCCAAAATAGATGCCATACCTCCGAGGAACGAATGATGACTTCCCACTCCTATATTCTCGTAAAATGGCTCCAGGTTATGCACATTGAATTTCATTGCCGCACAGATCATCGCCAGGATACCTGCCCCCACTAATGCCATACACAATACTTTCTGTAAGGTTGCTGATGATGCCACTCCTTTTCTGTTAATCATATAAAGAAGAATGGAAATAGCCGTTCCAAGAATAATATGACCGATGTAAATATCTGCGCCAGCCAAAGTATATAACGGTATTCCCGCTTTCAGGATCGGAAAGACAATACTCAGAATATCTACCACATAGATAGCTTCCCACGGAATGATCGTGATAAACGCTCCAAATGCCGCCCATCCTGATATAAACGCAATCCTGTCACCAAATGCCCGGAACGCATACGCCATACCTCCTCCGGATACCGGAAGCATCGTACATAGTTCGCAGTAGCAAAGGGCAATCGGCACCATAAGAATCATCGCCACCATATAGCCTGCTGCTGCAGGCAGCGGACCTCCGCTGCTGTTCATCCAGCTGTTAATTGAAACCGCCCAGCCAACACCTACGATCGCACCAAAACCAATACAGAAAAAGTCAACTGCGGATACACCTTTCTCCTTTTTCATTCTCTCGTCCCTCCTTTTTCTAACTCACGCTACCTCCTTTTATCCCACTTTGTATCACATTAAAGTCATTATATTCCTGCGTCCATCTTTTAACAATGTATTTTCATAAACTCATTATACGACTTACTTATTTCAAAATTTGATGTTCTTATGTGTCTTATCACAAAACTCCTGTATTTGAAAAAGATGCGCTATCCAAACATGCCAAAAAAGCCTCTCATCTCGGCACAACGCCGACATAAGAGGCTTTCTCTGCTCTGTATTAAATATATTTTTTCAATATCTCGTTCATCTGATCAAACTGTTCTTCCATCTCTTTCACCAGTCGGAACTGCGTTCTCGCACGTACCAGGTTGTGCTCCGGATAAGCCGTTTTAAAATATACATCTCCCTGCAGATAATCTGCCAGAAAACGCATACCGCACTCCAGCGTCATAAGTCTGGCGCCCCATGGAAGACTCGCGATCTCAGCCGGTGTCAATACATCCTTTGCCATCTCCAGATATCCCTTGGTATAAATATCGTAAAGATTGATATCAAAATGTACTTTATCCAGATCCGGCTCATCCTCTTCCGCCGTAGACGCACCGAATCGAATGGAATCACCAAAATCATTAGCTGCAAGTCCCGGCATGATCGTATCCAGGTCAATAATGCATAATCCTTCATCTGTATCTGCATCAAACAGAATATTATTCAGCTTGGTATCGTTATGCGTTACACGAAGCGGAAGCTTTCCTTCCTCCAGCTGCTTCATCAGTACGCCGCAGTCGTCTTCACGTGAAAGCACAAATTCAATCTCCGGCTTACACTTGCGCGCTCTGTTCTTCACATCTTTGCGTTGTGCATCCTTAAAATCTCTGAGACGTTTTACCGTATCGTGAAACTGTGGAATGGTCTCATACAGACTCTCTGCCGGATAATCACCCAACTGCTTCAGAAAATGTCCGAAGCTTAATGCTGACTGATAGAACTGCTCCGGTCTCTCCACCTGCTGATGGCAAATGGAATTTGCCACATAATGCAGGCATCGCCACGGCTGTCCGTTATCATCCTCAAAGTAGGTCTCGCCGGATTTGGTCTTAATGTAAGACAATGCCTCACGATCCAGATCTCCGCCTTCCTGACGGATGATATTACGCAGATATTCGGTTACGCCAAAGATATTGTCCATAACCTGATCCGGATTCTTAAATACATTTACATTAATACGCTGAAGCACGTATAACGGCACATCGTCGCCATTCTGATCCGGCATATACACCGCATATGTCTCATTGATATGTCCTTCTCCAAATGGCTTCACATAGCTGCACAGTGGTCCAAAACCAAATGCATACACTGCATCTTCCAGACTCCGGCTGTCCACACCTTCGATCTTTCTTCTTGTAGAGAAGATGACCTCTCCTGCTTCTACTTTGCGTCCGGATTCAATCGTACAATTTGCTTTGACCACACTGCCAAGTCCGACATGCGCGCCCGCACATACAACGGAATTATGATCTACAACCGCGCCGCTGTTCACCAGTGCTGCGCGTTCAATCTTTGTATTCGTATTCACTACCGATCTCTGCATGATAAAACAGCCTGGCTCCAGAGTCACACTCGGACTTACCACTGCTGACGGATGCACAATCGCAGGAACTTCATATCCCTCTTCCAGCAATTTATCCGTCCAGAACAGACGCGTCTTATTATTGCCAAATGCAGCAACCGCAACCGGATAGTCCTCGTGCTTAATCACATAGTCACAGCACATGCCGATCACATCGTCTTCCTTTACCATATCATCCAGAAATACTATCTCTTCGTATCCCAGTACCTGTGCGGTCTCCTTGATCATATGACCAAAGCCGCCGGCTCCAAGGATTAATAAACTCTTCATATGTCTTGCTCCTATTTAATCCTGCCATGCATCTCCTGCAGTGATGCAATCTTGCCGCCGTCAAGATTATTGACTGCATGGATTCATGTTGCCGCTGCCATAGCTGCTGGCATTGTCGTGCAGTACGGAATTCTTCCCTTAATCGCAGCTTTTCTCAGGTAGCTGTCATCATATACACTGTCTTTTCCAACCGGTGAGTTCACGATGATATCCACCTTTCCATTCGTGATCTCGTCGAGTACATTCGGGCGCCCCTCACACAGCTTCTTTACTTTTTCAGCCGGAATGCCAGCTTCATTGATCAGCTGACATGTGCCTTCTGTTGCAATGATACGGAAATTATTCTCATGGAACAGTTTCGCAACCTCTACAACTTCTGCCTTATCTTTGCGGTTTACAGAGATCAGCACAGTTCCTGACAGCGGAAGTTTGGACTGAACTGCTTCCTGTGCCTTGTAAAATGCCTCTCCGTATGATTCAGAAAGTCCCAGTACTTCTCCGGTAGATCGCATCTCCGGTCCTAACAGCGGGTCTACTTCCGGGAACATGTTGAATGGGAATGCTGCCTCTTTTACTCCGTAATATGGAATCACTTTCTCTTCCAGTGCAGGTACCGGGCTCTCCTTACCGGTCAGCTCACGCGTAATGATCTCCGTTGCGATCGGCACCATACGCACATTACAAACCTTTGACACAAGCGGTACGGTACGGGATGCTCTCGGGTTCGCCTCAAGCACAAATACCTTGCCATTCTCGATGGCGTACTGCATATTCATCAATCCCTGTACATGCATTTCTTCTGCGATCTTTCTTGTATATTCCTTAATGGTCTCCACATTTTCCCTGGAAATGTGTACCGATGGGATTACGCATGCAGAGTCTCCGGAATGTACACCTGCAAGCTCGATATGCTCCATAACCGCCGGTACAAATGCGTTGGTTCCATCACAGATCGCGTCAGACTCACACTCCAGTGCATGATTCAGGAAACGGTCAATCAGGATTGGACGGTCAGGTGTTACACCAACTGCTGCCTTCATGTAGTCAGCCATTGCCACATCATCGTAGACTACTTCCATTCCACGTCCGCCAAGTACGTAAGATGGGCGAACCATAACCGGATAACCGATCTTGCCTGCGATCTCTACTGCCTCTTCTACGGTTGTAGCCATTCCCGCTTCCGGCATCGGAATCTCCAGTTTATCCATCATTGCACGGAACTGATCTCTGTCCTCTGCAAGATCGATAACAGACGGTGCGGTTCCAAGAATACGAACGCCATTCTTCTCCAGATCTGCTGCCAGATTCAGCGGTGTCTGTCCACCGAACTGTGCGATCACGCCAAGCGGTTTTTCCTTTTCATAAATGCTCAACACATCTTCCAGTGTCAGCGGCTCAAAGTACAGCTTGTCAGAAGTATCATAGTCTGTCGAAACCGTCTCCGGGTTACAGTTCACGATGATCGTCTCAAATCCAAGCTTCTTCAGCGCCATTGCCGCATGTACACAACAATAATCAAACTCAATACCCTGACCGATACGGTTCGGTCCACCGCCAAGGATCATAATCTTACGGTTATCCGATACCGGATTAGCATCCTCTGCATTATATGTAGAATAGTAATATGCACTGTCCTTCGTACCGCTTACATGTACACCTTCCCACGCCTCTACGACACCAAGTGCTTTTCTCTTATTGCGGATATCAGATTCCGGAACTTCCAGGATCTGGCTGAGGTATTTGTCAGAGAATCCGTCTTTCTTAGCCTGTGTCAGTGCTTCGTCTGATGGCAGAGCCCCTTTGGATTCCATCAATGCATTTTCTTCCTCCACCAGTTCCTTTATCTGCTCCAGGAAGTAATGTTTTATTTTCGTGATCTCATGAATCTCCTCTACAGTCGCACCTTTTCTGAGTGCTTCGTAGATCAGGAAATAACGCTGGCTGGACGGAGTGATCAACTGTTTCAGCAGGTCTTCCTTCGTGCGAGAATCAAAATCCTTCGCATGACCCAGACCGTAATTGCCATTCTCCAGGCTTCGGATTGCCTTCTGGAATGCTTCTTTGAAATTCTTACCGATACTCATAACCTCGCCGACTGCACGCATCTGTGTGCCAAGCTTGTCCTCTACACCTTTGAACTTCTCAAACGCCCAGCGTGCAAACTTGATTACCACATAGTCGCCATCCGGAACGTATTTGTCCAGAGTGCCGTATTTGCCACATTCAATATCCTTCAATGTCAGTCCGCATGCAAGCATCGCAGATACAAGCGCGATCGGGAATCCGGTTGCCTTGGATGCCAGCGCAGAAGAACGGGATGTACGCGGATTGATCTCGATAACAATAATTCTGTCTGATACCGGATCATGCGCAAACTGCACGTTCGTTCCACCGATCACCTGTACAGAATCTACGATCTTATACGCCTGCTCCTGCATTCTCTTCTGACATTCTTCCGAAATCGTCAGCATCGGAGCAGAACAGAAGGAATCTCCTGTATGCACGCCCAGTGGATCAATATTCTCAATAAAGCATACCGTGATCATATTGCCTTCTGCATCACGAACCACCTCAAGCTCCAACTCTTCCCATCCGAGAATAGACTCCTCTACAAGCACCTGTCCCACGAGACTTGCCTGCAGTCCTCGTGCACATACAGTCTTCAGTTCTTCCTTATTATAGACAAGTCCGCCACCGGCACCGCCCATAGTATAAGCCGGACGCAGTACCACCGGATAGCCCAGCTTATCAGCAATCGCAAGTGCTTCGTCTACCGAATACGCAACCTCGCTTCTCGCCATTTCCACGCCAAGCTCATTCATCGTCTTCTTAAATTCGACGCGGTCTTCCCCACGTTCGATTGCATCTACCTGTACACCGATAACCTTTACATTATATTTGTCAAGAATTCCTTCTTTGTATAATTCAGAGCAGAGATTCAATCCGGACTGTCCTCCCAGATTCGGAAGCAGCGCATCCGGTCTTTCTTTTGCAATAATCTGTTCCAGACGATTCACATTCAATGGCTCAATATAAGTAACATCCGCAATCTCCGGATCCGTCATGATCGTTGCCGGATTAGAATTCACCAGCACAATCTCATATCCCAATTTCCGAAGGGCCTTACAAGCCTGTGTTCCAGAATAATCAAACTCGCACGCCTGACCGATAATGATCGGGCCGGAACCAATAATCAGTACTTTCTTAATATCTTCTCTCTTTGACATATTATCTCCTCTCCGCTGAAGCAGTAACATTTTTTTCACAATATAATTTACCATAAAAGCATAGGGAGACGCAATCCTTTCTATTCCATCTTTTCCTGTCCTTCCAGCAAATCCATATGTTTTATAATTTTCATCTCTTCATTGCGCTCCACTATTCAGAGTGCTATACTCCATATCGACACATCATATAAACACTAACATCTATCAGGCATACCATTTTGCCTGACAACAAAGGAGCACACATGCAATACAGCATCCCTGATTATTATAAAGAGTTTCACTGCATCGCCGACCAATGCGAAGAAACCTGCTGCGCCGGCTGGCAGATTATGATCGATAAGAAATCCCTTAAGAAATATATCCACGCGAAAAGTCCATACAGATGGACACTGTTTCGTGGAATTGATTTTCTCCACGGCGCATTCCGTCAAAAGAAGGAAAAACGCTGTTTCTTTTTAAATGAGAACAATTTGTGTAACCTGTATTCCAATCTTGGGGAATCTGCGCTTTGCAAGACATGCAAGAATTATCCAAGACACATTGAAGAATTTGAAGATGTGCGTGAGATCACGCTGTCTGTTTCCTGTCCGGAAGCCGCAAGGATTCTGTTGTCCAAAACAGAACCGGTTCGTTTCCTCACCTATGAGAAGCCAGGCACGGAAGAATACGATAACTTCGATCCATTTCTCTACTCCATGCTGTTAGACTGCCGTGAAGAAATGTATCGCATTTTGCAGGATCGTTCTCTTTCCCTCTGGGCAAGAACCGTGCTCATCCTCGGAATGACACACGATATCCAGACACGTATTGATCAGGAAAATGTATTCGACTGCCAGAACGTATTGACCCGCTATCAGAATCCGGGTGCTGCAAAAAAAGCAGCCTCCATTCACTTTGGCGAAGCTGCATTCTCTTTCCAGCACAGTATGTTAAAATCACTTCACCGATTAGAAGTATTAAACGAACACTGGCCGGATCTTCTGTTAGAAACTGAAGCCATCCTCTACATGAACGAAACCGGACATTACAAGGAAGCCTGTCGCGCATTTCTGGATGACAAAGTCCTGATCCAGCTCGAACAGCTTCTTGTGTACTTCATCTCCACCTATTTCTGTGGAGCTGTATATGACGGTGAAGTCCTCGCCAAAGCACAGATGTCTGCCGTCTGTACCGGACAGATCTTCGACCTGTGGCTCGCACGCTACATCGAAAATGGGAATGCCATTTCCGAAGAAGAAAAAATCGAATTATTATATCGATACTCCAGAGAAATCGAGCATTCCGATGAGAATTTAAAAATGATAGAAGAGATTATGGTCGGGCATAAGGTGCCGTGGCTACAATAAAATACGCCGGAATATGATATGTCCCCTCTTTACTGGACAACCAGTAAGGAGGGGACATATCAATATCATCCGGCGTTTTAATTACATATGAAATTTTCCTACGATCATTCCCAATGGTGAGCATGTCTCCTCCGGATATAACGGATTTGCATATTTTGAGAAAAATGAAAATTCCACTAATTCCCAGGCTCTTCCCACATCTTCTATAAAGACATCCACTAATTCCGGATCCCACTTCGTAAATATTATCTCATCATCCAATAATTCTTCTATGACACGACGCTCCATCGTTGCTGCAAAATATGCTTTCCCCTGCCATAAACATACCTCAACCGGAGCTTCAGAACGCAATTCGTCCAGTTCTGTCACATTCGACCCAAATATCGGAATCTTATACAGCTCGTACGTCTTCCAATCCTGAAATGTGTCAATGCTCTCGAAATAACACAGCCTTAACTCGCAATCAGAGCCTGTATACGCTATATTATACGCAGTGCATTGCAGATCAAGATAACACTCCGCATGATCCGGATCTTTTATCTGACGATCCGCATATCTTTCTGCGATCACTTTTTGCTCCGGGAATTCAAAGTCTTCTTTCTCCGGCCAGTAACCTGAAAAATAAGAAGAAACAAAGGTCAGCTTTTCATCCTGCGGATTCCATCCGACCGTCAATATACCAGACTCGCTAGTTTCAAGTTCACGCACAAACATTTCTACCCATCTTCGCCCCGGCACGTTTTTCACTAATTTGCGAGATAATACTAAAAAGGCACTGTCACGTATATGAATGACTTTTCCCAACTCAGGAATGTACGGATTATTACGGATAAACGCTTCCTCTTTCGCATCGTTTTTAATCTGCTCCGCAGTCTCCACCAGATGTTCCGGGTCATGCTTCATCCCCTTTCCGATCCAGTAGAGCGCCTTTTCATAACTCTGTGGCACCTCTTTTCCCTGTGCATAGCACAGTGCCATCGCTTCCATAGCCAACGGGTTGCCCTCTTTAGCTGCCTGATAATAATAATGAACCTTTGCGAATTCATTTTTCTCTTCCAAGGCATCTAATCCTTCTTTCAGACATCTCCGGGCAGTCTCATACGAATATTCTGATTCACTGCTTTCATCATTTGTCAACATCCCGTCTGTATTTGGGGCAGATAAATTCTCCTCCCCGATTCCCAATATAAGCTTCAATGCAGTCACCAAAAATCCTGTATAAATAGACCCACACACGCTCTCTCTGCGTCCATCTTTATAATATAAGCACATATAATCTGCCGAATCCTCTGCGACAGATACATCGCTCAATTCATCATAGCATATCGGCTGCGGGATTGGATTTTTCTTTCTCAAATGATCAAACATGCTGCCATATAGCCCTTTTTTCGAAAACAGGAACCCTTTTTTTCCATTTGAAAATGCACCTGTATTGCAATAAGCCTCTATATCCTCCTCCGCACACCCTGTTGCAAATCCCCGAAGCGCATTCTCAATCTGCTTTGTTTTCATCTCCTGACGGCTCAATACATGATTGGGCAATGTATGATGCTTGTAATCCTTTACCGACTCCTGTGTAATTCCCGCTACTTTTGTATAAATATCCATGACCTGTCTCCTTCACCGAATAATAATTACATCTCTGAATTCTTCTATTTTTCTATCAGCTGCATATAATTTATTATACCATTTTATAGGAGTATTGCTATGTTAACTATTCTTTTTCTATTATATTGTGCCATAAAGACGAATACCCTCTATGATCTGTACACAAGTGACGAGGAACAACTACAATTTATCCGCCAGTGGAATCGTGAACATTCTATATAAATAAATACAGAAGCCACGGTCTCCCGTAGCTTCCCCTTACAAATCCGAAAACAGATCTGCTTTATATGTATTCTTTTCTAATCTCTACCGTACAAATCTCTTGTATATACCCTATCCTTCACATCATCCAGACAGCTATCGTATCGATTGGCAATGATCGCCTGGCTCTCTTCTTTGAACTTATCCAGATCATTCACTACCTTACTGCCAAAAAATGTGCTGCCATCTTCCAATGTCGGTTCGTAAATGATCACTGTTGCACCTTTGGCTTTGATACGCTTCATTACTCCCTGAATCGATGACTGGCGGAAGTTATCGGAGTTGGACTTCATGGTAAGGCGATATACGCCAATCACTACATTCTTCTCCATAGATGCATCATATGTATTTTCATCGCCATATGCATAGTATCCGGCTTTCTGCAGTACACGATCTGCAATAAAATCTTTTCTGGTCCGATTGGACTCCACGATTGCATTAATCATATTCTGTGGCACGTCTTCATAATTAGCCAACAGCTGCTTGGTATCCTTCGGCAAGCAGTATCCACCATAACCAAATGATGGATTATTATAATGTGTTCCTATACGCGGATCCAGACATACACCATTGATAATCTGCTGTGTATTCAGACCTTTCATCTCTGCATACGTATCCAACTCATTGAAATAGGATACCCGGAGTGCCAGATATGTATTGGCAAATAACTTCACCGCCTCTGCCTCGGTGAATCCCATGATCAATGTATCGATATCTTCTTTGATCGCACCTTCCTGCAACAACCCGGCAAATGTATGGGCCGCTTTCACCAGACGTGCATTCTCTACATCTGTTCCCACGATAATTCTGGACGGATACAGATTATCATACAACGCTTTGGACTCTCGCAAAAACTCCGGACTGAAAATAATATTGTCACAGTGGAATTTTGCACGAACACTTGCGGTGTAACCAACCGGAATTGTAGACTTAATCACCATGACTGCATCCGGATTGTACTTGATAACCAGCTCAATCACAGACTCTACCGCTGATGTATCGAAGAAATTCTTCTTACTGTCATAGTTCGTCGGTGCAGCAATTACTACAAAATCCGCATCCTTATATGCTGCTTCTGCATCCAGTGTTGCTGTCAGATTCAAATCCTTTTCCGCCAGATATTGCTCAATATATTCGTCCTGTATCGGACTGATCTTATTATTAATCTTTTCTACTTTCTCTGGAACGATATCAACTGCCATTACCTCGTGATACTGCGATAGTAACGTCGCTATTGATAATCCCACATAACCGGTTCCGGCTACTGCAATTTTCATTTATATATCCCATCTTTCTGTGAAGATACCACTCATTACTTAACAGCTTACCATACCTTTTCCATTTTATAAAGCTATCCCAAAAGAAAATGCCGCTCGCTAAATCCATTATTTTATTTCATATTATTTTATCACATACTTTGTCCCTCTGCCTTTACCCTCAACAACCACAATACCTTTTTTGTTCATCTTCTTCAACAATTGTGTCGTCTTTGATTTGCCAAATGGTACATACGGCGCAATTTCACTTATTGGTTTCAGCATTGTCTTACTCAGCAGTCTATAGATTATTCTTTCATCATCCGTTAAGTCCAAATCCATTTCGAAGACTGGAAGCACAATTCGTATTGCATTTTCTGAAACTTCAAAATCAGGTTTTACTAACGCTAATTCATATAACTGTTTAATTCTTATAATTCCAGTTCCAAATATCTCAACAAATCCTAATCTGTAAAACACATTGGCCAGATCCCGGTTTCTCAAAACGGAAAGTTTACCAGACAAATATTCTTTTTCTGTTATTCCAGATGGTAGTCCACCAGGCGAAACAATCTCAATTCGATCATCAAACATCATAACTCTGATCTGAGATTCCATATCCCATGCCCGATGGATCAGCGCATTTGCAATTGCTTCTCTAAATGCAGCCTCCGGTATTTTTTCTCTTTTTTCTCTATCCGCTCCTTGAATCATTTCATATTGATAATAATCTTTAAATACATCTATCGACTTTTCATATATATTTAATACCGAAATATTCTCAAATGTTATTCGCTTTTGAATAACACTAATGCTTTCACCAAATTTTACTATATCAATTCCCGGAAAGTGGTTATTGTCTGCCAAAAGTCCCGCCGCATTGTTATAACCGTTTTTTTCATCATATAAATTCAAGGTCTTCAACGTATCCTGATTAAATGTTTTAATTTGAATACTTTCTGCTAATTTGCAATGCAACACATCAAATGTCAAATTCTGATCTCTGCATGGAAGTTCTTCAAATCTGATATTTTTACCATCCAAAATCAGTCTTGAAAATTCAAGTGTATCTACCTCTATCGTTGCAGTATCGTTCCGTTTATATGCTTTTGATTTATATAAATACGGCTTTTGAAGTCCGCTTTTTACTATAAGTTTTATCGTTTGATCATTGTTCTGTATTTCAAGAGTATAATCAGGCTGCGGTGAAATACTATCATTAATCTTATTTTCGATATCCAGACATGATTGTTTTACATCTGGTAAGCCTTTAATAACACCTTCATCATCAATTCCAAAAATAATAATCCCACCATTGCAAATTCCGGCTCATCTGACCACGCATTCCGCTAAGAGCTGATCAGTCTTTCCGGATGTAACTGAACGCGTTTCCGCTTCAGCTGATCAATAAGTTTTCAACGTGTTATAGTTCTTTCGTAGTCATCAAATGATTGCGAAAGGAGGCATTACTATGCAAGACTACAACACGATTATCGGCTCCATCCAGATGCGTTTGAATGGATGTCAGACCAGGTCCGTAATGGACCGTTACAAGATTGGCTCAGGTACATTAAATCTGATCATGAGCCGCTACCATGCCAACGGGATCCCAATCGAGGAACTCCGAATGATGGCACCTAAGGAAGTTGAGGACCTTTTCTATCCACAGAAAAATCTACAGAGGAAAGATGTCCCACTTCCAGATTTCCAGTATTACTATG
>OGQI01001034.1_pt1 | contig 20005 bp, 19 predicted proteins | sample 1553171 | NCBI WGS metagenome assembly OGQI01 (sample SAMEA2579988, study PRJEB22360) | human gut metagenome | biome: human gut; feature: human-associated habitat; material: faeces | place: Denmark | collected 2008/2010
ATATAGAACTTTTAGAATACTATGGACTAAATGACGAAACCAGTATGAGCGTGGGCGGAATCATCAATGTTATAGTTGCGATGGTGATGCTTATGGGCTGTGTGCTGATTTACAATGCCTATTCCATCTCTACATTTGAAAAGCTAAGGTATCTGGGAACATTGGGAAGTATCGGTGCGAGTAAATTTCAAAGGATCAGTGTGGTTTACTGGGAAGGAATACTGGAAGGACTCATTGGGATCCCGGTCGGAATCGGAGTGGGGATCTTACTTACGAATGGTATTGTAAACGGTTTAGAAAATATTTTTATGTATGAACAACCGCTTGTAGTGGAGCTTACTTTCGGAAGGATTGTAACGTTTGTGCTCTGGGGATTTCTGATGATATTTCTGGCGTGTCTCTTTCCGGCGTGGAAAGCGGTTCATACTTCCAGTATGGAGTTGATTACACAAACTTATGAAGTAGATACAAAAATGCGTACTCGAACCAATCTGTTGAAAAAGCGGAAGCTATTTGGAACAGTGGGAATGCTGGCATTTAAGAATATGTGGGTTCGCAGGAAAAGCTATATTGCAAACAGTGTATTGCTGATATTGACTTTTTGTGTAATTTTGGACGGCATGGCTGTGATGCGTGGAATCAATAAAGAGTATTATCCGGTAGATGACAGAGAATGGGAAGAACTGGAACTATGGACAGAACTTTATACGATGAATAATGATAAGATTATGGAGTTTTATAAAAAAGTAGCTGCATTACCGGAGGTGACTTCCATATCGTTAGAGCGTAATATGAGTATCAGCGACATGCTGCTGGAACCAGGGGAGATTCAGGATGATTTGCAGAAGGTTCCATTTGAGGTATCTGAAGAGACTGGATTCTGGTGGTACGATGAACCATCGCAACTTAAAAGTTTTCAGGATATGAAATCAGGAAATTGGATAGAAGGCTTTCATTTACGAACAGTGATCGTGGGGGTAGATGATCAAACCTTTCAGGCATATGTGAAAAAGGCAGGATATGAAATTCCAGAAGATACCACAGAAGAGTATGAGGTGTTAATTGAAGATCACGAGGAAGTCCGGACATTAGAAAAGATCTGTCAACACAGTATATTGAAGGCACAGCCAGACAGCGAATTTACCTTTTGGTATAGTCGTTATGGGGATATAGGAATCTTTACGGGGACATATGACAATCAGCGTGATGAGATGCGAAAGGGAAACTTTCGACTGATTGGAACAACACAGGAAACATCGCCGTATCCTTATTATTCCGGAAAGCAAGACGATGTTAATGGATATCAGGAGGAAACATTGGGATTCTGTCACATTTATATGTCTATGGATGATTTTGAACGATTACTGGAAGATCCAATGTATAGTGATATTTATAAAAAACATCCTGAAGATACCTATGCTTTTCATTACCCAACTTATAATAGTGTTGCTACTTATTTGAAGTTTAATATTCAAAGAGAAGAGGAAGAGGAGGAGCATACATTTTGGGATTTTCTTTTTGGAATGGATGGACTCTCAACGCGGATACAGGAAGATGCGAGGATAAAGGGAAAAATTGAGATTATCGCACAAGAAGTGAGACTGAAGAAAGGTGCTCCGTTGACATATGATCCGGCTGTTTCTTTTGATGAGGTGGATATTTCGAAGAGAGATAGCTATGCCTTTAATAGCCAGGCACTTTGGCAGAAGAATGAATATTTCGTTCGAAAAAGTTTCTATTGTTGATATTAGGATATGGGATGATGGTGTTAATCACGTTGTTATCATTAACCAATATTTTTCAAAGTATATCGACTTCTATGCGTATGCGAAGAAAGGAATTTGCAGCTTATCAGTCTATAGGAATGTCCCGGAAAGATCTGAAAAGGATGTTATCCATAGAGGCAGGCTTTTATGGGATTATCGGGTGTGTGATTGGAATACCGGTAAGTTTTCTTGGATTATTAGGCGTGTATGATACCTATCACGAAGTTTTTTATAATATTACATGGAAAATACCGTGGGATATGGTGCCGATACAGATTGTAGTTGCAGTGTTATTGCTGATCGTACCCGTGAGATATGCAATGTCACAATTGAAACATCTGAATATTATCGAATCTATTCGTAACGATAACCAGTAAGGGAGGCGCGAAGATGGAAGTATTGAGAACGGAAGATCTTACAAGAGAATATGGCTTTGGAGATAATAAGGTTGTTGCACTTAACCACGTTTCCTTTTCGGTGGAAGAAGGAGAGTTTGTCACGATTTTAGGTCCGTCGGGCTCAGGAAAGTCAACGCTTCTTCATCTCCTGGGCGGTGTTGACAAACCGACATTCGGCAAGGTATATATTGGCGGACAGTCCATTTATGAAATGAAAGAACGTGAGCTGACTGCTTTTCGAAGGAGAGAGATTGGTCAGATTTATCAATTTTATAATCTGATTCCGGTACTGAACGTGGAAGAGAATATATGTCTGCCGATGCTCCTGGATCACAGACAGGCAGAACGAAAAGATTTGGATGAATTACTGGAATTACTCGGCCTCACAGAGCGTGTGAATCATCTTCCGAGCGAATTGTCCGGCGGTCAGCAGCAGCGAGTTGCAATCGGAAGAGCACTGATCAGTAAACCGAAACTGATTCTGGCAGATGAGCCTACAGGAAATCTGGATCAGAAGAACAGCCGGGAGATTATTAAGCTTTTTCGCGAATTGAATGAAAAATATGGACAGACGATTCTCCTGATCACACATGACGAGAAGATTGCAGAACATGCAGAGAGGATTCTTGTGATTGAAGATGGACAGATAGTAAAAGATAGTCGGAGGTGAAAAATTGCGCTTTCATGGGATTTATCAACATGATGTTAGAGACTGTGGAAGATATTTCTGCTCAAAATACCGGAAATTATATGTTACTTTCTTATGAGGTAAATTAAAGTGAGGAGTAATGGAGAATGAAAAAAGAGTGGAAAGTTACGATTCTTGTAATATTAGTGGAAGTGTTGTTTGTCTGGATTTGTTATACAGCACCAGGAACCGGAAGACGAAGTCCACTGCTTTTAGAAGAAAAAGGCAGAGTAACAGATATTGATTTAAGTAAGCAACAAATAACTGTTCAACTTGAAAGTCTAAATAGTTATTATGATGGGTTAAAAATACAGCCATATGATAGTGATAAAGTTGTTTTAAATTGTAAATGGATGGAAAAAAGTGCTTCAACTTTAAAAGAAATAAAGCTAAATGATGAAGTGATATATATGCATTACGATAATAAGCCCAATAGAGTTGAAAAATTAGAGCTTTTATATGAAGAGAAAGCAGTTGTAACAGGTGTATTTTTATATCGTAATGAAATTAAAGTAAAACTTAAACAGAATAATTCTATATGTAATTTCTATGAAAAAGAAGAAGTGTCATTGGATTGTAGTCATGCATATCAAGGAAATGATGTACTGGATTCGTTAGAAATATCTGATGAAATTATATTTTCACATTTTTACAGTGAGCCATATGAAATAAAAAGCATAAAACGGGAGGATTAAATTTTATGAAAAAAATCATCATTTTAATAGTAAGCATAATTATTATTTTTGGTGGATATCGATACTATGAGGCAAAGAATTCTGATGTATTATTTAATTATGGAATTCATCCGTTTGAGGAAAATGCAGTTGTTGAAGAGATTAATTCGGATAACCGGGAGATTACAGTATTTATAAAAGATAGCGATACTTACCTGGAATCTGAAAAGAATCCATATGAAGATAAAGAGATTAAATTAAATTGCAGTAAGATAGAGAAAGAGAAATTGGAACAATTGGGAATATCGGATGAAATAGTATTTACACATGTGCATGATGATCCATATACCATGCTAGAGTTAAAAAATTGTAAGAAATAGTGGATGCGCTTTTCAATAAATGGGGGAATCTAATAATGAAGGAAGCAGTATTGGAACAACTGGAAATATCTGATGAGATAGTATTTACACATATACATGTTGAACCGTATATCGCAGCAGAAATAAAAAAATAAAGTAGACCTACCGCACTTTTTACAATGCGGCAGGTCTTTTGTCGTTCGGTTCATAATCGTAATAACGAATGCATATGTCCCTTACAGAAAGTATATTACATATCAATCAGAAACGAGCTCGGTCCTATTCAGAACTATTTAGCGATTATGGTCGACCTGATCCATGTACTGGATAAGGCGCATTACCTGACTGGTATAGCCCCATTCATTGTCATAGAAACAGATGACCTTGAAAAAGTGGGAATTCACCTGAATGCCCTGTCGTGCGTCGAAGATGGAAGCGTGAGAATCTCCGATGAAATCAGAAGATACTACTTCATCATCCACATAATCCAGAATACCGGACAAATATGTCATAGAGGCTTCCTGAACTTTTTTGCAGATTTCTTCGTAAGATGCCGATTTCTTCAAAGCTACGTTTAAGTCAACAACAGATACATCTGAAGTAGGTACGCGATAAGAGATGCCACTCATTTTGTCATTCAATGAAGGAATTACGAGGGAGATCGCTTTAGCTGCTCCGGTGGTAGATGGGATTAGATTGCCAAATGCAGAACGGCCGGTTCTCCAGTCCTTCTGAGAACGGCTGTCAACAACCTTCTGCTTAGCAGTAGCTGCGTGGATCGTGGACATGAGTCCGTATTCAATACCGTAATTGTCTTCTAGAATCTTGCAGATCGGTGCCAGACAGTTCGTCGTGCAGGATGCATTAGAAACTACGGGCATATCACTGTTGTATTCGGTATGGTTTACACCCATGATAAAAGTAGGTGTCTCTTCATCTTTTGCAGGAGCAGATATAATAACCTTTTTAGCCCCGCTTTGCAGATGATCCATAGCTTTCTGCGTTGTGCAGTAGGCGCCGGTTGCATCAATGATATATTCAGCACCGCAGCTGTCCCATGGGATCAGAGAAGCGTCCGATTCAGAGAACACAGGAATCTTCTGACCATTGATGATCAGACCCTGCTCATATGTGTCAAGCTCCCCCTGGAAACGTCCGAAGGTTGAATCATAGCGGACCATATATTTCATGTAGTCCAGATCAGCATTACGCACGTTGATCCCACAAAGTTTAAAAGTATCTGGTTGACTGATGGCAATACGGAGAGCGACGCGTCCGATGCGTCCAAATCCGTTGATGCCAATTGAAATTGCCATTTTACAATTACCTCCTATAAGTCATATTAAATGCATAGAGCACCCACAGATATCCTGGGTGCGGTTATTCTGACCGAGCAATGTAACTGGCTTTTTCTGATTTGATGTAATTTACTGTCAGTGTAACATAGAAAAATGAAAAATACTATATATAGAAGAGTAATTAAAATATTAACGAAAATGCATACAAGATAACTGACTGATTGAAAACTTTGTGAAGAAATGTTATGATTTTAAGCGGAAATATCCATATAGGAGGCAATCATGAGAGAGGAACGTTTTAAGATGGAGCGCCCGGGTTTGGTAGAAGAAGGACAGGAAGTTGTGATCAGCGAACGAAGTCCGAGCACCGGGAGATATACTTATCTGGTAGAACCATCCATTGCCATGTCTGGAATATACCGCACAGCGGAGCGGATCCGGGACAGGAAAGGTGTGATCAGGAAGATTGAAGAGACCGATCGGGGATTTTATCTGATTGTAGAGATAGAGCAGTAATAAGAGAGCTTTTGCAGGGAGAATATACTTGCGAAAGTTCTCTTTTTTATAATTTGTGATTTGACAAAAAATGCACAAGTTAATTGATAATAATTCAAACAAACTATAAATAGCGACGAAAAAATAGAAAATTAATGAGAAAAATTATAGATATTAGACAATTTGTGTGCTAATATAATAAATAACTTGTGTGAAAATCGATAAATTCAAATGGAGGTAAAGCTATGCTTTCAAAAAAATCTGCAGTTCCGTTTAGAGGAACGAAGGAGCAGGAAGAAGAACTGCTTAAGGTGATCGAAGAATTGAAAGATGAAAAAGGCGCTTTGATGCCGATTATGCAGAGAGCGCAGGACATCTATGGATATCTGCCGATCGAGGTCCAGAAGATTATCTCAGACCAGACGGGAATCCCGTTAGAGAAGATTTATGGAGTGGCAACATTTTATGCACAGTTTAATCTGAGTCCGAAGGGACGATATCAGATATCTGTCTGTCTTGGCACGGCATGCTATGTAAAAGGATCCGGCGATATTTATAACAAGCTGATGGAAAAGCTTGGTATCGTGGGCGGAGAGTGTACGCCGGACGGAAGATTTTCGCTGGATGCGTGCCGTTGTATCGGGGCCTGTGGACTGGCACCGGTCATGACGATCAATGAAGAAGTATACGGACGTCTGAAGGTGGAGGATATAGATGATATCCTTGCGAAATACGAGTAGTGGTTAACTTGATTAGAAGTGGAGGGACAGAATGAAATCTCTGGAAGAATTACGGGTAATTAGAGAGCGTATGCAGGGAACAGTGGCATACCGCTCAGAACACGAATCTCTGGAAGAGGCTGCAGCTTCTGAGCACGGCAAGTACCGCACTCATGTGCTGGTATGCGGAGGAACAGGATGTACATCATCCGGCAGCCAGAAGATCAGAGAACGTCTGGATGAAGAGATCCGGAAGAACGGACTGGAAGAGGAAGTATGTGTGATCAAGACAGGCTGTTTTGGCCTGTGTGCGCTGGGACCGATTATGATCGTGTATCCGGAGGGCGCGTTTTATTCTATGGTCAAGGAAGAAGACATTCCTGAGATTGTAGAAGAGCATCTGGTAAAGGGCAATGTAGTGAAGAGACTGCTCTATGATGAGACGGTGAAGGGAGAAGATGTACTTCCGCTGCAGGAGACGAATTTCTATAAGAAGCAGCACCGTGTGGCACTGCGTAACTGTGGCGTGATCAGTCCGGAGCATATTGACGAATACATAGGTACAAGAGGATATGAGGCGTTAGGTAAGGTGCTGACTGAGATGACACCTGCAGAAGTTATTCAGGTGATGCTTGACAGCGGACTCAGAGGAAGAGGCGGTGCAGGTTTCCCAACCGGTATGAAATGGAAATTCGCGGCAGCGAATGAAGCAGATCAGAAATACGTCTGTTGTAACGCCGATGAGGGTGACCCGGGTGCATTTATGGATAGATCCGTACTGGAAGGTGATCCGCACGTTGTACTGGAAGCCATGGCGATCGCAGGCTATGCCATTGGGGCGTCACAGGGATATATCTACGTGCGTGCAGAGTATCCAATCGCAGTAGAACGTCTGAATATTGCGATTAAGCAGGCAAGAGAATACGGACTGCTTGGCGAAGATATATTTGGATCAGGATTTGATTTTGATATTGAGCTTCGTCTGGGAGCGGGAGCGTTTGTCTGCGGAGAAGAGACCGCACTGATGACTTCGATCGAGGGTAACCGAGGAGAACCGAGACCGCGTCCGCCATTCCCGGCATTAAAGGGATTGTTCCAGAAGCCGACAATTCTGAATAACGTAGAGACACTGGCAAATATCCCACAGATTATCCTGAATGGTCCGGAATGGTTTGCATCGATGGGAACAGAGAAGTCCAAAGGAACCAAGGTATTTGCTCTGGGAGGCAAGGTCAATAATACCGGTCTGGTAGAGATCCCGATGGGAACGACTCTGCGGGAGATTGTAGAAGAAATCGGCGGAGGCATTCCGAAGGGCAAGAAGTTCAAGGCTGCGCAGACCGGAGGTCCGTCCGGCGGATGTATTCCGGCAGAGAATTTTGATGTACCGATCGACTATGATAACCTGATCGCGATCGGTTCCATGATGGGTTCCGGTGGTCTGATTGTTATGGATGAAGATACCTGTATGGTTGATATTGCCAAATTCTTCCTGGAATTTACTGTGGATGAATCCTGTGGCAAATGTGCACCGTGCCGTATTGGTACCAGACGTATGCTGGAGATCTTAGAGAAGATCACCAAGGGACAGGGAACGATGGAAGATCTGGACCGTCTGGAAGAACTGGCAGCGCATCTGAAGTCGAATTCACTGTGTGCGCTTGGTCAGACAGCACCGAATCCGGTACTTTCCACCCTGCGTTACTTTAAAGATGAATACATTGCCCATATTGTGGATAAGAAATGTCCGGCAGGTGTCTGTAAGGATCTGCTGCAGTACAAGATCAATGCGGACAAATGTAAGGGTTGTACGCTTTGTGCACGTATCTGTCCGAATGGTGCGATCAGCGGTAAAGTAAAAGAACCACATGCGATCAATCCGGAGAAATGTTTGAAATGTGGTGCATGTATGGAAAAATGTCGCTTCGGTGCGATTTATAAGGAATAAGGGAGGATAGAGAATATGGAAACGGTTAATCTTACAATCAATGGACTGAAAGTATCTGCACCGGCCGGCTCTACGATCCTTGAGGCAGCACATGCAGCCGGAATCAGAATTCCTACTCTCTGCTATTTGAAGGAGATCAATGAGATCGGTGCATGTCGTATGTGTGTAGTAGAAGTAAAAGGAGCCCGTAATCTGGTAGCTGCCTGTGTACATCCGGTCAGTGAAGGGATGGAAGTGTATACGAATACACCGAAGCTGATTTCATCCAGAAAGAAGACATTACAGCTTCTGCTGTCGAATCACGATAAGAAATGTCTGTCCTGTGTGCGCAGCGGTAACTGTGAATTACAGCAGCTCTGCAGGGAATATGGCGTGGATGATGAGAATTATTTTGCAGGTGAGAGTAATCACTATGAGTTGGATGATTCCGCAGCGCATATGATCCGTGACAATAACAAATGTATCTTGTGCCGCAGATGCGTGGCTGTCTGTGAGAAAGTTCAGGGAGTCGGCGTGATCGGAACCAATAACCGTGGATTTGCGACCTTTATCGGTTCTGCATTTGACATGGGACTTGGAGAGACCAGTTGTGTATCCTGTGGACAGTGTATCGCAGTCTGTCCGACCGGTGCATTATATGAAAAAGATTATACAGATAAGATTATAGAAGCAATCGCTGATCCGGAGAAATACGTGGTCGTTCAGACTGCACCATCTGTCAGAGCCGCGCTTGGCGAAGAATTCGGTTATCCGATGGGAACGGATGTGGAAGGCAAGATGGTAGCAGCGCTCAGAAGAATCGGATTTGACCGTGTATTTGATACGGACTGGGCAGCAGACCTGACGATTATGGAAGAGGCACATGAGCTTCTGGAACGTGTACAGAATGGTGGAAAGCTTCCGCTGATCACATCCTGCTCGCCTGGATGGATCAAATACTGCGAGCACTATTTCCCGGATATGACAGAGAATCTGTCCAGCTGCAAATCACCGCAGCAGATGTTTGGTGCGATGGTGAAGACTTACTTTGCCGAGAAGCAGGGTATCGATCCGAAGAATATCGTATCGGTCAGCGTGATGCCATGTACGGCCAAGAAGTTCGAGATCGGAAGAGATCATCAGAATGCAGCCGGAGTACCGGATGTGGATATTGCCATCACTACCAGGGAACTGGCACGACTGATCCGTCGTTGTGGTATAGAATTTACTGCACTTCCGGATGAAGGCTTTGATGATCCGATGGGTGAGTCTACGGGAGCGGCAGTAATCTTTGGAGCGACCGGCGGTGTTATGGAAGCAGCTCTTCGTACTGCGGTGGAGACATTGACGGGAGAAGAACTTGCTAATCTGGAATTTACAGATGTGCGTGGCACAAAGGGCATCAAAGAGGCTGAATATCAGGTGGCAGGCATGGATATTCGTGTGGCAGTTGCTTCGGGACTTGGCAATGCAAGAGAACTTTTGAATCAGGTAAAATCTGGTGAGAAACAGTATCACTTTATCGAGATCATGGGATGTCCGGGCGGATGTGTCAACGGAGGCGGTCAGCCGCAGGTATCCGGTGATGTGCGTAATTTCACTGATGTACGTGGTATTCGTGCAAGCGTACTGTATCGCAATGATCAGGCGAAGGTAATCCGTAAATCGCATGAGAATCCGGCAATCAAGAAACTGTATGAAGAGTATCTGGGAGAACCGGGAAGCAAGAAAGCACATGAGACATTGCATACAACCTATGTAAAACGCACAGTTAATTAAGGATAGTCCATAATATTTTAGAAGGGTGGAAATGCATTGCATTTCTGCCCTTTCTTCTATACAATAAAAGCAGAATATCTTTGATGTCTGACATCAATGAGGGAGGCTGTAATGGGAAACTATCAATATTATTTATTCGATCTGGATGGTACGCTGACGGATTCAGGAGAAGGAATTATGAATTCAATCCGTCATGCTTTGCATAAATTTGGAATTACAGAGTATGAGGAAACGACACTGCGTAAGTTTATCGGACCACCGCTTGCAGAGTGCTTTCAGAAGTATTTTGATCTGTCACCGGAGGAAGCACGCAAGGGAATCGATTATTACCGGGAATATTATACTGACGGGGGAATGTTTGAAAATGAGGTCTATCATGGCGTAAAAGAGCTGTTAGAGGGTTTGAATGCGAAAGGAAAGACATTGATCGTTGCTACGTCAAAGCCTGAGTTATTTGCGGAGCAGATTCTGGAACATTTTGATCTGGCGAAGTATTTTGCCTGTATTGCCGGAGCGTCTATGGACGAGACCAGAGTGCATAAAGATGATGTGATTGCTTATGCATTGCAGAAGTATAAAGGAATTGATCATAAAAAAGCGGTGATGATCGGCGATCGTTCGCATGATATTATGGGCGGTAAAGCGAATGGCATGGATACGATCGGAGTGCTTTATGGATTTGGAAACCGGGAAGAATTAGAAGAAGCCGGAGCTGATATTATTGTGGAGACACCAGAAGAAATATTGAGATATTAAGGTATGTGAGGAGGGCTTTGCATGAAGGTCATTGATTTTAAGGATGCCAAATGCAGACATTGTTACAAATGTGTCCGTTATTGTGAGGTAAAGGCAATTTCAGTACAGAATGAACAGGCGCATATTATGGAAGATCACTGTATTCACTGTGGACAGTGCCTGGAAGTCTGTCCGCAGAATGCCAAGACATTTGCCAGCGATATGGAACGGGTGAAGGGATATCTTCAGAGAGGTGTGCGTACGGTGATCTCATTAGCACCGTCATATCTCAGTGTACTTGACTTTGATCAGCCCGGACAGCTGGTAGATGCACTTATGAGGCTTGGGTTTGATGAAGTGCGGGAAACAGCAGAAGGTGCAGCATTAGTCACAGAAGAGTATCAAAAGCTACTTAAAAGTGGACAGATGACGAACGTCATCTCTACTTGTTGTCCAAGTATTAATGATTTGATCGAGAAATATTATCCAACATTAGTCCCGATGATGGCTCCTGTTGTATCTCCGATGATTGCACATGGACGTCTGATTAAGCAGATGTATGGACCAGATGTGAAAGTCGTCTTTCTGGGACCTTGTATTGCTAAAAAAGCAGAAGCAGTTGGAGATGAGCGGGTAGAGGGAGCAATTAATGCCATTTTGACATTTGAAGAGGTTATCCGTTGGTGGAGAGAAGAAGGTATCAGGGTTGAGGAATGCGAAGACAAGCCGATGGGTAATCCGGATCCGGGGGTGAACCGGTTGTATCCAATAGGCGGAGGTGTGATTACCTCCGTGTTGACAGGAGGACCGGAAGATCATTATGAGAAATTTCATGCAGAGGGAATTAAGACATGTATGGAATTGCTGGATGAACTGACACGTGGAGAGGTAAAAGGCGGATTTTTTGAACTAAATGTATGTAAAGGTGGATGTGTAAAAGGACCGGCTGCTGAGCGGTGGAAGCGTTCTATGCTAAAAGCAAGGCTGGATCTGGAGCATCAGGTGAAATATACGGAAGAAGCTGTGCATATAGAACATGAGCCAATTCTTCTGGATAAGGTATTTGAGGATCGTTACATCCAGGATGATCAGCCAACAGAACGAGAGCTTACAGAAGTGCTTCGCGCTATGGGAAAATATACAAGACAGGATGAACTGAATTGCGGAGCGTGTGGATATGCTACCTGCAGAGCCAAAGCAGAAGCTGTATATCAGGGCAAGGCAGAGATCAGTATGTGTCTGCCACATGCAGTGGCACAGGCTGAATCCATGTCGAATCTGGTGATGGACGCGACACCGAACATGGTCTTGATTGTCGATCGGGATATGCATATAAGGGAATGTAATAAAAGAATGCTGGATAAGCTGGGAATTTCCCGAGAAGAGGCACTGGAGCGATATATTTTTGAATTTATTGAGGTTGAAGATATTGAACAGGTGCTGGAAGATAAAAAATCCATTTTAAGGAAACGAATTCAGCTAGAAACACTTGATGTTATTGCTAAAGAAACGATTGTGTATATAGAGTCGGTGGATTCGGCATTGGTTGTCTATCAGGATGTGAGCAAAGAGGAAAAGGCGAGAGAACAGCACATGAATCTGAAGATGGAGACGATTGATATCGCGCAGAAGGTCATTGATAAGCAGATGATGGTAGCACAGGAAATTGCTGGACTGCTGGGAGAGACTACAGCAGAGACCAAAGTGACGCTTTCTAAGTTGAGAGATTCGATTCTGGATGACGGAGAGGATTAAGATGAGTGTAAGTGTAGATATTTGCTGGAAAAGTTTTAACAAGAATCGTGAAGAATTGTGTGGAGATAAAGTCGAAGTATTGAAAACAGAAGATTCCAGTATTATTATTCTTGCAGATGGTATGGGAAGTGGAGTGAAAGCGAATATTCTTGCAACTCTGACATCAAAGATCCTGGGCACGATGTTCCGGGAGGGCGCAGAGATTGATGCATGTGTTGAGACGATTGCCCGTACACTGCCTATCTGTAAAGAACGGGAAGTAGCATATGCGACATTCAGTATCCTGCAGATTTTTCGAGATGGAGAAGCCTATCTGGTAGAATATGATAATCCAAAATGCGTGTTTATACGCAACAAAGAAATAATAAACTATCCTTATCAGGAACGAGTGATTGAAGGAAAGAAGATTCGTGAGTATCGATTTCATGGAGAACTCAATGATTGTTTCGTACTGATGAGTGATGGGGCAATCTGGGCCGGCGAAGAAGAAACTATGAACTATAACTGGGAATGGGATGACATGGCAGCTTATACGCTAAAATGTACGAACGAGACATTGTCGGCAGCAAGACTGGCAGCTATGCTCAGCCAGGTGTGTTACGACCTGTATGGACAGAAGCCGGGAGATGATACAACCGTTGCAGTAACCAGAGTTATCCGCAGACAGGTGGTCAATATCTTCACAGGTCCACCGTCCAGAAAGGAAGACGATGAGCGGGTTGTACATGATTTTATGAAGCAGGAAGGCAAGAAAGTTATTTGTGGCGGTACCAGTGCCAATGTGGCATCTCGTGTATTAAAACGGGAGATCGTAACGCTGGTCAAGCATGCAGATCCAAAGATTCCGCCAATGGCAACAATGGAAGGTCTGGATCTGGTAACGGAAGGCGTATTGACCATCGGAAGTGCGCTGGATCTCCTGCACCGCTATGAAAATGATGAGTTTGATGAAGCATTTTTTGATGCATTGGATGCAGAGAACGGTGCAGCCAAACTTGCAAGGCTGTTGATCGAAGAGTGTACGGATCTGAATCTTTTTGTGGGAAGAGCACTGAATCCTGCACACCAGAATTCCAATCTGCCATTCGATCTCAGCGTGCGTATGAATCTGGTAGAACAGCTGAAGGATTGTGCAGAGCGGATGGGTAAGCATGTGACAGTGAAGTATTATTAGACTGTATTGAAAACAATAAAATTGTGCTGAGTGGGAAATGAATTGATATTATAAAAATAGAGGGAATGTGTATGATAGCGTTTGGATATGAAAAGGATAATGATGAGGAAAAACTAATGAAATTGAGTGAAACTACGTTACAATGCAATAACGAAGAACTGGATAGAATGATAGCCTTTTTGAATCAGATTAAGAATACAAATTATAAAGCAGAAGATCATTATCACTATAGAGATTTTAATAAGGAATGGACTTCAAAAGAATCAGATTTTATTATTTTTTTAGAAGAAGATGCCTCCAACAGTTATCCGAGTATTTATGAATGATGCTGTATAGAAATTACCAGGTATAATCGTAAATATGACTATACCTGGAAGCCTGGATGAGTAGATAACAGATTTATCGTTCAAGCTTTACTTCTTTCAGCTTCACGCAGGATCTGTTATAGGTCAGTGACAGGATTATCTGAGTGATTCCGACTACGAGGATTGCCAGGACACCTGTGTGGAAGAACAGATGTGACAGCATGGTGAGAAGAAGCAGGAAACTAAGACATTTACTTGTAAATGAAAATGCTTTATACGCGCTCTGGTAAATGACTTCTTTTTCAGCTTCGTCACAGCTTTCCAACCATTGCTGCTGGAATTTCATAGAAGATACATCCCCTTTCTTTTCTGGATGTGTCCTCTGCAGCAGCTTTATATAGCGCGCCTGCATAATACCGTCATAGAAGACGCAGATTAAAAATGTGAGACAGGCACCGAGTGCGATGCTGTGGTGCAGATAATCCATAGAATAACCAAATGCTAATAGTACGATGCCTCCTATATATGACAGCAGGTTGCTGGTCATCAGCATGGCACCGGTCTTTTCTTCTTTATAATCTAATTCGTCAAATTCTTCGTCATCAGCATCCGCGAGACTGTTGCAGATGTTCTTTAATCTGGAATAATAGATTTCCTGCAATATAATTGAAAGTACAGTGATCAGAAGCAGTCCCGGAAAGATCATATTCTGAATACCTGAGATTAATTTCTGCGTAGCCTGATTGAACGAATTCCCGTTGTTAATCGAGAGCAATACAGCTGCTGAAGCACCCAATATAGCACCGACGATGGCACCGGCGGTCATTTTTAATGTCAGTTTGCTAAGACTGGTTGTTTTTAGGTTATCTTTATGTTTCATGGGTTTCATCCTCCTCGTATTCAAATATATCTTCAACTTTTACATTACAGATCATTGCAAGCTTTAATGCCAGTGTTACAGAGGGCGAGTAGTCTCCGCGTTCAATTAGACTGATGGTCTGTCTGGATACTCCGGCAAGTTTTCCAAGCTCTGTCTGGTTCATGCCTAATTTGGATCTGTGTTCTTTTAAGCGGTTCAGTAACGGCAATCTAAGCTCCTCCTTTTAGAATCAAATGACAACCTTTCTTGTCAAAAATAGGATAGCATTGACAACTATCCTTGTCAATATGTTTTGACAACTTTTCTTGTCATTTTAACTATGCATATTATTTGATATGTGTGAAAACTATGTTATACTTATCAAAACAATACTTTGAAATCAAGGAGGTGCAGCCATGAGGTTTGAGGATGAGAAGGATTATATCATGCGTATGATCAAAGAAATGGTCAGTGTGCTGTTTTCTATTTTGCTCGGCAAGCAATATGTATCCGTGGATGAAGAGAGGAAGAATGGATATGAAGTGTCGGGGACAGATTTGAATGATCTGCTGGATATGATCGACAATGGACAGATTAATGAGGCGGAGAATCTCATGCTGGATGACATTGATTACAGTGATAAAAAGGAACTGGCGGAAGCGTTGCTATTCTATCAATATCTCTCTGAAAAGAAGAAAGATTTTCTGTGGGATCATGATTATTCGGACGAAGAAATCCTGGATGGTGCGAAACAGATATTGCAAAAAGCGGGATATGGGGATATCGTAAAGATTATGGAATAGAATTATATATGATTGAGAGGCAGTATGATGAACGAAAGAAATTACAGTAAAGTACCAGTATTTGAGAATGGAATGGCGCAGCCGGTATTTCCATTTACGGATGGAAAGACAGGTGCAGATTATAATCCGGAGACTTCGAGTATTGTGAGATATGCGGTATATGTGGAGTCTGATTATGATATGGACGGAGATGGAAAGCGAGACCTGGTCAAAGCAGTTGTACAGGTTCCAAGAAGTGCGGTGGAGGGAAATTACAAAGCTGCAACATTATTTGAAGCCCGTCCGTACTGTGCAGGTGTGAATGAAGATGGATATCCTCATATGAAAGAAGTGGCAGAAAAGGAATACCGCTATTTTGATTTTGCAGACCTTGAGCGAGAGGTTCCGGCACGTGTTCCAACTGGAAGTATCAGTGCGATGGAGCTTGCCCTTCAAGCTGATCCGTCAGACTGGTATTATCCGGATAAAGGTAATAACGATAGCATGGTCTATAGCAATCTGGACACTTTTAATTATTACCTTGTTCGTGGCTTTGCAGTTGTGCTGTGTGGTGGATTCGGTACACTTGGTTCAGATGGATTCAACTATGTGGGATCCGATTATGAGAGAGATGCATTCAAATTCGTAGTAGAATGGCTGCATGGAGACCGCGTGGCATATGCGAACCGTGAGGGAACGATCCAGACGAAGGCAGACTGGTCGAATGGCAATGTTGCAATGACCGGAAGGTCTTATGCGGGAACTATGCCATTTGCGGTGGCAACAACAGGAGTGGAAGGTTTGAAGACAATCATTCCAATCGCAGGAATCGCAGACTGGTATTCCCAGCAGAATATGCAGGGAGCACAGCGTTACTGGCCGAAAGAAGTATTGAATAGTTTTCTCGCTTACTACTGTTCCAGCCGTTATCATGACGAATCATTATCTGAAAAACAGCTTGATGATATGGCAGCATTTCACCATGAACTTAGTCTTCGGCAGTTAAAGTGTGGATTTGACTACGATGAGGAATTCTGGGGAAGCGGTAATTACTGCCTGAATGCAGATAAGATCCGATGCACCGCATTGATCGTGCATGGACTGAATGATGAAAATGTGTCTACCAAGCAGTTTGAAATGATGTACAAGTCCTTTGAAAAGGCAGGTCGGAATGTGAAGCTGTTACTGCATCAGGGTGCGCATATTACACCGACCATGTCAAACAGGGAATATGGAATCCTGGTGGATGGACAATTCTATGATGACATTGTTAACAAATGGATTTCTTATTATCTGTATGATGTGGATAATCATGCTGAGGATATGCCGGCAGTATTGGTACAGACGAATTACGATCAGAAGAAATGGGAGACGGCAGAGTCCTGGGAGACGGCATATGCCATGAATCTTGCATGTGAAGAGACGGGAACGACTGTCATCGATACAGATTGGGAAGCAGCAGATGTCAGTGCCGAAAACTTTGATGAGCGGATGGCATTGCAGTCCGGCAATATGAACAGACGATATATGACTTCTGCTTTTGAGGAAGCAGTAACCATACAGGGAACCGTGTGCGTGAAGCTTAAGGCGGCATTAAAAGAGGGCGACGCAGAACATGACTTCCAGCCGGAGAACAGAAATGATGTGGATACATTGACCATGAAGCTTGGTGATTCCAGCATTTCCGGAAAGATGGACGATGTGGAGGTTGCATTGCTGCTCTGTGATGTATGTGATGAGAAGTTTGACAGCATCCAGAGTGTGGATCCGGAAAGAAATACAATTCCGGTAGAAAAAGTGAAAGCAGGTGGCGTGATTAACGGCGGAGATCTTCCGGCATTTGATGAAGTTGAATTTGCCACTGTACATAAGAACTATCGTGTGATCACTCGTGCGTTTGCAGACCTCTGTAATCCGGAAGCCGGTTATGATCCGGTAACAGCAACGAACAGTATCGAGCTGAAAAAGGGCGAATATCATGACTATCACATTTATATGAATGCGACCAGATATACAGTCGAGCCTGGACACAGACTTGCGCTTGTAATTGCAACCGAAGATCCGGTGAATTGTCTGATCCATAAGACCTATGCGGTTGAGATAGAGAATGCTTCAGTAGAAGCGAAAGTACCGGTGACAAAGGATACAGATGACAGGCTGATCAAAGCAGACGAATAAAGAGAAAGATAAGGGCGTGTAAAAACGAAGAATCATTTTTACACGCCTTTTTATTACGGTTATCTCAACTGTGCAATTGTCTCGAAGAATGCCGGATAGGACACATCCACGCACTGGCTGTCTCCGATCACGGTATCCCCTTCAGCAACCAGTCCCGCAATGGCAAATGCCATGGCGATTCGGTGATCCAGATGGCTGTTGATATGCGCACCTTTTAATGCGCCGGTGCCTTCAATGATCATGCCATCATCAGTCGGAGTGACGCTACCGCCCATTGCCCGGAGGTTTTGGGCTATGGTGTCGATACGGTTAGTCTCTTTGACTTTTAACTCAGCAGCATCCCGGATGATGGTAGTGCCTTCGGCAAAGGCAGCCATGATGGCGATCATTGGGATCTCGTCGATCAGTGTCGGTATGATGCTTCCTTCTACGACCGTTGCTTTGAGAGGTGAATAGCGAACGAGAAGGTCAGCGGTCGGTTCACCGCCGGCAGATGTCTCATTCAGGTAAGTGATATCAGCCCCCATAGCTTCGCAGACCTTTAAGATACCGGCGCGAGTAGGATTGATACCTACATTTTTGACCAGGATCTCGGAACCCGGTACCAGAAGTCCGGCTGCGATAAAGTATGCGGCGGATGAAATGTCACACGGAACCTGGATCTTCTGCGCATAAAGCTCTTCGCATGGGGTGATGGATGCAGTAGCAGTTCCGTCTGCGTGTGTCTCGGATGCAATATTGGCACCGAAGCCTGTTAACATCAGCTCTGTGTGATTACGCGACAGCACCGGTTCTGTGACAGCGGTTGTGTCATCTGCGTATAATCCAGCCAACAGGATCGAGGATTTGACCTGCGCAGAAGCAACTTTGGAATGATAATGGATACTGTGAAGTGTGCCCGGTTCAATGCGGAGTGGCGCACAGTTATTTCCATTGATACTTGTTATCTTGGCACCCATGGAATTCAGCGGCTCCATGATACGTGCCATCGGTCTGGAATTCAGAGATTCGTCACCAGATAGGATGCTGGTAAAATTCTGCCCCGCCAGAATACCGGAGATCAGTCGGGTGGTCGTACCGCTGTTACCAGTGTCCAGTGTGGAATCCGGGGCAGACAGACCGTGCAGGCCTTTGCCGTGTACAAGGATCCGTTCCGGTGTATTCTCAATCTCGATTCCCATTTTGCGGAAACAGCTGATCGTTGACAGACAGTCTGCTCCCTGCAAGAAATTCGTAATCTCTGTGGTGCCTTTGGCAAGTGCTCCGAACATCACAGAACGGTGGGAGATGGATTTGTCTCCCGGTATGATAACGCTCCCTTTTAATCCAGTTGGAGGAGCAGTAATCGTTGCTTCTTTCATAGTATGCTATCCTTTCTGCTGAGTATATATGATCTGTGCCTTAACGTACGTATACCACATAACGGTGCTTCTGAAGCAGTGCGGCTGCCCGTGAAGAGGAATCCTCATCGTAGAATTCGATGCGAAGTACGCCTTCTTCAAACTCCCTGTTATGGATGATTCCGATATTTTTAATACTGATATTGTTGGATGCAAGAATGGTCGCGATTGTAGCGATTCCACCGGCTTCATCAATAATATCACAGTATACGGCAAATACTTTTTTGATCGGACCGGATGAGCGACTTGGGATTGAGTTGCGGTAATTTCTGGAGCTGTCAAACCACTGGTAAATGCCCTGCTCGTCTTCGTCTTCTATAATAGAAGCAATCTGTTTTAGCTCATCTATATAAGCATCCAGTATATTGAGAATATTGTCTTTGTTCTTCAGGCAGATATGCTGCCACATAGTCGGTGAGGAAGAAGCGATGCGAGTGATGTCCTTGAATCCTCCAGCGGCCAGCAGCCTCATCAGTTCGTCTTTTGTGTCTGCCTGCTTCACGTAGTTGACTAGAGAGGATGCGATGATATGTGGAAGGTGACTGATCGTACCTGTTACATAGTCATGCGTCTCACAGTCCAGCTCAATTGGCAGTGCTTTCAGACTTTCAATGAGAGTAGTGTATGCATCCACTTTTTCACGGCTGACTTCTTTTGTCGGAGTCAGCACAAAGTAAGCATTCTCCAGTAACATTGCCTTGGAATTTGGGTAGC
>OGQI01001044.1_pt1 | contig 19845 bp, 18 predicted proteins | sample 1553171 | NCBI WGS metagenome assembly OGQI01 (sample SAMEA2579988, study PRJEB22360) | human gut metagenome | biome: human gut; feature: human-associated habitat; material: faeces | place: Denmark | collected 2008/2010
TTGTGGGAGTGCAAAGCACGGAACAATCCGTAGGCATCATAGTTGGGGCTTTTGCTCCAATACCATTTAATAGAATTAATGAAAACGAGGAGTTACCAATATGGGCTTATTACAAAAGTTGTTTGGAACACATAGTGAAAATGAATTAAAGCGAATTTATCCTATCGTGGATCGCATAGAAGCACTGGAACCGGAGATGCAGAAGCTGTCGGATGCAGAGCTTCGGGACAAAACCCGTGAATACAAAGAACGTTATGCAGAAGGAGAGTCTTTGGATGACCTGCTTCCAGAGGCGTACGCGACGGTGAGAGAGGCGTCTGTCAGAGTACTTGGCATGCGTCATTTCCGTGTACAGTTAGTCGGCGGTGTCGTTCTTCATCAGGGACGTATTGCTGAGATGAAGACTGGTGAAGGTAAGACACTGGTATCTACCCTTCCGGCATATCTGAATGCATTGACAGGAGAAGGCGTACATATCGTTACGGTCAATGACTATCTGGCAAAGCGTGACTCAGAGTGGATGGGACAGGTACATGAATTTCTGGGACTGACAGTCGGCGTAGTACTGAACAGTATGGACAAAGAAGAACGTCGTGCTGCTTATAACTGCGACATTACTTACGTAACAAATAACGAACTCGGATTTGATTATCTGAGAGATAACATGGTCATTTACAAGGAACAGCTGGTACAGCGCGGCATGAAGTTTGCTGTTATCGATGAGGTCGACTCTGTATTAATCGATGAAGCACGTACACCACTGATCATTTCCGGACAGAGCGGCAAGTCAACGAAGCTTTATGAAGCATGTGACATTCTTGCAAGACAGATGGAAAAAGGTGAAGCCAGCGGAGAGTTCTCCAAGATCAACGCCATCATGGGAGAAGAGATTGAGGAAACCGGAGACTTTATCGTAGATGAGAAGGAAAAGAACATCAACCTGACAGAAGATGGTGTGAAGAAGGTAGAGAAGTTCTTCCATCTGGACAATCTGGCTGATCCGGAGAATCTGGAAATCCAGCATAACATTATCCTGGCACTCCGTGCGCATAACCTGATGTTCCGCGACCAGGATTATGTGGTTAAGGATGATGAAGTACTGATCGTAGATGAATTTACCGGACGTATCATGCCGGGACGACGTTATTCCGATGGTCTGCATCAGGCGATTGAGGCGAAGGAACATGTAAAGGTGAAACGTGAGAGTAAGACGCTGGCGACCATTACATTCCAGAATCTGTTTAATAAATACGAGAAGAAGAGTGGTATGACAGGTACCGCGCTGACAGAGGAGAAGGAGTTCCGTGAGATCTACGGAATGGACGTTGTAGAGATTCCAACCAATAAGCCGGTCATCCGTCAGGATCTGGATGATGCCGTATATAAGACGCAAAAGGAAAAATACAGAGCAGTCTGCGATGCAGTAGAAGAAGCACATGCCAAAGGACAGCCGGTGCTGGTTGGTACGATCACGATCGAGGTATCGGAACTTCTGAGTGGTATGCTGAAGCGAAGAGGTGTACAGCATAATGTATTGAATGCCAAGTTTCATGAGATGGAAGCTGAGATTGTAGCGCAGGCAGGTCAGCATGGAGCAGTAACGATTGCTACTAATATGGCCGGTCGTGGTACGGATATTAAGCTGGACGATGCAGCAAGAGAAGCCGGCGGTCTTAAAATCATCGGTACAGAGCGTCATGAGTCCAGACGTATTGACAATCAGATCCGTGGACGTGCCGGACGACAGGGAGATCCGGGTGAATCCAGATTCTACATTTCTCTGGAAGATGATCTGATGCGTTTGTTTGGTTCTGAACGTCTGATGAGCGTGTTTAATGCACTTGGTGTAGAAGATGGCGAACAGATTGAGCATAAGATGTTATCCAGTGCAATCGAGAAGGCACAGGAGAAGATTGAGAATAACAACTTTGGTATTCGTAAGAACCTGTTGGAATATGACCAGGTAATGAATGAGCAGAGAGAGATCATCTACTCTGAGAGAAAGAAGGTTCTGGACGGCGAGAGTATGCGTGATTCTATCATCCATATGATCACAGAATATGTGGAGAATCTGGTTGACAGTGATATTCCTGCGGATGCGGATCCGGAAGACTGGGATTTGGTGAACTTTAATGTAAGCCTATGTAATGTGATACCGATGAAGCCGGTTGCGCCGGAAGAAGTTAAGGATATGAATGCTAAGAAGCTGAAGCATATGCTGAAAGAGCGTGCGGTGAAGCTGTATGAGCAGAAAGAAGCAGAATTCCCGGAACCGGAGCATATCCGTGAACTGGAGCGAGTGGTTCTTCTGAAGGTTATCGATAATAAATGGATGGATCACATCGATGACATGGATCAGCTGCGTCAGGGTATTGGATTGCAGGCATATGGTCAGAGAGATCCGAAGGTTGAGTACAAGATGATCGGATATGAGATGTTTGATGAGATGACAAGAGCAATTTCTGCTGATACGATCCGTGCATTATACCGTGTGAAGATCGAGCAGAAAGCAGAACGCGAAGAAGTAGCCAAGGTAACCGGTACGAATAAGGATGAAAGTGCCGTACGTGCACCGAAGAAGCGTGAAAATAAGAAGATCTATCCAAATGATCCATGTCCATGTGGAAGCGGTAAGAAGTATAAACAGTGCTGCGGACGTAAATAAACGTCCCGGTATCTTATGCATTTAAGATAGAAAGAGGTGATAGTGTGGTAGAACTGGACCAGTATAAAGGACGGCTCAGTGCTTACGAGAGCCCACTTGCTGAAATGAGGGATTCACTTTGACATCCCTGGAAAGAAACAGAGGATTGAAGAATTAGAACGTAAGATGGAAGAACCGGGATTCTGGGATGAACCGGAAGAAAGCCAGAAGATTATGAAGGATCTCAAAGATTTGAAAGATCAGGTAGAGACAGTGGAACATCTGGAACAGAGCTATGAAGATATTGGACTGTTGATTGAGATGGCGTATGAGGAAGAAGACGAATCGGTGCTTCCTGAGATAGAAGAAGAGCTGAATGCATTTGAAGAGGGGTATGAGAGCCTGCGCATTCAGACGCTTCTGTCGGGCGAATATGATAAGTATAATGCAATTGTAACACTTCATGCAGGAGCTGGCGGAACGGAGTCCTGTGACTGGGCGAGCATGCTGTACCGCATGTACAGCAGATTTGCAGAGCGCAAAGGATTCGGTGTGAAGGTACTGGACTTTCTGGAAGGAGATGTGGCGGGGATTAAGACGGTTACGTTTGAGGTCAGTGGTGAGAATGCCTATGGATATTTTAAGTCTGAAAAAGGCGTACACCGCCTGGTGCGTATTTCGCCATTTAATTCTGCAGGAAAGAGACAGACATCATTTGCATCCTGTGATGTGATTCCGGATATTGAGGATAATATTGATGATATTGAACTCAGTGATGATGAACTGAAGATCGATACCTATCGTGCCAGTGGAGCGGGTGGTCAGCATGTCAATAAGACATCATCGGCAATCCGTATCACGCATCTGCCGACAGGAATTGTGGTACAGTGTCAGAATGAACGCTCACAGCATCATAACCGTGATAAGGCAATGCAGATGCTGAAAGCGAAGTTAAAGCTCCTGAAAGAGCAGGAGCAGGCGGATAAGGTGTCAGATATCCGTGGTGAGATCAAAGAGATCGGATTTGGCAATCAGATCCGTTCATATGTTATGCAGCCGTATACGTTGGTGAAGGATCACCGGACAGGTGCGGAGAGCAGCAACGTCGGTGCAGTGCTGGACGGAGCATTGGAACCATTTATTAATGCTTTTTTACAGGAACAGAGGAAAGGGTAGAAGATATGGCAAAGATAGCAGTGCTTGGATATGGAACAGTAGGATCCGGAGTCTATGAGGTACTCCGTACCAACCGTGAAGTGATCGCACAGAGAGCAGGAGAAGAACTGGAAGTAAAATATGTACTGGATCTGAGAGATTTTCCGGGAGATCCGGTGCAGGAGGTAATCACTCATGATTTTGAAGAGATCGTAAATGACGAAGAAGTTCAGATCGTTGTAGAAGTGATGGGTGGTATTGAACCGGCTTATACATTTGTAAAGAGAAGTCTTCTGGCAGGAAAGAATGTTGCTACATCGAATAAGGCATTGGTGGCAAAGCATGGCGCAGAGCTGATCCGTGTTGCAAAAGAGCAGAATGTGAATTTCTTCTATGAAGCAAGTGTGGGTGGAGGTATTCCAATCCTCAGAAGCTTGTATGAATCTCTGACCGGAGACGTGATCGAAGAGATCGTGGGAATTCTGAATGGAACAACCAACTATATGATGACTAAGATGTTTTATGAAGGCGCCGGATACGATGATGTGTTAAAAGAGGCACAGGACAATGGATTTGCAGAGCGTAATCCGGAGGCAGATGTGGAGGGCTATGACGCTTGCCGTAAGATTGCAATCCTGGCGTCTATTATTTCCGGTAAGCAGGTAGATTTTGAAGACCTTTACTGTGAAGGTATTACGAAAGTAACAGTAGAAGATATGCAGTATGCAAAGGTAATGGGAAGAACGGTGAAGCTTCTTGCAACATGCAAGAGACATGGTGAGACGCTTAGTGCCATGGTATCTCCGTGTCTTCTGAGTCAGGATCATCCACTGTTCAGTGTTAACGGAGTCTTTAATTCAGTATTTGTACATGGCAATATGCTGGGCGATGCGATGTTCTACGGAAGTGGCGCAGGCAAGCTTCCAACGGCCAGCGCTGTAGTTGGTGATGTGGTCGAAGCAGTTAAGAATATCGGTCATAATCTTGGCTATGGATGGAGCGAGGAGAAACTTCAAATTCAGAAGCAGGAAGAAGTTGAGCATCGTTTCTTTGTACGTATCAAGGGTAAGAAAGAAGAACTTCAGCAGAAACTGGAAGCATCTTTCGGAATGCTACAGTATGTTGAAGTTCCGGAGATTGCCGGAGAGTTCGGATTTGTGACAGAATCCATGAAAGAGGGCTTATATGAGAAAAAAGTGTCTGATTATACAGAAGATATTATCAGCATGATTCGCGTGGAGGACTAGTTTATGAAATATATCATCGTGTTAAGTGATGGAATGGCAGGAAGACCGCTGGAGGAATTGGGCGGTAAGACAACACTGGAAGCAGCTGATACACCGAATTTTGACCGTCTTGCAGAGAAAGCGGAGATCGGACTGGCATCTATGGTGCCGGAAGGAATGGCACCGGGAAGTGATACCGCCAATCTGTCAGTGATGGGATATGATCCGAAGATTTATTATACCGGAAGATCACCGTTAGAAGCACTCAGTATCGGTGTAGATATGGCAGCAGATGATGTGTCGTTTCGCTGTAATCTTGTGACACTGACGGAAGATGGTGGTGCTTACGAAGATCAGAAGATCATCGATCATAGTTCCAGTGAGATCGGTACCGAAGATTCTACCGTTTTGTTAGAGGCATTAAAAGAAGGCCTGAAAAGAGAAGGTTATGAATTCTACGCAGGTACCAGTTACCGTCATCTTCTGATCTGGAAACATGGTAAAGTGTTAGAGCTTACGGCACCGCATGATATCCTGACCAAGACCGTTGGAGAATACCTGCCGAAGGATTCGGTACTCCTTGACATGATGAAGAAGAGCTATGAGATATTGAAAGATCATCCGATCAATGTAGAGCGTAAGAAGCAGGGACTGAACCCGGCTAATTCTGCATGGTTCTGGGGTGCAGGTACCAGACCGGCACTTGCATCATTTGAAGAAAAGACCGGCAAAAAGGGTGTGATGATCTCGGCGGTGGATCTTTTGAAAGGAATTGCAGTCGGTGCAGATATGGATCGTATTATCGTAGAAGGTGCCAATGGTGGACTGCATACCAATTATGAGGGCAAAGCAGATGCGGCAATCCACGCATTGTTAGAGGATGGTTATGATTTTGCTTATGTACATGTAGAAGCACCGGATGAGATGGGACACATGGGTTCTATGACGGATAAGATTACAGCAATTGAGAATGTGGACGGTCGCGTTGTGGCAAGGATCACGGAAGCAATGGACCGGTCGGGAGAAGATTACAGACTAATGATACTTCCGGATCATCCGACGCCGATCTGTGTGAGAACACATACATCTGAGCCGGTTCCGTATATGATCTACGACAGTAGAAAGGCAATTGACGGAATTCATACATATAATGAAAAAGAAGCAGCAAAGAGCACATGCATCTGGAAGGATGGTTATCGATTGATTGATCATCTTCTGGAATGCTAAGGAGGAGCTATGTTAATTGTAAAGAAGTTTGGCGGAAGTTCTGTGGCTAATAAAGAAAGAATATTTCGCGTGGCAGAGAGATGCATCGAAGATTACAGAGCCGGTCATGATGTAGTAGTAGTATTGTCAGCAATGGGAGATACGACCGATGATCTGATCGCTATGGCACATAGCATTCATGCTAATCCAAAGAAAAGAGAGTTGGATATGCTCCTGACCACAGGAGAACAGGTATCCGTATCCCTGATGGCTATGGCTATGCAGAGCCTGGATGTGCCTGCAGTATCGCTGAATGCGTTTCAGGTGCAGATGCATTCTACAGAACGGTATGGCAATGCAAGATTCAAGAGGATTGATACAGATCGTATTACCCACGAGCTGGATTCACGAAAGATTGTAATCGTGACCGGTTTTCAGGGCGTTAATAAATATGATGATCTGACGACACTTGGCCGAGGTGGATCAGATACCACAGCAGTGGCACTGGCAGCGGCGTTACATGCTGACAGGTGTGAGATATTTACGGATGTCGACGGTGTCTACACAGCTGATCCGAGAATCGTAAAGAATGCGATGAAACTGGATGAAGTGACCTATGATGAGATGCTGGAGTTAGCCTCTCTCGGAGCGAAAGTCTTACATAACAGATCGGTGGAAATGGCTAAAAAATACGGCGTAGAGCTGGTGGTAAGATCCAGCCTGAACCGTTCAGAAGGTACAGTGATCAAGGAGAAAGTCAAAATGGAAAAAATGTTAATCACAGGCGTTGCAGCCGATACGAATACCGCAAGAATCTCAGTGATCGGAGTAGACGATCAGCCGGGAACTGCATTCCGCATTTTCAATACACTTGCAAAAAATAATATTAACGTAGATATCATCCTGCAGTCAGTGGGACGAGATGGAACTAAGGATATTTCATTTACTGTATCCGAGGATGATCTGGATGAGGCAATCTATATTCTGAAGGATCACAAAGAAGCACTGACGATTAAAGAAATCACAAGCAATAGAGATGTGGCTAAGATTTCTGTAGTCGGTGCCGGTATGATGAGTAATCCTGGTGTGGCTGCTAAGATGTTCGAGACTCTCTATAATGCGAGAATTAACATCAATATGATTGCTACATCCGAGATCCGTATTACAGTACTTGTTGACAAAAAGGATGTAGAGAAAGCACTGAATGCTGTACACGACGGATTTGCCGGACAGCTATAGTAATAGTGGTATAGTAATGGGCTGTGATTAATCACAGCCCTGTTTTAACATTTACTCAGATTGCTGTTGTGATATCTGGAAGAAAATGTCACATCTTCACCGAACCATTCCGGAGGCGTGAACTGATTGGCCTCATCTTCGTCTGCAAATTCTACTTCTGCTAAAATTAATGGTGCAAGATCCCCGTGAAAGATATCCAGTTCTATTTTGTGACGGTCATCTAAAGGGATTTCGTAGCGCGTCTTGACAATCAGTCTGCCATCCGCTTTTTCACGAAGGTGTTCATATGCTTCCTTAGTTAACGGAAGATTGTATTCCTGGCGAACCATAAGACCGGAAGATTTGTAAGTGAGTTCGTATTGATCATTGTCTTTTCGGATGCGTACAACCGGAGAGGTACAGAGATAGCCTTGTTCCAGTTCTCTTGTCTTAGTAATATGTAGGTTATTCGGAATCTCCGGAATCAGATATTTGCGTTCTATTTCCATAAGTGTCTCCTTTTATATGTCCATTTGGTATTGCTGATATTCAGTATACACTTTCGTTTGCTTTTTTAGTAGTAGTTTGATAAACTTATAAAGAAATATGAGACTATAAAGGTGGAGGGCGACAATGAAGAAAGTAGCAGTTCTGTTGGCAGACGGATTTGAAGAGATTGAGGCTCTGACCGTTGTGGATATACTTCGCAGGGCAAGTGTGTATGTAGATACAGTATCTATTACAGATGAATACAAAGTCAGAGGTTCACATGGAATTAATGTGCAGACAGAAGATCTGTTTGATGAAGTGAATTTTGTAGAGTTTGACATGATTGTGCTTCCGGGTGGCATGCCGGGTACGACCAATCTGGATGAGCATCCGGGTGTAAAGAGAGTGGTAGAGGATTACGTGACATCCGGCAAATATGTAGCTGCAATCTGTGCAGCACCAAGCATTCTTGGAGGTATGGGATTGCTAAAGGGAAAACGTGCGGCATGTTATCCGTCGGTAGAAGACAAACTGTCAGGTGCAGTGATTAGCAGGCTCCCAGTGGTACAGGATGGTAATATCATCACCAGCCGGGGCATGGGAACGGCAATCGATTTTGCATTAAAGCTTACAGAAATCCTATTTGACAGAGAGAAAGCAGAGGAGCTTGCAGCATCCATCATTTACGAATTATAAAGACATTATAAAATACATAAATCTATACTAGCCAAGCACAGAGGTTTGTGTTATACTAGTGCAATGAGTGTAATGTAAGATGCTTGTTCCTCACCTACCGGGGAATGAGATAGAAATAGGAGGAAATGTCAATGAGTTTACAGGTAGAAAATTTAGAGAAGAATATGGCAAAGCTTACAATCGAAGTTCCAGCCAGTGAATTTGAGAAAGCACTTCAGAGCGCATACAACAAACAGAAGAAGAGTATCAGCGTTCCGGGATTCCGTAAAGGTAAAGTACCGCGTCAGATGGTAGAGAAGATGTACGGACCAGAGATTTTCTATGAAGATGCAGCGAATGAACTGATTCCAACAGCATACGAAGAAGAACTGAAGAACTGTGATCTTGAGATCGTATCACGTCCGACAGTTGACATCGTTCAGATCAAAAAGGGTGAGAACTTCATCTTTACAGCAGAAGTAGCTGTTAAGCCGGAAGTTACACTTGGTGAGTACAAGGGAATGGAAGTCGACAAGACATCTACCCGCGTAACACAGAAAGAAGTAGAAGCTAAGATCAAAGAAGAAGCTGAGAAGAATGCAAGAACTGTAACCGTTGAAGGACGTCCGGTACAGGATGGCGACGAAGTAATTCTTGATTTTGAAGGATTCGTTGATGGAGAAGCATTCGAAGGCGGAAAGGGTGAGAACTACCCACTGACCATCGGTTCCGGATCATTTATCCCAGGATTCGAGGAGCAGTTAGTTGGTGCTGAAGCTGAGAAAGAAGTTGAAGTTAAGGTTACTTTCCCGGAAGAGTATCATGCAGAAGAATTGAAGGGTAAAGATGCTGTATTCAAATGCACCATTCACGAGATCAAAGAGAAACAGATTCCGGAGATCGATGATGAATTCGCAGCAGAAGTATCTGAATTCGACACATTAGATGAATACAAAGCTGATGTTAAGGCTAAGATCAAAGAGCAGAAAGAGAACGAAGGCAAGCAGAAGAAGGAAGATCAGGCTGTAGAGAAGGCTGTAGCTAACGCTACAATGGAGATTCCGGAAGCAATGATCGACGAGCAGGTTCGTCAGATGGTTAACGAGTTTGCTCAGAATATGCAGTATCAGGGAATCAGCTTCGAGCAGTACTGTCAGATTACAGGCATGACTCTGGAGAAGATTCAGGAGGAGACTCGCCCACAGGCTGTTAAGCGTATCGAGACTCGTCTGGTTCTGGAGGCAATTGCCAAGGCTGAGAACATCGAAGTAACAGAAGAGAGACTGGATGAAGAGATCAAGAAGATGGCAGAGTCTTACAACATGGAAGCTGATAAGCTGAAAGAGCTTATGGGCGAAGAAGAGAAGAAGCAGATGATGGAAGACATCGCTGTTCAGGATGCTGTTACATTCCTGGTAGAGAATGCTGTAGAGAAATAATTCATCCGGTTATCGCATAAACAGGTCAACGTATAGGAGGCGTGTAACATGAGTTTAGTACCTTATGTCATTGAACAGACAAGTCGTGGAGAACGCTCTTATGACATCTATTCAAGATTATTAAAAGATAGAATTATTTTCCTCGGCGAGGAAGTAACAGATGTGGCTGCCAATATTATTGTGGCACAGCTTCTATTCCTGGAGGCAGAGGATCCGGATAAGGATATCCATCTGTATATCAACAGTCCGGGAGGTTCTGTAACAGCAGGACTTGCAATCTATGACACTATGCAGTACATCAAATGTGATGTGGCTACATACTGTATGGGTATGGCAGCAAGTATGGGATCGTTCCTGTTATCAGGAGGAACCAAAGGTAAACGGTATGCAATGCCGAACTCTGAGATTATGATTCATCAGCCGTCTGGCGGAGCTCAGGGACAGGCAACGGAGATTCAGATTGCTGCAGAGCATATTCTGAAGATTCGTACCAGATTGAATCAGATTCTGGCGGAGAATACCGGACAGCCTCTGGATGTGATCCGTATCGATACTGAGCGCGATAATTTCAAGAGCGCTGAGGAGGCCAAAGAGTACGGATTGATCGATGAAGTAATCAAAAACCGCAAATAAGCATTCATGCAATAGACGCAGCGCGCTTGGCGGGCTGCGTCTATGTGGTTTTTAGAATGATATTGAAATGAGAGGTGACAGAGCATGGCAGGAAGACTTGATGATCAGATCAGATGTTCATTTTGCAACAAACCACAGTCTCAGGTCCGCAAGCTGATCGCAGGACCGGCGGGATCGTACATCTGTGATGAATGTGTAGAGGTTTGTACGGAGATATTGGAAGAAGAACTGGAATATGAAGAAGGCAAAGGTCCTTTCGATGATATTACATTGTACAAACCAGAAGAAATCAAAGCATTTCTTGATGAATATGTGATTGGTCAGGAACAGGCAAAAAAGGTTCTCTCTGTAGCGGTGTATAATCACTATAAACGTATTATGGCTCAGAAAGATCTGGGCGTGGAACTGAATAAGAGTAATATTCTGATGCTGGGACCGACCGGATGTGGTAAGACACTTCTGGCACAGTCGCTAGCGAAGATATTGAATGTGCCATTTGCCATTGCTGATGCAACAGCTTTGACAGAGGCGGGATATGTCGGAGAAGATGTAGAGAATATTCTTTTGAAGATCATTCAGGCAGCAGATGGAGACATCGAGCGTGCAGAGTATGGCATTATCTACATTGATGAAATCGACAAGATTACCAGAAAATCCGAGAATCCATCCATTACCCGTGATGTATCGGGCGAGGGTGTGCAGCAGGCATTGCTGAAGATTCTGGAAGGTACGATTGCTAATGTACCGCCACAGGGTGGAAGAAAGCATCCACATCAGGAGCTGATTCAGATTGATACAACAAATATCCTCTTTATCTGTGGTGGAGCATTTGAAGGACTGGATAAGATTATAGAGACTCGTATCGATAAGAAGTCCATTGGATTTAATCAGGAAATTGCGGAGAAGCATGAGGACAGTGTAGATCGTCTGCTGAAGCAGGTGCTTCCGCAGGATCTGGTGAAGTTTGGCATTATTCCGGAGCTGGTTGGTCGTGTGCCGGTTACAGTATCTCTGGAAATGTTAGATCAGGATGCATTGATCCGGATTCTTACAGAGCCTAAGAATGCGATTGTAAAGCAGTATCAGAAGCTTCTGGAACTGGATGGAGTGGATTTGAAGTTTGATGACAGAGCACTGGAAGCGATTGCGGAGACGACTCTGAAACGTCGTACAGGAGCAAGAGGACTTCGTGCGATTATGGAGAATGTCATGATGGATACGATGTATAAGGCACCGTCTGAGAAAGCGCTTAAGACATGCCGCATTACCGAAGATGTGGTTAATGGTACAGCCGATCCAATCTATGAATATGACACATTGAATACTGAAAGTGCATAAATGTGCTGAATCAGGGGCGGGGCAGAATATAACTCCGCCCCTTTCATAATAAATACCGATGAGTAGACAGGAGTGACAGGAATGAACGAAATCAGTATGCCTGTAGTTGCATTGAGAGGACTTACCATTCTCCCGGAGATGGTAGTTCATTTTGATGTGAGCAGAGAGTGCTCAATCAATGCTGTCAATGCGGCTATGGAAGAGGAGGGACAGAAACTCTTTCTGACGGCTCAGAAAGACCCCGAGATAGATATGCCGGAAGCGGAAGATCTTCATAAGATCGGATGTGTGGCAGTGATTAAGCAGATCATTAAATTGCCGAAGAATATCCTGCGTGTACTGGTTGCAGGAGAATGCCGGGCAGAGTTTACAGAGTTTGAAATGACCGACCCATATTACCGGGCTATCATCTGTGAACTGCCGGATGAAAACCAGCTGAGTGATCTGGTGGCTGTTCAGGCCGATAATCCGAAGATTCAGGGGATGTGCAGAAGTCTGCAGGAATTATATAATAATTTTATTATGTGGCATCCGAAGTATCCACGGGATATGGTAAAGCAGATCAGTGAATACCGAGATCTTCATAAGCTGGTAGATGCTGTTGCTGCCAATGTGCCACTGCATTATACCGATCTGCAGGATATTTTGGAAGAGCGGGATCTGATGGAACGATATGATCTGTTGTCTTATAAGCTGGTTCATGAGATTCAGGTTATGAATATCAAAGAAGAGATCCAGAATAAGGTAAAAGAACGCGTTGACAAACATCAGCGGGATTATATTTTAAGAGAGCAGTTAAAGTTAATCAGGGAAGAACTTGGTGAGGAGAGTACGGTATCAGATGCGGATGAATTCAAGGAAAAGGCGGAGAAACTGAATGCGCCGGAGGAAGTAAAAGAAAAGCTTCTGAAAGAAATCTCCAGATTCAGAAGTTCTATGAACAGCCCGGCGGAAAACGGTGTGATCCGCACATATATTGAGACAATGCTGGAAATGCCCTGGGATACCATGTCTGAGGATTGCCATGATATTGTAAGGGCACGGGAGATTCTTGACAGGGATCATTACGGTCTGGAACAGGTAAAAGAGCGTGTGCTGGAATTCCTTGCAGTCCGTGCGCTTGCAGAAAAGGGTAACAGCCCGATCCTGTGTCTGGTAGGACCTCCGGGAACAGGTAAGACATCCATTGCCAGATCCCTGGCTACGGCATTGGATAAAAAATACGTACGCATTTCACTGGGCGGTGTCCGAGATGAGGCAGAGATCCGCGGACATCGTAAGACTTATGTGGGCGCGATGCCGGGACGTATTGCAAATGGATTGAAGGCAGCCGGCGTGAAGAATCCACTGATGCTTTTGGATGAGATTGATAAGGTCAGCAATGATTACAAGGGAGATACATTCTCTGCGCTTCTGGAAGTTCTGGACAGTGAGCAGAATAATAAGTTCCGGGATCATTATCTGGAAGTGCCGTTAGATTTGTCTGAGGTATTCTTTGTGACAACAGCGAATACGCTTCAGACGATTCCGGGACCGCTGCTGGATCGTATGGAAGTGATAGAGATCAGCAGCTATACGGATAATGAGAAAGTACATATTGCTGTAGAACATCTGATTCCGAAGCAGCTTAAGAAGCATGGTATCAAGCCGGAGCAGCTCACTATCAGCAAAGGAGCTGTCGAAAAGATTGTCAGAAATTATACCAGAGAAGCAGGTGTGCGTCAGTTGGAGCGTAAGGTCGGCGAAATCTGCAGAAAGTCAGCCCGTGAGATCCTGGAAGATAAAAAGAACCGAATCCGTGTGACAGAGACTAACCTGCATAAATATCTTGGAAAAGAGAAATACCAGTATCAGATGGCCAATGAGACAGATGAAGTGGGAATTGTCCGTGGACTTGCATGGACCAGTGTTGGCGGTGTCACTCTTCAGATCGAAGTAAATGTAATGCCTGGAAAGGGACAGATCACTCTGACTGGTAAACTGGGGGATGTGATGAAAGAATCTGCCCGCACAGGTATCAGCTATATCCGTTCTATCGGAGAGAGTTATGGTCTGGAAGAGGATTACTTTGAAAAGCATGATATCCACATCCATATTCCGGAAGGTGCAGTGCCAAAAGACGGACCTTCGGCCGGAATTACTATGGCAACGGCAATCCTGTCAGCTGTTACAGGACGCAAGGTACATGCTGATGTTGCTATGACCGGGGAGATTACACTGCGCGGAAGAGTACTGCCGATCGGCGGAGTTAAAGAGAAGCTTCTGGCAGCTAAGAATGCAGGTATTCAGAAAGTGCTTGTGCCTGTAGAGAATGAAAGAGATGTAAAGGAATTGTCAACAGAGATAACCAGGGGGCTTGAGATAGTACCGGTATCCAGAATGGAAGAGGTACTTGAGCATGCACTCGTGAAAGGAGAGACTGAATGATTATTCGAAGCCTGGAACTGGAAACCGTATGCGGTATTACCAGTACATTGCCGGAGAACACATTACCGGAGATCGCATTTGCGGGGAAATCAAATGTAGGAAAATCGTCATTGATCAATGGACTTATGAATCGCAAATCATTTGCCCGTACATCGGCAACGCCTGGTAAGACGCAGACCATTAATTTTTATAATATTAATCAGGAATTATATCTGGTTGACCTGCCGGGATACGGATATGCCAAGGTATCAGAGCAGGAAAAGAAGAAATGGGGACAGATGATCGAGCGTTATCTGCATCAGTCCAAGCAGTTACGTGCTGTTTTTCTTTTAATTGATATTCGTCATGCACCGTCTGCTAATGATAAAATGATGTACGACTGGATTCTGTCTCAGGGGTATCATCCAATCATCATTGCGACGAAGCTTGATAAATTGAAACGAAGTCAGGTACAGAAACAGATCAAGGTAGTTAGACAGGGACTGGGCTTAAGCAAAGACAGTATTCTGATCCCGTTTTCAGCAGTGACCAAACAGGGACGGGATGAGATCTGGGATCTGGCAGAAGAGATCTGTGGCTTGAAAGAATTAGAAGAAGGCGTAGACGAATAGAATCACAGGAGGCAGAAATATGGGTGTGAAAGAGGAGCTTGGAGATACCAGACCTTATTGGAAAGTTCTGGTCAGCCTGGTATTCAGTCTAACGGCAACCGTATTATTTATATATGTGGGAATCAAAGCAATCTTTTATTTTATGCCGTTTGTAATCGGATGGATCCTGTCAGTGATCGCAGGCCCGCTGGTGACATTTCTGGAAAAGAAATTAAAGATTATGAAACGATTGGGCTCGGCAATTACCATTATTTTGGTACTTGCGTTGTGCATCGGTCTGATCTATCTGATTATCAGCCAGATATGGGAAGAAATTTCGGTATTGATCCGCAATTTTCCAAGCATGTATCATGATCTGGAGCGTGGACTGAGCCAGATTGGAACACAGGGGAATACACTTTTTGAACGTTTTCCTGAACAGATACAGAACAGTTGGGCAACGCTGATGAATAATCTGGATGATACCGCATCTTCACTGATTGGACGTATCGGAGAGCCAACTATCGAAGTGGCAGGAAATGTGGCAAAGCGGATTCCATCCGTGCTGATCGGAACAATCGTAGCCTTTGTATCTGCATACTTCTTTATTGCAGATAAAGAAAATCTGGGAGAATGGGTGAAAAAAGTAGTGCCAAAGTCCATTACCAGCAGATTACTTCTGGTAGGCGAGAACCTGAAATATGCCATGGGTGGATATTTTAAAGCACAATTCAAGATTATGGGCGTCGTATTTGCGATTCTACTTGTTGGTTTTACACTGATGCAGATTCGTTTTTCGATACTGTTGGCGATTGCCATTGCATTTCTGGATTTCTTACCGTTTTTCGGAACAGGAACTGCATTGATTCCGTGGGCAATCTACAAATTTCTGGTAGGGGATTATAAGATGGTGGCTGCGCTGGTAATTTTGTATGGTGTTACGCAATTAGTACGACAGCTGATTCAGCCGAAGCTGGTAGGAGATTCCATGGGATTGAATCCGTTGTATACACTGTTTTTGCTGTATCTTGGATATCGGGTCGGAAGTGTATTAGGAATGATCTTTGCAGTACCGATTGGTCTGATCCTGCTGAATCTGTATCAGGCAGGTGCATTTGATTATATTCTGAACGATGTGAAAATCCTGGCAGAAGGAATATTGAGTCTGAGAGAATAAATATAAGAATTAGGAAAGGTTACTTTATTACCGGTGAGGCGATAAAGTAACCTTTTTTATACAATTGTAATCTTACGCAATTCCAAGAATCGCTAATCCTAATTTCATTACGCCTGCCAGAAGCATGACCCAGATAGGATTTAGTTTGTATTTCTGAAGAAGAATCAGGCAGATGACAAAAATACCTACCAGATACCAGTTGGTAGTCGCGAGCTGAACAGTACCCTGACTGCTCCAGAACGCAGTGGTAAGGATTGTAATACCTGCGGATGCAATCATAGCTACGACAGCCGGACGCAGGGAAGTAAGGATCAGCTGCATGGCAGAGAGATTACGATACTTCATATAGAGCCAGGCAAGAAGTGTTACGATGATACAGGATGGAGTAATACATCCCAATGTAGCTACAAATGCACCTGGAAGACCGGCTATCTTGATGCCGACAAAGGTAGCACCATTGATTGCGATAGGACCCGGCGTCATCTGTGAAATAGTAATCAGATCAGTAAATTCACCAGTGCTCAGCCATCCATGAGCGGTAACAACCTGCCCCTGGATCAGTGGGAGAGCAGCATAGCCGCCACCAAAGCTGAATAGTCCAATTTTCAAGAAGCTTAAAAACAGCTGAAGGTAGATCATGATTTATGCCTCCTTCCTGCCATAAGAGCCCGGCAGACCCCAATCAGAATGCAGACCAGAATGATGTAGATTACATTAATCTGGAATATACAGTCTGCAATAAATGCAGCAATCATGATCAGTACGGCGCCCGTATTTTTATCTTTGATGATGCCGGATACCATGTCCCAGGTAACCGAGGCAATGACGGCACCGACACCTGCCTGCATACCTTCCAGCATCTGACTGACAATAAAATTATCCCGGAAAGCATTATAAAAAAATGAGATAACTGAGATGATTACAAACGGTGGAATCACGGTCGCAAGAATTGTAATGCCGATACCCAGGATGCCGGCTAACCGATAGCCTACAACAATCGCACCATTGATTGCAATAGGGCCAGGAGCAGACTGGGCAATAGCGACAAAATCCAGCATTTCATTTTCATCGATCCAGTGGTAATCATCAACAAATTTTTTCTTCATTAAGGAAACAATGACATATCCTCCACCGAATGTAAATGCACTGATATATAGTGTCGACAGGAACAGGCGGAAGAGCATATTATGGTTATTTTGCAGTTTGTCTTTCATAAGAAGCCTCTTTGGTTCGGAAATTATTTTTGTTAGTGCCGGAAATATTTCCAGCACAACAATTATAACATTTTCCCTTGAAAAGGAAAGCACGCATGGATAAAATTGTAGTAATGGGATTTTTTAGATTGAATTTTTAAATTAGGAGGAGAAGTTATGTGTACAGCAGCAACTTATAAGACAAAAGATTTTTATATAGGACGAACTTTGGATTATGAATTCTCTTATGGAGAAGAGGTTGTGGTAACACCAAGAAATTATCCATTTGCATTCCGCTGTCAGGGCGAGATGAAAAGCCATTATGCAATGATCGGAACTGCATATGTAGCAGGCGACTATCCATTATACTATGATGCAGTCAACGAAAAGGGTCTCGGCATGGCAGGACTTAATTTTGTTGGAAATGCAGTATATCAGGAACCGGTAGAGGATAAAGAAAACGTTGCTCAGTTTGAATTTATTCCATGGGTACTCAGTCAGTGTGAGTCCGTAGAGGATGTGAAAACACTGCTGGCAAACATGAATCTGACCGGAACACCGTTCTGCGAGGAACTTCCGACAGCTCAGTTACACTGGATGATCGCGGACAGAGAACAGGCAATTACGGTAGAATTTGTAGAGAGTGGTATGCATATCTATGATAATCAGGTGGGTGTTATGACAAATAACCCTCCATTTGAGATGCAGATGTTTCTGTTGAATCAGTATATGAACTTGTCACCAAAACAGCCGGAGAATCATTTTGCAGAAGCATTGCCACTTGAGACTTACAGCCGTGGTATGGGAGGAATGGGACTTCCAGGAGATCTGTCTTCCACTTCGCGTTTCGCTAAAGTTGCATTTACCAGAATGAACTCCATATCCGGAGATTCAGAAGAGGAAAGCGTTGGACAGTTTTTCCATATTCTGGGTTCTGTAGAACAGCAGAGAGGATGCTGCGAGGTAGAAGAAGGAAAATATGAGATTACCATTTATACGTCCTGCTGTAATGCAGATAAAGGCATTTATTATTATACAACATATGAGAATCAGCAGATCACAGCAGTAGATATGCATCGGGAGAATCTGGACAGCGATACTCTGGCGAGATATCCGATGGTAATGAAACAACAGATTTACTGGCAGAATTAAAAAAGAAATTAATTTAAGACAATTGGTTGCATAATAGAAATGATTATGTTATGATGCGTACAACAAAACGATACGGGAGGTACGCCATGACAAAGGAGGAGAATGATCAGAAAAGCAGACAGCCGGATAAAGTGCGCGAGGAATGCGTATATTATGCAGAGAAACAGAAAAAACAGGGAGAGTATACGATAGAGGATTACTATGGCTTGCCAGATGATGTCAGAGCAGAACTGATAGACGGTGAGATATATGATATGTCTGCGCCGCAAGTAGTACATCAGGTGTTGTCGTTCCAGATTCATCGACGGCTTGCAGAGTTTGTTGCAAAGAAGAAAAGGCAGTGTCTGCCCTTGTATGCGCCAATAGATGTACAGCTTGATAAGGATGATAAGACGATGGTACAGCCGGATATTCTTGTACTGTGCAATCGTGAAAAATTAAAGAAACGGGTTATATATGGCGCACCGGATATGATAATCGAGATATTATCGAAAAGTACCTGGAAGAAGGATGCATTTGTGAAGCTTGAAAAGTATCTGGATGCGGGCGTGCATGAATACTGGGTGGTAGATCCTGACAGGAAAAAGGTAGTTGTGTATGATTTTGAACATAGTCCGACGACAGTAATTTATGGGTTTGAGGAACAGGTGCCAGTGAGGATATTTGGCGGGGAATGCGTGATAGACTTTGCGGAGATATATCGGGAAATCGAATTCCTGTATGAAGCGGAAGAATGATGGAGGAGAGAAAAACACAGAACAAACATTCGGTTTGTTCTGTACTTTTTTTATCCTGAATGATATACTGGACAAGTAACATACTAAGAACACAACTACTATTTCTAAAATATCACCGCCAGCTTAGAGCGGATCAGGAGAAATCATATGGATCATTTTGAATTAGTATCTGAATACAAACCAACCGGCGATCAGCCTGAAGCAATTAAAGAGCTGGTCGAAGGGTTCAAAGAAGGCAACCAGTGCCAGACATTGCTTGGCGTCACCGGATCCGGTAAGACATTTACCATGGCGAATGTCATTCAGGAATTGAATAAACCAACGCTGATCATTGCGCATAATAAGACATTGGCTGCACAGTTATACGGAGAGTTCAAAGAGTTCTTTCCGAATAACGCAGTAGAATATTTTGTCTCCTAGCATGAGAAAGTCACAAAACAGGTGGTATTTTGTGGTATGTGGGTGGTTGAACATCCAGATGTTGTGGAAGCGGTAGTGGTGAGAGTATAGGTGAAAAGCGGGTGGATGAAGAGGTTTTGTGACTTT
>OGQI01001046.1_pt1 | contig 19837 bp, 17 predicted proteins | sample 1553171 | NCBI WGS metagenome assembly OGQI01 (sample SAMEA2579988, study PRJEB22360) | human gut metagenome | biome: human gut; feature: human-associated habitat; material: faeces | place: Denmark | collected 2008/2010
ACCGCCTTGGAAACCGAATGATGGTACGAGCATCCATTCGGCTTCCAGGGCGGCCACGGAAAGAACGGGGCGAACAGAAAAGAGCGACGGACGTCTACTCCCCCGCCACGCTCGCGCGCAGCTTGGCGGCGATGGGCTCGGATGCCAGCAGGAACACGAGCATGACCACGGAGCACGCCAGGCACACAATCCGGGTGCTCGCAAAGGAGCCCGTGGCATCGAACAGCACGCCCGAGACAATGGCACCCACGGTGCCCAAGATTGCCTTGAAAGACAAGGGCATAGGCCTTACGGCCATGCCCGCAGGCTTGAAAGGCAAGGTTGGGTGCTACCGGTGGTCGGCGATATAGCCCAAAGCGACGGCGGTATAGGCCGCGGCACCGAGCGGCAGCTCGGCATCGTTAAAACGTGCCTTGGGATGGTGCTGGGCAAAGTGTTCGTCCGTGTCGGTTACGGCCGCGCCCACGGTAAAGTACGCACTCGGAATCTTGCTCGAGATAAGCGCGAAGTCCTCACTCGCCATGGCATGGAAAAGCGGCAAGAAAGCCGCCTTGGGCAGCACTGCGCCCACGTAGCCAAGCGACGCCTGAGTCAAATCGCTGTCGAGTACAAGCGGCGGAACATCCGAAAGCGCCTCGATGGTCGCCGGCGATAGGTCGTGGCAACGCCGTTAACGACCTCCGCGATGCGGGTCTTTAGGTGAGCCATGAGCTCAACATCAAAGCCGCGCAGCGTTCCCTCGAGCACGCAGGTGTCGGGGATGACGTTGGCCGCCAAGCCGCCGGCGAACTTACCAACGGTAAGTGCGACTTCCTTGGCCGCCGGCACCTCGCGGGAGATAAGCTCCTGGAGCGCCAGGTGCACGTGGACGCCGGCCGTGATGGGGTCGATGCAGATCTCGGGGCTCGAGCCATGGCCGCCCTTGCCTGTCAGCTTGCCCGAGAAGAAGAGCGAGCCGGCCAGGGCCTGCCGTAGAGCACCAGGCCAAGCGGCGACTGGCTGTTGACATGCATGGCAAAGGCCGCCTGAGGGCGCGGGTTCTCGAGCAAGCCGTCGGCGATGGCAGCGCGTGCTCCCTCAAAGGTCTCCTCGCCCGGCTGGAACAGCAACTTGACGGTAGCGTTGGCCTCCACAAGCTCGGCCTCGCGGGCCTTGAGCAGGCGCGCCGCACCAAGCAGGGCCGTCGCGTGCATATCGTGACCGCAAGCATGCATGCAGCCGTTCGTAGAGGCGAAAGGCTCGCCCGACTCTTCGGCAACGGGCAGGGCATCCATGTCGCCACGCAGCATAATGACCGTTCCGGCCTGTTCGTCCGTGCAGACGCCATTGCCCTGGGCCGCGGTGGCACCGGCACCGACAAGGCCCACAACACAGGAACCATCGACGAGCGTGGCAAACGGGATGTCCATCTCGGCCAGGCGCGCTTGGATATACGCAGAGGTCTGCGGGAGGTCGTTACCAAGTTCGGGCGTCCGATGCAGATCGTGACGCCATGCGGCAAGCTCATCGGCAAGAGTTTGAGCCTCTTTGACCAGACTGTCGCCAATGGCGGCTTGCGCCGCCGCGGTGGCCTTGGGCGCTGATTGCGGTTGAAGATCGGACAGTGCTGGTGCCATAGATGCCCTCCAGTAACGTTTTTGCAGCAAGCACTTTGATAGCGTAAAGTGCAAGGTACTACTTTATGGGCGACGCATAAAAAATGCCGCCCCGGGAGGCGGCGCAACAAATTGTTCACAATTGCGGGCGCGGCTTTCGACGCAAAAAATCGAAATGCGTCTCGCTCAAGATAATCGAAAGAAAGATGAGCGCGAAGCCGGCGAGCAGGCGCGAGGTGAGCGCCTCCCCCATCAGCAGCACCGAGAACAGCACACCCGAAGGCGACTCCATCGAAAGGAGCAGCGAGCCCGTCGAGGCCGGGACATGCGCCAGGCCGACGTTTTGGATGAGCAGAGCCACACATGTGCAGCCCACCGAGAGAAACGCCATCACACTGATAAAGCTCGGCGTCCAAACGGACAGCGGCGCTTGGGTCTCGAATAGCAGCGAGGAGATCAGGCTCAGCACGCCGTTGCCCACAAACATCCAAAACGTGATGACGTTGATGTCCATCTTGCGGCCATACTTGGCGGTCACCGCCATCTGGATGGCAAAGAAGACCGCACCGCCCAGTGTGATGACATCGCCGACATTGAACTCGACGCTATCGAGCGCCACCAGACCAATGCCCGCCAGGCACAGCAACGCGGCGCCCAAGTTGTAACGGGTAAGCTTTTCGCCGCTTAGAACGTAGCTCGCAAACGGAACCAAGATGCAGTACGTGCCCGTCAAAAATGCACTCTTGCCTGCCGTGGTCTGTGCCAGGCCGATCGTCTGCAAGCCGTAGGCACCCCACATGAGCGCGCCCATGCCAAGTCCAACAATCAGGTTTCGAGCGTTGAAATGGGCAACAATGCGCTCGTGGAAGATGGCAAGCATGACCAACGACGCCGGAAGAAAACGAATGTAGAGCAGCTCGAACACCGGAATGGTATCGAGCGCATCCTTCATGGTGGTGAAGGAATAGCCCCAGATGACCGCCACCGAAAGCAGCAAGACCTTCCAGAACAGCGGCGAGCGCGCACCGGCACCGCGAGAGGCACCGCCGGCACCTAGGTCTTCGCGGGCTACAGGGCTATCGGGCATATTCTCGATTTCGTTGGCAGCGTATTGGGCCATGGAACATCCTCACACTCAATCTGGGCGTGGTGTCCGCACGCGTATGGCTGCGTGCCGCCTCATGGTCAAATAAAAACGGGGCGCACCGGACCCCCGGCACGCCCCGCTACTGTAGCAACAACCAAGCAGCCCACGCAATTCACCGCGCTAAAGCGTCGGCAGAGTAAACCTCGATGCTTCGTCAACACCACGCTGTTGCGCTAAATCAGTTTTGTACTCTCCAGTTTTTCGATGATCCAGTCGTTGGCTTTGATGACCGGGCGGCGGAAGACGACACCCAGGGCCAGGGACGGGATCAGATAGCTTGCCAAGATGCCCAGCTCAATCCAGTACTCCATATGGTACGCACCGGCCATGGCGGCGTGCATGGCGTTGATGCCGTGAGTAAACGGCAGGAACGGATAGATCGCCTGGAACACGGGGCCGGTCATCTCGATGGGGAACGTGCCGCCCGAACCGCCGACCTGCATGACCAGCAGCACGACGGCGAGCGCCTTGCCGATATCGCCAAACGAAACCGTAAGCGTGTAGACGATATTGGAGAACACGAGACTCGCGACCCAGCCCGCCAGCACAAACTGCAGCGGGTCGTCGCACTGGATGCCAAAGAACAGGATGTCGCCCGCGCACACGAGCGTTGCCTGCAGCAGGGCCAGACCGCCAAAGAACAGGTAACGGCCCAGGTAGATCTCGTGCAGGCGCACGGGGATGAGCTCGTTGATAAGCTCATCGTCAACCGAGACCTTCATCATGGCCGCCAGCACGATCGAGCCGACCCAGAGCGACAGAATCGTGTAGAACGGTGCCATGGCCGAACCGTAGTTGCGGATCGGATAGACCGGCTTGCGATCGAGCGCGACGGGGCCGGAAAGCGACACGGCCAGACCCTCGGGATCATTGCCGATCATCGTCTTGATCGTAGCGAGGTCATCCGACATCAAGGCGCCGTCGAGCTCGTCCTTAAACGCACTGATCTTGTCCGACGCCTCGCCCAGCTGATCGGAAGCCTTGTTGACCAGCTTTGCAGCCTTGGAGAGGCCCTTTGCCAGCGAACCGGATGCGTCGGTCAGGCCGCCTACGGCGCTATCCAGGTCGCCCGAGATGCCATCAAGCGAGTCCAGAATGCCCGAAACCGTCTTCTTGAGCTCCTTGGCCTTAACCGAGAACGTGGAATCGTAATCGGATTTGGCACCCGCGATGCCGGCCTTGGCATCAGCGATGGCCTGATCGACCTCGGCACGCGAGTTGTTGACCTCGGCCATGCTATCGGAGAGAGACTTCGCGGTAGCCGCCAGATCCTTGGCATTGTTGCGGTACTCAACGGCGATTCTGCCCAGCGACGTCGCGGCGGACTTGAGGCCGTCCTTCAAATTCTCATCGCTCACCTGGTCGGCAAGGCTGCGGAGCTGATCGGCCATCGCATCGATATCCTTGGCGCGCGCATTGAGGGCCGCAGCGGCATCGTTGAGTTGGGACACCGTAAGGTCGACATGCTGGTTTGCGGTGTCGAACGCCTTCGCGAGCTCGGCAGACACATTGTCGAACGAACCCGCACTTCCATCGATTGCGGCATCGATGGCATCGTTTGCCGCCTTAAGCGCTTCTTTGGAATCATCGATGCCGCTTTTGGCATGTTCCATGAGCTGCTTTGTCGACTCATCGACGGCACCGGTCTGCTTGAGCATGCCGCTCGCCGACGTCAGCGAATCGGACGTGGAGCTCAAAATGCCCGCCAGCGACGAAGCATTTGCCTGAACGTCTCGCAGGTCCTCAATCGAATCGCCAAGCGTCGAGGACAGGTTGGCGATAAAGTTGCTGACCTGGTCGGTGCTCATGTAATCGAGCAGGCTGGACACCGTCTTAAGACCGATGCTCGTAATGGTCTCGGTAAAAGTTTCGTTAACCTGGCTCTGAACGGCACTCGAACCCTTCTCGGTCACGATCTGCGCAATGGCGTTGGCCTTCTGGTTCTCGTAGAACTCGATATCGGCATGCTTCACGTCGGTCGAAAAGAGCGTCATCATATCGGCACTAAACGTCTTAGGGATAACGACAGCCGCATAGTATGCGCCCGATTTGACGCCCTCGATGGCCTTTTCTCGATTGTTGAGTACAACCCAATCGAAGCTCTCGTTGCCGCGCAGGGTGGCGGTCACGTTTTCGCCCACGTTAACCTCGACGGGAATCAGATCGCTCTCGTAGCCCTCGTCGGTGTTGACCACTGCAATTTTAAGGTTGCCGGTATTGCCGTAGGGATCCCAGCTGCCGGCGATGTTAAACCACGCGTACAGGCACGGTACGATAACGAGGCCCATCACGACAACCAAGCCGATTACGGAGCGAGACACGTTTTGGACATCGCGCTTAAACAGATGCAGGATGTTCTTCATTTATGCCTCACCTCCTTTGGAGTGCTTGCCAAGCGCGGTGGTATCTCCATCATTTGTGGCTGTGCTGTCGCTGCCCTGAGATTTATGGTGCGAGCCGATATGCGGCAAGCGGCCCGTGGACTGATCGCCGCCCTTGGCACCACGCTCGCTGGCGTTGAGGCCAAACATGTGGCGGGCGGCAGGAATGGCGGCCGTGTGTTCGCGCATCTCGCGACGCAGGTCCTCATCCGAAAGCGCCGAGATGCGCATCTGGGTATTGAGGCTCGCTCGGATATATTCGATATTGATCAGCCAGCCGCAGATGGCAATAACCGAGATGATCCAAATGACAAGCAGGATGATCTTGCCGTTATTGTCGATATCGAGAACCGTCGACAGGACAAAGAGCAGGACCTGCACGCCCACCACGGCGGCAAAACCGCCCTTGATGTAGTACGGGTAGCGATGTTCAAAGGCGACCGCATGATCGAGCAGTTCGCGACGGTACGAATCGGAATCGAGCATGACGCGCATGGCCGTGCGCAGCGAGTAGCGCTGGCGCGGCAGGTCGTTGGACTCGCAAATCATCATACCGGTCGTGGAGAGCTGTTTATCAAAGAGCAGGTTAAGGTTGAGCAGCAGCGGACGCAGCTGCAGGCCGATAAAGAGCGCCACGATCAAGAACACGCCCAGAATGCACAGGTTAAACAGGTAGTTAAACGAGTACATGCCGCCGACCGTCTCGCGCAGCAGATTGATGCCGTAGGTAAAGGGCAGCAGTGGGTGCAGCCACTGGAAGAAGCCAGGCATCATCTCGATGGGGTACATGCCCGATGAACCCGGAATCTGCACGATAACCAGAATGACGCCGATTGCCTTGCCGATGTGCTTAAACGTAGTGGACAGCGCGTAAATGATGTTGACGTACGTAAACGAGATGGCGATGCCGCCCAGCACGAACAGCAACGGGTTGACGCACTGTACGCCAATAACCAGATCACCCACCGTAACGATGATGGCCTGCAATGCGCCCAGGATCACCATGAGCAACCAGCGGCCAAAGTAGCCTTGGCGCGCCGTAAAGCTGCCAACACCTTCACGGTCGACCTCGAGCTTGTAAATGGCGATGAGCACATAGCCGCCCACCCAAAGCGCCAGATTGGTGTAGAAGGGAGCGATGCCCGAGCCAAAGCTCTTGACCGGATAGATTGACTTGGACGTCAACTCAACCGGAGACGCCATGAAATCTGCCACGTCATTGACATCGACGCCCATCAGATCGGCCAGCTCGCCCATGGACTCGGAGGTCTGCAGCGCCGCGATGTCATTGGCGGCGGTTGCAAGCTTGTCCTGGACCTTGGCAAGCGAGGAATCGGTCTGGGACAGCGTGGTCTTGGCCTGGCCGAGCGTAGCGCTAAGCTGCGCCAACGTGCCGCGCGCATTTGCAAGTGTAGGTGTCATACCCGAGACGATACCGGTCAGGTCGCCCGAAACGGCAGCAAAAGAGTCGAGCGCGCTCGAGGCCTTCGGCAGCGCGTTTTGGCCCAAGTCCGTCTGGGCTTGGCCAAGGTTGGTCGCACCGGTATGAATTGCGTTATTGATAGCGTCACTGGCACCCGAAACAGCCGCTGCGTCATTCGCCATGGCGCTCGACTGCGCGGACAGACCGTCCTTGATGCTCTGAAGCTTTTCATTCTGCTCTCGAAGCAAATCGATGGTCGATACAATGCGCGCGTCAATTTCCTCGGAACCTGTCGACGTGTCATTGGCGAGAATCTCCAAGTGCCCGATAACGGCCTTATTGTGGTCGATCGTCGCTTGAAGAGACTCGAGCGAGTTGTCGATACGGGTGGTCGTAGATGTGACCGCGCCCGTCAGCTTGCCGATGGCAGCGTTCGCAGAGGCCGACGTCTTGGTGAGCGCAAGGCTGCCTTCCGAGAGCGCCTTGGAGAGCGAGGTGATGGAGTTGCCCGCCGTGGAGCGAGCTTCGCTCAGCAGGTCGTTGCCCTGGGAGATCGCCTGCGTCAGCGACGGTGCCTGGCCTTGCAAGCCGGCAAGTGCCGCATCAGCCGAGGCGATAGCGCCACTCGTCTTATCGATGGCGGCATTCATATCGCCAATCGAATCGCGCACCTCGCCCAAGGTGTCGGACGCCTCGGACACCGAACTTGCCAGCGAGTCCTGAGTCTGGGTTGCCTTGTCCTTTAAATCGACACCGGCATCCTTGGCGATACCGGCAACAGTCTTGCCTACCGTAGAGACAAATTCCGAGTTGATCTGCTCCTCGATGGTGTTTGCACCGGTATCGGTAACCTTGGGCGCAATGGCGCTCTTCTTCTCATTGACGTAGTACGTGAGCTTGGGCTGATGGTAGTTGCCGTCGAGCATCGAAACCAGGTTATCCGAGAAGTTCTTGGGAATCACGATAGCGGCATAGTACTCGCCGCTCTCGACGCCCTCCTTGGCATCGGCCGTCGAGTCGACGAACGTCCAGCCCAACTGATGATTCTCCTTGAGCTGGTCGACCACTTTGTCGCCAGCGTTGAGCTCACCCACCAAGTCGTTTTGGGTGCCTCGATCGTTGTTGGCGATAGCAATCTTGATGCCTTGGGTGTTTCCATACGGATCCCAGTTTGCCACGATGTTATACCAGGCATACAGCGAGGGAATAACGCACACGCCTAGGGTAACCACCAGGGCGACGGGGTTCACAAGCAGTCGCTTAATGTCGCGCTTAAATATCGCAAAGGACACCTTTGCATTGGATAGTTTGCTGCCGAGACTCACGCTTGGACCATCCATCCTGTCGTTAAATCGAATCGTACTATCGACAACCATTGTAGTAGGCGCTTTAACGTCTCAAAGCACAATGGTGTTGAGTTTTGCGGGTAGCAATATACTACGAAGACAAATTAACGTACAGTTGTACAGTATCTTTAATTTCAGCAGGTCACAAAACCACAACCCCGACAAATAATTGATCCCTTGGGGACGGAGGAAAATGAGAGTGGAAAATCTCCCACTTCAAGCCCGCATTCGAGCCAAAAGTGGGAGATTATCCACTCTCGTTCTAATCTAGTTACGGTGCCGTATCCCCGAACTACATCAAGTTGCAAACAGCCGCCGCGAAGGCAACGGGGTCCTCGGGGAGGATGCCCTCGACCAGCAAAGCCTGGTCATAGAGCAGACCGGAGTACTGCTTGATCTTGTCGGCGTCGCCTGCCTTCTGGGCAGCGACAAGCTTGTCAAAGACCGGGTGCTTGGCGTTGAGCTCGAGCACGCGCTGGCTCTTGGGCATGCCGTCGGGCGCGCCCTCGGGTCCCTTCTGGAGTACCTTCTCCATCTCGAGCGAAAGCGGGCCCTCGGTGGTGATGCAAGCGGGGGCATCGGTCAGGCGCGCGGAGACGGCAACCTTCTCGACCTTGTCGCCGAGTGCCTCCTTCATGGCGTTAAAGAGGTCCTCGTTCTCCTTGGTGGCGTCCTCGGCCTCCTTTTTCTCGTCCTCGGTCGCCAGGTCAAGATCACCGGTTGCGACGTTCTTGAGCTCCAGGTGACGATCCTCAACCTCGGGCTCGGCACCATCGGCCACGGCCTTTTCGGCAGCCTCGCGGGCGGCATCGTCCTCGTAGATCTTGGGCATATCGGCGGCAACGTACTCACGCATAGCCTGAAAGGTGAACTCATCCACGTCCTGCGTCAGCAGCAGCACGTCATAGCCGCGGTCGAGCACGCCCTTTACCACGGGCATCTTGGCCAAGCGCTCACGCGAGTCGCCGGCGGCGTAGTAGATGGCCTTCTGATCCTCGGGCATGCCCTTGGCATACTCGGCCAGGGTAATCATCTTCTGTTCCTTGGCAGACCAGAACAGCAACAGATCGGCGAGCTCATCGGCCTTCATGCCATAGCTCGAGTAGATGCCGTACTTAAGACCGCGGCCAAAGTTCTCAAAGAACTTCTCGTAGGCCTCGCGGTCGTTGTCACGCATATCCTCAAGGTCGGCGGTGATCTTCTTTTCCACACGCTTGGCGATGGCCTTGAGCTGACGGTTCTGCTGCAGCGTCTCACGCGAGATGTTGAGCGACACATCGGCGGAATCCACGACGCCGCGGACAAAGTTGTAGTAGTCGGGCAGCAGGTCGTCGCACTTCTCCATGATCAGGACGTTGGAGCTGTAAAGCGCCAGGCCCTTCTCGTAGTCCTTGCTGTACAGATCGAACGGCGCGCGTCCCGGCACAAACAGCAGGGCGTCATACTCGAGCGTGCCCTCGGCGTGGAAGCTGATGGTGCGCGCAGGATCGTCAAAGTCGTGGAACGTGGACTTGTAGAACTCGTCGTAGTCCTTCTGCTCGACATCGGAGCTGCGCTTCTTCCAGATCGGTGTCATGGAGTTGATGGTCTCGAGCTCCTGGTAGTCCTCGTACTCGGGCTTGTAATCGTCGCCGGCGTCCTCGGGCTTGGGTTTCTGGCGGCTCTTGGACACCATCATCTGAATCGGGTAGCGCACATAGTTGCTGTACTGCTGAATCAGGCTCTTGAGACCCCACTCGGTCAGGAAGCGATCGTAGGTCTCGGCCTCGCCGTCGGCATCGAGCTTCTCGTTCTCGCGCAGCGTCAGGATGACATCGGTACCGTGCTCGGCGCGTTCGCCGTCCTCGATGGTGTAGCCCTCAAGACCGTCGGATTCCCACACATGGGCGACATCCTCGCCATAGGCGCGGCTGACGACCTTCACATGGCTGGCGACCATAAAAGCCGAGTAGAAGCCCACGCCAAACTGACCGATGATGTCGACATCGGAGCCCTGCTGCTCGGCGTTCTCGGTCTTAAACTCCTCGGAGCCGGAATGGGCGATGGTGCCCAGATTGCGCTCCAGCTCCTCGGCGGTCATGCCAATGCCGTTATCCGAGATGGTAATGGTGCGGGCGTCTTTATCAAAGGAGACGCGAATGGCCAGGTCGCCCTGGTCGATCTTGACGCTCGGGTCCTGCAGGCTCTTAAAGTTGAGCTTGTCGACGGCGTCGCTCGCGTTAGAGATAAGCTCGCGCAGGAAGATTTCCTTATTGGTGTAGATGGAGTTGATCATGAGGTCGAGCAGTTTTTTGCTCTCGGTCTTAAATTGACGCATGTGCAGTCCTTTCGCGCTACCCCCGTCCGCAAAAACGGCCCGGTCGCCCGAGCCGCATCGCAGACCTGCTATGTTAAGACTTAGATTTTATAACCCATTAGCGCGCATATATACATACGGAATCGAAAAACTGTATGTTGAAACGACCGTGCGGCGGATGCCAAGGAGTGTCCCCAGCTGCCGGCAGAAAAGGAACGTCCCTATCTGCCATCTACGCGCTTGGCCATCCAGACATGGGGCTGGCCCTCGTCTTCGTAATCTACCGGGGCGATTTGCGTGTAGCCCGCCTTTGCATAGAGCGGCAGCACGTATTCCTGCGCATGCAGCTTAATAAGCTTAGCGCCGGCATCGCGTGCACACGAAGCACTGGTATCGACGATCGCACTCGCCAGTCCGCGACGACGCATAGCCGGCAGCACGGCGAGCGCCCCATAATGTAGGTCTCCCCCGCCACAACGCCTTCGTCCATGTCGCATGCCGGCAACACCGGGGCCTCTGCGTCAGCCACGCGCTCAAGCTCTTCGGGAAACACGCGCGAGCAACCGGCAAGCTCGCCGTCTACATAGAGCGTCACATGAATGCAGTTCGGGTCCTCGTCGATAGCGTCGAACTCATTCTCGTAGCCCTGCTCGTCCATAAAAACGACGCGGCGCACCAACGCCGCGTCATCAAAGCATCCCGTCTTAAGTTGGATATCCATGGCTGCCCTTTCATTCAATGCGAACGTTAGGGACAGATATTAGCGAAAATGAGCTCCGCGCACACTAAACTTCGCGCGAGCCTTCGCCAGGCAGTCGTAATGACCCACGTTATGGGCATCGCTCGCGATGAAGCTGTACAGGTTCTGATCGAACAGGCGCTGTGCCGGCTTTTTCTCGCGACCAAAGCGACCGCCGGCAATAAAGTCCGCCGAAGCCTGCAGCTTGCAGCCCATATCGACCAGGCGCTCCGCCACGCTTACATCCTTTTGAACCGCACGATAGCGCTCAGGATGAGCGATGATCACCTGGTAGCCACGACACTGCAAATCGTAAATCGTGTTCTCGTACTCTCTAAACGCATACGCATCGGCATGCGTCGAAAGCTCGAGCAGAAACTCGTTGGTCCCATCGAAATGCAAGTGCTCCGCGGCATCGATACCAAGCTCAACGAGCTTTCGATGGTTGACCTCGAAGCCCATCTGGAGCGGAAAACCGTCAGCGTTATCACGCAGCAGTTCAAAGGCATCCCACATCTTGTCGTAATCAAAATAGGGATCACGGCAGTGAGGAGTGCAAACGATTCTGGTTACACCGGCCCGCTTGGCAGCCTCGAGCATCGCCAAGCTCTCATCGAGATCGGCGGCGCCGTCGTCTACACCCGGCAAGATATGGCAATGAATGTCACGCATAGGTCAGCCTTAATCAACTAAACGTTTGCTCGGTTGGTGAAGATGCCCTTTTTGGAAGTCCCCTGATCGTCGGAGCCCTTCTTCACCTTCTTACCGTCCTTGGTGTAGTAGGAGTAGTAGTACTCGCTGGTCTCGGTCTCGCAGTAGTTCATAACGGTACCGATGAGCTTGACCTTTTCGGACTTCTTAAGCTGGCCGATAGCGTTGAGTGCCTCCTCGCGCTTGGTGAAGTCCTCGCGCACCACGAACAGCGTACCGTCGGTCAGGCTGGCAATCTCGGCAGCATCGATGAAGGTGCCGACCGGGGGAGCATCAAAGATGACGTACTGGAACTTGGCAGACAGTGCCTTTACCAGCTTGGCAAAGCGGTGAGAGACGATGATGTCGGCAGGATTGGGAATATGCGGCTCGGCATCGAGGAAGTAGAAGTTCTTCTGACCCGTCTCGACAATTGCCTGGTCAATGGAGATCTGCTCGGAAAGGACCGCATAGAGTCCGCCGCGCGAACGAACGCCGAGCATATCGGAAAGAGACCTGCGGCGCATATCGGCCTCGACCAGGAGCACGGACTTGCCGCTCGTGGCGATTGCCTGAGCAAGGTTAATGGAAACCGTAGACTTGCCCTCGTTGGGAATCGAGGAGGTAACGGTGATGGTACGAATGGGGTCGTCCACGCTCGCAAAGCGGATGTTGGCCAGAAGGGTCTTGGCGGCATTCTGTACAACGAGCTTATCGGTGTTCTTTGCCTTAGCCATGCCTATTTACCACCTTTCATAGCCGGAATTCGGCCAACAACGGGAATACCCAGGAGCTCTTCTGCCTCTTCGGCACCGCGGATGCGGGTATTGAGCATGTCTGCCAAAACGACATAGGCAACTGCGATAAAGATACCGGCGAGGAACGCGACGGCAATATACAGCGTGCGCTTGGGGCCGCTGGGGGCTTCGGGGGTCTTAGCCTCGTCGATAACGTTGATGCTCTGGGCAGCGCCGACGTTCTGAGCGACCGTACTCACCGAGCTAGCTATGGCCTTTGCGACCTCAGCCGTCTCCTTGGCATCGGTGCCGGTAACCGAAAGCGTAATGACACGCGTGGTGGTCTCGGAGGAAACAGACACCTTGTAGTCATCCAGATCGGTGAGGCCCAGTTCCTTGGCGGCGCCGCTCTTAACGCTATCGCTATCCAGCAGCGTGGCGATATCGTTGGAAAGCATCTGGCTCGCCGAGAGATCGTTGTAGCTCATCTGGCCGCTATCGTCGGTCTTGGCGAGAATGTACATGCTCGTCGTCGCGGTATAGGTGTTGTCCATCGCGGCGAAGGACACGATGCCCATGGCGATCGCGCAGACCACCGGAAGGGTGATGACCAGCTTGAGGTGCTTCTTCAGCAGCTGGAACAGTTCGAGAAGGGTCATGCAGCTTGCCTTTCATTTCCCCAGTTCGGATTGACAAAACTGTCCGTATGTTATCGCATCTTTTTACCGAGACCAAACTCTATACATAAGAAACAGGCTCTCCTGTAAAAATGTCGGAAGCAATCGTAAAATTGCACAACAACGCCGCACCCGAAAGTCAAATGCGGCGTCTACATCAATACCTATGTTGTATCGCTATGCGAATGGCTCGTCCTGCTGTATGGGAAACGTCACCGTAATGGTGGTTCCCACGCCCAACTCGCTCGACAGATCGAGCGTGGCGTGATGATACAGGGCCGCATGCTTGACAATGGCAAGCCCCAGACCGGTTCCGCCGCGTGCCTTGGACCTACTCTTGTCCACGCGATAGAACCGCTCAAATACCTTGCCCTGTTCTTCAGGCGCGATACCGATTCCCGTGTCGGCGACCGCGAGGAACGGATGGCCTTCGTCGTTGGTGCCGCACTGCAGCACAACTGTACCGCCGGGCCGATTGTAGCGGATGGCGTTGCTTGCCAGATTATAGATGAGCTCGTCAATCAAGCGCGACACGCCCTCAATGACCACAGGCTTGGTCTCATGACTTATCGTCACATTCGCCTGACGGGCGACCTGTTCAAGACGCTGCTCAACCGCGTAGATGGCACGCGAGAGCTCAATAGGCTCCGTGGACCCAATGGGCACCGCCTCGCCCTCAGTTGCACGCTCGGCCTCGTCCAAGTTAGACAGCGTAAGGATGTCGTTGACAAGCGCCGCCAAACGGCCCGCCTCACGATAGATGCGACCGCCAAAGTTGCGCAGGTCGTCCTCGCCCTCGACCATGCCGTTTGCGATGAGCTCGGCATAGCCCGAAATCGCCGTAAGCGGCGTCTTGAGCTCATGGGTGATATTCGCCGTAAACTCGCGGCGCATACGACCGTTGTCCGCTAGCACCGCCATTTGGCGCTTGAGTTCCTGGCGCTGCGACTCGATACGCTCAAGCATGGGGACCATCTCGGCATAGGCGTGCTCATAGCTACGGCGTGGGTGGTCCAAATCCACCTCTTGCAACGGCGCGATGATAGCACGGGACTCGCGGCGCGCCATAAAAAACGAGAGTACCGCACCCGCTGCCGCGATAAGCAGCATCGGCGCCACCATCGACAGCAAAATCGCCGCAACGCCAGGCTGGGCCTGCGCCAAGCGGACAACCTGGCCGTTATCAAGGGCGACGGCGCGATACAGCATAATCTCGTCGAGCGTAGAGCTTGCGCGCTCCGCGGAACCCAAACCACTCTCAAAGGCCTCGATGACCTCGGGGCGATCGCCATGGTTGGGCAGTGTGGAAGGCGACGCCTCGTTGTCGTAGGCAACCGATCCATCCTTGTTAATCAGCGTGATGCGCAAGTCCTCGCGATCGAGGCTACGCAAGAACGGGATGGGCTCCTGCTGCTCGTCGAGGGCGGCAGCAATGAGCTCGGTTTCCTGCGCCAGGTTGGCACTCGTGGCATCCGCCAAGGTGTTTTGCACAAAGAACGCGCCCAGCACCGTAAACGCCACGATAACCGCCATGGCACAGACAAAGATCGTCACAAAAACGCGGTGGGACAGCGTATGTTTTCCCTGGGGGGCGAAGACCACGGGTTACTCCTCCGATGCAGTGGCCGCGGTGTCGTCACCTTCGGCACCATCACCGGCAGAAGGCTCGGCCAAGCGGTAGCCCACGCCGCGCACGGTCTCGATGGCGCTGGCATGCTCGCCCAGTTTTTGACGAAGCGTCTGCACGTGCACGTCGACGGTGCGCGAACCGCCGTCGAAGTCCCAGCCCCACACGCTCTGCAGCAACGACTCGCGGGTAAAGACCACGCCGGGCTTGCGCATGAGGTACTCGAGCAGGTCGAACTCGCGCAGGGTGAGCTTAAGCGGCTCGCCGGCAACGGTCACCTCGCGATGGCTGGGCGAGAGCACGATGTCGCCCACGCTGAGCACATCGCTCGCCTGCTTGACCATGCCGCCGCGACGCAGCAGTGCGCGGCAGCGACTCGCAAGCTCCATGAGCGAAAACGGCTTAGTCAGGTAATCGTCAGCACCGCCATCGAGCGCCATCACCTTGTCGAGCTCGGTGTCCTTGGCGGTAAGCATCATGATGGGCACCGTCGCCGTCAGACGGTCGGCACGCAGGCGACGCATAATCGCCAAGCCATCGGTATCGGGCAGCATGATATCGAGCAGCACAGCATCGGGCACCCGTCGCGCCACGGCAGCCTTAAACTCGCCGTCGCACGAAAAGCCCTCGGCCTCGATTCCCTGCTTGCGCAGCGCATAGACCGTCAAATCCCTGATGTTGTCATCGTCCTCGACGTAATAGATCATGTTGAACCCCTTTGCGGCCGATATGACCGCATCTTAACCCTAAAGGCACCTGTAAAAGACAGCGTCAGCCAAAACGCCCCGTCAAATAATCCGCCGTGCGCGGATCCGACGGATTCTTGAAGAGTTGCGCAGTGGGTGCGTGCTCCACCAGCTCACCCAGCAAAAAGAACGCGACCGAGTCGGAGATGCGCGCAGCCTGCTGCATGTTGTGCGTAACGACCACCAGCGTGCAGGTCTCCCTGAGCTCGCAGGCCAGCTGCTCCACCACGAGCGTCGATACGGGGTCGAGCGCCGAGGTCGGTTCGTCCATCAGCAGAATGTCGGGCTGCACGGCCAGCGCGCGGGCGATGCACAGGCGCTGCTGCTGTCCACCCGAAAGACCCAGGCCCGACTCCTTGAGCTTGTCCTTGGCCTCATCCCATAGTGCAGCGCGACGAAGGGAATCCTCGACCAGCTCGTCGAGCACGACGCGGTCGCGCACTCCCATTCCGCGAGGACCGTAGGCGACGTTGTCGTAGATGCTCATGGGAAACGGGTTAGGGCGCTGAAACACCATGCCCACGCGCTGGCGCAAACGGCAGATGTCGTAGTCGCCCAGGATATCTTGACCATCGAGCGCGATCTTACCCTCGATGCGGCAATCCTTGATGCCGTCGTTCATGCGGTTAAAGCAGCGCAGCAACGTGGACTTTCCGCAGCCCGAAGGCCCGATAAACGAGGTGATCTGCTTGTCGCGAATCTTGATATTCACGTCCTTGAGCGCATGATGGTCGCCATAGAACAGGTCGAGGCCCTCGACATCGATGCGCGTCGGCGAGGCGGCAAGATCCTCTGCCGTGGGGCGAGTCGCATCCCCAACCTCGCGCTCGTGCGCGGCCTCGGCCTGCGCTTTCATGAGTTCTTCAAGCTCCGTGGGCTCCACAGCCGCAGCAGCCGTCATACCGCATACCTCCACATCGATATCAATTCAGCAGTATCGATAGTAGAAATCGCGGCTCATATGCACGTGAGCGCATTGTCAAGTGTTTGTAAGGGCACGCTGACTATGCGGCGGGCAGCTCGATGGTGAATATCGTGTGTTCGGGCGTCGATTCACATGCAACGGTACCGCCGTGTGCCGCGATGATCTCCTTGGCAATAGCAAGGCCCAGACCGGCACCACCGCGATTGGTCGCACGCGCCGCATCCAGGCGATAGAACTTCTCAAAGATCACCTTGAGCTTTGCCTCAGGGATGGGATCGCCCTGATTGATAAAGCGCACGCGCACGCCACCGTCGTCCCGGCGTCTGGCCTCAATCGTGATAGTCGAGCCCTCATAGCTATAGGCGACGGCGTTTTTCATGATGTTGTTGAACACGCGAGCCATCTTGTCGCCATCCACGAGCACCGTCAGGTCCTCGCGAATATCAACTTGGGCTTCCTTATGCTGCTCGTTGAGGATGGGATAGAACTCGTCAGCCACCTGAGCCAGCAGCAACCCCAGATCAACATAGCCGCGCGTGAGCACGATATCGTGGAAGTCAAAGCGTGTGATATCGAAGAACTCTTCGATGAGTGCATCGAGCCGGTGCGCCTTGTCGAGAGCCACGCCCGTAAAGTGCGCACGTTGCTCAACCGGCAGCTCAGGAGCCTCTTGCAGCAGCGAAAGATAGCCCACCACACTGGCAAGCGGGGTGCGTAGGTCATGTGCCAAGTACGTGACCAGATCGTCCTTGCGATGCGACTCGTCACGCAGAGCTTGCTGCACCTTGCGATCACGGTCACGCACGCGGTTAAGGGCGCCCTCGACCTCCAAGAAGTCGCCGTCGATGTTGTCCCAGGTGTCGGGGTGATCGATCAGGCGATCTTGAATACGAGCGGCCAGCACACAATCGGCATGCTGCTCGCCCTGTTCGTAGCCCTGGTAGTACAGGGCACGGCCGCACAAGAACAGCACGCACGCGGCAAGCGCCAGCACAAAGCCAAGCATGTTGAATACAAAGCCGGCATCGAACAGCACCGGCCCTTCAATGCCGCCGAGCGCCATGGCGCCAATCGCCAACGTCATGGCCCACGCGGCGCCGCCAATCACCACGCAGCGGCGCACGATCTCAAATCGATCGATCAGCAAAAAGCCAACAAGCAGCACCGCCAAGATTCCGACGATGTTGTCGATGCCAATCAGCAGCAGGCTCAGCAAAAAGAGCAGCACCGTTGCAAGCGCACGGTTGTCGACGACCGACCTCACGTAATCAAAGAGCCGATCGGGTACCTCGAATGCCTGCCTATCGTCTTTTGTCATATCAAGATCCTCACAAGCGAAAAGCGTTATTCGATGATGTAGCCGACGCCCCAGACGTTTTTGATAAAGCGCGGCTTTTGTGCGTCGTCGCCAATCTTTTCGCGCAAGTGGCGAATGTGCACCATCACCGTATTGTTGGAGCCGGGCATAAAGTCCTCGTTCCATACCGCGCGGAACAGGTCCTCCACGCCCACCACGCTGCCGCGATGCTCGACCAGATACAGCAAGATTGAATACTCGGTGGGTGTGAGGCGTACCGGTGCACCGTCCACCGTTACGGAACGAGCATCGCGGTTGATCTCCAAGCCGTCGAGCTGGAGGGTCGGCGACTCGGCCGCCTGTGCGCGGCTACCGTAGCTGGTGTAGCGGCGAAGCTGAGCGTGCACGCGCGCGATGAGCTCCAGAGGACGAAACGGCTTAACCACGTAATCGTCCGCGCCAAGCGAAAGGCCCTCGATCTTGTCTTGCTGGGCATCGCGCGCCGTCAGCATGATCACGGGATAGGTATGGCTGGAACGGATCGTACGCAGCAGCTCAAAGCCATCGATATCGGGCAGCATGACATCCAGCAGCGCCAGATCGAACTCCTGCTCCAAGATTGCCTTGGCAGCATCGGCCCCGCTATAGGCAATCTGGACATCAAAGCCCTCTTTTGTAAGGTAGATACCAACCAAGTCGGCGATGGCCTTTTCGTCATCAACTACCAAAATGCGCTCGTTCATGCGTGCTCCTCTCGCGCTCCATTATGCCCGAGGGGGCGCCCGTCACACACAACAAGCGTGGGTGATTAAGTCGGCCTTAAGCACCCTTGTGCCCGTTCGGGCGCGGATGTGGGCCACGCACACACGCGATGATCGCCGACGCCGGCAAACGATATACTCTTGTTCCAGAAGAGACCATCCCGTCGAAAGCGAAATCCGTGAAGTCCCTCACCTCTTTTGCAAAGCGCTCAGCCCAGCTTGCCGCCGGCTTTGTCTGCGCTATCGCCCTTGCCGCTGGCGTGCCCACCGTCGCCGGCGCCCGACTTAATCTCCCGCCCCACATGTTTTGCGGCAAAACCGCCGATGCGCGCGGCATCACGGCCGAAAACCTGCCCGATATCGATGCGACCAATGCCCTCGTCATGGGCAAAGACGGCACCGTCTACTATGGGCGCGGCGCCGATGAGCAGGTCAAAATCGCCTCGATCACCAAGGTCATGACCGCAATCCTAACCGTCGAGAATTGCAAAATGGACGAGAGGGTCACGGTGAGCAACGCCGCAGCCACCGTGGGTAATTCGACCGCCGGCTTGCTCGAAGGCGACGAGCTTACCGTTGAGCAGGCACTGCGTGGCCTGATGATTCCCTCGGGCAACGACGCCGCCATCGTGCTCGCCGAATATGTGGGCAAGAAGATCGACCCTAAGACCAAAGACGCCGAGGCCACATTTGTGAAGGCCATGAACGAGCGCGCTAAGAAGCTCGGCTGCACCGGCACGGTCTTTGAGAACCCACACGGTCTGGACTTTGATGAGTGGGCTGGCGATATGCACTCAACCGCACACGACGTAGCGCTGATGATGCAGGAGGCCATGAAAAACGACACGATCCGCGAGGTCGTAGCGAGCGAGGATTCCTGGATCGAGGTCACGGGCGCCGACGGCGCCGACCATTCGCATTCCATGGACACGCATAACTATTTGCTGGGCCAAGATGGCAACATCGGCGGCAAGACCGGCACCACCGACGACGCGGGCTATTGCTTTACGAGCGCCTACAACCGCGACGGCGACGAGATCTACACCGTCGTTTTGAACTCCACCACCACCGACCAGCGCTTTACCGATACCGCAACCCTTGCCAATTGGTACTACGGCCACAAGGTCACGGTCGCGATCGCCAACACGCAGGAAAAGACCGCCAACGGCAACCCGCTCATGGCACGCATTAGCCAGACAGATTGGACGGACAAGACGATCGACGCCACGCTCGCCGACCCCACGGCGCAAGCGACCGTGTTTTCCCTTGCTGGCGAGGTGACCGAAAAGGTTAGCTACGACGATCTTTCGGGCACGGTGCATGTGGGCGACAAGGTGGGCAGCGTTACGCTCAAGCAGGACGGCACCAAGATCGCCGTCATGGACCTAGTTGCCGACGAGGAAGGTGCAGGGCCGAATCCCATTGAATGGCTGCTCGTGAAGCTCGATCG
>OGQI01001051.1_pt1 | contig 19768 bp, 13 predicted proteins | sample 1553171 | NCBI WGS metagenome assembly OGQI01 (sample SAMEA2579988, study PRJEB22360) | human gut metagenome | biome: human gut; feature: human-associated habitat; material: faeces | place: Denmark | collected 2008/2010
ACTGTTTCTTAGATCATCTTCTGATCCATGAACAGAAAACAGGAAAGGTCAATGAGATTGCCTTAAATTCACATGTTATCAAGGCACTGGACTGTTACCGGAAAACAAGAAAACCTGACGCAGAGGATTATATTTTTTCAAAACAGACTAATCCCACGCAGCCACTCTGCCGCTCCCAGGCATATCGTATTGTACGCAGAGCGGCGGACGAAACCGCAGCCAAGCTTGGAGAATTGTGCGGCAGGCAGCAGAGGAGACAGGGTTAGACGGCAATGTCAGCTGTCATTCTTTGCGCAAAACCTTTGGTTATCATGCATGGAAACAGGGAATTTCGCCGGTTCTTCTGATGGATCTGTATAATCATTCTTCGTTTTATATCACAAAGCGTTATCTGGGAATTTCTCAGGACGAGCGGGACAGTATTTTTCATACCATTAATTTCTGAACAGATTTAAAAAAATTTAGATTTTGGGGTTAAGTTTCTTTTTGTTATGCCGAAATAATAGTTGTAAATAAAAACGCAACATTTTATATGAAATGTTGTGTTTTTTATTTATTATGGCATAACTTTAAATTTATTATGTGTTATTGTTTGAATTATCAGACTTTGTTATAATTTTTATAAATAAAAAAGTGGATACTTTGATAAGATACTTTACAAATAGACCATTTCTATATCTTTTCAAAATTTATCCACTTCATTTTTAATTTTTATTATTCAACTACTACATAATTAGCAATAACATATGTATATTGCGTCTTATACCAGTTAAAAGAAACTAGAGTAACCACAATTGTTTTTCCATTTAAAGCCTCTAACTCTTGATAGTTTTCGGCATAATATTTTGCATTAGTATAATTATATAAATCAATTTCTACCGAACCTAAAGATAAATATGCTCTTTCACCTGAGGCACTAACATGAACAGTTGCCTCAACATCCATATAAACAATTCCACCAAGTAAAGCATTTTCACCTGCTTTACTATCAACTGCTACCTCTTCTAACGTTTTGTCTTTTAAGAAAGAAGATGTTGGTACTGCATTGCCTTGAGATAATATCGTAATTGTTGAGCCATCAGCAAACTGAGGTAATCCATAATATAAATCCATATTACCTTTAATCAAAACTTTATCGCCAACTTCAACTGCTGCTTGGGTTTTACAATAAATTGTACCCGTTTCATCAGTTATATAGAAGTTCCATTTTGTAGCACCACTTGATTTAACAATTGAGGATACGATTCCTTCTACAATAACAGTTTCTCCATTTTTTGTAGCTTTTTCTCTAAATTGTTCAATTGTTAATCTTTCAGCTTTAACAATTTTAAAGAAAATATCAATCGTTGTCTCAGTACTGCCATACGTTAAGACTAGACTGATTGAAACATCTTCTGTTTGAGTTGGAGTTGCAATATGAATCTGAAATAAATTTCCTTCTTGTACTGCAGTTACCGCATCACTAGAAGAATGGGAAAGAACAATATTACTGCCTTCTAATACTTCATATTCAATTACTGCACTATCAGCATATTCATTATCAAATAATCCCTCAATTTTTGTTTTTTCAAAATATCCTACTAAAGCCTCAGGAGTATCCACTTCACCTAAAACTTGTAAAACTCCAGCTTTCCAAATAAATTTACCACTAGAAACAGCACCAATACGAAGAGTGACATACGCTTCAACACATTTTCCAGCATATGGTTTTAACCATTCATATTCAGCAGGACCATTTTTACCAGAATTTTGTGAATATACAATTGTACTTAATGATGGATCATGAATATCATGAATGTAATAATTTACATAACTTCCCGAACTTCTTTCAACATAGATTTGTGTTTTAAAAACCATATTAGTAATATTGTTATCAGATGGATTATTTACCAAATCTTTAAAAACCACTTCTTCTATTGCGTGAGTTGGAAGTTCATGTTCTTGCCAATCATGATATAGTACTTCTGCATTATTTAATCTAATAGAACCAGTATGATTATGATCTTCTCGTGGTTGATATAAATCACCATATCCTTCAACATAAACAAACTCACCAATACTTAATTTAGTAATATCAGTGTTCGTGTCAACAGCAGTTGATACAAATACTGCAATTGAACTAGTGTCATCAATTAATTCAAAACCTGCCGGTTTAGAAGTACCTGCTAAATATAAGAAACCAACAATATATCCTTCAATTGTTACCTTTTCTCCTTTAGCTGCCTTTCTTGCCTCTTCTATTGTAATTGTCTCAATGGTCGGTTTTACCATTGCTGCTTCAAATTCAACAACTCTTGTTAAAGTTTTTCCATTATATGTAAGCGAAATAGTAACTGCCATAGTCACTTTTTCTTCACCAAATTCAAGATGAATAGTATAGCCATCGTTAGTAAAAGTTACACCTTCAAAATTAGAGGAATAACAAACTGATGAACCTGCTAATTTTTCATCAGTATTTACCAAATCAAAACTACAAGGACTATCATAATGATCAATAAATTGGTTAGCTAGACGATCTAGACTATATTCCATATATTCTTCATCTGTTACTTCAACTTCATCTAAAATTTGAATTGGAACAATTCGCCAAAAATTACCGCTTGCGGAAAGCTTACAATTATGAATTGCAATATAACATTCTCTAATACTACCATCATACTCTTCAAGCCATGCTAAATCTTTTCCGTTTGCTGTCGTATAGGCATAATAACTATTCACACCATTTAAATCATCAAAATAATAATTAACAAAACCATTGCCAACTGATTTACGAACCTTTGCCACCACTTTATAAACATTTGATGTAATATTTTCTGATACAGGAATACTACATAAATTAGCAATGGAATGATCCTCTATAAATGAGGTAGGAACTTCATAAATTTCACCATCCGTTTTTACACTCGTTGGGACAATTTGTTTTGCTCCTGTATATCCCGCCATTTCAGCAGATGTAAGAGAATTTTGATCAATATATTTTGTATATTCGCCACTTACTTCTACTTTATTGCCAACTTTTAGGGTTTCAGCATATTCTGAACTATGAACATAAATTGCATCTGTCTCATCAAATAAATAGAAACCAACGGGAACATTCTTTTCCGTTCCATAAACAATAAATGCCACAATTCCTGTTGTAATTACAAATCCTTCGGTTGGAAGTTTTTTTATTTGACTTATTGTTTGAAGTTCTTGCTTTAATACTGTAACATCATATACTTTTGCTTTTTTATATGAACCAACGCTAAAAGTAACTGTAATTTGAAGGGTTACATCAACTTGTTGCCTTCTAACAATTCCCTCATTAGAAACAACATCTTTATTAGAAGACTCATAACTTAAAGTTACTTCACCAATTGTAGTTTCAAAAACTAGATTTGATTCAACATGATTCAAATCAACATTTTTAAAACATTGACTAATAGCATTTTCAACAGATGCTTTAGGATCCGTATTTTCATCAATACAACCTGTGATAAAAAATGATACTAAAGCTAAAGTTAAAAAGACAAATAATTTTTTCATTTTTTTTCCTTTTCCTTTTCTTCAAATTTATGGGGGGAGAACAAATCTCGTAAATATTATACATATTAATTTATTTTTTGTCAAAATATACATTATGAAAACATTTTATTTTTGAAATCATTCACTTGATTTACAAATAAAAAATAACTACTCATTATTTGAGTAATTATTTTTAAATTTATTTATATATCCAATCTAATTAACAATCTTTCTAATTCATTTTTTTCTTAACATTATTTCTGCTTTACATCCATAGATTTGATCATCTCTAATAATATCACCTATTGTATCGGCGATAACGCATCCTGATAAAGGATTTTTGATACTTTCAATATGACCAATAATGGAAGCATTCACTTCACTATTTTCAAATGATAAATCCGTTTTGATCATCTTACAATCTTTTAAAACTAGATTCTTACAATAACATAGAGGTTGAGTTCCTTCAATTGTGCAATTGATAAAAGTAACATTTTTAGCATACCATGCAAGATATTCCCCTTTCACATAGGAGTCTTTGATTACTACATTTTCACTATGCCAAAAAGCATCTTTTGTATCTAAATAACTATTTTCAATTGTTAAATTTTTACAATATTGAAACGAATATTTTCCCACAAATTTTAAATTTTTAATAACCAGATTTTTACTATCAAAAAAAGCATATTCTCCTTCTAGTGTTGAATCAACCATTTTTAAATCATCATTTTTCCAACCAAACTCTTTAGAAATGATATCGCATTGACTAATCTCAATGTTTTGACATTCTCTTAACGCTTTAATACCATACAATTTCGATTGTTCAATTTTTACATTATGACAATACCAGAAAGCAGCTCGACAAAACTCTGTCATTGTTGATCTTGTCATTGTCACTGGATAAGTATGCCATATAGGGTATCTTAAATTAAAATAACATTCTACAATATGAATATTGCGACATTCTTTTATTGCCGATTCCCCATCTTTTGGTCCATCAAATCTACAATTTACAATATTGCTATCTGTAATATGATACAAAGCTCTTTCTTCATCTAAAATTAAATTATTTATATTATTCATATTATCACCTTTTTTAATATATCATATTTTATACATTTGTTAATTCATTTTGCTTCCAAAATCATAAAACTTCACAATTGTATCTTTTATCTCTATAATTTTATCAGATAATATTACAATAAAATCATCTAATGATTGAATATTGTCTAAAGAAATTTTCTTAATTTTTTCTACTTCCTTATTTCCTTTGGCATCATCATATTTTTCAGATGTATCTATACTCTATTCTAAAACAGTCTTTTTTACAAAAAATACACATCACTGATTTTTGATTTTGCGAGTTTTTTCATACGAGAGTGCGGCCCCGCTCTATAGTCAAAAATCTGTAGAGATTAGATGCCCCCTAGGGGTAGTGGAGGATAAAGAGTTTTTACTAAAATCATATGTATTTGCATGATTTTATGCTTATTTTATTAATTTTAAGATGATTTTTAAGAAAAGTTATTAAATTTACTTTTGAACACATTTTGATTATAAGAGTCAAAAATGGTCAAATACTACTCGAGATTTGACCATCAAATTTATCTATTATTATTTAGTTTTTAGTTTTTCTACTAATAATAGTATATCATAGGTCTTATACATAAGTAAAGGTATTTGATTAATCATCTTTAAGTAGTGTAGTTACTTTATTAATAGCTTCATTAAGTCCAGCACTATCAATCATATCAGCAAACTTTTCTAAGAATATTTTTAAATCATATGAATTTAACTTTGTTATTCTTTCAACTATATCTTTATCAGTAAATAGATCTAGAAATGAAAAGTTATACATTGCAGCTGACTTTACTGCAAGAAGTCTAATATAAGGACTCCAGTTAATAAATCTTGCTCCTTTAGTTGCTGAAAGTCTTGGAACATTCATGATGTGTCTACCATCAACATCATATATTTCTAAAGTATCAGGTAAGAATTTAACTTGTACTTTTTCATATGCAAGGGAAGGTGATAAGTAATAATATAATCTTCCTTCAGTTGTAAGCCTTCCATAATTATCTAGTTTTCTTGTTACAATGCTTGATGGTTCAAATGGAGTAGTTGGCAACTGATTTAATTCCGTTATATCTTCAAAGTGTAAATCAATGATTGCTTGTTTTAATACATAGTGTTCTTTTTTAAGTAAATCTTTTGATTTATCAAGTAGTTCTTTATTAAATGAATCAAAGTCATCAAATGAAGGTAGTGGGACAAGTAAATTTCTTCTCATAAATCTTACACCTTGTTCAACTGTACCTTTTTCATATCCTCTTCCAGTATTTAAGAATACTTCTTGAAAGTCATAATGAAGCTTAAATCTTTGAAATGTATCACATATTGTTCTTTTCTTTATATGGTTTTCTTCTAATTCTATTTTAACTAGAGCTGTGTCATTATCAAACCATATAGTATGAGGTACTCCATTTAGGTATTCAAATATATGTCTTATAGCAAGTGTAATACTTTCAGTATTCTTATTTCTCATTATTTGAATGTATGATGCATTAGAATGAGTAAATGATAAAACACAATATTTACCATATACTTTGTTACCTTGTTCAATAAAACTACAATCTCCAAAATCAACTTGAGCAACTCCAAAGTTTATGTTCTAAAGGAAGAAATCCATTATGTGAATAATAGAATTCTTTTTTTAGTTTTGTAAAGTATTTAATTGTTGATGTTTTAGGATAATTAAAATCAGGATAGTTTTCTTTTAAACAATCATAAGCACGTGATCCAGTATAACGTTGTTTATGATGATGAAGGCTATCCTTTTTTATTATCTCTAACATTATTTCTTTATAATCATCTAGATAATGTTTTCTTTTATTTTCTTTAACATAAGCATTAAAATCAACAAACTTTAAATATTTATAACAAGTATTACGTGAAACATTCATTATTCTTGTTATTTCTGCTACTGTATAATGATTCTCATAAAATAAACTTCTTAATTTTTCTATTTCTTTTTGACTAAGCATGTAAGGTTGTTCCTTCCGTTAATATGAGTTTTATTAATGAACGGGGCCGCATCTTATTCTTTCAGCAAGTGGTGACACATGTTTTCCATACTTTTATATATACTATACTTCTTTATACTATTTATATATTTATCTGTCACCTTAGTATATATAGATGGTTATATATAATAATATTAAGCAATTTAAGTTGGAAAATTCTCTTTATATTTTTTTGTTAATATTTAAAAAAGGCAGTCACATGGACCACCTCAGTATTACTATCTTAAATTATCAGAATTATAATCATTATTAAAATCTATAAGTTTATTATAAAAATTTTCTAATGTTTCACAATCTTTAAAATATTCATCTATAATTTCTAATCCGCCACGTAAATATGATAAAAAGTTTTCTAAATCAGTTTTTTTATCTTCTTCTTTATGTAAGCCAAATGCCTTTTTAATTCTAGAATCAATATCTAATTCCGTATAACATGACAATACCATATGTTGATATATTCTTTCAAGGTCTCTATTTCTTTTGTTTAAAATATCTGCAAAGATAGTAGAATCAAAATTTAGTGAATTATCTGATTGTGATTTTTTATTATTAATAATTCCCAACATAGTAGCATTTAATGCACATTCAATTAACGTATCAAAGATGTAAATTTCTTTCTCTGTAGTTTTTTTGCCATCAGTATCTAACAAAATAGAGGGTTCTCTTTTTTCAGCTGATGCAGATGTAGGTCGTGAATATTTCTTTAAAATACGAGCATGATTTCCTGTAAGTCTAATTGGATTACTAAACATCTATTTCTACCTCCTCTACTTCAGCAAAAGTTTCTGAATGTTTACTGATTTTATATTTTCTACCAGCTTTCTCTAGAACTTGATTTTTCGCCATCTTAAAATCTTTATCCATTACAATAATAATTATTTGACTACAATATTTTGGTAATGTTGAGCAAATATTGCTGATATGTTTTTCATCTGTACTTGAGAATGGAGCATCCATAACCAACGGATAATTTACATCCACATCTTCTTCTACAAAGAAATTATCAATTTTTGAATCTTCTTCTATTAATTTATCTTTTATTAATTTCATAAGCCCTGTTACAAATGAAAAATTCATTACTGTTTCCAACCCTTTTGATGTATCCATATAAGAAGAATCCATTAATCTTGTTGAAACTTTAAAATTTTCATCAATAACAATTTTTCGTTTTCCTGTATACATTTGAGCAAATACTTCGCCAACTGTTCTTTCTAAGTTTTGACGAATTTTAATCTTTTCATCAGTAACTTTTTTATTTGCCATACTAAATATTTTTTTAGCATACTTAATACATTCTTGTACAAAAACGTTCTTTTCAGAATTTTGACTTAACTCATCAATTTTATCATTTAGATCAATAATATTTTTTTCTAGTTCAGGGATTACTTTTTCATTAATGTATTTTGAAGCACCTTTTAAATTAGCGATTTGTTCTGAAATATTATTATATTCTTTTTGAATTTCTCCAACATTAGGTTTACCTTCAATTTCTTTAAGAATATCAGAAATTTTATCTTGAATCTTTTCTAATTCTGAAACATCATCAATATATTCATCACATAATTGGTTAATCTTTTCAATTTTATCAATATAGTAATTTAAATTTACTTTTTCACTTTCAATAAATGAGTCAATATGTTTATTATAATTTCTAGGTTCTACATAATCTTTTTGCTCAATTAAATGATTATAGGCATCACTTTTTTCCTTAATTATAGTTCCACATAAACAATATCCTCTTTTTATAATTTCGTCAATTGCTTCTTCTGTAATATGAGATAAATTCTTATCAGTTAAAAACGTTGTTTTTAATAGTTCACTATAGTTATTATTTTTTACAAAATTATATGCATATAATGAATTAAGTAAAGTATTCTTCTCTTTTAATAATGAAAATATACTTGATGAGCTTTTATCTTTTTCGTTTAAATACTCATTAAGATCTTCATATAAATCCTGCTTTTCTTCTTGTAAATCTAATATTGTTTTGTTATCATTCAGTTCTTTTTCTTTTTCTTCTAACTGAATAGTTAACTTGTCAATTTCTTCATCATTTGTATTTATTTCTTCAGTTTTAATTTCAATCTTTGTGCTATATTCGTCTCTTTTATCTACTAGATTTTGAACTTCTAAAGGATCTGAAGTATCTAATTTACTTTGAAATCGCTTTATAACATTATCTGGTTTTGATTCTTTAAAGTATTCTAATAATGCCTCAGTTTTTTTGATTCCCATTATTTCAGAAACAGCATTTGTTAAATTTTTCTTGGACGTAATTGTTTCTATGTTGTTATTTTCACCATCAAAGAAGAAATATGGTGATAGCTCTTGATCTAAAATACTTTCAATTTCATCCTTAATTTCATCATCAGTTTTGATAAAAGTTGTTTTCCCATCCTTCATTTTCATTACAGATGTTCCAGTTTTATATTTAACTCTAATCTCATTTGAACTATTTTTTTCATACCACTCACTTGTTGTGATTTTATAATCATATCCCGCATGATTTAAATGTAAAGTAGCTCTAACTTCTTTTGAATCTCCACTATACATTGAGTCAGCAACATCTTTATTTAGTAATATTTTATCGTTGAAATTTTTGTCGCCATAAAGACACCATAAAAACGCTTTAACAAGTGTTGTTTTTCCATAAGTATTTCCACCAGTGATTATAGTGAATGGTTTATCAGGGTCTTGAGAAAATTCTAATTCAACGTTTTTAAATTGTCTAAAATTTATTAATGAGAATTTACTTAGTATCATCTTTCAAAATCCTTTCTATGCCATTAACTAGTTCAGTAATGGTTTGAGCATTTGTTTTACCATGATTTTCTTTTTCTTTCAAGACTCTAGCTGACATTTTTATAATTTTTCTAATTTTTTCTTTATCATATTCTTGTTTTATTTTATTATTATTCATAATCTTCAACACCCCTTACTGTAATTATATCTAAATCGTAAGCTTGTTTTATTTTATCTATTATTTCATTACTATCACTAGGATTTAATGAGAGTCTAGCAAAATCTTTAACTCTGTCTAATTCCTTTAAAGCTAATGATACTTCATATTTTTTATCTTCATATGATAGTTTAATTAATTCTTCGATTGGTCTTGAAATAGTTATAAAATCATAAATTTCAGAATATTTCTTTCCTGGACTTTTTCTTAAAACTCGACCTCTTCTTTGAATGTATTCTTTTGGATTAGTGCTACTTGCTAAAATAAATGCTGTTTTAATTGCAGGGATATTCATACCTTCATCTAAACATTTTATTGCAACTAATCCTTGTATCTCTTGATTTTTAAAACTGCTTATTATATCTTCTCTTTCTTCTGTTGTTTCTTCAGAAGTAAACTTAACAGTAAACATACCAAGTTTTTCTTTTAATGCCTCAATTACAACTTGAATTTGTCTCTTTTCGTCAATTGCACTATCATACCCGTCTTCACCATATTTAACCGCACCACAATATATTAATAAGTTATTATCATTTTTATATTTATTTATTACTTCTAATAAAGCTGGTATCTTATTTTGTGCTCCAGCAATTTTTCTTGTTCTTCTTAATAATAACTTCTTAACCTTTTCTGGAATTTTCTTTTTTTCTTGGTTAAATACATAACTATACTTACTAATTTGAATAGATAAATCAATATACTCATCTAATTCATCATCAGTAAGATTAACTAACACTGGATAATATTTGTATTTAGTCAATTTATCTTCAATAATCGCTTTGTCTAATGAATATGTAATACATTTTTCACCAAAGAAATTGAATAGTTTTTCTGTTCCTTCTGAATCTCCATATCTTTCTAATGTTGCTGATAATGCTAATCTATAAGGATAATCAATATTTAAGGTATTACTTAATTTATCTGCACCAAAATTATGTGCTTCATCAACTAATAACAAACAATCTTCTAAATATTCTTGAATTAAAGATTGAAAATTATCTATCATAAAAGACTTATTTGTTATGAGAATACAAGCAAAATTTGATCTTCTTTGTTTAAACCTCATTAATCTTCTATCTAAATCTTTTTGATATTTACTTTTATTACCATAACATTTAACAGCATCTATATTAAATAATTGCAATTCGTTATACCATTGATCTACTAAATATATGGGCAAACTATAACAGCCAATAATCTTTTTTTATCTTCAAATAATTTACATATACTTGCAGCTCCAGTAAATGTTTTACCAGTACCTGTAGCCATATCATAAATACCTCTATAGTTTCTCTTTTGCCATTCTAAAATTGCTTCCTCTTGATAATAATGTAATTTTATATTATTATCTATAAAAGGTTCGTTCTTTTTCTTTTTGTTCTTTCTCAGTTTTTCTAAATACTCTGTATCTAAATTTAAAATGCGTTCTTTGCCACTTGTCCTATATTTTAATAATTTTGACTCAATTACTTCTGAAAATTTAAATGTAATTATACCTTTTTCTGTTCCGTTCCATAATTTATCAAAATTAGTTTCTTTAGTAAAAGTTCGTATTTCAGAATCTTGAGACTTCCAAGAACAAAATACATCAATTGCTTCATAATTTAAATTAAATCCATTATATGTCTCATTTGCAGAGCCTGAAAAAGCAATTTTATTATCCTCTTCATCAATCATGATACCCATTTTTTCATGAAACATTGCATTATCACAGTTTTTTTCTAACACTGCCACTCTAATATCAAGTATCTTATTTGAAATTAAATATGATAATAGTGAGTATCTATCCATTTCTTCAATAGTTGGAGAATCATTAAAATCTTCAAAAAATTTATCTTTTAAATAAGTTTCATAATCAAATTTGTAACCTTCTTCAATGGCTAAATAATCTTTTTCTTCTAAATTAGGTGAAATTAGTAATTTCATTTTTCCTTTATTTTTTGCAAAAGAACATAAACCTTTACTGATTTGAACTAAAATACTTGAAGAGAAAAAGCCAACTGCACGATTATACCTTTTAGCTTTTGATAAACAAGGAATATAAAATGACTCTACAACATCATCTAAAAGGGTTCTATATTCCATTTTAATATTTTGTATTTCCTTAAAACTCATAAGCACCTCACATATTTTATAAAGATTTTAGTGCATCAACTAAGAAATCAATATCCTCCTTAGTATTAAATGCGCCCAAACTAATCCTTACAGTTCCACCATTTTTTGTTCCAATAAAATCATGTACATACGGACTACAGTGATATCCACTACGTACACATATTTCAAATTCATCATTTAAAATAGAGGCTACTTCATCTGGTTTATAGTCATTAACAGTAATGGAAACTATGCTCAATACATTTTCGTTGTCTGGCAAATATAGTTTTACGTTATTTAATTTTTTTAACTCTTCTATTAAATACTTTGTATTGATAATTTCTTTTTCTAATATATTTTCTTTTTTTAGCCACTCACAACTTTTTAATAATCCGTAAATAGCGACAATATTAGGTGAACCAGCTTCATATCTTTCATAGTTATTATCAGGCATTTTATGATTTAATGAATCTGATCCATTACCACCACTTTTAGTAATAGTAAGTTTAACATCATTAATATTTATAAATCCTGCAACTCCGAAGCAAGTATACAATGTTTTATGGCCCGCAAACACAATAAAATCAATATTTGCTTTATTAATAGGAAGGATTCCAAATGATTGTGCACAATCTAAAACATTAATACAATTATATTTTTTTGAAATTGCAAAAATTTCTTCGTATGGTAATTTATAGCCAGTAACATTACTAACAGATGAAATCAATATTGCTTTAGGATTATGTAAAGCAAATAAATTTATTAACTTTTGTTCATCAACTTTCCATGTTTTATTATCAAATGGCATCATAATAATGTTAAAATCGATTTTTTCTTTTAAATTATATAATGGTCTTATTATTGCATTATGCTCAAATGGAGAAATATATATATTGTCACCATTAGATATATCTAAACCATTGATAATTAAATTAAGCGACTCAGTAGCACTAGCTAAAAAAGTTACACATTTATAGTCACAATTTATAAAAGATGCGATTTCTTTTCTTGCTGATTGAATATAATTTTCTGCATCAACAGCTTTTTGGTATTGGCCTCTTCCTGCATTAAATGCCAAATTTCTATTTGCATAATCAAGAGCTTCATATACACACTCTGGTTTAGGAAATGTAGTAGCACTATTATCAAAATATCTCATAATACCTCCTAAATTAAGTCCTTTATTAACTCTTTTAAAATTGCAATTTTTTCTTCTGTAGAAACACTTTCAGAAAATTCAGACAAAGCACTTTCTACATTATTTTTAAGTAATTCTCCCATTGGTGATAATTCTTCAGGAGCATTAGATATAATCAATTCAGATAAGCTATCATCGATTTTCGATGCATTTCTTATTTCATTTGTAAAAGTATTTAAATTTTCTATTAATGTTGCACTAATATCTGCACTCCAATCTTCTATAAATACATTAACAGCTGCTTTACAAAGTAAATTTATTGTTGCTACATCATCATAATTCATGGCTTCATTAATACAATCATATATTAGTTTATTTTTTTCATTAAGAATTAATTTATTTGCTTCGCTTACATTTTTTAAAACCCATTCATGAATTCCCATTTTTAAACTTGTATTAGAATCAAAACCAAATAGATTCTTAACTGAATTTATAATCTTCAATTTAAAATTATATAATGAATCTTCAATTTCATCTATCATAGCTATAATTGATTTATACATATCATTATAATTTTTTGAATTAAAGATTCTCTTTGGCTCAATAAAAACAGATTCAAATGGGTTAATATTAAAACTCAAAAACATTGATTTATATTGGATTGTTTCTAATTTTAATGATAAATAATTATTTTTTTCTTTACATCAACGAATAATATTAGGCAACCCTAAAAAGTATTTTCTTATAGTTTCAGATAAAATTATAGTATCTTTTCTAAAATTATCTTGTCCAGTTACATTAAATAACTTTTTCATTTTTTCTAAATAGTTTACTTGATCCACTGAAGACTTAGAAAACTTAAAATAATAATTTTTATCACTTACAGCTTTTATTAAATTATTTGCTGATAAGGATACTTCTTTTGTTTGATAGTATATTATTAAATTATCAGACAACTCAGAAATAGCTTTAGCTAGAATTAATGGTAATACTCCTTGTCTGATACCATAAGGAGGTAATGTATATTCAGCAACTATATTAACTATTTCAATTTTAGATTTTGAATTTTTAATCTTTTCTTTTATATCTTCAATTAACGAACGAAAAGCAAAATTATTTTCATTGAAATCAAAAACAGAATATTTAATAGCAGATTCTGGACTAGTTTCTGAATAGTTGAAATCTTCATGTTTTTCCAATAAGTATTCTATTACATGATTAATTGCTTTTTGATACTGCGTTGAAACATTCTTTTTATTTAATAATTCATTATTGAATATTAGTTTTATAGGATAAATCTTATCCATAATTTTTGAAAGCAAACTTGAAAACGAAAGTTTTCCTAAATAAGCTGTTGCATAACTATAATTATTTTCAAAATATGAATCAATTAAATTTTTAATATCCGTAACATTTTCATCTAATAACATTGAAACTTCTTCATAAGTTATTTCATCTAAGTCTTTTTTACAAAGAATATCATTTAAACAAATATTTCTCTTAGTCAAATCAAACAAGTGACTATCTATAACATTCTTAGGATATTTAATAATAACTTTAATATCATCAATTTCTTTAATTTTCTTTAAAATCAATTTATCGTTTAAAGATTTTCTCAATAAGTTAATAACTATTCCATCACAATAATGTTCTTCAAAGTATAAATCAAAAGAGTTAATATTTACAAATTCTTCTTCGTCCATAAATATAACTTTATAAAATCTCGTTATTTTATTTTCTTCATTATATCTTCTTGGCAATAAATATTTTTTATCATTAATATTATTAAGAATATCTGCATACTTTAAATTTTTATATTTTGTTTTTGCTAACAATTCTATTGACTCGTCTATTGTCTTAGAATTCGACAATGAAAATGATAGCATATTATTTAATATATTTCTTCTTAAATAGTGTTTTGAAATCAATTTATTAATTATATTTGTAATATACTCATTATCTAAATTTAAAGATAGAGATATTAAATCATCTGTACATGGTAATTTGTCATAATCATTAATCATAGTAATTATAGCTATGCTTTTAACAATCTTTTTTTCTGTCAGATCATCAAGTTTTGATAAAATTGATTCACATCTATACCAAACGTTTCTTATAAAATTAGTTTCTTCTTTTTGAAATAGTGTAGCAAAATAATCATATACCTTATCTAAATTAAATAACCCACTATCATAATTTTTAATAAAAGTTTTAAACGAATTTTCATCACTATCACTTAAGAAAGTAAATAATGTTCTTTCATTTTGTGCCACTAATTCAGAAAGATGTATCAAACCATAAACTGTTAATGGATTTAGTGGAAAACACTCCTTATACAATAAAACATTATATCTATCACCAGTGAAAATATTTAAATTAGTAATTTCATCATAAAATAATGAATTATTGTTCATAAAATTATTCACTATCTTTTCATATCCATCTTGCTTAATAATAGCACTGGCTATTAATTGATAGTTTTCATCTAAGCTACGATTAAATTTAATTTCTTTAAATCTACCTTCCACTGTTTTAAAAGAAGTTGAAGATATGTCTTTTTTTGATTTATCTGTATATAGTGAAAAACTTTTATGCGTAACACAACAAATGTTAGTTTGCGAATGTTTACTTCCCCTTGCACAAAGTTCTGCAAAATCTTGGATAATTTTTAAATCTGCCATTAATGTATTTGAACCACTTTCTAAAAATTTAGAAAATTCATCAAATACAATGAAAATACCCGAATAATTATTTTTATTTAATTGATATAAAACATTATCGTACGTTTTGACTATATCATTATTAACTAGTGGATTAAATGGTATTCCTGGAATAACACAATCATATAGAGTTACAAATTTTTTATAACCATCATTTGAAAATAATTTAAGCTCTTTTCTCAATTGTTTTAAATTAATATTATGTAATTCTAAACATTTATGTAAAATTCCTTCTTTTATAGATTCATTTTTTTCCCATTTATCTAGTAAATCTAAACAAACAGAAAAAACTGACTCAGGAATAATGTCATCTAAATGTTCTCTTTTTAAACTATCATTTAGTGCTATTTGAAATGATTGTTTTATATCATCATAATTTGAATTAATGACAACAGGTAATAAATTTATGTTATCATTTTTTATTTTTATCAATAAGTCATATAGTTCAATATCAACATTTTCAATTTTTAAAGTTAAATTTTTCCAACAATCACGATTTTTATTGTTTCCTAATAAATAAGTTAATACTAATAATAAGAAAGACTTTCCTTTCCCGTATGGGCCAACAAGTGTAGTTGCTCTTTCTTTGTTAATATCTAATACACTCTTCACGTAATGTTTCATAACATCACAAATATCAGTTGTCGGAATATATTCACTTATCTTAGCCTCATTATTAAGATCTAATTCTAAATTGATAGAAGACTGAAAGTTTTTATTTATATTAAAATATCTACTATACATATTCTCCTCCAAAATATTTATCAAATATTTCACTCAAAGATAATTTAGCCTCAAAATATACTGTATTTAAACCTGCAGTCTTATTGATTGTTACTAAACCGTTTTTCTTCATTTCATCTAGATATTGTAAATACATATTTTTATCTAAATTAAACACTGCAACAGGTGAATTATTTTCATACATAGAATCCTCAATAACAAATGGCTTATTATCATATAATTCTTGAAGAATATAGTAAACTAATAAATAAGATAAAGATGAATAAGCAGGTCTAACTTTAACAAATTTTTCATTTTTCTTTTCAATTAATTTTAAACCTGATAATGGACATAAATAATTATCTTCAGGATTGTCAGTTATATTATCATTGTAATAGGATTTAATAAACACATTTAAATCATCTTCAATATATTCTTTTTTATATGGTACCCCTTGATTATCAAAACTAAAAACAAACTCATCTACGGCTTCATTTTTAGTAAACTGTTTCATATCAAAATTAAATATACCACAAAAAATAGGGCATTCAAAAACATTTCTAACTAAAAAATAATGTATTAAAAACCAAGTAAAGTTTTTTTCTAAATACTTATCGTATTTTAAAATTAAAGAACCAAACTCAGATAATTCAATTTTTTTACCAACTTGTTTTATTATATTAGAAGCAAATAACCAGTACTTTAATGATTTAATCATATTAGAACCAATACCTAATATTTTCATTCCTTCATTTTTATAAAATATATTAATATCAAGTTCATTTATAGAATTTATTGCTTTTTCAAACCAGCCATCTCTAATATAAAAACTTTCATTTTTCTTAAATTTATATTGATTTTCCATTGGATTATTCTCCTCTTTTTGTTCTCAATACTTTTTTCATGTAACATCCACCATCAAAGTGTTTTACACATTCTAAGCAGCCAACACATTTGTTTTCATCTATAACATATGAAATTGTATCAGTACTTACATTTCCTTTATTTAAGTTATTTACTTTTAATGCATTGAATTTACAAACACTTTGACAATATGTACATCCAATACAAGTTTGATATTTTGTTATTTGATTTCTAACTAAATCATAAATTTCTTTTACATTTTTAAAAGGTGATAAAACATTGAATACTGTTAATTTTAATTCATTCTTACCAATTTTTCCTGTGAGTTTAAATATTGGCTCCGCGGTTTTTCTAGATAATATATAAACTTCACCTAATCTTTTATTTCCAATATCAAAATTAACTATACCAAATGGTTTCATTAATGTATAAAAATCTTCTGTAATTTCTCTAGATAATGTAAAATTTATACTATTTTCGTCTAAAACACATGGTTTAAAAGAAACAACAGCGTTTTTACTATGTTCCAAACCATTTCCACCTTGTCTAGCTCTCCAATTTCCCTCATCAATATATTCTTTCCAATCTTCCTTGCCTACTTTTTTTGCAAAATTGTATAATATATTTTTAAAAGATACATATTTTTCATTCATATAAATAGCAGATAAATATTCGGACCAACCACTGTTATTAGGACAGCACCAACATCCAACACGAGAAAAGCCTTGACAATAAGCTTTATTAAAAGAAATATTATTTGATAAAATGTATAGCCAAACATCAAAATCACTCCAATCAATAATAGGAGCAGAAACTAATTGTTTAGTAATTTTAGGGCTATCAGTATCGCGATCATATTTACTTCTTGATAAAGATTCTAATCTTCTAATTCCTTGAAATGATAAAAGTTTTTTTGTGTTTTTAAACGTTTGTTCTATTTTTTTTGTAATAGCCCCTGTTTTAAAAACAGTACAGCACCATCTCATTACACGGCTCGGAGGACCTATAACTTCACATAAATTATTAAAATCTTGTTCTTTATTAGATGCCACAAGTAACGGTGTCTTTTTATGTTCCGACTTAAATATTTTAATATATTCTTCTGTAGTAGGATATTCTAATGTTGTATCTCCATAAAAATGAATAATACTTTCAGTTTTTAATGCTCTCATAACTAAATCACTTGTTACAGTTGAATCCTTACCACCACTAAATGATACAAACATATTAGACGAATCAAATTTTGCTGAAATATTTTGAATATATTCAATTGCTTCATCTGTAATAATATTTAATCTTAACTCATTACATTTAATAAAAGATTTTATAAAACGATTATTAAAGTTTGTATTAACATATTTACTATTATCATTTTCATATTGAAGTAATTTATCTATCACAACATTAGGATCCTTTTTTCTCAATTCAGAAAATGGGATTTTTTTCTTTTTGCCATCAACAATAAAATTATTAGAACCTACACACCACATTGATTTATCAGCAAAACAAAAAGGATCATCTAATAAAACTTCTAATAATAATCTTTCCTCTGCAAAAACAGGTCTTAAATCAGTTCCTATTTTTTTACATTCACTTCCGCATATATGACAAGTAGAATCAAAAACAGGAGCATTACATTTTTCGCAATAATATATTTCAGTCTTTACAAGTTCTGTTCTTTTTCCACAAATAGGACAAATACTTGTTTCACACTCAAGGTCATTACAATGATGACATAAATATTTGTGCATAAATACCTCCTGACATTTTTCTACTTATTTATACATATTATATCACAATCACTGGGTAAAATAAAGTAATTTACGAAAAGTACTCCAGTAATTGTTTTTTTATAACAATCATATTAGCATTTTTTATAAAATATATTATAAAAAGGAATGTTACCAAACGGATAACATTCCTAAATAATTAATCTATTTCATAATATTTACATAATTGATCGTAACTACAAAATATTTTGTATTTTTCTAATTCTTTTTTTCTTTTATAATATAACGATTTAATTAATTCTTCTTTGTTTTTTCCATAATGTATTTCATTATGACAATTACTACATAATGAAATAATATTTGCAGGTACATCAAGAGAATATTCAAAATCATCTTGAAATTTTAAAGGAATCAAATGGTGAGCTTCAGTATATTTTTTATCATTTGATTTTCTTATAAAGCTTTCATGATTATAGTTATATTCACATAAATAATTTGCTTTAACAATTGCTTGAATAGCATACTTTACCCTTCTCGACTTAGTTTTCATAGATGTATAACTTTTTATTTCTTTATATTTAACAATTGGAACTTCATCAAAAACAGGATTTGTAGAAATACGATTCATAAGCTTATTTATATCGTCAACAACAATATCTTTATTATCTTCAGATAACCATTTTACTATACCATACAAATTTCCTTTCGTTTTTTTAGGTGCTAGTGAATAAAATAAAGGTTCTTTATTATTACTTCTTATATCCCTATCTAAACATTGGGAATAAATATGTCTTCTAATAACAGCTTTATAATTTTTAAATTCAGATATATTATATTTTTCCTTATAGATTAAATAAACTTCTTGCAATGATAAAAATCTATCTTCTTCCGTAAATATTGAGTAAATATTAGCTGTAATCATAAATATACTCCTCATATAAATAATATTAATT
>OGQI01001058.1_pt1 | contig 19696 bp, 16 predicted proteins | sample 1553171 | NCBI WGS metagenome assembly OGQI01 (sample SAMEA2579988, study PRJEB22360) | human gut metagenome | biome: human gut; feature: human-associated habitat; material: faeces | place: Denmark | collected 2008/2010
CAACGACCCGGACGTCAAGGGCAAGCTGAACGTCTACTTCCCGTGGAACTACAACATCGAGCTGGCCATGAACCTCATCCCGGCCACCGACCTCGACGAGCAGATTTCCCAGGCCGGCAAGGAAGCCTCCGGCACCGGCAACATGAAGTTCGCCCTCAACGGCGCTCTGACCGTCGGCACCCTCGATGGCGCCAACGTCGAGATCCGTGAGCGCGTGGGCGCCGAGAACTTCTTCCTGTTCGGCATGACCGAGCCGGAAGTCTCCGCGCTGTACGCCAAGGGCTACGACACCAAGGGTCTGTCCCGCGAGTACTACGAGAAGGACCCGCAGCTCAAGGCCGCCATCGATATGGTTGCCGACGGCACCTTCTCCGACGGCGACAAGGACACCTACAAGGACCTCGTCAACGATTGGCTGAACAAGGATTACTTCATGACGCTCGCCGACTTCCGCGCGTACATGGACATCCAGGCCCAGATCGAGGAAACCTACCGCGATCCGATGAAGTGGAGCCGCATGGCCGTGCTCAACGTGGCCAACTCCGGCTACTTCAGCTCCGACCGCTCCATCGAGGATTACCTCGAGCGCATCTGGCACACCGGTCCGCTCAAGTGATTATGGAGCGGTCATGAAACGTCGCTGGCATCGCCGACGCACGCATGATCGCTTCCGCTCCGTCCGTTTCGCAATGGGCGGATAAGTGATGACGACGAAGGCCCTTGGGAGTTTCCAAGGGCCTTTTCGTATGTTTTTCGCATGTCCGATTGCGTATGCCGGTAGTGCCCGAACGTACGTGCCGGACGTACGTGGCAATACAGCGACAGTACGACGGAAGGCCGCAAGCCAATCGCAATCGCAAAAGCAAAAGAAAAACCCTGTATCGCAAGATACAGGGCGAAGCAACAAACCCAACGCGGCATAGGTGTGCCGGGAAAGGCGAAATCAGGCGGCTTCCGGCTCAGCGGCAGGAGCGGCGGCAGTGGCGTCGGCCTCCGGCTCGGCGTCCTTGGTCAGGCCCAGGTCGACCGGCGAGGAGCTGTTCTCCCACGGTTCCTCCCACGGGTCATAGTCGGGATTCTGCTGCTTGTAGATGTACAGACCGACGACGCCAGCAAGCAAAGCTCCGAAGAGCAGTGCGAAGAACTTCCAACCGTTAGAAGACTTGTTCTCCATGACGGCTCCTTTCAAGGTTTCCAAACACTGGCTGACCTGCTCGTTCAAGCCAGCTCTGTTCCCTATCTTAATTCGTGGAATGTGTCGATTGGGTGGATTTACGCGCCGGAAAATACCGCATGTGCCGGTAGTGTTGAGCTATGGCATACCAACGATTCAGTCTGTTTCCCGATTCCCCATCGTTCAAGGATCTGTTCTCCGCCCGATCGCTGCGATACCGGTGGCGCAACGGCGACCCGGTCATCACCACCGCCATCATGGCGATCTGCATCGTGGTGTGGGCCATCGAAGCGGTTCTCTTCCTCGTCTGGCCCGAAGGCGGCAACGCGTTCGTGAACGCCGGCATGCTGCTGCCCGCCACGGCCGTCCGGTACCCGTGGACCTTCATCACCTCGATGTTCCTGCACCAGCCGACCTCGCTGTGGCACATCCTGTTCAACATGCTTACTTTGTGGTGCGTGGGGCCCGTGCTGGAACGCATGATGGGGCATTGGCCGTATCTTGCGCTGTACCTGCTGTCCGGATTGGGCGGCGGCGCCGGACTGATGGTGTGGGCCGTGTGCTCGCCGTCGGGATGGATGACCGCCGCATATGGCGCGTCCGGCGCGCTGTTCGGCCTGTTCGCCGCGATTCTGGTGGTGTACAGGAGAATAGGCATCGATATTCGTTCGATGCTGATTTGGATGCTGATCAACTTCCTGATGCCGGTGATCACGCCGGGCATTGCATGGCAGGCGCATGTCGGCGGATTCATCGTCGGCGGCGTGCTTGCGTGGCTGCTGGTCACCGGCCTGCATGCGTTCCGCGGCAAAAGCCTGACGTGGCGCACCACGGTGTACGGCATCACGGTGTTCGTGGTGGTCGTGGCGATCATCGTGGGATGCAACGCCGGCAATCCGCTGATGCATATGTCACTTCTGTACCAGTAATGCGGGAACTACACACATGTAGTTTTCCACATCCGTGGATAACTTTGTGGATAAGTGAGGTCAGACCTGTGGGTAAGTCGGGGATAACGTTGTGGATTATCCACAAGGATATTCACAAAATGGCGGAACATAAGGAATTTCCTATGTGAAAATTGTGGATAACCGATATCCACACCCCACAAAAATGGGGAAAATCGCCGCCGATATTTCGTGGTGCGACGTTGACTCAGGCACAAAATATGGGCGTTATCCACATTCATCCACATTTGTCCACTTGTTATCCACAGGAAAGATAAGATGACGAAGGCAATCGACAAGGACGCAATACCGATGCGCCACGGACGCAGGATACGCGTGCGACGATATGCGTGCGACATGGCAGATACTCGCGAAGAAGGGGAGAGGAACCATGAGTGACGGACCACTGCTCAACGACGTGACGCGCGCCTTCGCCGAGGCGCATCGCAATGAAGACGTGCGTGACCTGGCGCTCAAAACCAAACGGACGGCGGACCTCGACCTGCCGGCCGCGCTCGACCAGATCGCGGGCTGGCAAATCGCCCGCAACAAACTGCCGCAATGGGCCGCCTGCGCGGATATCGTCTATCCCGCGCATATTTCCATGGAACAGTGCTCATCGCAGTTCACAGCGCAATACAAGGCCGAAATCGCCCGGCGTCTGTTGCGATCTCTGCCGCAATCGGCGGGACAGACGGCCAACGACGTGACCATGACGGACCTGACAGGCGGATTCGGCGTCGATTTCTCATATCTCGCCCGCGGATTCGGTCACGCCACGTACGTGGAACGCCAATCGCATCTATGTGAACTGGCCGCGCACAATATGGCGGCGCTGGGCCTCATGCAAGCACAGGTGGTGTGCGGCGACGGCGTCGAATACCTACGTGCGATGGAGCCGGCGCAGCTGATCTACATCGACCCGGCCCGCCGCGACGAGCACGGCGCTCAATTTGCCGCCCAGCGTTGCGCGGCCGTGTGAATGATGCATATATCGGTTCTATTTGAAAAACTGCGCGCACGCAGCCGCGTGCGCGCAGTTTTCTATTTCTCCAGTACGACGCTCACTTTCTCCAGTTTGCCGCCGAGCGGGGGCGCCAGTTTCGAGACGGTGCATTTTACGTGCCGAACCTGCCGGAACGAGGCGTAGACCGCCTCGATGATGTTCATCGCCACGCGCTCGATCGTGCGCTGGGTAATGCGCATCTGGAGCGAGACGACTTCGTAGACCGTGAGGTAGTTGACCGTCTGTTCGACGCTGTCCTCGGCGGCCGCGTCGCCCAGGCAGGCCGTGATCTCCAGGTCGACCGTGAAGCGGTTGCCGACCTTCCGTTCGAGTTCGTAGCAGCCGTGCAGCGCCCGGAACTCCATGCGCTGGAGAACGATCCGGTATTCCATCCTATTCGGCGATCACGAGGTAATAGTTCTTCTTGCCGCGCTGCACGAGCAGGTATTTGCCCGCGATTAGGTCCGCGTCGGTCACCGGGCGCATCGCGTCGGCCAGCTTCTCCTTGTTGAGCGACACGCCGCCGCCCTGTACCAGCTTGCGGCACTCGCCTTTCGAGGCGAAGATGTCGCTTTTCTCGGCGCAGAGGTCCACGAACGGGATGCCGGCCGCGAGTTCCGTGCGGGCCACGCGGTACTGGGGCACGCCTTCGAACACTTGCAGCAGGGTCTGCTCGTCGAGACGGTGCAGAGCCTCCGACGTGGCGCCGCCGAAGAGGATGGCCGAGGCCTCGACGGCCTTTTCGTACTCTTCGCGCGAGTGGATCATGCAGGTGATCTCCTCGGCCAGCCGTTTCTGCAATACGCGCAGGTGGGGAGCCGCGTCGTGCTCGGCGATGAGTGCGTCGATGGTCTCACGGTCGAGCAGCGTGAAGATCTTGATGTAGCGTTTGGCGTCCTCGTCGCTGACGTTGAGCCAGAACTGGTAGAACTTGTAGGGCGATGTGTAGCGCGGGTCGAGCCATACGTTGCCGCTCTCGGTCTTGCCGAATTTCGTGCCGTCGGCCTTGGTGATCAGCGGGCAGGTGATGCCGAAGGCCTCGGCCTCTGCGCCCAGCTTGCGGCGGATCAGCTCCGTGCCGGTGGTGATGTTGCCCCACTGGTCGGCGCCGCCCAGCTGGATTTTGCAGTTCATCGTCTCGTAGAGGTGCAGGAAGTCGTAGCCTTGAACCAGCTGGTAGGTGAATTCGGTGAACGACATGCCGTCGCCCTCGCCGTTGAAGCGTTTCTTCACGGAGTCTTTGGCCATCATGTAGTTGACGGTGATGCACTTGCCGATGTCGCGGATGAAATCGAGGAACGTGAATTCCTTCATCCAGTCGTAGTTGTTGACCAGCGCGGCGGCGTTCGGGGCGTCGGAGTCGAAGTCGAGCAGTTTGGCCAGCTGGCGTTTGATCGCCTCCTGATTGTGACGCAGGGTCTTTTCGTCGAGCAGGTTGCGCTCCTGCGATTTGCCCGAGGGGTCGCCGATCATGCCCGTCGCACCGCCCACGAGGGCCAGCGGACGGTGGCCGCACATCTGGAAGTGCTTGAGGATCATCACGCCCACCAGGTGGCCGATATGCAGCGAGTCGGCCGTGGGGTCGATGCCCAGGTAAGCCGTCGTCTGTTCTTTTTCGAGTTGTTCCTTTGCTCCGGGCATGATCGTGTGGATCATGCCGCGCCATTCGAGTTCTTCGATGAAATTCTTTGTTGCCATTATTGCGTTATTTAATTTTCACTTTGTTTTTCGGTGGAAGCGCAGTTCGGAATCTGCTTCCGTCTGACGCTCCATCGCCCATAAATCCCGCTTTTTAAGCGGGTTACTCCACTTCCAAATCCAATGCTTTGCGGAGTTCCGCGATCAGCGGATTCTTTTCTGTCATGTATTTCACCCGGTCTTCGAGTTTGATCGGGCGTGCGGCCCGAATTTCCTCGTTGACGACCACTTCCAGTTCGATCGCTCCCGTGATGCCCGCCAGTTCGGCGATGCGCATCAGCATCCCTGTCTTGCTGCGGAGTATCTCTTCGCGCAGTTCGCTCGTCGGCACGCTCAGCGAGATCGTGTTGCCCTGCACCCTCATCAGTTCGAAGGCCGGGACGAACCGCGGACGTCGTTCCCGGATGAGGTTCAGGATCTTTTCCCGGGCGCGTTCCAGTTTCCGTTCGCACTCGGGGTCGATCGTCGCGACCTCCGGTTCGGCCGTTTCCTGTTCGGAAGGCTCCTCGTCCGGATTGCTGCCCGCCGAGGCGAGCAGTTCCGAAAGGGAGGTTCCCGAGATCAGCGGCCTCCGCACGGGCTGGGGCGCGGGTTTGGACGCTTCGGGCCGTGCGGTCGGAGCGGGAGCGGGTCCCGGGGCGGCTGCGGATTGCGCCGGCGTTTCCGGCCGGGGTGCGGCCGGCTGCGGAGCCGGGGCGGGAATCGGCGCGGACGCCGGTTGTGAGGCCTGCCCGGGTTGAACCGTTGCGGGTTGCTGCGGAGCCGCCGGAACGGGATTCGGACCGGGTCGGGTCGCCGGGTCGGGCTGCGGTTGCGCCGCAGGCGTCGCCGCGACGGCCGCGGCCGCCGTTCGGGGTGTCAGTTCGGGAAGCGGATACTCCCCGGAAGATGTCAGGGTGTCATTTTTTTTTTGACCGAGTCCGGCGATTTTCATCAGGCCCAACTCGACAAGCAATCGCTGGTTCGACGATTGCCGGATCTTCCCGTCAAGTTCCGTCAGTACGGAGATGGCTCCGAACAGGAACTCGACACTGCAGGCGCCCGCCTGCGTCCGGTATCGTTCGAGCAGCGTTCCGGTCATTTCGATCAGTCGCAGCGTGTCGGGCTGCCTGGCCATCAGGAGATCCCTCATATGGCGGTTCATGCCGGACATGAAGGTCTGGCCCGAGAAGCCTTTCGACAGCACGCTGTCGAAGGCCACCAGCACGTCGACGTAGTTGCCCGCGAGCAGCATCTCCGTCACGCTGAAATAGGTGTCGTAGTCCAGCACGTTCAGCGTCTGGGCCACGTTGCGGTAGTCCAGCGCCGTGCCGCAGAACGACACGGCCTTGTCGAACATCGACAGCGCGTCGCGCATGCCGCCGTCGGCCTTCTGCGCGATGAGGTTCAGCGACTCTTCGTCCGCCGAGATGCCCTCCTGGGAGGCGATGTATTTGAGGTATTCGACCGAATCTTCGACGCGGATGCGGTTGAAATCGTAGATCTGGCAGCGCGAGAGGATCGTGGGGATGATTTTGTGTTTCTCGGTGGTCGCCAGAATGAAGATGGCGTGGGCGGGCGGCTCCTCCAGCGTCTTGAGGAAGGCGTTGAAGGCTGCGGCCGAGAGCATGTGGACCTCGTCGATGATGAACACCGAGTAACGGCCCACCTGCGGGATGATGCGCACCTGTTCGATCAGCGTGCGGATGTCCTCCACGGAGTTGTTCGACGCGGCGTCCAGCTCGTGGATGTTGAGCGAACGTCCCTCGTTGAACGAGCGGCACGATTCGCACTCGTTGCACGCTTCGGCGCCGTCGGGTGCGAGGCAGTTGATGGCCTTGGCGAAGATGCGGGCGCAGGTGGTCTTGCCTACGCCGCGGGGACCGCAGAAGAGGTAGGCGTGGGCCAGCTGGCCGCGCTCGATGGCGTTCTGGAGCGTCGAGGTGATATGTTTCTGCCCGACGACCGACCGGAAGGTCGCGGGGCGGTATTTGCGTGCGCTGACGATGAAATCACTCATAGTGTTGCAAAGATACGAAATATGAATTAAGAATTAAAAATTAAGAATTAAAAATTATGTGCCGTGCTCCGGCACGACAAATTGGCGGTTGTTGGCAGTTGTTCTGTGACAAATAATGACACTATGTCCTGGATTCGGAGTTGGCAGGGGTTTTGCTCAATTCACAATTCAGAATTCAAAATTAAAAATTACATATTATGAACATCAACACTCTTACCATCAAGGCGCAGGAGGCGCTGCAAGCGGCGCTCTCGCTGGCGCGGGAGCGGGGACAGCAGGCTGTCGAACCGCTCCACCTGCTCGCGGTGCTGATCCGCGAGGACGATTCGCTCTCGACGTTCCTGCTGGGGCGCGTGGGAGTGAATGTACGTTCGCTGCGCGACGAGGTCGGCCGGGCCGTGGCGTCGCTGCCGCGCGTCGAGGGCGGCGGCGAGCAGTTCTTTGCGCAGGACACCTCGAAGGCGATCCAGCGCGCCGTGGACTTCACGAAGAATTTCGGCGACAAATACGCCTCCGTCGAACACCTGCTGCTGGCCCTCGTGGCCGAGCGCGGGCAGGCCGCCGACATCCTCAAACGCAGCGGCGCGACGGAAAAGGAGCTGATCGAGGCGATCCGCACCTTCCGCAAGGGTGCGACGGTCGATTCGCAGACCTCCGAGCAGCAGTTCGACGCGCTGGGCAAGTATGCCATCAACCTCAACGAGCAGGCGCGCTCGGGAAAACTCGACCCGGTCATCGGGCGTGACGAGGAGATCCGCCGCGTGCTGCAAATCCTTTCGCGGCGCACGAAGAACAACCCGATTCTCGTGGGCGAGGCCGGCGTCGGCAAAACCGCCATCGCCGAGGGCATTGCCCGCAGGATCATCGACGGCGACGTGCCCGAGAACCTGAAATCGAAGGTCATCTACTCGCTGGACATGGGTGCGCTGATCGCAGGCGCCAAGTACCAGGGTGAGTTCGAGGAGCGTCTGAAAGCCGTCGTGCAGGAGGTTACGGCCAGCGAGGGCGAGATACTGCTCTTCATCGACGAGATCCACACGCTGGTCGGCGCCGGCAAGTCGTCGGGGGCGATGGATGCCGCGAACATCCTCAAACCGGCCCTTGCGCGGGGCGAGCTGCGGACCATCGGAGCCACGACGCTCGACGAGTTCCAGAAATACTTCGAGCAGGACAAGGCCCTCGAACGCCGTTTCCAGAAGGTGATGGTCGACGAGCCTTCGCAGGAGGACGCCATCTCGATCCTCCGCGGCCTGAAGGAGCGTTACGAAAACCACCACCAGGTGCGGATCAAGGACGAGGCCATCGTGGCCGCCGTCGAGCTTTCGACGCGCTACATCACCTCGCGGTTCCTGCCCGACAAGGCCATCGACCTGGTGGACGAGGCCGCCTCGCGGCTGCGTCTGGAGATGAACTCCGTGCCCGAGGAGATCGACACGCTCGACCGCCGGGTCCGCCAGCTCGAAATCGAGCGCGAGGCCATCCGCCGCGAGAAGGACAAGGAGCGCGTCGAGCACCTGACCAAGGAGATCGAGGAACTGAAGGCCCGTGACGCCGAGATGCGTGCCAGGTGGCAGGGCCAGCGCGATCTGCTCAAAAAGATTCAGGCCAACAAGGATAAGATCGAGTCGCTGAAAGTCGAGGCCCAGCAGGCCGAACGGCAGGGCGACTACGGCAAGGTGGCCGAAATCCGCTACGGCAAGATTCAGGAGGCCGAGAAGGAGATCGCCGCTTTCCAGGAGGAGTACCGCCTCGCTTCGGCCAGCGGTTCGATGATCAAGGAGGAGGTCGACGCGCAGGACGTTGCCGAGGTGGTGTCGCGCTGGACGGGCATTCCCGTGACGCGCATGCTGGCCTCGGAGCGCGAGAAACTGCTCCACATGGAGGACGAACTCCACAAGCGCGTCATCGGGCAGGAGCAGGCCATCGCGGCCATTTCCGACGCCGTGCGCCGTTCGCGCGCCGGGCTGAACGATCCCCGCAAGCCGATCGGTTCGTTCATCTTCCTCGGTACGACGGGCGTCGGCAAGACCGAGCTGGCCAAGGCGCTGGCCGAGTTCCTGTTCAACGACGACCAGATGATGACGCGTATCGACATGAGCGAGTACCAGGAGCGGCACGCCGTGTCGCGGCTTGTCGGGGCGCCTCCGGGATACGTCGGTTACGACGAGGGCGGCCAATTGACCGAGGCCGTGCGGCGCAAGCCCTATTCCGTGGTGCTGCTCGACGAGATCGAGAAGGCGCATCCCGACGTCTTCAACATCCTGTTGCAGGTGCTCGACGACGGCCGGCTGACCGACAACAAGGGCCGTACGGTGGATTTCCGCAACACGATCATCATTATGACCTCGAACATGGGTTCGCAGGTGATCCAGGATAACTTCGCCGAGGCCTTCGACGGCAGGAAGCTGCCCGAAGAGGTTGTCGAGCGGACCCGCCTCGCGGTGATCGACCTGCTGAAACAGCAGCTCAAACCGGAGTTCCTGAACCGTATCGACGAGATCGTGATGTTTGAGCCGCTGACGCACAAGGACATCGAACGCATCGTCGACATCCAGTTGGGCATCGTGCGCAGGATGCTTTCGGAGAACGGCATCCGGCTGGAGTACAGCGACAAGGCGCGCGAATGGATCGCCTCGGCGGGTTACGATCCGCTCTATGGCGCACGTCCCGTGAAGCGGGTCATCCAGCGCTATGTGGTCAACGACCTTTCGAAGCGGATTCTTGCCGGCGAGGTCGACCGCTCGAAGCCGATCGCGATTGACGCCGGGCAGGACGGGCTGACGTTCTCGAACTGACGCCGCCCGGCAGAGTGAAAAAGGGTTCCGATGATTCGGAACCCTTTTTCGTTTACCGGACGTATCTGCTGAAAAACTTCCACAGCTCTTCGCCCGTGTCTACGCCCGTCTCTTTCCAGGAGTGCTTTCCGCCGACGGTCTCGTAGAGCCAGACCTCGTTTCCGTCCGTGCCCTCCGTGTAGCGGTGGGCGATGACCTGCAAGCCGCCGGGGCGGGAGGGCAGGGTGTCGACCCGCTCTGCGAGGCATTTGTTCTTGGCGGCCCAGTAGCCGACCGCGGTCGGGACGGAGACATAGGCGCCCCAGCCCCCTTCGTTGCCGAGGTCGCCTTCCCAGCGGGTCGTCCGGTCTTCGGTGCCGTGGATTTCGAACAGCGGAATCGGATGCGGATTGCGGTCCGAACGGAGGATTTCGACGGACATGAACCCGGCGACCGGTCCGAGGGCCGCATAGGTCTCCGGACAGCGCGAGGCCAGCAGGTAACACATGTCCCCGCCGTTCGACATACCCGTGCAGAAGACGTTGCGGCGGCTTAAACCATGTTTTTTCTGAAGGTGCCGGATCAGTTCGGAGAGGAACCGCACGTCGTCGACGGCCATATCGGCCTGAAAGGGGTAACCCACGTTCCAGCACGTCTTGCCGCGGCCGTCGCGTTCGCCCTGCGGGTAGCAGACGGCGAAACCGTGGCGGTCGGCAACGCGGTTCATGTCGAACCGTTCCGGGTCGCCCTGTCCTCCGTAGCCGTGGAGGACAATGACCAGCGGTGCGCCGTCGGGCAGCCCTTCGGGCAGGTGTAGGCGGTAGGTGCGGTCGATGCCGCCCGAACGCAGCGTGTGGCCGGGCGTCTGCGCGAGGCAGGTTCCCGCGGCGAAAAGCAGCAGGCAGGAAAGGGTGTGCAGGAGGTATTTCATCATTTTGAGCATTAGAGTCCTTTGCGGGCGAGGCGCCAGGCCAGCGCGTTGTAAAGCCGGATCACGGGACCGCGCCAGCCGGCGGGCAGGGCGTTCAGGGCGCGGACCTTGCGCAGCGTGCGGCGGTAGGTCCGCGTCCAGGCGAAGAACCGGGCGGCGCGGGCGGCCTCCTTCGTGCCGCCTTTGGCGCTGATGATAAGCGCTTTTCCCAGTGCGGCGCGGGCCACGAACTCCCGGTCCTCCTCGGGGGCCAGCGGGTCGTACAGCTCCTCGAACGAATGGACGGTCTTCTCGGGCGTGTAGCTTGCCGCCGAGCGGTTCGAAGCCACCCGCGAGTAGCGGACCAGCCGTTCGGGCGAGAAGCAGACTTCGTAGCGGCGGGCGATCCTGATCCACATGTAGAGGTCTTCGGCGATCTTCATGCCCTCGGGAAACAGCCCCACGGTGTCGAACACGCGCCGCGGGATGCAGCTGGCCGACGGGATGGCGATGTAGCGGTGGGCCGATTCGCGGAAGAAATTCGCCACGACGCCCCGCTCGGAGGGTGTCGGGGCCGGATAGGTCCCGTCGTGGCTTATTATTGAAAACGCCGTGCAGTAGAGTCCGCAGCCGGGGAACTCGCGGATCATGGCGGCGATTTCGGCGAGAAACCCCGGCTCCCAGGCGTCGTCGGCGTCCAGCAGGGCGATGTATTCGCCCGTCGACTCTGCGATGCCGCGGTTGCGTGCGGCGCAGACCCCGGCGTTGGACTGCCGGACGAGCCTTACGAGCGGCGAGCCGATCGCACGCACGACCTCCGCGCCGCCGTCGGTCGAACCGTCGTCCACGACGATGATCTCCTGCGGGGGGCGGGTCTGCGCCAGGACCGAACGTACGGCTGCGCCGATTTCCAGCTGCTTGTTGTAGAGGGGTATGACGACCGAAATGGTGGGTTCTGACATCTGTTCTGCCGGGTTTTGTTGCGAAGATATTGATCTTTTGCTACTTTTGCAAATAAAACCGTACCATGACCGTATTCGAAAAAACCGACCGATTCCTGCGCAACCTCTATGAGACGGCGTTTTACTTTGCGGTGATGGCCGTGAAGGAGAATTTCCGCAACTACGTCGGCCGTGCCGGAACGGTCGGCGCGCCGAAGCCGTCGGTCCTGATCCTCGGCAACGGCCCTTCGCTGGCCGAAGACCTGCCGCGGCTGATCGCCCGGGGCGAACACACGGCAAAGGACGTCATGGCGGTCAACTACTTTGCGCTGGACGAACGTTTTACGACGGTCCGGCCGGCTTATTACGTGCTTTCCGATCCGATGTTCTTCCGCGACAGCGTCTGCCGCGACCGCGTGGCGGAACTCTACCGCACGCTTGCCGAAAAGGTGACGTGGCCGATGAACCTCTACGTGCAGTACTACAACCCCGAGCGGTTCGACTACCGTGCCGCGCTGCCCAACCCCAATATCCGCATCGTGCGGTTCCACACGCAGGTCTACCGCGGGTTCCGGAGCGTGGAGTTCTGGCTCTACCGCCACGGTCTGGGAAGCGCCAATTTCGGGACCGTGGTGCAGGTGTGCGAGTACGTCGCCCTGCTGCTGGGCTACAAGACGCTGGAACTCTATGGGGTGGATCATACGTTGCTCGACGGGCTGTCGGTCGACGACGAGAACCGTCTCTGCCGGGCCGACAGGCACTATTACGACGACGCTCCGGCCGTTCCGAAGCCGATCTTCCAGAAGGTTCCGCACCGTCCCTATACGATGGCCGTTTATCTGGCCGAGGTCGCCGAACTGTTCCGCGGCCACGAGGCGTTGCGCGATTACGCCCGATCGCTCGGGGCGCGGATCATAAACCGGACCGGGGGGTCGATGATCGACGCCTACGAGCGGGAGCGAAAATAGAAAAAGGGCGGTTCTGAAAATTCGCAGGGTCGTAAGACTCATTTTTCAGCAATTCGGCTCTGTTTTCAGGCAGCTGCTCGCGGTGGCCTGCTATGGAGCGTGCGGAATAGCAGGCTTCCGCAAGGCGGAGCTGCGGCCTGCCGATTCGCCTCCGGCAAATCGAAAATCTTCCGAGTCTGCGAGTTCGCAGGATCGGCTTTTATTTATCCCGGTAGGTTCCGGCTCGCCGCGATGATTTCGGCCATGGCGAAGTCCTCGGGGTAGTCGATGTCCAAACCCTCGATGCGGTCCACGACGGCCATGTAGGGACGATCGCCGATGCGGCGGGCGGGGCCGCACCCCAAACCCCCCCAGGGCCGAATTGCTCCGTGGGGGGCCGCTCGCCGATGCGCCGCCCGCGGCCGCACCACAACTCCCGCGAAAAGATGAAGAAGGCGCTGGTCTCGATGTAAACCGGCTCGATGGTCTGCGTGCGGGGGATGTTGTCGAGAGCGTAGTTGAGCGGACGGCCTTCGAACCAGGCGAAAGTCTGGATTTTTTCGGCGCTGAACGCCGAGTCGTATTCGCCCGAACGCACTTTGCCGAGCGCATCGGCAAGGGTCGCGGCGCGGATGAACGGCGAGGTGGCGTGGGCGAGGATGTAGAGGTCGGCCCCGACCCGGGCGGTGAAGCTGTCGTAAATCTCCCGCCCGAGCGTCGTGTCGCTGTCGAGCGACGGGTCGCGGAGCAGCAGCCGGACCCCCTCGGGCAGCAGCGCGCGGATGCCTTCGTCGCTGCAAAAGACGTAGACCTCGTCGATGCCCTCCACTTCAGTCAGGGTTTTCAGGATATGACACATCAGCGGCGATCCGTCCAGCGGGCGGAGGTTCTTGCCTGCGACGCGCTGGCTGTTGAGCCGGATGGGAACGAATGCTACGGTTTTCATGGAGTCTGATAATTTGTAAAGGGGTTCGTCGCGACACTTTGCCGCTTGCGGCGTTCAACTTCCCGCCCCGGGCGGGGAGTCAGGGGTGGGGCGGATTTGCAAACACGGCGGAACACCGTGGAAACGGCATTCCGCGCTGCGATGCATTGCCGATATTTCAACCGGCATTTCATTGTACCAGAAGATTGCAGCCCCGGATGTCCGAATGGTCGATACGGCCTTCGATGACGAACGCGCCGTCCGCGCCGACGCGCCCCACGTCCTGTGTCTGGATAAAGGCGCACGACCACCAGGAAGCCAGATCCGCGATGTTCAGCCCGCCGCGTGCGCCTGCCGGGAGCGGGTCGAACGGGTCGTTGACGTCGCGTGCCGTGACGCGCATCCAGCCCGGGCAGCGGAACACGTTGCCTCCCTGCGAATAGGCCTGCGAGGTGAGTTCGGCCATGCCGTATTCCGAATGAATCTCCCCGACCCCGAAGGCGTCGCAGAGGATTCGGTGGAACTCCTCTTTGGGAATCTCCTCGCGGTAACCCTTCATGCCGCCCGTCTCCATCACCACCGTATCGCGGAGCTTCGGAGCGTACCGCTCCGCGAGGTCCCACAGCGCATAGCTTACGCCCAGCAGGATTTTCGGCTTCGGGTCGCGCTCCATCGCCGCCAGCAGTCCTTCGCAGTCATCCAGATAGAATCCGCCCGATCCGCAGTCGGCGATCAGCCGGTCGGCCATGTAGACCAGCGACGAACCTTTGCGCCGCAGGTAATTGGGCAGCAGGGCGTAGAGGCTCAACCCGGCGGGGTCGCCGTAGAAGTTGCGGAATGCCGTGCGGAACGCCTGCTCGTAGAGCGCCAGCGAGCGCATCGGGTGGCGCGAGGGCGTCATTCCGGTCGTGGCCGACGAAGTGAAGACCGCCTCGGGCGGAGTCTCCCCGCAATAGACCGTATGCGTCTTGAACAGTTCGATGGGCAGGTACGGAATCTTTTCAGGCGTGTCGACATGCTCCGTCCGGACGCCGATCCGGGCGAGGTATTCGCGGTAGGGGGCGCATTCGCGGGCCTGGCGGCGGAATATTTCCAGCGCCGCGGCGTCGAAGGCCGCTCCGTCCGCAATGCGGAATATGTCGTCGGGGGTGATCATTACATGCAAAGTTACCAAAAAAAACGGACGATTCCAAAACCGAATCGTGTCCGGTTCGGCAAAAGGTTTCGACTTCTGAAAGGGGCGTAACGCCCCCAAAGGTAATGAAAAAATTGAAACGAGACTCTTCCCGAAGCGTCGGTTCCGTCGCCTGTAAACGCAAAAACAACAACCCGCGGTCCGGATGCATCCGCCCCGCAGTCGTTGTTTTCGCATTTATGCCTTCGGCATTCGCTTTGCCCTCGCCTTGTCGCTATTTCTTGACTTTGGGCGCGAGCATCATGTTCATCTTCTTGCCGTCGAGCTTCGGCATCATCTCCACCTTGGCGAACTCTTCGAGGTCCGTGGCAAAGCGCAGCAGCAGGATTTCGCCCTGCTCCTTGAAGACGATCGAACGTCCGCGGAAGAAGACGTAGGCCTTGACCTTGGCCCCCTCCTTGAGGAAGTTCTGCGCGTGCTTGAGCTTGAAGTTGTAGTCGTGGTCGTCGGTCTGCGGGCCGAAGCGGATCTCCTTCACGACGACTTTCGTCTGGTTCGCCTTCAGTTCCTTGGCCTTCTTTTTCTGCTGGTAGAGGAACTTCTGATAATCGGCGATGCGGCATACGGGCGGCTCGGCCTTGGGCGAGATCTCGATCAGGTCGAGTTCCATCTCGTCCGCCAGACGCAGTGCGTCGCGGATCGACATCACCTGCGGCTGGGGAATGTTGTCCCCCACCAGACGCACCTCGGGAACCGTGATCTGTTCGTTGATGCGGTAGGGATTCTCCTTTTCGGGCGGCCTGCGTCCGAAGCGGGGATTGTTGCCTGTTGCCGGTCTTGGTCTGTTATTCCCGGGGGTAAACGGCCTCGGCGGGAATGGTTTCGGTGCTGCGATAATCGTTAAGTATTAAAATGGTTAATTAAATTTTGTTCCTTGCTTTCGGGCTTCCGAGAGTGGTAATCCTCGCGGCTGCGCCGCGTTTGTAAATTTTACCCTCTCCTGAATCCCCTCCTCGGAGGGGACTTTGTCGGAAAGCCCCGGTTATTCCTTGCTTATTTCTTTTCGAGCTTGTTGGCCTCGATCTCCTCTTTGACCAGTCCGGCGATGAAGTCGCGGAACGCCTCCAGGGACATCTGTCCCTTGTCGCCTTCGCCCTGCGCACGGACGGAAACCAGCCCTTCGGCCTCTTCCTTCTCGCCGACGATCAGCAGATAAGGGATGCGTTTAAGTTCGTTGTCGCGGATCTTGCGGCCGATTTTCTCGTTGCGGTCGTCGACCTCGGTGCGCACGTCGCTGCGGTTGAGGAACTCCGACACTTTCTGGGCATAGTCGTTGAACTTCTCCGAAATGGGGAGCACCACGACCTGCTGGGGCGAGAGCCACAGCGGGAACTTGCCGCCCGTATGCTCCAACAATACTGCCACGAAACGCTCCATCGAGCCGAACGGCGCGCGGTGAATCATAATCGGGCGGTGGAGACGGTCGTCAGCGCCCTTGTACGTGAGGTCGAAACGCTCCGGGAGGTTGTAGTCCACCTGGATCGTTCCCAGCTGCCACTTGCGGCCGATGGCGTCCTTGACCATGAAGTCGAGCTTCGGACCGTAGAAGGCCGCTTCGCCCAGCTCCACGACCGTTGTGAGGCCTTTCTCCTTGGCGGCCTGCATGATGGCCGACTCGGCCTTCTCCCAGTTCTCGTCCGAACCGATGTATTTCTCCTTGTTGTTCGGGTCGCGCAGCGAAATCTGGGCGGTGTAGTTGTCGAACTTCAGCGTCTTGAAGATATAGAGCACGATGTCGATCACGCGTTCGAACTCTTCCAGAAGCTGATCCGGACGAACGAACAGGTGGGCGTCGTCCTGCGTGAATCCGCGCACGCGCGTCAGTCCGTGCAGCTCGCCCGACTGTTCGTAGCGGTAGACCGTTCCGAACTCCGCCAGACGCACGGGCAGCTCCTTGTACGAACGGGGTTTCGAGCGGTAGATTTCGCAGTGGTGCGGGCAGTTCATCGGCTTGAGCAGGTACTCCTCGCCCTCGATCGGGGTGTGGATCGGCTGGAACGAGTCCTTGCCGTACTTGGCGTAGTGGCCCGAGGTGACATAAAGCTCCTTGTTGCCGATGTGCGGCGTGATCACCTGCTGGTAGCCGTACTCCTTCTGCACGCCCCGCAGGAACTGCTCCAGCCGGTCGCGCAGCGCAGCTCCCTTGGGCAGCCACAGCGGCAGGCCCTGGCCCACGCGCTGCGAAAAAGTGAACAGTTCGAGGTCCTTGCCCAACTTGCGGTGGTCGCGTTTCTTGGCCTCCTCCATCATCGCGAGGTACTCGTCGAGCATTGATTTCTTGGGGAACGAGATGCCGTAGATACGCGTCAGCATCTTGTTCTTCTCGTTGCCGCGCCAGTAGGCTCCGGCCACGGACGTAAGTTTCAGGGCCTTGATATATCCCGTGTTGGGAATGTGCGGGCCGCGGCAGAGGTCCGTGAACGCACCGTTGGTATAGAAGGAGATGGTGCCGTCTTCGAGGTCCGTGATCAGTTCGACCTTGTACTGGTCGCCCTTCTCGGTGAAGGTCTTCAGCGCTTCGGCCTTGGGGACTTCGCGGCGGAGGAGCGCTTCCTTGTTGCGGGACAGCTCCACCATCTTGTTTTCGATCGTCGGCAGGTCGGCCTCGGTGATGGGCGTCGGGGAATCGACGTCGTAGTAGAAGCCGTTTTCGATGGCCGGGCCGATGCCGAACTTGATGCCCGGGTAGAGCGCTTCGAGAGCCTCGGCCAGCAGGTGCGACGAGGTGTGCCAGAAGGCGTGCTTGCCCTCTTCGTCGTCCCATTTGTAGAATTTGACCGAAGCGTCCTCTTCGATCGGGCGCGTCATGTCCACCGTCGCGCCGTTTACCGCGGCCGCGAGCGAGTCAGCAGCTAAACGAGGGCTGATGCTCTCTGCGATCTGATACGCAGTAGTCCCTTTGGCATATTCACGTACGGAGCCGTCGGGAAAAGTGATTTTGATCATTTTGTTGTATAAATTAAGTTTTCGGGGCCTTCGGCGCTTCCACAATTACGAGACGGAATACGCCTCCGGGTTGCCCGGTGTTTTTGTTCGGGTCTTTGTCAAACCTCCTTTTCGGTCTGCGGCAGGTCCTTGACCGAGACGTCGCGGCCGCCGCGGTCGCGTTCGGCGCGTTGCAGCGGATTGCGCGTCCATTCGGCCCATGCGCGGCGGTGCTCCGCGATGTCGATGGCCGCATAGATCGCATTGCGCATCGACTGCGGGTCGGCCTTGTCCTTCCCGGCGATGTCGAAGGCCGTGCCGTGGTCGGGCGAGGTGCGCACGGCCGAAAGCCCCGCCGTGAAGTTCACCCCGTCGGGCGACAGGCTCTTGAACGGCGCCAGCCCCTGGTCGTGGTACATGGCCAGGATGCCGTCGTACTTGGCGTATCCGCCCCCGGCGAAAAGCCCGTCGGCGGCAAAAGGCCCGAAGGCCAGCACGCCTTTCGAAAACGCCTCGACAATGGCCGGGCGGATGATCTCCTGCTCCTCGCGTCCCAGCAGTCCGCCGTCGCCGGCGTGGGGGTTGAGCGCCATGACGGCGATGCGCGGCTCGACGATGCCGAAGTCCTCGATGAGCGCACGGCGCAGCGTGTCGAGGTCGCGAACGATCCGCTCTTTGGTGATGTTGCGGGCGATCTCCGAGACGGGGATGTGCTTGGTGACCAGCCCCACGCGCAGCACGTCGCTGCACAGGATCATCATGGCTTCGCCTTCGAGTTCGGCGGCCAGGTATTCGGTGTGTCCCGTGTAGCGGAAGTCGTCCGCCTGCACGGTCTCCTTGTCGAAGGGTGCGGTCACGAGCGCGTCGAGGTGTCCCGCCTTCAGGTCGCGCATGGCCGCGCACAGCGCCTCTACGGCCGCGCGTCCGGCTTCGGGGGTCGGCTTGCCCGGCGCGATGTCGGCCGTCTCCCCGCATGCCACGAGGTTCGCCTTTCCGCGGCGCGCCTCGGCGGCCGACGCCACGGGGTTGAAGGAGAAGGCTTCGATCTCCGCGACGGTATTTCGGTAATAGGCCGCGGCTTTGGGCGAGCCGTAGACGACGGGTGTGAAAAGCTCCGTCATCCGCGGGTCGGCGAGCGCCTTGAGAATGATTTCCCAGCCGATGCCGTTCGTGTCGCCCTGCGTGATGCCTATTTTGAATTTGTTTTCCGGCATAATCAATTTTATTTCAACTTACAAAGTTATAAAATATTCAGAATACACAATGCCTCGGATTCGATTAAAATGAATTTTTACCCCGCTTTGCGCCGGAAGTGCAATTTTTCACTATCTTTGTTACAGCAGTCTGTGAGGATTGCTGACATTTTTGGGATAAAAAGCGCATCGGCTTTTTTTCTTACCGCCGAAAATTGGACACTTTTGTGTAACATAAGGAATAAGGGTTGATGCTCTCGCTGTTTTCCAGCGTGGGCATTTGCCGCATTCTACGTTACGGGTCGTCCAATACCTCGACGGTGGAGCAGCAAGTCTGCCCGCGCTTTTTTTCCGGACCAAGCAAGTTTGGAGAAATGAGAAGATGTGAGCGGAAAATGTTGAAATGCAATGCTGAACTTGTAGATATCGTATTCCGTCTGATGTTCGAAACGTTCTGGGTGGCCCCTTACGACCTGCGGCGGGATTTCCCGGTGCTGGTCAATTTCGAACGTCATGCGCGCCATGCGTCGGTGCTGTTGGGTAAAATCGACTTCGCCTCGGCCTCCGGGGCGCAGATATACGAATTGGGAAAGACCGTCGCAGCGCTCGACCGGGCCGTCCGGCAGATCGCCGAAGCGCGGCTGTTTTCGCCCGTGGAGTGTGCCGAGGCGCAGGAACTGGTCGGACGCATCCGGAATGCGCTGCCTGCGGCCTGCGCCGCCGGGCTTGCGGCGGCTCTTTCGCACGATTCGGAATAGCTGCGGGATGCCGGCTCCGCCCGGCCCCTGCGACCGTAGGTCGCAGGGATTCTGTCATGCACCCTCGCCTTCGCTCGGGATAACCGCGCTCCGTGATTTCCCGGGCGGTCCCTCCTGCCGCCGGAATTACGTCGCATCCCTCGTCTTCGCTCGGGATAACTGCGCTCCGTGATTTCCCGGGCGGTTCCTCCTGCCGCCGAAATTACGTCGCATCCCTCGCCTTCGCTCGGGATAACCGCGCTCCGTGATTTCTTGGGCGGCTCGGGCAAAACCCGGAAAACCGGAGCCGGGTTAAAGGGCGCGG